>ERZ1292630.2803-Hain-H41-02um-R3-2803-length-15788-cov-7_pt1 | contig 15788 bp, 15 predicted proteins | sample MGYA00564408_ERZ1292630 | MGnify/ENA primary metagenome ERZ1292630 (study PRJEB36523, sample SAMEA6512641) | groundwater metagenome | collected 2019-01-08 | study: AquaDiva: Metagenomics assemblies of 32 groundwater samples | reverse complement strand
ACGCAGCCGCTGTCCAGGGCAACGAGGTCGGGCCGCAGCTTCAGCCCGAGCGTGGACCAGTGGCCGCAGATGAGCGTGTGGTCGCGGCTCGCGCGCCCGGGCGCGTCGAACCAGGGGAAAAATCCGGCCGGCGCCTTGGATGTCTCGCCCTTGGTGTGGAGCTCTATCCTGCCTTCTGCCGTGCAAAAGCGCATTCGGGCCATGGCGTTGACAATGACGCGCAGGCGATCCGCGCCGCGCAAACGCTCGCTCCAGGAATCAGGCGTATCACCATAAAGCTTTGCCAGAAATTCGCGCCAGTTCGCGCCGCGCAGCGCGGCCTCGACCTCGCGCGCCAGTATCTGTGCCTGCGTAATAGTCCACTGGGGTAACAGGCCCGCGTGCACCATCGCCCACTCACCTTGCACGTGCAACATCGGCTGTTGCCGCAGCCAAGCTAACAACTCTTCGCGGTCCGGGGCATCGAGCACGGCATCGAGTGTGTCGCTGCGGCGCTTCTTCGCGTGTCCGGCGGCCACGGCGAGCAGGTGAAAATCGTGATTGCCGAGCACCGTAACCGCAGCAGCGCCGAGATCTTTCACCAGGCGCAGGGTCGCGAGCGAGTCCGGGCCGCGGTTCACCAGATCCCCGACAAACCACAAGCGGTCGCGCGCGCGGTCGAAGCCGAAGGCGTCGAGCAGCCGGCGCAGCGCGCCCATGCATCCCTGAACGTCGCCGATTGCGTAAGTTGCCATGACTAAAGCGCCCGGTCGAGCTTGCGATATTGAATCGCTTCCGCGACATGGGCAACGGCAATCGCTTCGCTGCCGGCGAGGTCGGCGATGGTGCGCGCCAGTTTCAGCACACGGTGATAAGCGCGCGCCGACAGATTGAGCCGGGCGATGGCCTGCCTGAGCAAGCCCTCGGCCGCCGCATCCGGACTGCACCACTTGTCGATCTCGCGCGTGGACAGGCTGCTGTTGGCTTTGCCCTGGCGCTCGATCTGGACTCGGTGCGCCGCGGCGACGCGCGCACGCACTGCGCCGCTCGCTTCGCCCGCAGTCTGGCGCAGCAAATCTTCCTGCGGCACCGCGGGTACCTCCATATGGATGTCGATCCGGTCTATGAGTGGTCCGGAAATTTTGCCGCGATAGCGCGCCACCTGATCCGGCGTGCAGCGGCATTTGCCGCTGAAGTGGCCGAGATAGCCGCAGGGGCAGGGGTTCATCGCCGCGATCAACTGGAAGCGCGCGGGGAATTCCGCCTGGCGCGCTGCGCGCGAAATCGCCACGCGCCCGGACTCTAGCGGCCCGCGCAGCATCTCGAGCACTCTGCGCTCGAACTCCGGCAGCTCGTCCAGGAACAGCACACCATGATGGGCGAGCGAAATCTCGCCGGGGCGCGGATCGCTGCCGCCGCCGACCAGGGCCACGCTGGAAGCCGAGTGGTGCGGGGCGCGGAACGGCCGGCGACGGAACTGCTCGAGGCGAAACCCGCCTGAACCCAGCGATTGCAGCGCCGCCGATTCCAGCGCCTCGGCGTCGCTCATCGGCGGCAGTATCCCGGCAAAGCGTGCCGCCAGCATGGATTTGCCGGTGCCCGGCGGCCCGATCATGAGCAGGCTGTGCCCGCCGGCGGCCGCGATCTCCAGGGCGCGCTTGGCATGCGCCTGGCCTTTGACGTCGGCGAGATCTAGGTATTCGAACTGTAGCGCCACCGCCGCTTCCCTTACGTAGGGCTGCAGACTCTCCCTCTGGGCCAGGTGTGCGCATACCTCGAGCAGGGTATTCGCCGGCAGGATTTGTGCGTCGCGTACCAGGCTCGCCTCCTCGGCGCTCGCGCGCGGCAGCACGAAAGCACGGCCGCAGCGGTACGCCTTGTAAGTCATGGCGAGGGCACCGCGAATGGGGCGCAGATCACCGGTAAGCGAGAGCTCGCCGGCGAATTCGTATTCGTCGAGGCGATTTGCGGGTAGTTGCCCGGAAGCGGCAAGTATGCCCAGTGCGATGGGCAAGTCGAAACGCCCGCTCTCCTTGGGCAGATCGGCCGGCGCGAGGTTGACCGTGAGCCGGCGCGCGGGAAATTCGAAATGGGCATTGACCAGCGCCGCGCGCACCCGGTCGCGGCTTTCCCTCACTTCGGCCTCAGGCAGGCCGACGATGGTGAAACTGGGCAGCCCGCCGGACAGATGGACTTCAACCGTGACTTCGGGCGCATCCATGCCGGTAAGCGCGCGGCTGTGCAGCACGGCAAGCGACATGCGGTCAGGCGTTCGGCTTGGAAACCCTGGCTTCCAGCTCGGTGACGCGCGTCTCGAGTGCGTTGATTTGTTCGCGGGAGCGGGCGAGCAGCTTCGCCTGAACGTCGAATTCCTCGCGCGTGACCAGATCCAGTCTGGCAAAAAAACTTGCCAGCAGGGCGCGCAGGTTTTTCTCGGCGTCCTTGGCCGGGCTTTGCGCCCATAGCGCGCTGATCTTGCCGCTCAATTCTTCGAACAAGCGGTTTTGCTGCATTAGCGTCTCCTTCTTTCCGTCATTTTTTCAGTCTATCACGAGAGGTACAACGCGCCAGCAACCGAATCGGCTGATCGCACCGCAGTTGTGCAGCAGAAGAACGTGGCGCACCAAGATGATGCGTGACATCCACGGTGCGGAGGCATGTTTGATACAACCCGTTGAAATAACAGAAATAAAAAAGCTGGCACACGAAGTGCTATGAGTTTAGTCGTCAAACATTTTTTTAACCTTTGAAAGGGTATTGCTATGCGCAAACTATTGCTCGCTTCGGCCGTGTCGGCCGCTTTCTCCTTGCCCGTGACGGTGTCCGCTCAAACCGCCCCTGCCGCTGCTCCGCAGTCGCCGCATACGGTCACGGGCAATCTGTCCCTCACCAGCCAGTACATATTCCGTGGTCTTTCTCAGACTAATGGCGACCCTGCGCTGCAGGGGGGGATGGATTATTCCCATGCGAGCGGGTTCTACGCCGGCACTTGGCTGTCCAACATTTCCTGGTTCACGGACCAGAACGCCAACATTAGGTCGGCGCCGGTTTCGCTGGCCTCGCCCGGCAGCGTAGCCGGCTACACGCCGTTCCAGAGCAACGCCGCCAGCCTTGAGTGGGATTTCTACGGCGGCTTCAAGAACAGTTTCGGCGGCGGCGATTGGAACTATGATGTGGGTGCCATTCAGTATTATTACCCCGGCAAATACGATAACGTCGGCGCCTACCGCAAGCCCAACACGACTGAGATCTACGGCCTGATCGGCTACAAATGGGTGACCCTGAAGTATTCCAAGGCGATCAGCACCTACACCTTCGGGGTTAACGAGTCCAAGGGAGCCGACTACCTCGACCTCTCTGCGACCGTTCCCCTGGGCGAGAGCGGTTTCAACCTGTTGGCCCACGTCGGCAAAGCCAATTTTCCGGGCAATGCCAACGTCGGGTATTGGGGGGCCTCCGGCGGCAATAACAACTACTTCGACTATACCGACTACAAGCTGGGCCTGACAAAAGAGTACCTGGGCTACACCTTTGGGCTGGCTTGGACTCGTGCGAACGCGATGGACCACGCCCCGGACGGCGAGACAACCGCATACATGAACGCATTCGGCAAGAATATCGGAGGCAACCGCGTCGCGCTGTCCGTCACTAAAACTTTCTGATCCATGAATGGGAGGTATCCATGAAACTCGTTACTGCAATTATCAAACCCTTCAAACTTGACGAAGTACGGGAAGCACTGTCCGCCATTGGCGTCCAAGGCATTACCGTCACCGAAGTCAAGGGATTCGGCCGGCAGAAAGGCCACACCGAGCTATACCGCGGCGCGGAATATGTGGTGGATTTTCTGCCCAAGGTCAAAATCGAGGCGGCCATCAAGAAAGAGATGCTCGACCAGGCGATCGAAGCCATAGAAAAAGCGGCCAGCACGGGCAAGATCGGCGACGGCAAGATTTTTGTATTCGATCTGGCGCAGGTCATTCGCATCCGCACCGGCGAGACCGGTGCGGATGCACTATAGGGAGATGCATGATGAAAAAATTGATAGCTCTACTCGCGTTGTTCGGCGCATGCAATCTTGCCGCTCCGGTTATCGCGCAGGACAAACCTGCCGCATCCGCGGCGGAAGCGAAGGCGGCGGAGACAAAGCCGGCCGAAGCCAAGCCCGCTGAGGCAGCGCCGGCAGTCCCGGCCGCCGCAGCGCCCGCCGCCGCGCCTGCGCCAGCGCCGACCAAACCCGAGCTCGTCGACGCCGCGAAGATAAACTCGGGCGATACGGCGTGGGTGCTCGCATCGACCGCCCTGGTGCTGCTGATGACCATTCCTGGACTGGCGTTGTTCTACGCCGGCATGGTGCGCAAGAAGAACGTGCTCGCCACGATCATGCAAAGCTTCGCCATCACCTGCCTGGTGACAGTGCTGTGGGTGATCGCCGGCTACAGCCTGGCGTTCATGCCCGGATCAGAATATATCGGCAGCTTGGACCGGTTTTTCCTCTCCGGCATGTCCTATATGAAGGAAGCCAACAAGGTCAGCGTGAGTCATCTCGCTACCACGATTCCTGAGTCGGTGTACATGATGTTCCAGATGACCTTTGCCATTATCACCCCGGCCCTGATTACCGGCGCCTTCGCCGATCGCATGAAATTCTCGGCTATGCTCTGGTTCATGGGCCTGTGGTCCTTGCTTGTCTACTCGCCGATCGCTCACATGATGTGGGAACCGAGCGGCAAATTCGCGGCCATGGGGATACTCGACTTCGCCGGCGGCACGGTGGTGCATATCAACGCCGGTATTGCAGCGCTGGTGTGTGCCCTGGTGCTGGGTAAGCGCATCGGCTACGGCAAAGAGGCGATGGCGCCGCACAACTTGGTGCTGACTGTGACCGGGGCGGCATTGCTGTGGGTAGGCTGGTTCGGCTTCAACGCGGGTTCCGCAGTGGCCGCTGACGGCCGTGCCGGCATGGCCATGACGGTGACGCAGTTCGCGACGGCGGCGGCGGCGCTGGCATGGATGTTCACCGAGTGGCTCGCCAAGGGCAAACCATCGGTCCTGGGCATGGCTTCTGGCGCGGTTGCCGGCCTGGTGGCGATTACGCCGGCGTCGGGCTTCGTCGGACCGACCGGCGCCCTGATCATCGGCATTGCTGCGGGCGTAGGCTGCTTTGTCGCGTCGTCCTCGGTGAAGAAGGCCTTCGGCTACGACGACTCGCTAGACGCCTTCGGCGTGCACTGCGTCGGCGGGATCATCGGTGCTCTTCTTACCGGGGTGCTCAATGTCAGGGAAATCAGCGGTGTCGACGGTAGTCTGCTGACCCAGTTTTACGGCGTGGTGACAACACTGCTATACAGCGGCATCATGAGCTTCATCATTCTCAAGGTGATCGACCTGGTGATCGGTCTGCGCGTCGGCGCGGATGAGGAGCGTGAAGGTCTCGACCTGGTCCTGCACGGCGAAAAAGTCGAATGACCTCATTGCGACGCCGGTGCAAGCGGCGCGCTTGCGCCTGGCGCGCACCGAGCCCGCAGGGGCCAATACTGAAACGGGCCCCTCGGGTGTCCGTTCTTGTTACGCCGCTGGCGTTTCAGCGCGCACTCAAGCGCCGAGCGCGCGCCTGGAGCGTGACGGCAGTTTCGCCTTGCGCATGAAATTGGCAGTGCTGCGCCGCATGGAGGTAAGCGCTACCTTGCCCTTTGCCGTCAGAAAGGGTTCGACCAGGAGCCCGATGCCTTCGGACACATATTTGCCGAGGCTGAACCTGGCGCGCAGGGCCCAGTGTTTCAGCGCCCAGGCGTGACAAAAGTTGACGTATTGATAGACCAGAAGGTACTCCTTTACCTCGCGCATGTAGCCTCCGGCAATGCAGGCGCGCAAGCAGCCCTGCAGCAAACGGTTGGTCCTGGTCTCGTCCGCTTTCACCAGGGCCCTGCGATCGGCGCGCAGCGATTTGGTCGAGCGGTAGGCGAGAACAGTCGCTTCGCGCAGTCCGTCCACGATGGTGCAGTAGGCCCATAACGCCATGCATAGGCGCTCTACGGGGTGCTTGACGCCTTCAAGGCGCGGCGGGATTTCCTTTTCGTAAGTCTCAAGCACCAGCTTGAGCGAAAGAAACAGAATGTCGTCCTTGCCCCCGAAATACTGGTAGATCAGCCCTGTGCTCACGCCGGCTTCGCGGGCAATCTGCGAAATCGTGGTGGTGTAGTAGCCCTTATCCGAAAACAGCTTGACCGCCGCGCGCAGGATCTGTCCGCGCCGCTCCTCCACCAGCCTGGTGTCGGTGACCACACTCTCCACATGCCCCGGCAATTTCATTCTGAAACGGCCTCTCAATTGCCCTCGAATACCGGTTTTTGTTTGGCCACGAACGCATTGTAGGCGCGTTCGAAATCGCGCGTCTTCATGCAGATCGCCTGTGCCTCGGCCTCGGTTTCCAGCGCCTGCTCAATGGTCTGGTTCCACTCCCGATGCAGGCATTTCTTGGTCATGGAATGGGCGAACATCGGTCCGTCGGCAATCTCTTTCGCCATCGCGTGCGCGCGCTCCTGCAGTTTGTCTTTGGGCACGAGCTCATTGAAATAGCCCCAATCGTGCCCTTCCTGGGCCGTCATCGCGCGGCCGGTATAGAACAGCTCCGAGGCGCGACCCTGACCGATGATACGAGGCAGAATAGCGCAGGCGCCCATGTCGCAGCCGGCGAGGCCGACGCGCACGAACAGAAATGAGGTCTTGCATTCGGGCGTGCCGTAGCGCAGGTCGCTCGCCATCGGAATAATCGCCCCCGCTCCGGCACTGATACCGTCGACCGCCGCAATGATGGGCTGCGGGCAGGTGCGCATCTCCTTCACCAGGTTTCCCGTCATGCGGGTAAATGCCATCAGGCCGCTCATATCCATGCGGGTGAGCGGACCAATGATTTCGTGCACGTCGCCACCGGAGCAGAAATTGCCGCCCTCGCCGGTGAATACCACCACCCGTACGTCTTCGGCGTATTGCAGCTTATGGAACGTGTCGCGCAGCTCCGCGTAGCTCTCGAGCGTAAGCGGATTCTTGCGCTCTGGACGGTTCAGCGTGATCGTGCCCACCCGATCCTTGACTTCCCATTTGAAATGCTGCGGGCGCCATTCGGCGGCTTTAAGTTTGTACATAGGATTCTCCAGATAGTTGGTTGGTATTAAAATTTTGCAGTTGGAATTGAACTCTCGCTAGCCGCAATTTCAGCCGGCCAGAGTCAGTCCGCCGCTGACGCTAAGGGTTTGCCCGGTGACGAAATCCGCACGGCTGCTGGCAAAGAACAGTACCGCATCAGCGACCTCGGACGGCTTTGCCAGCCGGCCCATGGGTGTGACGCGAATAAACGCCTCCCGGTGTTTCTCCGGCACCACGGCCAGCAGCGGTGTGTCGGTCGGTCCTGGACAAACGCAGTTCACGTTGATGTTGAATCGCGCCATTTCCCGCGCAAGCGACTTGGTAAACGCGATGGCCCCGCCTTTCGCTCCCGAATAAACCGACTCGCCCAAGCTGCCGACCCTTCCGGCGTCGCTGGAAACGGTGACAATCTTGCCTGCCTTGCGCTCGATCATGGCGTCGAGGAACGCGCGCGTCACGGCGATGGGCCCGAACAGGTTGAGGTCGATTACCTTGCGCCAGAAATCGGGGCTGTTCTTGACGAAGGGCTCGATCTTGCCCCAGCCGGCGACGTTGGCGACGATGTCGACATGTCCCCGACGCTCGTAGGCCGCACGCTTGAACGCCTCGATCGAGTCGAGGTCGGTCACATCTAGCCGGACGAAGTCGGCGCCGAAGCCTTTGGCGCGAATGGCCGCCGCGCTTTGTTCGCCGCCCTCTTCGGCGATGTCGCCGAGCAGCACATGCGCCCCTGCCTGGGCCAGTGTCTCCGCGGTCGCACGTCCGATTCCCGAGGCTGCCCCGGTGATTACCGCTGTCTTGCCGTCTAATCGCATTTTTCGCTCCAGAATATAAGAAAAATTTTCGCTCTCAAATAATCGCTTGAGAGGTTGCGCCGGGATTACGCGCCCGCCCGGGATCCGAATTGGTCGAACCGGCCATGTTGCATGCACCGCCATCCGCTGGCGCCGGCCAAAACTTGACTGAATGAGTATTCATTCAGTATGATAAAATTAACATGAATGATGACAAAAAGGCAAGAAGCAAATCGACGCAGCCGGGAGAAGATCTGGCCGGGACCCGGTAGAATTGGTTTGAATCCAACAAAAATGACACACAAGACACAGACCAGCATGGTGTAGTGTGCCGAATAAGCGGCCACGCAGGTCGCGGCCGAAAAGAACATTCCCGGGCCCCCGAAAAAGGACGGGGCGCTCGCAGCGCGCCTTTCGCGCGTGATGCTTTGCTATCCACGCCGGACATTCCGGTCTTTCTGAAAAGGAGTCTGAAGTGAGTTACGTCGTCGAAATGTGGCAGCAGCCTTCCCTGCCCGTGATTGGTTCCAAAGACCGTTTTCCCGTGCGGCGCATATTCTGCGTCGGCCGCAACTATGTCGAACACCAGAAGGAAATGGGGGGCGACGGCCGCGAGCAGCCGTTCTTTTTCTGCAAGGCGCCGCATGACCTGGTGCCGGTCAACGCCGGTGAGAGCGGCAAAATTCACTACCCGCCCATGACCACCAACTATCACTGGGAAACGGAGATGGTTGCACTGATCGGCAAGGGTGGCTACAAGATCGCCGCCGAGCGCGCCAACGACCACGTCTGGGGCTATGCGGTCGGCCTGGACATGACCCGCCGCGATCTGCAGCAGCAGGGCAAGGACAAGGGCCGGCCGTGGAGCTTCGGCAAGGACTTCGACCAGGCCGCGCCTTGCGGGCCGGTCACGCCGGCAAGCAAGATAGGGCATCCGTCCAAGGGCAAGCTCTGGCTCAAGGTGAACGGCGAGTTTCGCCAACAATCCGATATCGACCAGATGATCTGGAGCGTGCCGGAGCAGATCGCGTTTCTGACCCAGTATTACACGCTCGAGGTCGGTGACGTCATTTTCACCGGCACCCCGGCGGGAGTGGGCGCAGCCAAGGTGGGTGACGAGCTGGTGGCCGGCATCGATGCCCTGGGCGAACTGCGCGTGAGCGTCGTCGCGCCGCGCTAAACGCCTTCCCCCCGCGCCACGTGAACGCCGCCGCTTATTTGCTCGCCACCGGGGAACCCAGCGCGATCGCGCTGGAATGCGGCGCGGAGCGCTTGAGCTATGGTGAGCTGCGCGCCGCGGTCGCGCATGCCGCCGGCGCCTGGCGCGCGCGCGGTCTTGAGCAAGGCGAGCGCGTGCTGGTGTTTGCGCCGGACAGCATCGCCTGGGTGATCGCCTACCTGGGCGCGATCTGGGCCGGCGGCGTTGCCGTCGGCCTCAACTCGCGGCTGTTCGAACGGGAACTGTCGGTGGTGCTGTCGGAGTCCGGCGCGCGGTTTATCTGGTGTAACGAGAGAGAGAGCGCGCTGCTGGAACGGCTGCTCGCGGACGTCGCCGACCCGCCGCAGCTGGTCATCGATGCAAAATGGAACGCGGATCTGGCGGCGGCCGGTGCCGTTCCCGCCGCCGAATTGCCGGAAGAAGCCATGGCGATTTGGATTTACACTTCCGGCACCACCGGCGTTCCTAAAGCGGTCATGCACGCGCAACGCGGCTTCATTGCCTGCGCCGACTTCGCGCGCGAGGTCCTTGGACTCGGCGCGCACGATCGCATCTACGCCTCGTCCAAACTGTTCTTCGCCTACGCGCTCGGCAACAGCTTTTGCGCAGGCTTGCGCCTGGGTGCCACGGTCGTGCTCGATAGCGAATGGCCCACTGCCGAGCGGGTGGCCGAGGTGGTCGAGCGGCACCGGCCGACGGCCCTGTTTTCCGTGCCGACGCTCTATCTGAAAATGCTGCAGGCGGGCGTCACCGCGCGGCTTGCCGCCGCCGGCGTGCGGCGCTTTGTCTCCGCAGGTGAAGCCCTGCCCGCGGCGGTGCGGCGCGAGTGGCGCGAAGCGACGGGCGTGGCGCCGGTCTCGGGCTATGGCGCCTCGGAAACCGTGGCCCTTATGTTCTACTGCGACGACGACAGTGCGTTGCTCAAACCATCGCCGCGGCTCGAATACCGCATGCGCGAGGGCGCCGATGGCGCTGCACCGCGACGGCTGTGGCTGCGGCATCCCTCGGTCGCGCTCGGCTATTGGCAACGCCCCGAGGCCGAGCGTGACAGCTTTGCCGACGGTTGGTTTTCCCCCGGGGACCTGTTCCGCCGGCGCGACGACGGAACTTTGGAGTTTTGCGGGCGAGACGACGACATGCTGAAGATTTCCGGACAATGGGTAAGCATCCTGGACGTCGAGCAGGCGCTGCTCGCGGCAAGCGCCGGCTGCGTCGAGGGTCTGGCTGCGGTAGGCTTTGACAACGCCGAGGGCCTCGCGTCGATCGCTTTGTTCGCCGTCGCCGCCCAGGGGCATGAGACGCAAGCCCGCGAGCGCCTCGATGCGGGCATAGCGGCATTGCCGAAACTCAAGCGCCCGCGGTTCGTGAAATGGGTGAGCGAGCTGCCGCTCACCGCCACCGGCAAGCTGCAGCGGCGCAAACTCAAAGACCTGTATCTCGGGGGCGCGGCATGAGCTATCTTCCACGAAGCTTGACCGCATCGAGCGCGGCGGCCGCGATCCCGCCGGAATCGTGTACGATTCAAATTGCATCAGTTGGTTCGATGTCGCCGCGCAGCTGTCCTGTTGGGTTTTTTTCGGACATACGCATCCGCACGCCCCGCGGCGATTGCGGGCACGGACAATACCGGCAAGGGTGATCGAGATCTTCAGCATATAGTCAGAGTTTGGAAGAAACCCCGCCAACAGGGGGTGTTGGCATGGGCGCCGCATTTTCTGCGGCGCCAGGAGGAGAGGAGACCGCGATGAAAAAATTGACCGCAATGATGGGAGTTGCCGCGCTGCTTGCGACGGCGTCGCTCGCGCAGGCACAGGAAATCACGCTCAAGGTGCATCACTTCCTGCCGCCGCCGTCCACGGCGCACGCCAAGTTCATTACGCCCTGGTGCGATAAGATCAACAAGGAATCGGGCGGCAAGCTGAAATGCCAGATTTACCCCGCGATGCAGCTTGGCGGCACGCCGCCGCAACTGTACGACCAGGTCAAGGACGGCGTCGCCGACATCGTCTGGACCCTGCCCGGCTACACCGCCGGCCGCTTTCCGCTGGTGGAAGTGTTCGAGCTGCCGTTCATGATGAGCAAGCCAGAAGGCACTTCCCGCGCCTTGTGGGAATGGGTCCAGGCCAACGATCAGGCCGAGTTCAAGGACGTGCACCCGATTGCCTTCCACGTGCACGGACCGGGCGTGTTCCACATGGTCAACAAGCCGATCAAGACGCTGGCCGATTTCAAGGGGTTGAAACTGCGCGCGCCCACGCGCCAGACCAACAAGATGCTGGCCGCATTTGGCGCCACCCCGGTCGGCATGCCGGTGCCGCAGGTTTCCGAAGCCCTGTCCAAGGGCGTCATCGACGGCGCGGTCATTCCCTATGAAGTGGTTCCGGCGGTGAAGGTGCAGGAGCTGGTCAAGTACCACAGCGAGACCGACCCGTCGCAGCCGGCGGTGTATACCTCGGCGTTCATCTTCGCCATGAACAAGGCCAAGTACGACAGCCTGCCGCCGGAACTGAAAACGGTAATCGATGCCAACAGCGGCGCCGAGACCTCAGCCTGGATGGGCAAGGTGATGGGCGAAGCCGATGTGCCCGGCAGGAAAGTGTCGGAGAGAAACACCTTTAACATGATCGCTGGAGCCGAACTCGAGAGCTTCAAGAAAGCCGCCCAGCCGGTGATCGACGATTGGGTCAAGGACGTCACAGCAAAAAGCGCGAACGGCAGGGCCTTGCTCGACAGCGCCCGCAGCCTGATAGAGAAATACAGCAAGTAAACGCAGCGTCGTGCGGCGGCGGGCGCGCCGCGTGCCGCCGCACGCATTCGGCGTCAATTCTGGCGCCGATGAGCAGCGGAAAGCAAGAATGACTGAACTACAAGCGTTTACTGCTGAGGACTTCGCGGGCAAGTGGTTGGGAAGAATCTGCCGCTGGTTCGCCGTGGTCGGCGGCGTAGTGCTGGTGGCGATGACCCTGATGTCGGTCGCCAGCATCGTCGGCCGCAGCCTGTTCGGCAAGCCCGTTCCCGGTGACTTCGAGTTGATCCAGATCGGTTGCGCCATTTGCGTGGCCGCTTTCCTGCCCTGGTGCCAGATGCAGGGGGGCAATATTATTGTCGATTTTTTCACCGTGCGCGTAGGAGCGAGGACGCAGGCCTGGCTGGATGTCTTCGGTGCGTTGCTCCTGGCCGCGGTGATGCTGCTGGTCGCCTGGCGCACCGGCGTCGGCGCGCTCACCGTCAAGGCCGCGGGCGAAACCTCCATGATCATGGGCTTTCCCAGCTGGATCGGCTACGCCTTCATGGTGCCGGGATTTGCGCTGACCGCGCTCGCGGGCCTCTACACCGCCTATGGCGCCTGGCGCAGGAGAGACGCATGAGCGGCCTCGGCGTGGGGCTGACCATGTTCGGCGGCATGCTCGCGTTGATGGCGCTGCGCGTGCCGATCGCGATTTCCATGTTCGTGCCGGGGGCGATCGGCTACGTCGCCCTGGGGAGCGAAGCCGCGCTGCTCAACCATCTGAAGGGTATGGCCTATGCGCGCTACTCGGTCTACGACCTGTCCGTCATTCCGCTGTTCCTGCTGATGGGCGAATTCGCCACCAAGGGCGGGTTGTCGCGCGCGTTGTTCAAATGCGGCAACGCGCTGCTCGGGCATTTTCGCGGCGGCATGGCCATGGCTGCGATCCTGGCCTGCGCCGCGTTCGGCGCGGTGTGCGGATCGTCGGTTGCGACCGCGGCCACGGTGGGGCAGGTGGCGCTGCCCGAGATGCGGCGCTACAACTACTCCGGGCGGCTTGCCACCGCCACCCTGGCGGCGGGCGGAACCCTCGGCATTCTCATCCCGCCCTCGGTGGTGCTGGTGGTGTATGCGATCCTCACCGAGCAGAACATCGCCAAGCTGTTCGCCGCCGCCTTCATCCCCGGGGCGATTGCAGCGGCCGGCTACATTGCGGCGATAGCCATCTACGTGCGCCTTTACCCCGGCCACGGCCCGGCGCAGCCGCGCCACAGCAAGGCAGAGTTGCTGGCGAGCCTGATCGACGTATGGCCGGTGGCGGCGATTTTCTTCGTGGTGTTCGGCGGCATCTACGGCGGTATTTTCACGCCGACGGAGGGTGCGGCGGTGGGCGCGGCATGCACCTTCTTCACCGCGCTCGCCAAAGGCGAGCTGAACACCGATGGCATTGCGCGCAGTTGTTACGGCACGGCGCAGACCACCGGCATGATTTTCATGATTTTTCTCGGCGCCGACATGCTGAACTCGGCGCTGGCGCTGTCGCAAATGCCGACCCAGCTCGCCAGCGTGGTTTCCTCGCTCGGCTGGCCACCGCTCTTGATCGTGGCCGGCATCCTCGTCTTCTACGTGATACTGGGCTGCGTGATGGACGAGCTGTCGATGATCATCCTCACCATCCCGGTGCTGTTCCCGTCGGTGATGGCATTGGACCTGTGGGGCCTCAATCCGACCGACAAGGCCATCTGGTTCGGCATTCTGGTGTTGTGCGTGGTCGAGTTCGGCCTGATTGCACCGCCGGTCGGGCTGAACGTGTACGTCATCAACAGCCTGGCGCGGGACGTGCCGATGTCCGAAACCTATCGCGGCGTGGTGCCGTTCCTGATCTCGGACGTGGTGCGCGTCACGCTGCTCATGCTCTTTCCCATCCTCAGCCTGTGGCTGGTGCACCTAATTGCTTGACGGCTACTGCGTCTGGCGGCAGTGGGTCTCGCGCACGAACACGAGCAGGACGAGCGCGGCGGCGAGCCAGACGAGCATCAGCGCGAAGCCGGCGCGGTAGGCGTCGAAATCGTAGATGCGGACGCCGTTTGCGAACGTCCCGGCCCAGCGCCGGTCCAGCACCCAACCGACCGCCGGCTGCATGATCATGCCGCCCAGCATGTTGCCCATATTGGCGATGCCGCCGGCCGTGCCGGCCAATACCGCCGGCGTTGATTCCTTGGCGATGGCGAAGCCCACCATTACCGCAGCTGAAGCACAACCGGTGAATCCGAGCAAGCCAACCAGCAGGGGCAAGGGCAAGCCCGGCACCAGCAGCACGGAGCACCATCCCGCGGTGGCGAGCACGGCGCCGAGGGCATACAGCGGCTTGCGCCGGCGCAGGCGGTCCGAGAGGGCTCCCACAATCGGTCCCGCCACCGCCCAGCAGACGAGCAGGAGCGAGGTGACCATGGAGGCCTGCGAGGTGCTAAGCCCATAGTGCGTGCTCAGAAAGGGCACGCCCCACAGACCGCCGAAGGTGAGGGTCGGGCCCGAAACCGCGCCCGAGATCAGGAACACCAGCCAGACATTGCGCGTAGCTAGGGTTTGCCTGATGCCCTCCAGTATCGGCGCGTGCCGGGCCGGCCGGGCCGGCCGCGTCGGCGCGTAGCTTGCGTAACCACGCTCGGCCGGGTCGTCGCGTACCGCCAGCCAGATCACCACCGCGAGCAGCCCCGTCACCGCGGCGGAGACGCTAAGCACATTGCGCCAGCCGAAGGCGTCGACCAGCAGTCGCAGCGGCACACCGGCCGAAACCGCACCGAGAATGCCGCAGGCCAGAGCAAGGCCGGAGAGCATGGCAAAGCGTGTCGGCGCGAACCAGTGGCCGGCGAGCTTGAGCATGGCGACGAAGGCGACGCCCACCGAGCCGCCGATCAACAGCCGGCCCAGGCCCGCGGCAGCGTATCCGGGCGCGAGCGCAAACAGCAGGGTGCCCGCCGCCGCGATCGCCGCACCGGCGGTTAGCACGCGCCGCGGCCCCCAGCGATCGGCGAGCACGCCCGCCGGAATCTGCATCGCCACATAGCTGTAGTAGTAAAACGCGGCAAGATTGCCCAGTGCCGCCGCGCCGAGCGTGAACTCGCTCATTAGTTCGCGCGTAATAACCGCCGGCGCGACACGCTGATAGAAGCCGATCAGGTAAAAAGCCGCGCCCAGGCCCCACATCGCAAAGGCAAGGCGCAACGGCGGATAGGTCGCCTGGTGTGAAATCAGGGTGGCCAGTGTAGGTGCGTTTGCAGGAGGCAGAGCCCGGGATACCGGATTCGGCACCGACCCGAAGCGGCGCGGTATGTGGCCGGCGCCGCGCGAATCAGCATTGCTCCCAGGGCAGGCCGTCGTGACGCCAACCGGTGCTGGAATTGCGCTGGTGTTGATCGTTCAGTTCGCCCTCGAAGCCGTGCAGCACGTTGTAGACCTGGGTGAAGCCGGCCTTCTCCAGCGCGGCGCCCGCGTCCAGGGACCGGTTGCCGCTGCGGCAGACGAGCACCACAGGGCGGTCCACGCTGGTCGCTTTCTTCACGTGGCTGACGAAATGCGGGTTCACCTCCCAGTCGGGGCCGTCGTTCCAGGGGATCATGATCGCGCCCGTCGGGTGCCCGACGAACAGGAATTCCATCTCGCTGCGGCAATCGATGAATACCGCGCTTGGATTCTGGTGCAGGAATTCGTAGGCTTCCTTGGGGTTCAGGTGCTGCATCGTCCGGCTTTCGCTCGAAAAAACGCTAGTATAAGGCCAGCCGTCGCAACAGGCGAATCCGCGTCCGCTGGGTGGACAAACGGGGCAGTGGCGGGCTAGAATTAACCACTGCGCCGATTTGATGTCAGATTGCGGGCGCCGCCGGTTCCGGCCGGACGAAAAACAAATACTGCTAAAGCGAGG
>ERZ1292630.2801-Hain-H41-02um-R3-2801-length-15789-cov-7_pt1 | contig 15789 bp, 8 predicted proteins | sample MGYA00564408_ERZ1292630 | MGnify/ENA primary metagenome ERZ1292630 (study PRJEB36523, sample SAMEA6512641) | groundwater metagenome | collected 2019-01-08 | study: AquaDiva: Metagenomics assemblies of 32 groundwater samples | reverse complement strand
CCCCCCCCCCCCCCATTTTTTCGGCGGACTCCCAACTTAGACGTGGGCGTGTTACCGTTTGTGGTTTCGTCCGCATGCACCTTGTGACCGTCGTTGCCGCGGTCGACCCGTGCAGCTGTTGTTTCCGAGCCCCCGCGAGAGGAGTATCGCTTCCCTCCCCACATCCCACCGGATTCGCGATATGTCCACGGTTTGTGTAAGTTCCCGGTCAGAGAGGTTATCTCCATCGTCTCTCGTGCAGAGTGACGTCGCGAGCTCGCGAAGGTCCACTCCCAACCAGATTGTCTCGACGACGCCACCGATAGCCCCATCCAGACAATCACACACACCACCGGTTGGCGGACCACCTGCCGTTGCACCAACACCGACCGCACCGGTTGTCGATGATGATATCGAACAAACATTGGCGCGTATTCGTCAGCGACAAGAGCTCGGCAATCCTACGGATGGATCTGACCTCGTCGCTGCCGCTGAAGGCAAAGTCGACGATTTTCGGCAGCACGTCGCATTTCGCGCGTTGATCCCGCCAATTGCGGGGGAGCTACTAGCACGTACGTTCAAGTTCGAGGAACAAATTCGTCAGTATCTGACCACCACGTTCACGCAAACCTGCCACGCCGAATCGTTCCACATGGCCGTGCCACTAAAGGACATGCGAGCCCGAAGGCAACTCAGCCTGCGCTTCCTGGAAACCGCGGACGCAGCGCTGAATGAGGCGCTCATGAACGAGTCGTATGCCATCCGCGATCGGCAGTCGACTCTGCGCCCAGAGGGGTACCAGGAACACACGTTTCCCCTTGGCGACATTTACCACGGCGAGTGGAAGAACGCAACCCTCCACGGACACGGTAAGTGGTTTTCGCCCGTTCGGACCGGATCTCCCGCGTCGTCGTCGTCCGCCGCTTCCACATCCCGAGGCGTCGACGGCGGCACGTCCTCCGCCACCGTGGCGTCGTCTCTGCCGCCCACGGCGCAAGGAGGGGGCGGCGCGGCACAGCTCGAGTATCAAGGGGGGTGGTTTCTCGGGCTGCGCAACGGCACCGGGACAATGAAATGCCTCAATACCAAAATTACTTACGCGGGGCCTTGGTCTGATGGTAGGAGACACGGCCGTGGGGAGCAGGTCGAACCCTCTGGTATATACCGCGGCGAGTTTGCCAGCAATGTCATCTCTGGTCAAGGCGAGTACGTCTTCCCGGACGGGAAGATCTACAAAGGCCACTGGGTGAATGAACTGTTCGACGGCCAGGGCACCCTGACATGCCCGGTGGGCGGCGAGGGGGGCGGTGGGGCCGGCATCGGGCTGCGCTACGAGGGGAGCTGGCTAGGGGGCATGCGGCACGGGAAAGGAACCCTCGAGTACCGGCACCGCGGCGAGCGCTACGTGGGCGAGTGGCTCAAGGACAAGCGCGCTGGTCACGGCGCCCATCACACGCGCGACACGGTTTACGTTGGCGAATGGAAACGCGACGTCCGCGAGGGCGAGGGTTGGCTGTCGGTGACGCCGGGCGGATCGGGCACGGATCACGACAGTGGTCATAACGCTGCCGTGGCGGTGGAGACCTACTCCGGCGCGTTTTTGGATGGCCGCCCAAGCGGCCTCGGCACGTGGGAGTACCGCCAGGGACAGCAAAAGTACTACGGAGAATGGAAGGATGGCCTGCGTCACGGCCGTGGGCGACACACCATCTCGCAAGATGGTGGCACATCGGAAGCATCGTCGTACGATGGCCTCTGGAACAAGGGCCAGCGGCATGGGAAGGGCACGCTGACCGTCGCAGCGGTAGGACGACTTGACATTCACTGGGAAAAGGACGCCGCTCACGGCGATGGGATATTCACCTATTTGACGTCAGCTGGCCTGCGGGTTGTATTCCCCCCAGGGGGCAATGCTGCCGCGAACATCGATCCTGCCGTGGAGTCGCCCGCCGCTGCCGCGCGGAAGGGGGACCCCCCAACCCACAACAACAACATGACCCCTTCTGTCTCGGCGGACGGTTCCGTCCGTAGTATGAGCCAGTCGGCCAGAACGACGATTGAAACGCCGACGGGGAGCCCGAAACACGCGTCGGCTGCGGGTATCGAGGGCACACAACCTCCTCCTCCTCCTGCTGTCCATTCGGTGGTGCCACCGTTGGATGCCGCAAAGGTTCGCTTTCAGCACGGACGGTGCGTCTGGCTTGAACGGCAGGACACCGTCAAGGTGGCCCAGTTGGCACTGTTGTCGACGATGCCGTCGAGCTCGACCCCCTCCGATTCGCGCATGGGGACGTGAGATCCCCCCTTCCTTCCAACCTTCTCGACCTCCTCTTCATCTTTGGGAGAGTAGGCAACACTTGTAGACAACTCACGCATCACACCTCCTCCGTCCTCCGGCCTTGTCTCCCAGTTCGTGTAGTATAGTATAGTAGTAGCGTTGTGGCTCGGTGCATCTAATTCAAGGGAGGTTGTGACGACGTGCATAAATGTCGACGGCTGCGGCCGTAGTGGGAACGCTGGAGGAACTGGCCGCTTGGCTACAGCGACAGTCCGGTTCCGCCGGCGCTGCGGCTGCCGTGGTCGCCCTCATTCCGCGTGTCGCTTCGGGTCAACCTTCCAATCACGACGTACAAGACGACGTCCTACGGCGCGTACTTGACGTGCTTTGTGCAGGGCCTGAATGCACAGCCCCCGTGGCGGTGTGGCCGTCGTTTTCGTACGACTCCCCCGTCGCCGTGAGCCTCGGAGTGCAAGATATCGTGCGATCTGCAAGTTCGAAGCAGGGCCTCGCCCCCGACGTGTTTGTGACGCTATTAGCCCTCCAGTGTCGCGATGGTCGCGCGCTCGATTCACTGCCGTTTCCCTGGCCGTTGTCGGAGCGGGACGATGCACATTTGAGAGATTGGGGGCAACGTCTCCTCGAGTGGTCACGCCAACGAAGCTTGAAATCGGCAGATCCACCGCCTGCAGCTGCGTCGGTCGTTCAGCGGGACGATGCTTCCCACGGTGCGGCAGCGTCGGCTGCTCCACGACTGCGAGTCGATATCCGAAAAATGGTCGAAGTCGGAAAAGACTTGATGGCCAAATCCGAATCGTTCTATGCCGCAAAATGCTTTCGCAAAGCTATTGCCGTCTTAACCGCCCTTCAAGAAGAAGCGGGTAGGGGATCGCTTGACCCTGACATCCAGGGATCGCTGGCTCTATGCCGGGCTTGGCTACTGCTAGCGTTGCTGGTGAACCCTCCATCAGGCGAGGACGGCGTGATGGAGTCCTGGCTCACCGACATTCGCATCACCGGCGAATGGCTTCTGAGCCCCTTTTGCCAGATTTGGCGCGCCGAAGTGAAGTCGGACGTGGCGAGAGCCGCCGCTAGCTATCAAATGTGGCGCGAGGCGGAAGCAGTCGGCTGGAGGTGGCATCCGTCGACGTGCAGTCAGAAAGCGCTCGCAGAGTCCCTAGCGGCCACCCCGCACGACGGCGCGCTGAGACAACGTCTGTGCTTGACGTTGTTTCTCAGCGGCGACCTCGAACGTAGCGCGACGGAGGCCTTAAAGCTGGCCGTCACTCGATGGGACGCCGTGGGTGAGAGCCCAGAGCACTCGAATGCTCATCGTCGGTTCGGCGTTCGCGCGCTGCAAAGTATCGAAGCCTTCGTTGGACCGGACGATCCCCTGATGCGTCAGCTCGGAAATTGGTCCCAATTGGTGAACCCAAGCCCACATTGATGGACCACGCGATTTCAGCCGCCTTGTCTCCCCTTTTCCACCACGGTGTGGACACATCGCGACAAGGAGGAGCCATATCCCCCTTATTTATGGGTCCTAGTTGGTTGCGATTAGTACTATTAGAGCCCCACCCGCTTCTTCCTTCCCTCCCTCCCTCCTCCAACTAATTCCCGACCGGTTGCAAGGCGCTGCCACATGAACCACGATGACGTGCTGTGGGGAGTGATGGGCCAAAACTTCTGCTCCTTCAAGGTGAAAACCCGCGACGATCGCGTTCGGTTTTGCCGCAATCCGTACAACCTGACCGGCCTTTGCAGCCGAGCCACCTGCCCGCTTTCCAACTCGCAATACGCCACGGTCGTCGAACAGGAGGACGAATTGTACTTGTACATCAAGACGGCGGAGCGAGCGCATCTCCCCAGACGGCAGTGGGAGAAGGTGAAGCTGGACGCGTCGTTCCCGACCGCGCTCCAGCAGATCGACGATCAGTTGCAATGGTGGGACCGTCGGCTTGTGAACAAGGTGAAGGCACGTCTGCTGCGCTTAAAGCAATATCTGATGCGGAAACGTAAGATGCTCATGGAGGGGGACGAAGAGTACGTTTCGGTCAATAAACGACAGGAGTTCAAGTTGCTCCGCCGCGAGGCCAAGGCCGAGGAGGCGGCGCGCATAGAGCTCGAAATCGAGAAGGAACTCATTGACCGTTTGAAGCGCGGCGTGTACGACAGCGTCGTTAACTACGATCAAGCTGCCTTCGACAAGTTGCTGGACGAAGAACAAGACCAGGAGGAATTGGACCGATTAGCCGAACTCGAAGCGGAAGAGGAGCTGGACCCTTACGTCATGGCCGAAGAGGACGAGGACGACGACGACGACGACGAGGACGAGGAAGAAGACATCGAAGACGCCGGTATCAGGCAGCGCGCACCGGCGGCGACGACCCGAGCCCCGACGACACGGAGGGCCGGCTTGGCGACGAAGAAGCGCGAGCGGATCATCATCGAAAGCGAAGTCGAGGCGCCCGCCGCGATGCGTCGCCGCACCGAGGAAACACACGACTGGTAGCTGGGCCCACCCAGAGGTAGCCGTGGATTCCCTCGATCAACTCTCTGCTTTCTCGATTAATCAAAGTACCCCTTTTCTCCCTTGACGCTAACTGTCATTTGGGTCTCCCGTGTTTTTTCTCGAGACGAGCCCGACGTTCATGTGCGTCACACTGTCCTGGTGTGTTCCCCGTTGCTCTCTCATGTGACACGGCAAGCACCGCTATCTGGAACCCGGAATCTCAAACAGCGATATGGCATACCGCCCTCCTTCAGGACAAGGCGCGCGTCCCGGCACAGGAGCCATGCAAGCACCCCCCGGCACCGGCATGCGTGGAGGGCCGCCCATGGCCGCGGGGGGTGCGGGCATCAACACGCAGGTCGACGTCAAGGCTCGCCCGATGCAACGCGAGGGCATGAAAACGATGATGATGACCTCTGGCGGCAACCGCGCAGTGGGAACGTCGAGCGGACTGGGTCCGCAGCGTCAAACGCAGGATCGCACGTATTGGATCGGCATCCTGCGGCCGAAGATCACCGAACTCACGCAGGAGGTCGACCGACTCCGCGGCGTGGAGGACAACATTACCAAGAATAGTTCCGTGGTCGTGCAGATGCAGCAGCGGCAGAAAACGCTTGCCGACGAAATTCAAAAGTTGAAGACCACGATGGCGGACTTGAACTTCGCCGTCGAAAACTACAACACCACGGAAGTAGATGCCATCAGCGCGCAAGCCCAAACGATGAAAACGACCAACGTTGAACTACGCAAAAACGTGGACAAGTTGTTCCTGCAAGTGAAGTCGACCGAAGACCAGGCCGCCGGCGTGCACAAGCAACTGGACGAATTGATGGTCCAACTGGATGCACGACTGCGGTCCGACAGTCAGGTGTACAACGAGTACCATGCCACGCGAGAGGAAATGTACCGCACCGCGGACCTGCTGCTCCAACAGCAGCAGGAGGTGCGCTCTCTCGGACGCCGGCAGGAGAGTCTGTTGCAGTCGCTCGGCCAAGACGTCGACAAGAAGCGGGCCGCCCTAATGGTGTTGGACGTTGTGAAAAAGCGACAAATGCGCGACGACATGGCCCGGGAGTGCAGCGTTTCGATCGAGGAAGAGCGCGACCAGCTGGTCCGTCAAGCAAAGATGACCACACATGACATCGACGTGTTGCAGCGTCAAATCACTGAGGCCCGCGACGCCGTACAAGATGTCCGACAGCGGCTCCAGGCTGGTGCGGAGGACTTGAACGAATATAGCGGTGAGAACATGCGCAAGTACCAGGAGCTTCAGGAGAAGGATCGCGAAATGCAAGAATTCATCGACACATTCAAGGAAAAGGAACGGGAAGAACTCGAGCGAATCCGACAGACTGAGGAAACGATCCAGAGCTTTCTCCAGGTCATCAGCCGCGCCGAGCAACTGAAGGCGTCCCTGCCACCCGACAACGCGCCTTTGGTCATGGATCAGATGGGCAGCGAGATCGGTGAGAAGGAAAAGCAACTCGAGGCCGCCCGCGTCACGTACCAGCGGCTGCAAAAGCAGCTCGACGAAAAGAAGGAGGAGCTCGACAAAGTGCAAGATTTAGACAGCCGCATTCAGCACGACATCCAGACGATGCAGCAACGTATTGCCGAACAGCAGCGGGAGATGGTTCGGTTTGCCGATCTCGAAGGCCTGCGCCGGGAAATTGAGACGCGAAAGAGGACGCTGACCACCTCCAAGGGTCAGCTCACCAAGCAACGCGACGGATCGAAGCAGCACTTGCATTTGCTTTCCCAGAAGTTCGAGACACTCAAGAGCAAGCTCAACGAAAGCGACGTGCACCAGGCACTGTCGGCACAGGAGCAAAAGCTGCGATTGGTGTGGCAGAGCGTTTTTTCATTGGACGATTTTGTTCGCATGAAGGAGAAGGAGAGCAACTACACCACGCTCAAAGCGGACTGCCTGCGCATGACCGACGAAGTCAACGGCCTGTTAAAGGAGACGAAAAGAACCGAAGCGCCGGCGACTCAGTCCGTAGGCTTCACTCAGCAGCAAGGTGCGTGGTAGTCAGCACCGTGGGACACCGCGGAGAACCCTTGGTCCACGCAAGACGCTTTCCTTCCTTCCCCACCTCTTCGCGCCGCCATCCCCACTTGACACTCTTCCAGCGCGCTTTTTTGAACGGCATAGACCTCCACGAGGGGCAGTCCCCTCGCCGCCATGCATGTGTGTAGACGCGAGAGCGGCCCTCCCCCAACACGCCGCAAACGAACGGTGCAGTCAAATTGTCGCGGTAGAAAGCCTTATGAAGGGGTGCCGGAACGAACGCATCGTGGACTGGGGGAAGGAAAGTCTTTGCCAGCAATTCGACAAGCTCTGTATTGTCAACTCGTTCACAAGACAGCTATATACTTTTTTTTTTGCCACCCCTCAACGGCTCACCATGGAGTTCTTGGTTAAAGGCATGAGTTGCGCATCATGCGCAGCCAACATTGAAAAAACTCTGCTGGCCACCCCCGGTGTTGCCGCCGCGAGTGTCAATTTTAGCATGTCATCGGCAACGGTGACTGCCTGCGCAGGTCCGCTAGCCGCTACCCCGGCAACAGTTCTCGATGTTATCCGTGGACTTGGCTTCACCGCAACCCAGATGGGGACCACGGCGCGCCACCATCCATCCCGAGCGACGTCGGCGAAGATTGAACTTTTAATTCACGGGATGAGTTGCGCGTCATGCGCGAACAAGATCGAAGTGGCGTTGCGAAGCGTCGCTGGCGTTGAATCTGCGAATGTCAACTTTAGCATGTCGAACGCCACGTTGACCCTCATTCCGGGCTCATCGAACCCCTCGGTGGCGGCCGCTTCCATCGCGGTCATCGAGTCATTAGGTTTCTCAGCGGAGAAACTCAGCGGCAGTCGTGGGCAGCCGTCCACGGGCGGCGGTGGCAGCACGCGCCGAATCGAGTGTCTTGTGTCCGGCATGAGCTGCGCGTCGTGTGCGAACAGCATCGAAAAGGCCCTCCTGCAGGCGCCGGGCGTAGCGGCGGCCACTGTCAATTTCAGCATGTCGTCCGCGGCCGTGACGCCCACGGCCGACGCGTCTAGCATCACGCCCAGCGCCGTACTTGCCATTATTCGCGACCTCGGATTCTCTGCTGATCTCATTGCAGGCGCCGTATCGCTGTCACCACCGAAACCACTCGAGTTCGTGATCACGGGAATGAGTTGCGCGTCGTGCGCCGGTAAGATCGAAGCGGCACTCAGCGCCATGACGGGCGTGCAGTCAGCGTCCGTCAACTTTAGTATGTCGACCGCGACCGTGACCGTCGTGGAGCGTGGACCATCGTCTTCACCGCCATCTGCCGACGCCATCATGACCGTGATCCGCGGGCTCGGCTATACGGTGGACCGCATCGGCAATCAAGCAGAGGGCGATGGGGGCGCTACAGTGTCGATGAACCACGGCACCGGGCTCGACGACGACGACGACGCACGTGGTGATTCAGCAGAAGGCGATGAAGACGGAGGCGATACGGCGCGCATACGACAGGCGCTGTCGCGCGACGACGAGTTGCAGGCGCTGAAAAGTCGAACCATTGTTTCGTGCATTGCGGCGGTCGTGCTCATGTTCGACATGATCGCAAGCATGTACTCGCCGCCGCACAGCCCACTCATGATGTTCTTCATGCACCGCGTGTACATGTCGCTCACAGTGGGAACGATCCTGGATGCGGCCATCGCGACGCCCATCGTCATCTTCTGCGGCTTTCCGTTCTTCAAGAAGGCATTCATCGCCCTGAAGAACAAGAGCGCCACCATGGACACTCTGATCGCGGTCGCCGTGGGTGGCTCGTACTCGTTCTCGCTGGTTGCCGTGATTCAGTTACTGTCCGCCCCCGATTGCCGGGCAGAGTGCTACTTCGACACCGCCGCCATGCTTCTGGCCTTCATGCTGCTGGGAAAAACGCTGGAGGCAGTCGCAAAACGCCGGACTGGCGGGGCGTTGCTCGCGTTGCTGGACTTAACTCCCCCTACGTGCACGGTTGTTCGCCCTGACGGCACCTCGCGGGAAATCAAAAGCGCACGGTTGCGGGCAGGACACGTCGTTCGCGTCATCCCCGCGGTGCGGATCCCTGGAGACGGGACCATTCTGCAGGGTGAAACCAGCATTGACGAATCGATGGTCACGGGGGAGTCGCTGCCCTCAGACAAGCGCCCCGGAGACACGGTTATCGGCGGCACCCTGAACTTGACGACGACCATCCACGTGCGCATCGATCGTGCGGGGGACGATTCCATGCTGTCTCAAATTTTGCGCATCGTGAGGCAAGCTCAGTCGTCGAAGCCGTCCGTTCAACGGCTGGCCGACTCCGTCGCCTCCGTCTTTGTTCCGTTCGTCATTTGCTTCGCCCTGCTGGTGCTCCTCATCTGGCTCATTCTGGGGTACACCGATAGCTATCCAAGTGGCTGGCGCGAGGGTCAGAGTGTCCTCGACTTCGCATTGGCCTTCTTCTTTGCCACGGTTGTCATCGCGTGCCCGTGTGCACTTGGCTTGGCGACCCCGACTGCCATCATGGTCAGCACCGGCGTGGGGGCGTCGCTAGGCATTCTCATCAAGGGCGGGGAGGCCATCGAACGAGCGCGAGCGGTCACGGCCGTGCTTTGCGACAAGACGGGCACGTTGACCAAAGGCAAGCTCTCCGTTGTGGCCGTGAGAAGCATCACGTCGCCCGGTGCCGTCATAGGGGGCAATCATAACACGACCGACGTATCGGCCGCCGGCATGTCCCAGGCTGAGATCCTGGAGCTCGTCAAGACGGCGGAGTCCGAGTCGGTTCACCCCATCGCGAAGGCCGTCGTCAAGTTTGTGCAACGTCTGCAAGATGAGGAGATCGCCGCCGCCGCGGCCTCATCGCCGCAACAACGCAACGCCGCATCACCGCAAACCACAACGCCAACGATTACGTTATCCGCGATGCAGCACGTTTCTGGCGCCGGAATGCAGGGCCGATGTGCGGTCACGTCCGGCAAAGACACATCCTCACCGCGGCTGAGTAACATCGCGTTTGCCATCGGGAAGGCCAAGTTCATCACGGAGTATTTGACGTCCGCGTCAGGATCGGGCGACAAAACATCGAGTTCCTCAGCACTGGAATTGAAGACCTCCGCGGGCGCCGCGTCGCCGCTTGCCGAGCACTTCCTGTACATCACTCGCCTACAAGAAAGGGGCAACACTGCGGTCTGTGTTGCGGTGGGTGACCGGCTGGTCCTGATCCTAGCGGTGGCCGACACCATTAAAGACGACGCGGCGGCCGCCGTGGCTTTGCTCGCCAACGGATTCGACGGCCAAGCGCCCCGCCGAGTCCTCATGGTAAGCGGCGACCACCAAAAGACGGCGCTGGCCATCGCGAGAGAAGTCGGGATTCTCGATGAACGGGATGTGTTCGCCGAGCAGCTGCCCACCGACAAGGCACGCATTGTGGAGGACCTGCAACGCGAAGGCCATGTGGTTGCGTTCATTGGCGACGGCACGAACGACTCCGCTGCGTTGGCCCAGGCGGACGTTGGGGTGGCGCTCGGCGCGGGAACGGAAGTGGCCATCGACGCTGCCGACGTCGTCCTCGTCAAGGACAACTTGACAGACCTGGTCGCGTTCTTTTCACTGTCGCAAACGACGCTTCGCCGAATCTACATGAACTTTGTCTGGGCGTTTGGCTACAACTTGCTGGCACTCCCCGTCGCCAGCGGCGTGTTCTTCCCTGCGATCCACAAGCGCCTACCTCCCATTGCCGCGGGGGCCCTCATGATCTTTAGTTCGCTGAGCGTGCTGTCCTCGAGCTTGGCTCTGAAGTGCTTCCGGCTTCCTGATCTGAAGGTGAACAGAGGTACGGCACCTTCCAAGTCTCGCTACGGTCGCACATCCGTGACGAAATCGCCGGACACGTCGATGCGAATGATGACCCCGGTCAACGCCGACGGAATCGATGGACAGGACCTCCGCACGAAGGCAACAGCCGACCAAACCCCTGCGATTGGGTTGATCGAGCAATGGCCGCCGATTACTCCGACCTTGGCGCGTTCCCGCTCGTCCAGTACCTCATCGGAAACAAACTCACTGTCGTCCGGTCGGCCTCGCGACTCTTCGCATCGACGGTCAGCGGCCGACACCGACACGTTCTCGAGCCGCGCGGTCGTCGCGGAGCGGCTGTCGTTGCTCTCTAGTCAGCAATAACACGTGTGCTCCCTCCCAGCACACTTGGATCGCCCCCTTCCTCATCCCCCCTGTCGTTTATCTGTTTAAAAATGCATTCCGACTTTTATTTGCAGCACCGCGTTGCTATTTATATCGTGCCGATGAAACCGACCGCCGGCATCTTTCTGTCGGTAGCCGGAAACCTCTATGAGGACGCAGTGAGATTGCGAGTGATCCGGGACCCTTTTCAATTGGGTGGCTGCGGTGACGTCAGTGCCCTCCCTTCTTTCTGACACATCTGTCAACACAATGACGTCGGCAACTCCCCCTCCGCCGGCAGCGGTGCCCTCGATCGACATGAACTGCTTCTCGCCGTACCGCGCTGTGGGCGACATCTGCGGGGATGTTCCGCTGAGTTTCACGACGTTGTACAACGACTGCATGGTCATGGCCGCCTCAGGACGGTCATTCCACCTCTACAAGGGGGAGGCACTCATGTCCGTGCGCGGCGGCCCCGTGTTTAACGCGACGGTTCAGTGTGTATCACAGAGCGGGAAGCGTCGTTTCGTCGCTGAAGGACCTCGCGTTCATTGCTTCTCGCGGCTGCATCCAACGTGGTCCGAAGTTCATGGCCCGGCTATGCAAGCCACTGTCACGCACCTCGTCGCTGTCGACGATTTGGTGTTCAGTTTGAGCGCCGACAAGACGGTGGTCGTCTGGAATGGAAAAGATGGCCATCGGGTATCGGATTTTGCCCTTACCGAGCTCCCTTTTAGCGCGGCAGCGTCGCTGTGCGTTCCAACGCACTACACGAACAAGCTGGCCATCGGCACGTTGGACGGACAATTCATGCTCTACAACTTTTATACCAAGGCATTGCTCTTCGCGCGGGACAACTGGACTGCCTCCGATGTTGGGGCTGCAAATGGTGGGCAGCCGTCCAACGGTGGTTTGATGTGCATGCAAGCGAGCGACTACAAGGACATCGTCGCCCTGGGATTTCAGCGCGGAGTCGTCTGCTTGTTTCATTTTCAGCAAAACGTTGTGCTGGCGGCGTTCACCATTCAATCGTCCGCGGCGATACTATCGTTGTCGTTTCGCAAAGATGCGTCAAGCGGAGGTGAAGACTCGTTTTTGGCGACCGGTTCCGCCCTGGGTGAGGTACACATCTGGGACCTGGAACAGCGTCGACTTCACGGCGTCATGGGCCCCACTAAGGAACACGCAAGCGCCGAAGACACAAGCCTCCCCGGCTACAAGCCCCTCCTCACCGCGCACCGCGGCCGTGTGCACACCGTACTGTTTCATCCGAAAAAGCCGCTCCTCGTCACCGCGGCGTCCGACAACACTATCAAACAATTCTCCTTCGATACCGTGGATGGCCTGGCGCTACTGGTCCGGGAGCGAGGCGGCCATTGTGGCCCGGCTAGCAAGGTCAGTTTTTACAACGCGGATTTGCTGCTCACCGCAGGGCAAGACCGGGCCCTGCGAGCCACGCATTTGTACTCCGACCGAGCATCGTGGGAGTTGTCGCAGGGACAAGGCATGCTCAAGCAACACGCTGGCGGGTCGATTTCGTCCCCGGCCTCGAAGTCGATGAGCGTCGGGCCCGTGACCATGGCATCAACAATATCATCCGCTGCCTCATCGACCGCCACGCCAAAATCGCACCTGTTGCTGCCGGTCGCAACGAATCTGTCCTCTTGCCCTAACCGCAACTACCAGTGGTCAAGTATCGTCACGACGCACGATTCGAGCGCGAAGATCGTTGGCTGGCGGTTGGATCATCGACGAATGGAGTTCAAAGCTGAACCGTTGCGAACGTCGTCGCATTTGTGCACGTGCTTAACGACGTCGCAGTGCGGCAACTTTGCCCTGGTGGGTTACTCCTCGGGGCATCTGGTACGACTCAACCTGCAGAACCAATCGGTGAGCTTTTTTCTTTCACTGGAAGCCTACACGGAACGGCATCCGAAGCATGCCGTCGTCCTTAGCGCGACGCAAAAGGCGGCTCGCCGACAACTTGCGGACCTTCAACGAGAGTCCGACGCATCAAAATTGTCCGGAAACGGCTTGGCGTTCACCGATGGTTCGGCTGTGGTCGCCGTCGGCGTACATTGTTGCAACACGTATGTGATCTCGTTGAGCAGCTCCGGAGTGTTGTGCATGCATGAACTACTGAGCGGCAAGCCGCACTTCACATGCGCGCTGCCAGCGATTCCTACGCATCTGATCGCGCATCAAGGGTCGCAGCTATGCAGCATCGCATTCGACGACCGCAGCGTCAGAGTTTTCGCGCTCGACTCCGGCGCGACGACTCCGCAGGGGAAAGGTGCAGAGCAAACATCGGTGCTAACCGACGCTCGCCGCTTCGACTGCCACGCACACCCCGTGTCCGCGATCGCCTTGTCACCCGATTCCGAACGGTACCTCGTCACGTCCTCCGGCGACGGATCCCTCGCCGTGTGCGACGTGATTGCGGGCGTTTGCGTCGGCATGTATCTGTGCCGTAGCCCCGTCACCTCACTCGCCTTCCATCCTGACGGCTTGTTTCTCGCGACGACCCACATGGGGGAGAGGGGCGCGTACCTGTGGACAAACAACCTACGGTATGGCTTTGCACCCGACGAATGCCCAATGGCCGACGTGCGAGACGCGACGCGCTGGAGACCACTCCATCTTCCGCACGCCTCGGTCGCCGTGGAAGAAAATGTCGCCGAGGAACAGGAGGCAGGTGACGTAGTAGCCGAGGACGAGCAACCAACGTCGCCACCCACCATTCGCCGCGTAAAAGGACGAGTCACCCTCTACGATGCGTCGACGGACGTCACCACGCGTAGCGTCGCCGACGCTCGGTCACGAGAGGCCGCTCTCCGGAGCCTAGCCGGATGGGGGTTTCGACTCGATGCGGGAACTGCGGCCGCCGCAGGAACGGTGGCTGCAGGAGCCGATGCGCCTTTCAACCCTGCCAAATGGCAGACACTTCTTTTGCTCGACGACATTCGCGCGCGCAATCAACCTCTGCTCCCGCCGAAAGTGGAAAAGGTTCCGTTCTTTCTACCGACCACCCAGGAGCTGCGACCCACGTTCATTGTCAAGCCCTTCGGCACGGCATCGCAGGATACAGGAAGCAAGTCGATAGGCCGCAACGCGCGTAAGCGCGATCGGAACGCCGAAGAAGCGGCCGTTGTCGCGCCCAACGGCGACTTCGGCATCACGCTTTCGACCTCCTTTCTCGCGTCTTCCCTGCAACGCCTACTCCTCGCCAAAGTTTTTGACGAGCTGACCACTAGCATTCTGCAGTTGGCACCCCAGCGTGTTGACTTGGAGCTGCGAACGCTGTTGATTCCGGTCGAGGACGACGATCCGAATGATGGCGTGGACGACGCGGCGGAAGCAGCTCGCCAACGCGACGCGGATCGCCTGCACAACCTGTCATGCGCGCTTCGGGTTGCCCAGTTTGCGGAGCACCTTGTGAAGTCGGAGCGATGCGTTGATTTTGCGGTCAATTTTTCTGCCGCCGTCTACCGTATTTTTGGGAGCCTGTTCATCGCGGCCGACGGTCCCTGTAACGGCGCAACCTCCATCGCTTCGGAGCTGAATCATGCTGTCAAAGCGCTTTCGACTGCCCTTCGCGGCTGCAAGCAGCGCGTTGCGAGGCTAGTTGACACGTCTTCGTGCCTGGTCGCAACATTCGCCAATGCGTACGAGTAACGGGCTTTGTGCTCCTCACACGCCCGACGGCTCTCTCCCTCCATACGAATTAACGCACACTGTCGATAACATGGTCTGTCTTTCTCTCTCCGCTCGGCACGATGGGCCACTGATGGTAACAGGACGGCATGGAGATCAACGCCTTCGTTCACACTCGTAGGCTTCGGAGTGTCATTTTTCAAATAGGTTTGCCCCGATTACGCATTCGTTACGGACAGAACATCTCTTTTTCAGCTTCACCTGTGTGGCTCTCACCGTGATTGTTGCCCGAACGGCGTTCATGGGTGAAACACACGTCGGCGGTTCCATGGACACTCAACCACTCAGCTGTTCATCGTCACTCACTGGTGCGGTGAGGCCGAACGCGTGCGACGGCGTGCCCTCGCCAGTGGGCCAACACACATCAGCAGATCGAGTCGTCTCCGAGCTCTGCCGTTCGATGGAGGCGTGGTATATGGCGCAGTTGCAGCGCGACGCGCCAACCGGCGGCGCGGCGGAACGTCCGGCGGCGGCGGACCCTGGGGCATTGTTGGACGCGGTCAATGCCGCGCAACGAGGGACTGGCGAACTGCCCGCCGTGGCGTGGGCGACGACTCGCCGTTGAACATCAACCGTGTGATTCACGGTCGAGGAGGAAACTGAAGTGCGACGTGACTTGATTTGACGGTTGTTGTTGAATTGCCTCGTAAAGGGAGAAAAAATTATTGAAAAATGTCCAGCACTTCACCGACCCTGGAGCCCATCCCTCCGCCTCGAGCAACGATGCGCCCGCCGGCCGCCGGCGACACCGCCACATTCCGTGGGGACGGCATTTACCAAGTGTCCAGCCATCTGCAATGCGGCTCTTGGGTGACGGTTGGCCTGGGCGCACCGTCGGACGCGGACCGGTCGCGGTCTGTGAGCTTCGCGATACGCTGTGTTCGCAGCCGTCACAACGGCCTTGAGCTAGAAATCGTCGATTCTGGGGCAGGGAGAGAGGACCACAAGCAAGGCGCCGCGTTGCCTCGGAGTGCGGTCCACAGGGAGTGTGGCTTGATCCTGCCGGGGCTGTCATTAGTGACTCGTAGTGCGCCTAGCTCGACGCTGGTAGCAACCCCATCTGTGGACAACATCGCCGCACCTGCGCGAGATCCCTCGTCACCCGAGCCAGC
>ERZ1292630.2798-Hain-H41-02um-R3-2798-length-15797-cov-17_pt1 | contig 15797 bp, 9 predicted proteins | sample MGYA00564408_ERZ1292630 | MGnify/ENA primary metagenome ERZ1292630 (study PRJEB36523, sample SAMEA6512641) | groundwater metagenome | collected 2019-01-08 | study: AquaDiva: Metagenomics assemblies of 32 groundwater samples | reverse complement strand
CAGCGACCCTCAGCTTAGAAGGCTGATGCTCTATCCGACTGAGCTACGGGCGCGCTTTTCAAAGTGCCGGCAGCTAGTCTGAAGTGGAAGGCCGGTCGGCGTCAAGTGGAGCGGCAACGGCAGCGAGTCAGCTGTCGTTACGTCAGTGTCCACACCATGTCCCAACTATGAATGATTCGATCAAATCACCCAACTTGAGGTGAATCGAATTAGATTCAGGGTGTATCTCTTTAGGTTCATCACCAACCTTCCCTCCGCATCTCATCGCGAGAAATCATACATTCAAAGAAACTGCTGCATCATCGCGACAGTCCAACTGTTTTACGTATTTTTGTTGAGCTGTCTATTCCCTATCCGGTCAGTGGCTCGTCCTTTGCTAGAGCAAGGCACATGTAGGGCCGATCAGTCCCGAAAGGTGACTCTGGATGGATCACAGCGCAGGCACAGTTGAACCACCCGGTTGCCGATCTATTTCTCTCTGACCGCCTCAACTGTGAGGCGGTCACTTCAGTACTAGATAAGCATGAGGATATGAAAACCGGGTTATTTTTTGGAGTTGTCATTTTGCAAGAAAACTATTCCCCCCCCCCAGGAACACCTGTGAGATATTGCAAATCTTCAGTAGAGCGGATTCGCTTCTACCGAATATGGAAGACGAGAACTACAGGATGCTGCAGAAAACTTTTCAGGGGTGATTTGGGGACCAGGCGATGAAGGGAAGAGGAATCACCTCAAAGGGTTATTGTGCAAAATACGCAACAGGAATAATTAGGCAGCCAAGAACGGAATGCCATGCCCTGGTGCCGTTCGCTTTTGCGAACAGCACATATCCTGTTGTGACTGTGACATCTGAAGAGCAATTGGACGATTAATTCTAGGGTCAGGAGGAGAACTACCCTCATGCGCCAGTTTCATCAACCTAGCCAAAGCCTATTTTATGTCTTTGCGATCTCCATCGTAACGATACCGCACTTCGCATGGGTTTATGCAAATGCATCAGCTCAGACTGCTCCCATTACCTCCTCTGGCCTAAACACACAGATCAGTGCTCCGATACAAGTGGATGGCCAGACGCAATACAACATTACAGGCGGAACCAGACCGGGAGGAGGAGTGAATCTGTTTCACAGCTTCGGCGAGTTCGGAGTTCCCAATAACAACATTGCAAATTTTCACAATGATTTCCCCGGGCTTCAGACATTCAACATCCTCGGGCGTGTCACAGGTGGCAGTGAATCACATATTTTGGGAACCATTCGAACCAGCGAGTTCGGGAGCGCCAATCTATTTCTCATGAACCCAGCGGGATTTTTGTTCGGCCCGAACGCCACGGTCAACGTCGGCGGAATGGTGAGCTTCACCAGCGCCGACTATCTCAAGCTCGAGGACGGGAAACAATTCAACGCAATCCCCAACACTACCGCCGACGCACTGCTGTCTGCATCCCCGGTCGCGGCGTTTGGATTCTTGGGCTCAAATCCTGGTGCCATCATCGTTCAAGGCAGCGAGTTCAACGGAGCGAGCATCTCGCTGGTCGGAGGAAATATCACGATCGAATCCGGCACACCAAGCGGCGGCACGGCTCAACAAGCAAAACTCTCCGCAGCGAATGGCACCATTCAATTGGCCAGCGCAACATCTCCGGGAGCATTTGATACAACGCTGCAGGCGATCTCAAACGTAAATGGAGCCTCATTTACCACCTTCGGGACGGTCTCCCTCGCACCGGGCTCAACCATCAACGTCAGTGGAACGGATACGGTTTCGATCAGAGGGGGCCAATTCGTCCTGAGTGTAAATGAAGCGATGCTTCACACGACTCAATCTCCAGGAAATCACGGCACAATTGTTCTCGACACACAGAGCACAATCGTCACCGAAGCCTTCGGCACTGAAATGGGTGGAACGATCACTCTGAAGGCTGAAAAGAGCCTTGCCCTCCGTGGCAATTCCTCCATCACCACGAGAGTGGAGGCAGGCAACGGGGGACCGGTGAGCCTGACGGCTCCATCGATTCAGTTAGAAGAAAGTTCCAACATTGGGACTGCCACTTCCGGCCTCGGCAAAGCAGGAAATGTTGAACTCCAAGGGGATCGGATAAGTCTCACCTTGGAAAGTTTTATTAGTACGCGAACGCGGGCTGGGGGAAATGGCGGCGATATCACGATTCGAGGACTCACCGGTGAAGGAAGCAGAGCGAGCGATATTCTCCTCTCTGAGAGTAGTCGGCTCGTGAGTGAAACGATCGGTGACGGCGTCAACAACCAAGGGAATGCTGGAAATATACATGTGGAAGCAGCTCGATTACATCTCAGTGGCTCCAGCCATTTTAATAGCACTTCGCGAGGCAGCACTGGTGCGGCAGGGAATATCTCGGTGAACGCGACAGATTCGGTGATCCTCACCGGTTCCGGCTCCCAGCTCGTTAGTGACAGCGCTGAATTTTCTTCCGGTGATGCCGGGAATATCTCTATCAGCGCTCCCTCTATCATCGTAGAGAATGGCGGCAGCATTTCAAGCAATACGACACTCACCGGAAAGGCCGGCACGATTACCGTAAATACGAACCACCTTCGTCTGCTGTCCGGCGGCCACATCACCAGTGGCAGCCTCGTAGACCCATCTGAAACCCCTCTTTCTCCCTCCGGTGCGGCCGGCACAGTCATAATCCAAGGCATCACACCCTCCACCCCTGCTCAGTCAGTATTAATCGGGGGAACGAGAAGCGGCATCTTCACCCGCACTGAAGGCAGCGGCCTTGGTGGCACGATCATGGTGACTGCCGATCAAGTACAACTTGTTTCCGGCGCAAGCATCACGGCACACAGCACCGGCGCGGCGGATGCCGGGAACATCAATATCACCGCTGCCAACGGGCTCACCGTGCAGGACAGCTCGATCACGACACACGTGACTCCGAACGACATTGGCCGTAACACCCGCGGCGGTGACATCACCGTGACGACCTCTCCGGCAGCGACGGTGTACCTTCAGAATAGTACCATCAGCGCCTCGGTCCCCGGAAATGGAGACGGCGGAAATATTTCGATTGATCCAAAATTCGTGATTCTGCAACACAGCCAGATTCTGGCCAAGACCGACCAGGGCACAGGTGGCAACATCACGATCACTACCAGTGTGTTCCAACCGGATGCCAGCAGCGTCATCAATGCAGATTCCGATTCCGGCGTGAACGGCACGGTGACGATTCAATCACCGAACGCCCCAGCCAGCGGCAAGATCCAGCCACTAGGGAACCGGCCTCTGCAAGCCACGTCGCTACTGAGCCAGCATTGTGCAAGAGTGGCCGGCGGAGAGTTCAGCAGTTTCACTGTGGCTGGGCGGGACACCCTACCGACAGAACCAGGCGGATGGCTTTCAATCCCATCGGTACTCGCTCGCTCTGAGTCTGATGGCAGCACGACTGCCGACACAGACCTGCGCGCGAGCCGTGACAAACTGATGGGACAATCATCCATCCTGTCCCTACGACACATTGCACCACCAGGATTCCTGACCCAAACCTTTGCGAGGCCAGGACAATCCGGTTGCACGTCATGATTTGTTAAACGATAGGAGCGCGCCCGCTATTTCGGTGCTGAGACAGTCAGCGTCATACCCAAACTCAAATAAAAGGAGGTCGACATGCCCCCCATCGTTCTTGATCCACCCAACAACGGATCTACCCATACGACGTCGTACTACTTCATTCCCGTCAATGGACATGGAACTCATGGCCCCACATCAATCGATCGGTGGAAGGTGACCGTGACCACTGCACAAGACGGGGCAGGCACATTGAAAACCCAAACCTCCTGGATAACCACACCAATTACAACATGCCCCGTTAACAATTTACCCGCAGACAATAAATACTATTGGAGTCAGATCGTATATTACAAAAGAACTTCCACGGGCCAGGTTGTTGGCCCGTATACGTCGATAAGTAATAAATTCCAGTCCAGACCATAAGATCACAAAAACACGCTGCGAGATTAGCTCCCCCTCAAGCACCAGTCGGCAGGGATTACACGAGCATAAAGGAGATCGAGAATGGCAAAGGGAGAACACAAAAAGATCGCTCGACCGCAGCAGAGCGGTTATGACATCACGCTGGACCCTGAAGGTCATGAAGTGACTCAGGTCTGGATCAGGTTCGGGACGTTGGAAGGCAACGATATCTACAAGTGGGACCTAACAGTTGGACCTATTGAATTCAAGTCAGACCATAAGAAGGCTGTGATGAAGGTGGATGACGACCAACTGCCTGCATCAGTCGACACATGCTATTATCAGATGTTGTGCGAGATTGATAACGAACATGGCGAACCTGAGACTTTTATGACAGAGCCAACATTGCTTGTTCAGACTTACGCGACTCTGTGATCAACCCTTAATCACGAAGAAATTTCCTGTTTAGGAAACACGTGGCTCGAAGATTTCTAATCACGGGTACCCCAACTTGAAAGTTTTACCAAACCCTCGTTTGGGTGAGAGGTAGGATTGGCCAATGGTTGAAGTGGCTGGCTGCCCGTCATGACTCATACCGTTTTGGAACTGGCACCAGCTGACACTCGTCGATTTATTCGATCACTTTCTCCATGCATGGGCTTTGCCATGATAGTCATGTTGGCAGACATATCAGTTTTTGCCCAGCCAGCGGTTGATCCGACAGGGCGATCAGGCCAACCACCGGGACCATTGAAGGAAGAATTTCAACGCCCTCTGCCCCGTCCGCGTCCTGTTCTACCCCCGTTACCCGCAGCTCCTCTAGAAAGAGAAGTACCAATAGAACCTGGCGCGGTACAGGTCTTCGTTCGCGATGTGCGTGTGACCGGGAACACAGTCTTCTCCGACGCTGAGATTGCAGAAGTGACAGTCCCGTTCAAAAACCGGACGTTGATGACGGAAGACCTCGAGCGACTACGGCTTGCTCTTACCCTGCTCTTTGTCAATAAGGGATACCTCACCTCTGGTGCGATTATCCCTGACCAAGATGTGATCGACGGAGTTGTAGAAGTCCAAATTGTTGAAGGGAAACTGGCGCAGATCAATGTCGAAGGCAACCGCTGGTTTAGCTCGTCGCACTTGAGTGATCGGCTGTCCCTCGGCAGCCGATCACCGCTTTTGCTTGCTCCGCTTCAGGAACAGCTGCAACTCTTACAGCAAGATCGTCGAATCGACCGCATCAATGCCGAACTCCGACCGGGCGATCAACGTGGTGAAAGTGTGCTGAACGTCCGCGTGGCAGACAGAAATCCCTTTCACGCTTCACTTGAGGTCAACAACTACCAGACGCCTCTGGTCGGCGAGATCCGTGGACTCGGCACACTCCTGCACGACAACGTGACTGGCCGCGGAGACCAGCTCAGCGTCAGTTACGGCCATTCACGCGGCGGTTTCCCTATTATCGACGCCTCGTACGCCCTTCCACTAAACCGATACGGCACGACTTTTTCGCCGTACTATCGGCGCTACGACTTTAAACTAATCGAGGAACCCTTCGATCCGCTGAACATCAACACCAACACTGAGATCATCGGCATGAGTCTTCGGCAACCGATCTATCGGACTGTGACGGACGAGATCGCGCTGACACTCATCGGCGAGCACCTGTTTACACAGAGTTTTATTTTTAAGGACACCCCGTTCAGCACCTTCCCTGGTTTTCAGAATGGCGCAGCCACCGTCTCTGCACTCCGATTCGCCCAGGATTGGACTCACAGAACAATCGACACGGTCTTTGCAGTGCGTTCACGGTTTAGCGTGGGGTTAAATGTCCTCGGTGCAACAATAAACGCGCCATCAACTACTCCGGATGGGCAGTTTTTTTCTTGGTTAGGCCAAGCCCAGACCATCAAACAATTCGGCGAGAAGGCATTCGGCCTGCAGCTCCTCGGACGTATGGACCTCCAGCTCACGAATTCGCCGTTGTTTCCACTGGAGCAAGTCTCGCTTGGCGGTCGCTATACGGTACGCGGCTATCGCGAAGTGACGATTCTGCGCGACAATTCGTTCATCGTCTCCCTTGAGTCGCGATTTCCGCTGATCCGCTGGGGGAGCGGTGAGCCGATGGTGCAACTCGCCCCCTTTGTAGACGTAGCACATGGTTGGAATCTTGGAGAAAACCGTCCCTCTCCGATTACATCTTCGACAGTCTTTCCCGACATACTCGCCAGCGTGGGCGTAGGACTCCGCTGGAATATCCTCCCCCACGGTCGAGCAATTTTCGAAGTCTATTGGGGGCAGAAACTCCGCCACGTACCTCGTATTGGAGATGCTATTCAAGATCACAGCGTTCATTTGGGAGTTACGGTCGCTCCATTTTGATAACACCAACTACTTGAAATATGTCCAAGACACAAACCACCTCAGCAACCAATAGCCAATTCATTCGTTTCTTCCTCCAAGCAACATACTGTTTGTTGGTCGTGGCCATTTCATTTCTTGTTGTCACAATATCAGAATCGCATGAAACCTCTTCCGCTGCAGACTCCTTGGTGAAGGAAGGTGCTCAGTATTTTCAAAAAGGAGCCTTCAATGAAGCTCTGTCCCACTGGAAGCAGGCCGTGGATCTGTACAAAAGTACCGGAAATAAGCCTGGGCAGTTCGAGGCCCTCGGCCTCTCGGCTCAGGCTTTGATGGGGTTGGGACGATCCAAACAGGCACTCCAGTCACTGGAACTGGCACTGGCGCTCGCACACCAAAGTGGCGACCCTCTCGTAGAAGCTTCCGCTCTCGGGCATCTGGGACGGACCTACCTAACGCTGCGGCAACTTCCTGAGGCGTCGGAATATCTCCAGCAGGCGTCGGCCTTGGCGAAGCGACAGAATTCCTCGCCGCTCAGGGCGACCACACTGAACGATCTTGGCATTCTGTTGGTGTTGAAGCAGCAGGACAAAGATGCGCTCAACGCATTTCAGGAAAGCGTGACCCACGCAGAGAGCGCTGGACTTCCCTTGCTCGCAGCAACAGCCCGCACAAACGCCGCGCGTGCACTCTTGCGACTCAACCAGCCGACCAATAGCCGACTCGCCCTTGACGCAGCACTCGATCAGTTGAAGGACATTCCCCCCTCCCGAAACAAATCTCTCGGATTAATCGGTATCGCTCTGGTCTACCAGCGCCTCATCCCTCAGCTACCGCAAGAGCATGATCCTCTCCTGTTGAGAAGCGCTGGAGTGCTCCAGGAAGCAGCCACGGTCGCTCAGCAACACGAGGACAAGAGAACGTTATCGTATGCCCTTGGATATCTTGGACATCTCTACGAAACCGAATTTCGCATGGACGACGCGCTTCAACTCACCAGGCGAGCCCTATTCGCAGCACAGTCAGTGGACGCGCCGGAGGCACTCTATCGCTGGCAATGGCAATTGGGGCACCAGCTGGCCGCCACCGGCCAGCTGGACAATGCGATCGCTTCGTACCAGCTAGCGACGGTGACACTCCAACCAATTCGCGTCGAGGTAACAAGAGCCGCTTTCGAAGATCCGACAGTCGGCCAGGAAACCGTCAAACCGTTGTTCTTCGAGCTGGCCGACCTCTTGCTGCAGCGAGCCTCCCTCACCGAGGATAATAAAGCAGTAGAAGCCTATCTGCTCGCCGCTCGCGATGCGATCGAGGCTTATAAGACAGCTGAGCTGCGGGACTATTTCAGAGACGACTGTGTGGATGCGGTCCGCGCTCGACTGACCACGTTTGATCGGTTGTCGCCGGACACCGCAGTGATCTATCCCATCATGTTCAGTTCCCGGCTGGAGCTGCTCATGAGCCTGCCGTCTGGTCTGAAGCGCATCTCGGTACCTGTGACCGCTGATCAGCTCACCAAGGAAATCCGCGCATTTCGCCGAGTGGTAGAGAAGCGGACGACCCGTGAGTATCTGCCCCATGCACAACAGTTGTACGACTGGCTGGTGCGGCCGTTGGAAGCAGACCTCTCGAAACTTCAGATCACCACGTTGGTGTTCGTGCCGGACAGTGCCCTGCGGACAATTCCACTGGCGGCACTCCATGACGGCTCCACATTCTTGATCAATAAATTCGCTCTCGCTATGACACCCGGGATTACCCTGACCGACCCACAGCCGCTCGATCGCAACAAGCTGCGATTTCTCGCGGCCGGTCTCACGAAGTCCGTGCAAGGATTCCCCCCCTTGCCCTACGTCGCCGAAGAGGTCGCCTCGATCGAGCAGCTGTACAAGGGGGACCAACTCATCAATAACGCCTTTCAGACCTCCAGGCTCGAACAAGAATTACGTGATGGACGCTATGGGGTCTTGCACATCGCCACACATGGCAAGTTTTCAACCGAGGCGAATGATTCATTTCTCCTGACGTTCGATGGAAAGCTGACAATGCAGACACTCGACCAATTGGTCGGCCTTTTTCGATTTCGGCAAGAGCCGCTGGAACTGTTGACCTTGAGTGCCTGTCAGACCGGGGTCGGCGACGATCGCGCGGCCCTCGGCCTGGCCGGTGTGGCCCTCAAGGCCGGCGCCCGCAGCGCATTGGCCACTCTGTGGTTTATCAACGACGAAGCGTCGGCGGCGCTGATCTCCGAATTTTACCGGCAGCTGCGGAACCCATCTCTCTCCAAAGCTGTCGCACTCCAGCGCGCACAGATGAAACTATTGAGCGACCGAGTGTACGAACATCCGGCTTACTGGTCGTCGTTTTTGTTGTTGAACAACTGGCTGTAATATCATCCGAAAAGGCCAGAGAGGAGGGCTTGTGAGATATGGCGTGGGGTTTCTGCCGATCATAGGGCTCAACCTTGTCTTGACGGTTTCTGCTTCTCCCACGTTCGCTGCCGCAACGGATAAACCGGCTGACCCCAAAGCAGGGCAGCAGGATGACCTACAACTTCCCCTCTATACACCGCCGAAAAAACTGACCCCTCGGGCGCGAGTCGGGGGTGCTTTGCGGGGAACGGATGGCAATGAACCGGAAATTGTCGCCTTAGTTCCCGACCACGTCGGTTTGACCGTCAAGCAGACACCGACCTTGAACTGGTACCTCTCGAAACCAACCACCTATCCTCTACGGTTTACGCTCAATGACACTCAAAAAATTATTCCAGTCTATGAGGGATCCCTGCCCACTCCGACGCAAGCAGGGGTTCAATCCATCGACCTCAAAACCCTGGCGCTCACGCTTGAGCCCAATGTCCAATATCGATGGTTTGTGTCGGCCAGACGCAATCCGGACTCCTACTCCGAAGATATCGTCGCCGGAGGGATGATCGAGCGATGCGAGTTCAGCGAGTGTCTGACGGTCACCTCGGTCAATGTGACCTGCGACCGTGAAACCGTGCGCACCAATGCCCTCATCGGGTTCTGGTATGACGCAATGAGCTGTGCCTGCTCGCTGATCGAACAAGAACCGAACAACCAGTCGCTTCGGAGGCTGCGCGCGGCTCTGCTGAGACAGGTGGGCCTGAACGGGGTGGCAGATTGGGATCTGCGTTCGATTCAGAGTCATACCAAATAGCCGATTGCAGGCCGTTCAACCTGCCAAGCTTACTCCAGCCAAGCTGAATCTATTTTGATTCAGCTTGAATCTATTTTGATTCACCATTCCCCTCAGGCCGTATGGTCGAAACATCTCTCATACATATCAAAATTTGTAGCGTCCTGCATGAATACTGTCCCCCACTGCGGCTGTGCCGACCAGGACGCTGATGGCACGCTGCTTGCCGTATGAAATAGAACACACATGGCCAGACATCGGCAAATCCTCTTTCCCGCTCGCCTTGCCTTCGTCGCCATCGCTTTGTTGATGGTGTGCCCCGTCGCTGCCCAGACGGAAGAAAACAAGAACAAATTGAGTGCGCCACCTGCTCGGGGCATTCCTGACGAACTTCAATTGCTCAAAGAGGAAGAAACCGTCAGCATCGCCTCGCGCTACGAGCAGCCGATCTCTCAAGCGCCGTCGAACGTGTACGTGATCACCGACGAAGATATCCGCCATTCAGGTGCTGTGGACCTGCCGACCGTGCTGCGACGTATTCCTGGTATGGAAATCATTCAGATGAGCGGTGCCGACTTCAACGTCAGCGTCCGTGGAAACAATCAGCTTCAAACGAACAAGATCCTGGTCATGATCGATGGACGCTCGATCTACAACGACGCGCAGGGCTTCGTGCACTGGAAAATGCTTCCCATTACCTTGCCTGAAATCAAGCGCATAGAGGTTTTGAAAGGGCCTGCTTCTGCAACGTACGGCTTCAATGCGTTCGACGGCGTTGTCAATATCATCACTAAGTCACCTGAAGAAATGCGAGGCACTACCATCCAGTTCGGCGGAGGTGAACTCGGCACGATTTCGAGCGCGGGCATTCATGCAGGCACTTACGGCAAACTTGGGTACAGATTCTCGATCGGACATGATCAGAATCAACAGTGGCGCAATCGAAGTTCCCTTGCGTTTCGCGCCGATAAATTTTCCGCAAACACCACGTATGCCCTTACCGAGAACTCCAAGATCACATTGAATGGTGGATTGATTGACTCGAACCGTTTTGACGGGACTTTTTTCGAATCAAGCCTGTCTCAAGCCAAGCCATTACAGGCTCATGCTGGTCTTGCATACGAACGTCCAGACTTTGTGCTCCGAGGGTATTGGATGCAGACCGGCAATGACGCAATCATCCAGTCGCACCCACTCCTTAACGACCTCTTCACAATCACTGACCGTTCGGGCAATCCACAGGCCCGCTTTACCCTGAATACCTTTAATCTGGAAATGCAACATACATTCACTCTAGGCCAATCCTTTCGCACGATCTATGGCACCCACTACCGACACAACCAGCTTTCAAGCAATTTCCTTGACTCGTTGTCAAAAGAAGATCGCCTGGGGTTCTTCGTGCAACAGGAGTGGACACCGATACGCCCAGTAACCTTCGTGGCAGGGGTTCGCTACGACCTGAACACCTTTATTCATGCTACCGTTAGCCCACGCCTTGCAGTATTGTTGCGGCCAGCCGACGATCACACGATTCGAATCTCTTTTTCCGTCGGCTACCGCCCACCAACGCTGCTTGAAACCCATGCCCAACAGCTCTCTCAGATCGTGTTCGATCCACCTGGCACTCCACCCACCAAGATACAGGGCAATCCCAACATGATCCCAGAACAGCTCATCTCTTACGAAGTCGGATACCAAGGCTGGTTCCTTAAACATCGCTTACGGACTCGTGTCGATGCTTTTTATAACCTGGTGAGGGACCTTCAGGATCCGTTTTTTACCAGCAACACACGGACACTCACCTTTGCCAATCGAGCCGGCAAGGCGAGCCTCTACGGGGTCGAAGCAGGTTTCGAACTGCTCCTCACCTCATGGCTCCAAGCTTTTGCAAATCTGTCTTACGTAAAGGTCGACGATAAATTCGGCGGGAATGTGGAGCGGGTTGCCCCCCGATATAAGGCCAATGCTGGACTGCGCGCTGATTTTGAGAACGGCCTCAATGGCGAGGTGCTGGTTCACTATGTGGACAAGACCAATTATCCCTTTGACCCCGATTTTCGGCTTGCTCCACTGTTTGGCAATGCAACCCCTAGCAGGCGGCTAGACAGCTATACCCTCCTGAATCTCCGGTGTGCATACAAATTTTGGCATCAGAAAGCTGAGGGAGGATACTTGCGGGACGCTGAAATAGCAGTTTCCGCGTTTAACTCATTGAACGACACACACAAGGAACATCCCTTAGGCGATATGATCGGCAGCCGCGTTATGGGTTGGCTGACTGTGCGGTATTAGCCGTATTCCTGGAGGTTGGAAACGTGCTCCCATACTCAATGTTGATAGCAGATTGATTCACCAATTGCAGAATCCTTGAATTCTGCCCGAATGACACTCTCATGATGGCACTGACCTTCAGAGGCCGAAGCAGGAGAAGCTCGCGCTCGCTGCATGTCTGGCTAGCGTCGTTCACCCTCATCGCCGTTTCTTGCTCCGTCCCTACCCAGACACATGCTGCGGGTGTAGAGATTGCCATCCTGAGATCGTCCGACCTGAAGGCCTATAATGATGCCGTCGATGGATTCAAGACGACGGCGCCAGGCGGAACGACCTACACCGAATACGACCTGCGAGGCGATCTTGAACGGGGAAAGCAACTCGCCAGAAAAATCCGCGCGTCAGACTCTGCGCTCGTGGTCGCGGTCGGCCTTAAAGCGGCACTGGCGGCCAAGCTGGAGATTGTGGATATCCCCGTGCTGTACATGATGATTCTCGACCCCTTGAAACACCGCCTCACCGCTGACAATATGACCGGAGTCCTGCTGGAAATTCCGACGGACCGTCAGTTCAAGATCATGCGCACGTTCCTGCCCACCCTGCGCCGGATCGGCATGATGTACGATCCCGATAAGACTGCGCCCAAGTTGAAAGAGGCGTCATCACGGGCCCCCGCCTATGAGTTTCAATTGCAGGGGTTTCCGGTCGAGAATGAGAAAGAGGTTCCGCAGCAACTACGAACGCTCTTGTCCGAATCGGAAGCGTTATGGCTCATTCCGGACTCGACCGTGTTGACAGACGAATCGATCCGCTTCATCCTCGAATCAGCGCTGGCCAAACAGATTCCCGTCATCGGGTTTTCTTCTGAGTTTACGCGCCTTGGTGCGCTGCTCAGCCTGTCGATCGACTACGGCGAAGTCGGCCGTGAAGCCGGTCTACTCGCCAAACGTATTTTGAACGGCGAACAACGGCTGCCGCTCACCCCTGTCTCAGTCCAGCGGGTCAGAATCACGGTGAATCAGAAGACGGCGCGGTATTTGGGCGTGACGATTCCAAAAGAACTCGACAGCCTGATCGACGAAACCTATTGAATGGACCAGTCCATGCGCCACACAACGCTCCAGGAAGGACCGAATCCACAATCAAGGCCGACAGTTCGGCTCTTCGGCCTCCGCATGAAGTTCGTGGTCTTGTTCAGCCTGATTCTCATCATGACCTGTTCGTCCTTGAGCTGGTATTTCATTGAGACAAGACGTCAGGTCATGACCGATAATCTGGAAGAACTTGGAACCATCTTATTGACCAATACCGTGCACAACGAACACTTTCGAGTCGCCGGCGTCGTTCTCGAAGATCGCATCACGCTCGAGCAATTCATTCAGAGCCTCATGGCAATCGACCACGTCGTCTATGTGGTCATCGCGGCTTCCGACGGTCGGATCCTGGACCGACAAAGCAAGCGAGTTCGGAGATCTTCGAACGGAGTCTCTTCTGTCACAGAAGAGCCGCTCTACCCAGACGATCGAATCTCACAATCGCTGCTCCAGGCTCCGTTGACGGCTCCGCTCATGACGAGGCTTGTACAGTCCGCAGAGCAGACATTGGTTCCTCAGGATGATTCCTCGGACTGGCTCCTCTCCTTTTTCGTCAGAAAAGAAACTCTGTTCGACTTTGCGATGCCTATTCTTCGGGAATCCTCGGCTGCTCCCCCCACGCCTCAACTCTCGGTTGAATTGGAAGAGAAAGCAGGCTCCGCTCTCCTAAGACACACCTCTCCGGTGGTCGGCCTCGTACGCATTGGGATCACCGACGCACCGGCGAAGCAAGCGCTGCTGGTCATCGTCCGGAATGTGTCGCTCCTCACCCTGCTTATCATCGCGGCAGGCATCCTGAGCGCGCACCTCCTCACGTCCCGCATCACGACGCCGTTGCGAAGCCTCGCCTCGGCGGCCAGGCAACTCGCTATGGGAAACGATGCCCCAGTCCCCCTCGTCCCCTCCACCAACGACGAAGTCGGTGAGTTGACACAGCTGTTCAACGTGATGACCCAGTCCCTTCATGACCGAAATCAAGCGATTACCATGAATCTCGAGACCATCAGGCGGCAAGTCAAGCAATTGACTACGGCGCATCAAGCCAGTGCTGTGATTGCGAGCGCCAATATGCTCGACATGAACCAGCTGCTCGACACAGTGCTTCATCTGCTCATAGACAATCTCGGCTTCTCCCGGATGGCGGTGTTCCTTCATCACTCCGAACGGAGCTCCGCCTCCATCGCTCAGATTATTGGAGTATCGCCTGAAGTCGCAGAGGCAGCGCGCCGACTTGAAATACCCGTCGTTAACGACGGCGGCATCACGGCCGAGCTGCTCATTCACGGAAAGCCACTACTGATTCATGATGTCGAAACTGTCGCACAACGCATGCACCCGGTGTTGCTTGAATTAGTACGCCGTTCAGGCGTGCGGTCGTTCGTCGCGGTGCCCCTCCAAAGCCATGCCAAGATTCTCGGCTACCTGGCCGGTGATCGAGGCTCACGCCAGTGCAGCGAAGAGGATCTCCACATCCTCTTAACGATCGCCGGACATGTGGCCGCCGCCATCGACAATGCCAAGGCCTACTCTGATCTGGCGGAATTGACCCAGCATCTGGAAGAGCGCATCGAGCAACGGACTGAAGAGCTGTCCCGCGCCAACGCACAACTCCAGGACCATGACCAGCGTCGAACGACGTTTCTCTCGGTCGTTTCACACGAGCTGCGAACACCCATGACGGCGATCCGCAGTTTCACGGAAAACATGCTCGACGGTGTGACCGGACCGTTAACCGATCTCCAACACACCTATCTCACCCGCATCCAGCACAATGTCTCCCGTCTTGGAAGAATCATCGTGCAATTGCTCGATTGGTCGCGTCTCGATACCAGGAGCATCCAGCTTCGTCTGGAAGAAGTCTGCATCCACCAGATCGCAACGATCACGGCTGACAGCTTACAGATGGTCGCCGCGGAGAAAAACGTGTCCCTCGCCCTGGCGTCGGCCGAGTCCCTTCCACCTGTTCAAGGCGATCGCGACAAATTGGAACAAATTCTGTGGAACCTCATCGGGAATGCGATTAAATTCACGCCTTCTGGCGGTCGTGTGACGGTGGAGTCTTGCGTGTCGCCACCGGGCTTCGTACAGACTTGTATTGCCGATACCGGCTGCGGGATCGACCCCTCCTACCTGGCGAACATTTTCGAGGAATTTTCCAGGGTACCGTCAGCCATGCCCACGTCACAGGGTGCGCAACTTGGCCTCTGTATTACAAAGACGCTCGTCACCATGCATCGCGGACAGATCTGGGTAGAGAGTCAACCGGAGGTCGGATCACGTTTTTATTTCACGCTCCCACTCGCTGGGTCACAGGATGAACCGCGCTAAACAACCTAACGAGCTGGTGGCATCCCAGTCGTGTGAGGGTACAACGCTGTCTATTTTGAAAGGAGCGACAGACCATGCGCGCTAAAATTCTTGTTGTCGACGATGACCCCGACATCCTCCTGAGCCTGCAGAATCGTGTCAGTTTTATGGGACACGAGCCCCTGACGGCGACGAACGGCAAGGAGGCCTTGCGCTTGATCGGGGAAGAGGAACCGGATCTTGTCCTGCTGGACTTGAAAATCCCAGAGATCACCGGGCTTGACGTGTTAAAGCAGATCAGTGCGACATCAATTCCGAGTGAATCTAGAGACGAGGAGATAACCCAGACAACTCCGTATACGACCCCACTGATCGTCATACTCACTGCATATGGAACCATTGAACTCGCTGTCCAGGCGATGCAACTTGGTGCCTTTGACTTTGTGCCGAAGCCATTCACCGCGGACCATTTGACGGTCGTGATCAACAAGGCCTTGGCCACCGTCGCCCTTCACCGTCAGGTCGAGGCGCTCCGCAAAGAAGTCGATGCCCAGTTCAAACCGATCGTCTCGACCAGCAAGCAGATGAACGAACAACTGACGATGGCCAAACAGGCGGCGCCTTCCTCCGTGACCGTCTTGTTGCTCGGCGAAACGG
>ERZ1292630.1348-Hain-H41-02um-R3-1348-length-24210-cov-8_pt1 | contig 15809 bp, 15 predicted proteins | sample MGYA00564408_ERZ1292630 | MGnify/ENA primary metagenome ERZ1292630 (study PRJEB36523, sample SAMEA6512641) | groundwater metagenome | collected 2019-01-08 | study: AquaDiva: Metagenomics assemblies of 32 groundwater samples | reverse complement strand
CAAATGAGCAGGGAGGAAGTTGCTAAAGAAGTTGAAAGAATTTTGTCCGGAGTAGCCGATAAAAGCAAGTTTGGTTTAGTTATGAAAGAAGTTATGAAGGAGCTCAAGGGCAAGGCAGACGCAGGAATGATTACTGAACTAATAAAAGAAAAATTGGGATAGATAGTTTGTTTTTCCTATGTCCATTAAAGTATCAGTTATAGATAAAAAAACTGAAAAGTATAAAAAAATTATTTTAAAAAAAGCTCGCTTAGTGGCGAGTTTTTTGGCTCTAGACGGCTACTTAGAAATATTTTTAGTGGGTGATAGGCAAATGAAGAAGAATGTTTTGTCTTATGTCGGTAAAGAAGCGAGGGGTGAGTTTATAAGACCGGATATTAAAGAGAAAAATTTGGGCGAAATATACCTTAATCCTTTTTATATTAAAAAAAATAAGGAGAGTCTTTTATTCATGTTGTGTCACGGACTTTTGCACATTGCGGGCTATGACCATAAGCGGAAAAATGATAGAATAAGAATGGAGAAGCTGGAAAAAAGAATTTTTTTTAAATTTGGCGGAAGTTCTCGTTCGCGGTTTCTTGAATATCCATAATTCTTTCTTTATTTCTTATGTCAGATAATTACATTACAGGCCTAGATATTGGAGCTAGCAATATTAAAGCAATAGTCGGCCAAGTCAATGAAGACGGCCGAATTTCTGTTTTAAAGGTGTTCAAATCTCCATCCGCGGGAATGCGCAAGGGCGTAATTGACGATTTTTCTGAAATGACCAGGAGCCTTTATCAGATTTTCGGAGAAATTAAAATTTTTTCCAGGCAAGCTTTAAAAAATATTTATGTAAATATAGAGGGCTGTGATATTCATACGCAGTTTTCGCGCGGAATAGTCGCCGTTTCCCGGGCTGATTTTGAGATCCATAAGGATGATATTGATAGGGCCGTTCAAGCTTCTCAATCAGTAAAACTTCTTTCAAATCGCACGGTTCTTCACGCGATCATCAAGGAATATATAGTAGATGGCATAAATGACATACGCGATCCGTTAGGCATGATCGGCAATAGGCTTGAAGTTGACAGCCTTATCATAGATGTTTTTGACCCGGCTATTAAAAATCTTAATAAGTGCGTAGAATCGGTCGGCGGCAATGTGAGCGGATTGATTTTTAGCCCTTTGGCCAGCGCCCGTTCGGTCTTATCAAAAAATCAAAAAGATCTGGGGGTGGTGTTGGTTGATATCGGTTCCAGCACAACAGGCATCTGTATTTATGAAGAAAACAAACTTATTCATGCGGCCGTTCTTCCTGTCGGTTCAGGCAATGTGACCAATGATCTGGCGATAGTTTTAAAAATATCGATTGTGGCCGCGGAAGCGATCAAGCTTTCTTTCGGAACCGCCTTGGCAAAAGAAGTTTCCGGAAAGGAAACAATTGATCTGAGAAAAATAGATTCAAATGCTAAAAATACGACAACTAAAAAGCGCGTGGCCGAAATTGTTGAGACGAGGCTTGCTGAAATATTTGAATTTGTAAATAATGAATTAAAATCCATCGGTAAGGCGGGGCAATTGCCGGGAGGAGTGATGCTGGTTGGAGGAGGTTCAAAAATTGCCGGAATTGTTGATCTGGCAAAGCAAGAATTAAAACTTCCGGCCCAGATAGGCATTCCGGAAACGTCATCTTTAGAAATTGCCAGCGGAGAGCTGAATTTACAGATAGAAGATCCTGAATTTGCCTGTTCCGTCGGTTTGATGATTTGGGGAAGCGATAAGTGTCCTAGGGGCGGAGATAGTTTTAAGGGCTGGTTTGGTAAAATAATTAATTCATTAAAACCATGATAAAGGATAATAAAAAAAGAATAGGTGATGAGAGATCAATTGCTCATGGTCAAGCAAATATAAAAGTAGTTGGAATTGGCGGCGGGGGAGGCAATGCTGTCCATAGAATGAAGAAATATTTTGAAAAGGGCATTGATTTTATCGCTATCAATACCGATTCGCAGGATCTGGAGTGTTGCGATGTAAAAAATAAAATTCATATTGGCAAGAATTTGACTCGCGGGCTTGGCGCCGGCATGAATCCTGATCTGGGCAAACAGGCCGCGGAGGAAACTCGGGCGGAAATTATTGAGTCAATAAAAGGAGCCGATCTGGTTTTTATTACTGCTGGTTTGGGTGGCGGCACCGGCACGGGGGCTTCGCCGGTAATAGCCGAGATGGCTAAGGAAGCCGGCGCCTTAACCATTGCTGTAATTACCAAGCCATTTTCCTTTGAAGGCGCCCAGCGCGGAAGAATAGCCGATGAAGGATTGCAAAAGCTTAGGGAGAAAGTTGACACGATGATCGTTATTCCGAACGACAGGATCTTTTCCGTGATAGATAAAGATACTCCGTTAATAAAGGCGTTTGAAATTGTTGATGAAATTTTGCGCTATGCCGTGCAGGGCATAGCCGATCTGATAGCTATGCCGGGCATAGTGAACGTTGATTTTGCCGATGTTAAGGCGATTATGCAGGATGCGGGACCGGCTATTGTCGGCATAGGAATGAGTTCTGGCGAAGGAAGGGCTATGAAGGCGGTAACTCAAGCGCTTCATTCTCCGATGCTGGAGGTTTCTATTGAGGGGGCAAAAGGCGTTTTGTTTGGAATTTCCGGAGGAAAGGATCTGAAGATGAGCGAGGTCAATGATATCGCTAAAACTATTTCGGAGTCAGTTGATTCAAGCGCGAAAATAATCTTTGGGGCTTATTGCGATAAACATATGCGACCCGGGTTTTTAAAAGTAACTCTTATTGCAACCGGTTTTTCCGGCAATCCGGTTTCTAAATTAAATATTTCTTCGTCTGCCGATCTGTTCAATTCTGTTTCCCGGGAATCAAGAGTTTCGCCGGCAATAAAAGAAAGCAAAACTTTAGACGAAGAAAAGAGCAGGCTTGAAAAAGAAAGATCTCAATCGGCAAAAAAGAAAGGTTCCGAATGGGACATACCGGCATTTTTGAGGAAGGGTAAGAAATAAAGGGCTTTGTTTGACAAAACCTTTACCCTGTTAAATAATTTCGTCCCGCAATGCGGGACGAAATTACCGCGGAGCGGTATTTAACAGGGTGCTCAAAATTAATAAATTAATTTTTCGCATGATAAAATTCATCAAAAAAAGAGACGGAAATATAGTCCCGTTTGATAGAGCTCATATTATAGCGGCTATTTTAAAGGCAATGGCTGTTTCTGGCGAGGGCTCTGAAAAAGATGCGGAAAAAGTTACGGATCAAGTCGTTAAAGATTTGGTTAAAAAATATGATAAAGATGGATTTCCCGGTGTTGAAAATATCCAGGATATTGTTGAGACAAATTTAATTTTGATGGACTATGCCAAGGCGGCCAAGGCCTATATTCTTTATAGGCAGGAAAGAGCCAGATTAAGAGAGCAAAGAAGAGAGGTCCCTGAAAATATTAAAAAGCTGGCGATGGAAAGCAAGAAATATTTTAGCAATTCTTTGTCAGAATTTGTTTACTACCGCAGTTATTCAAAATGGATAGAGGAGGAGGGCAGGCGTGAAACTTGGATAGAGACTGTCAACCGCTATATGAATTTTATGAAAGAAGAGCTTGGTAAAAAATTATCTGAAAAAGAGTACGAAGAAATTCATCAGGCTATTTTAAAACAAGAAGTAATGCCTTCAATGCGCTTGATGTGGAGCGCCGGAAGCGCCGTGAAAAAGACTAACGTTTCGGCCTATAATTGTTCTTACATAGCTATTTCCAAGTTGAAAGATTTTTCAGAAGTGATGTATCTTTTGATGTGCGGCGCCGGAGTCGGTTTTTCCGTTGAACAGCAAACTGTTCAAAAACTGCCCCAAATAAAACGGCAAATTAAAAGCAAGATCCGTTCTTGCGTTGTTGAAGATAGCAAGGAGGGCTGGGCGGACGCTTTATATTTGGGATTGAAAAATTGGATTGATGGCAGGGATGTTTGTTTTGATTATTCAAAATTAAGGCCGATGGGCGCTAGGTTAAAAACTATGGGCGGTAAAAGCTCCGGTCCTGATCCGTTGAAGCAGGCTTTGGAATTCGCCCGTGAAAGAATTTTAGCTAGGCAGGGCAGAAGGCTCACTTCTTTAGATGTTCATGATATTTTATGCAAGATTGGCGAAGTAGTGGTAATGGGCGGAGTGCGCAGAAGCGCATTGCTTTCGCTTTCGGATCTGGACGATGAAGATATAAGAGACGCTAAAAAGGGGATGTTCTATTTGACCGATCCGCAAAGAAGCATGGCGAACAATTCAGTGGCTTATATGGAGAAGCCGACGGCCGCTCAATTTTTAGATGAATGGGTGGCGCTGGCAAAAAGCGGATCCGGCGAAAGGGGCATTTTTAACCGCGGCGGATTAAAATATCAGATTCCGGAAAGGCGCTGGAAAAAAATGGGAAATAAATGGCTTACGGCGGGATGTAATCCTTGCGGTGAAATAAATTTGCGTTCAAAGGGATTTTGCAATCTTTCAGAAGCGGTAGCGAGGCCGAATGATACTGAAAAAACTTTATCTAAAAAGATACATCTGGCCACTATATTGGGAACTTTCCAATCCACACTCACTAATTTTCCTTATATTTCAGAAGAATGGAAAAAGAACTGCGAAGAAGAAAGATTATTAGGAGTTTCTATTACCGGCCAATGGGATTGTCCAATAGTTGGAAATAAGAGTGTTTTGAAAAAGCTTAGAGACAAAGCCGTTTCGGTCAATAAAATTTATGCCAAAAAATTTGGCGTAAGCCAATCCTTGGCCGTTACGTGTGTTAAGCCTTCCGGCACAGTGTCTCAATTGGCAGATGCCGCTTCAGGGCTTCATCCTCGTTATTCTCCGTATTATATCCGCCGCGTGAGGATATCGGCAACAGACAGCTTGTTTAAGATGCTGAAAGATCAAAAAATGCCTTATTGTCCGGAAGTCGGCCAAAGTTATAATGATGCCACCAGTTATATTTTTGAATTTCCCATCAAGGCTCCAAAAAGCGCGGTTTACAGCAAGAATCTGACCGCTATTGAACAGCTGGAACGCTGGAAAATGGTTAAAGAAAATTATACCGAGCACAATCCTTCCGTAACCATAACTATTGGAAAAAATGAATGGCTTGAAGCGGCTAATTGGGTTTACAGCAATTGGGATATAGTTGGCGGGCTGTCTTTTTTGCCGCGCGAGGATTATGTTTATCCGATGGCTCCTTACGAAGAAATTACCAAGGAAGCTTATGATGAAATGGCAAAGAAAATGCCGGATATAGATTTTTCCCAAATACTTCTTTATGAAAAAGATGACGAGACCCAGGGTTCAAAAGAGTTGGCTTGTATGGGAGGGAAGTGCGAGATCTAAAAATCGATCTCAATTAAATTTTATTTCAAAAGAATACATTCCCATACCGCAGGTGCCTATTAAAGAAGTTCCCGTTTTTTGCGCCGGCACATTAATAGTTGTTAGGCCGGTAGATGGAAGGCGTTTTTGATATCCTAGCGATGGAATTGTAAAAACTGAAGAGCAATCATATGTTCCCTTAGTTTCCATTTCCAATCGAACCGGAATATCGGCGCGAACGGAAATTTGCCTTGGACTATATCCTCCCCGAGCCAATATGCGGATTACCTGAACCCCATCCTCGTTTTTTATATTTTGTCCGCCTGTCTGATTTCCATTCTGGCTTCCGCTGTCAATAAAAAGCGCTATTAAAATTAAGCTAATGCCAATAGCCTCGCTAAAATATATAATGTATTTTTGATTCATTTTTTAAATATTAAATAATGGCCTGATAATTCCTAATGCGGCAAGACCGGCGAGAAGAGATAATAAGCCAAATCCGATTACGACAATTCCGGCGGTTTTGAAAAATAGCGGAGCGTATTTCGTACGCGCAAACCGAAACGAGCCGAAGGAAATTAGAGCCAACATTGGAAAAGTGCCCAAGGCAAACATGCCCATAATCGCGGCACCGCGCAAAGAAGTTCCGCAAGAAAGAGCCGCTAATTGCATTGATTGAGTAAAACCGCAAGGCAAAAAGAAAGTTGCAACGCCGATAATAAATGGGGCAAAAAATCCGGCTTCTATTTTAATTAAATAATCATATAGGCGCCGGGGTAAAGCGAATTGAAAACGCCTGGTAATATGAAAAATATCTAGAAGATTAATACCAAGAATAATCATTATTAGCGAGGTCGTAATGCCCAGGATAACCATTACTGTATTATTTATAGCAATCACTTCTCCAACCGCTCCTAAAATACCGCCGAGAATGGTAAAACCGATAATTCGTCCGGTATGGAAAAGTACTAGCGGGCGCGTTGTAGAAACTTCTTGAGATATTTTTGCGGAAAGAGAAAGAACGAGCCCGCCCACCACCGCAAGGCAAGTTGTAAGCGAAGCAATCACCCCGATTAGAAAAGCTGTCCACGGAGATAATTCTTCAGCGAAACCGAAATTCATTAATCCCGATCTCTGTAATAAAAAAAACAATCCCAGGATAATCAAACCAAGCGGAATAGCATAGGCAACCGATTTCAATTCTTTGGTCTCTTTTTGTTTTTCAAGATGCAAATGATATTGGTGGGGTCCGAGAAGTTTGGACCACGCCGCAACTAAAGTTTCCGGGCTATCAGAAATTTCTCCTTCTACCGTCAAATGCTGTTTGCCCAAATCAAAAACCGCCTTTGATACTCCGGGTTGTTTGCCAATAATATTCTCAATAAGAATTTTACAAGAATTGCAATGCGTTCCGCTTACGTGAAATAAATACTTATTCATAATCTGGCTTATTTGTCATTTTTAAACATATGTACTACGGATAAGGCGACAATAAAAGATAAAATGAAAACCCATATTCCCCCTAAGTATATGTCAAATTTTGCAACCCCGCTTTTATTAATAGCGGCTAAGATAAATAGAAAGCTAAGACAGCCCGCCAGGAGCAAGGAAGCAATAAAGAATTTTTTTGGTGAATTATTCATGAAATATTTTATTTATATCTTTTTAAATTTATATCGCTTCAAAAGCAGGGTATTTAAGGTTACCGAAACAGAGCTTAGCGCCATAAATAAGGCAGCGAGTTCCGGGCTGACCAAAAACTTAAACCACGGATAAAATACGCCGGCGGCCAGAGGCACTCCGAGCGTATTATACGCGAATGCCCAAAAAAGATTTTCTTTTATTTTTCTCATCGTTTTTTTGCTTAGATCAAACGCATTGATGATATCCCTTAGATCTTCTTTAACCAGAACTATCTGTCCGGCTTCCTTAGCGATATCAGAACCGCTTCCAATGGCAATGCCGACATCTGCTTGGGTGAGCGCCGGCGCGTCGTTGATGCCGTCTCCAACCATAGCCACTATTCTTCCTTGTTGTTGCAGTTTTTTAATTTCTAATGCTTTATGTTCCGGCAATACCTCGGCTAGCACATCTTGAATGCCGATCTGTTTCGCGATAGCTTGAGCTGTGCGCCAATTATCGCCCGTGAGCATAAGCACCTTGAACCCCATTTTTTGCAGGGCTGAAACCGCTGCCGCCGAATTTTCTTTCAGCGTATCAGCTACCGCGACCAGTCCCTCAATCGTCCCATTTACGGCTAAGATCATTGCGGTCTTACCTTCCTTTTCCAGCTTTTGCATTTTTTCTTCAACGGAATTATTTAATGTGATTTTTTGCGCGTTCATTAACAGTCTATTGCCTAAATAAATCTTTCTTCCATCAATAACAGCCTCAATCCCATAACCGGGAATTGCTTGAAAATGATCAATAGGGCTGAAAACTAAATTCTTTTCTGTTGCCGCTTTAACCATTGATTCGCCAAGGGGATGCTCGGAGCCTTTTTCAGCTGAAGCGGCTATTTGCAGTATTTGATCCGTATTTAATGCCCCTAAATTTATTATGTCTGTTACCGCGGGCTTGCCCTTGGTTAAAGTTCCGGTTTTATCCAGCACTACTGTATTGATTTTTGACGCGCGTTCCAAGGCGTCGCCCCCCTTGATCAAAACACCATGTTCGGCGCCTTTAGCGGTGCCGGCCGCGATAGCGCTTGGCGTTGCTAGTCCAACGGCGCAGGGGCAGGAAATGATCAATACCGTTATGCTTAGCAATACAGAAAAAACTGAAATCGGCACTGTGGATAAAGTGATGCTGGAAAGCAAGAACTTAGTTCCAAATGTAAAAAAAGTGTCATAACCGATAAAGAACCAAAATAGAAAAACAACGAGGGCTAGAATGTGGATAACCAAAATAAAATTGCCGGAAACCTTATCTGCTAATTTTTGAATTTTCGGCTTGGCTAATTGAGCATCTTCAATAAATTTAATAATTTGAGAAAGCATTGTGTCTTTTCCGATTCTTGTCGCCTCAAATTTGATAAGGCCGGTTAGATTGATAGTCGCGCCAATGACCGCATCGTTTTCTTTTTTCTCAACCGGTATGCTTTCTCCGGTGATCATTGATTCATCTATCGCGGAATAACCAAACCGAATAACTCCATCTACAGGAAATTTTTCTCCGGGTTTGACCACGATCAGATCTCCGATTTTAATTTCGTCTATGGAAATCTCTTGTTCAATTCCATCCCGGAACACTCTCGCTGTTTTTACTTTCAATCCCATCAGTTTTTTAATCGCCTCCGAGGCCTTGCCTCTGGTTAAAATTTCAAGATATCGTCCAAAAACGAGGAAGGCAATTAAAAGCGCCGCAGTTTCAAAAAAGGCGACTTTTTCGCCGCCGAAGCCGATGTTGGGAAAAAATGTATTAACAACGCCCAGAATATACGCGGCGCCGGTGCCGGTGGCGACTAAAAGATTCATATCGGTAAATCCATGTTTTAATCCGCGATATGTGCCTACAAAGAACTGCCGGCCGGGCCAGAGCATTAATGATGTGGTAAGCAGCCATAATACATAGCTATTTGCAAAAAAAGCCGGCACAAATGAGCTTAATATCCAAAATTCTCTAAATGTCCCGAACATAATAGGGATAGCCAAAAGCCAGGAAAAGATCGTGTAATTCCTCTGGAGTTTAATCTCTTTTTTATATGAAAGGCCTTCTTCTTCCAGGTCTTGTTTGTCCGCGGATGTAACTTTATATCCCAATGCGCCAGTAATGCTCTTTCCGATCATTTCAATACTAGTTATTTTTTCATCAAAAGAAACCGCGCCTTTTTGCAATGAATAGTTAACCGTGAGGGATTTTACCCCCGGCATAGTTTTGGAAAAATTTTCTATATTTGCCGCGCAACTCGCGCAATGCATACCCTGTATTTTAAAATCTTCTTCTCTCATAATATTTTTTGTTTATGTATAAGACCTTTTGCATAATAACCTTTCTGCTGCAATTCCCAGTTTTTGGCTGCGGCTTTGTAAAAATTTCTCAACGTATACTTTGTATATGCTTCAAAATTTTTACTTTGCCTCGCTCAAAAACTGAAAATTTCGCTACGAAAATTATTATGCAAAAGGTCTATATTATTTATTATGTAATTTAGCAACCGTTAATATTTCTTCAATCATTTTATTTTTTTGTTTTTGGCTGCCGGAGGCCATAGCGTTAAGAAAACAGCTGTTCAGATGATTCTCCATAAGCGCTTGGTGCGCTGATTTTAAAAGTCCCATCACCGCAAGATTTTGCTGCATAATATTTATGCAATACTTGCCGTCTTCGGTCATTTTAATTATATTGGCCAAATGACTTTGCGCTTTTTTTAGAGCAATGAGCGCGGTGTCTCTTTTATTTTTACTTTTCATAGTTGCGGTTTTATTAATTATACCTGGGGTACAGGTGTCAGTATATATCAGCTATAAATAAATGCAACTTTTTTATGTCTTTACCAGCGTCGGCTCAATTCTTTTTAATAAGACAGCGTTGGTAGCAACGATGATTGAAGAAGCGGACATTAATAATGCAGAAATTTCCGGGCGTAAATAAATGCCGAAAGCCGGATAAAATACGCCAGCCGCCACTGGAATGGCAAGAACGTTGTAGATCGCCGCCCAGAAAAGATTTTGTTTCATTTTTCTGACGGTCGCCTTGCTTAATTTAATCGCGTTCACGATATCGTATGGCTCGGATTTCATAAGCACGATATTTCCGGTTTCTATCGCTACGTCTGTTCCCGCGCCGATAGCAATGCCGATATCGGCCAAGGCTAGAGCCGGGGCGTCGTTGACGCCATCTCCCACCATAGCGACAAATTTTCCTTCGTCTTGAAGTTTTTTAATATAATTGGCTTTGTCTTGGGGCAGAACTTCGGCGAATACGCGATTTATGCCCAACTCTTTTCCTATTGATTCGGCTATTTTTTTGTGGTCGCCGGTAATCATTGCCACTTCTATTCCAAGACTTTGAAGCGCTGACACGGTTTTTTTGGCATTTATTCTGACGGTATCCGCAATTCCCGTAATGCCGGCAACGCGCCCATCAATTGAAATCAGGCTGAAAGTTTTTCCTTCATTAGAAAGGCGATCAATGGCTTCGCGGGCCGGTTCCAGCGGAATTTTATTGGCGATCATTATTTTTGCGTTTCCGGTAAGAATTATTTTTCCATTGACTATCGCTCGCAAGCCTTGACCGGGAAAAGATTCAAATTGCGACGGTTCTATAGGGGATATCCCGCGTTTAGCCGCTTCGGCAATGATCGCTTTTGCGATCGGGTGGCTGGATTTACTTTCTATAGAAGTTTCGTATTTTAAAATATCCTCAACCGTGAAATTATTTATAGAAATTACATCGGTTACTTTGGGTTTGCCCTCGGTTAATGTGCCGGTTTTATCCAAAACAATAGCATTGAGCCTGGAAGTATTTTCAAGAGTGGCCGCGTCCTTAATGAGGATATTATGTTTTGCGCCAATGCCGGTGCCGACTGCTACAGCAGTCGGGGTCGCAAGGCCTAGGGCGTCGGGGCAGGCGATTACTACTGTAGAAACAGCGAAGGTGAGAGCCGTGATAATACTAACGCCGGCGATAAAATACCAGCCAAGAAATGTTATGATGCCGGACCCAATAGCCAAAATGATCAAAATGGCGGCTGCCTTATCAGCAATGCGCTGTCCGGGCGCTTTGGAATTTTGAGCGGTTTCAACTAATTTAATAATTTGAGCTAAAACCGTATCCTGTCCGACCTTAGTCGCTTTAAATTTAATTGAACCTTGCTGGTTAATTGATCCGCCCGTTACTTTATCGCTGATTTTTTTATGAACAGGAATGGATTCGCCCGTAACAAGAGACTCATCTATATGCGTTTCTCCTTCAATGACTTCGCCGTCAACGGGAATTTTATTTCCCGGTTTTATTAAGACTATGTCGTTTTTTACAATTTCGGCGCTAGGAATTATTAATTCATTCCCGTTTCTAATTACAGTTGCTTGCGGAGGTACGAGATCAAAAAGCGCGCGCAATGCCTCGGAAGTGCCGCGCCTGGAACGCATTTCCATCCAATGGCCGAAAAGCACAAACGTGACTAAAAGAGCCGCCGCTTCATAAAAGGTTTCTCCGCCTATTGTGAAAGTCAGCAGAACGCTGAAAATATACGCCGCTAAAACACCGGTGGCGATCAAGACAGACATATTTAATTTCCGTAATTTGAGAGAATAATATGTGCCGGTAATAAAAATTGAACCGGTCCAAAAAACTACCGGCGTGGTAAGTATAAGCAGGATCCAATTAACTGGAATAGGGGTTGGTAAATTTAACTTGAAAAAATTGATGCCTACCGGGGAGTAAAGGAAGATTGGAATAGAAAGAATAAACGAGATCCAAAATCGGCGGCGCATATCGGCTTCCATTATTTTTGCCATCTGCGGATTCGTCATTTCAGCTTCATGATCCATATGACCCATTTCCGTCATTTTATGATGATCGTGGTCCACTAAAATAGAATTTATTATTCCGATTTAATTAAGCTAGTATTATGCATCCAGACGATATACCAGGCAAAGATCCAGGCGAATGCGAACACGTAGACTGCGCCGAGAAGAATGCTCCATGTATCGCCCCAGACAAATCCAGGCAATGTTTCAAACAGGGAGTGGTGCAGCTCAATTCCGCGTTGAGTGCGAAGCGGCAAATACCCGCCTAAAAGACAAACAATGTAGGCTATTTCAGAGCCTAGTACGCACAACCAGCCATAACGTTTTAGTGAAAGCATATTTTTCGAGGGTTATATTATTAATTATACATCTAAAATAAATCCCGCACCTTTCTGTAAAATATTTAGATTTTATTCCCGCGTCAAAATCGCGGGGTATTTTGGAAGGTGCGGGATAAACAAAACTTTATTGATCAAGTCCCGCAGCTAACCGATCTACTGGGTTGGTTGTGCGAGTTGTCGGTCTCATTGCTTTGTGCTTGGTTTTGCGCGCTTTGTACGAGGTTTTGCGCCTGGTTATTTTTTATTTCTAATCCGCGGGAATATATCCAAGAAAAAGAAATAATCACGATCCCAAGCAACATACTCGTAACAATAAAAATATTTTCTTTTTTTGAACCCATAGTTTTAATTTAATTTTTCAAGCTCTGCGGCTATCAAGTCGGCATTGGCGGCCATGCTTGGGTCATCGTAGACGTATTGGACTATGCCCTTTTTATCAATAACGACATAGCTGTGTCCGGGCAAGGAACCGTAGTGCATTGAGGAATTGGTGGTAAGCGCGCCAAATGACCTGGAAACTTTTTTATCGGTGTCAAAAACCGTTTTGGCGCCGCCTAATTCCGGCATTTTTTTAATTGCTTGCTGCCAACTGCTGGCGGAATCCGGTTCAATGGAAAGCGTAACGGTGTTATCATTTTGCAATCGGCTGTCTTTAGACAAAGCAACAACTTCGCTCCAGCATGCCGGATAACACATTAGGCCTTCGTTGAAAAAGAGAACAACGTTTTTCCCTTTAAGATTTTCAGAAGAGTATTCTATGCCGTCGCGATCGCGAAGCGAGAATTGCGGCGCTGGTTTTCCGACTAAGCTTTCCAAAGTGGCCGGCAATGCCGCGCCTGAGGAATTTGAGCTATTGGATTTGCCTATTGAATAGGCGCTGATGATAACCAAAACCCCTATTGCTATATAAACTATCGTGGCAACTAGCGAGTTATTTTGTTTCATGTTTTTATTTTATTTTATTTACTTTGAATTACGAAACACCCCGCATTGTCATCCCCGTGAAAACGGGGATCCAGACCCGCATTGATTGAATCTGGATTCCCGCCTCCGCGGGAATGACAGAATAAAGAGTTTCGTAATCCAAGATTATTTATATTTTTTGAATTGTTTGATTGCGACCGCGATGAGAAAAACCAATATTCCCACAAATAATATGGCCCAGAAATATTGCGGTATTCCCCCGATAAAACCATTGAGCCAAACTTGAAGATTGGCCATGTAAATATTGATGCTCACTTGAAGTTCGGAGCTTCCGGTATCTTTCATAAACGCCCAAATTCCGGTGAGAACTCCAATAGCAAGAAAGGTAATTCCCGAGATAAGTTCCGGGATGGTAATTTCCGAAGTCATTCCTAAGAAGGTGAATTTTCTCGGCGCGGCTTTGGCTAAGAATTTTTCTGTTAAGTTAATTCTGTCCAAGAAAAACGCGATAAGAAAGAGGGGGGAAACCATTCCTAAGACATAGGCCAGAGTATAGATCAGCCCCCAAATTACAGACCCTGGCAAAATTGAAAGAGCTATGACGCCGGCAAGAACCGGGGCGCAGCAAGTCGTGGCTATGCCCGAAAATATTCCCAGAATAAAAATTGAAAGATAATCGTATTTTTCAATTTTTGGATGGACATTGAACGGAAGCGACATTCTTTTTCCCGCTATCAATGTTATTCCGAGCAATAAGAAAAATATCGCGGCAACAGAAAAGATGATCTGATGATATTTGCTGAAGATCTGGCCTAAAACGGATACGCCTAAACCTAAAGGAAGGAATACGGTAAGAATTCCTAAAAAGAAAATGAATGTCATCAAAAACACCTTTCTTTTTTCTCTAAAAATAGAGCCGAAATAGGAGGGGAGCAAGACGGTAATGCAGCAGGGCGCAAAGAGCGCTGCGATACCGGCAATAAACGCGGCAATCAGGGAGGCGCCAATAATTATATCCATATGGTTATACGCCGCATCCGCCAGACGACTTTTTCTGGACGGGTTCGACTTGGCTTAATATTTGTTTGTATCCTTGAGCGCTGGAATAGCTTGCGCCTAAGATTTCTTTTGGATCGACTGCGTTCCAATCTATGCCTTTTCCTTCAAGATATTTGGCGATGTTGATGTAGGTTTCCGGAAACCAATATGAATTTACCGCCAATGCGGATTTATACATTTGCTCTTCCGTCGCGCCTTGCGAAGCCATCAATTCCAAAAGTCCGAGCATCGCCATCCCGTGATTGCAATCAGGGAAGTAGGTTGAGTTTCCGCAACACGGCCTGAAAATTCCCTTTGATACTTTTTCAACTAATAGTTTTTGTTCGGCTGAAAGAGTTATGAATTTATGTTTGCTGTAGTGATCCATCGCGTCGCCCTTGGCAATTGTCCAGCCGCCGGTTGCGGCAAAGTTTCCAGCTCCGCCGTATTGCGGATCTTGCATAGGACCTTGTTCTAAAACATCGCTTTTATTTCCCAATCCTAATGCCCAAAGTAAATTTAAAAGCGCTCCCGAATTTTCTCTGTTTATTACCAGTTGGCCATTTCCACTTGAGGTTAAAAGCGCTTCGGTTCCTTCGGGCAATCCGCCGCGTTCATTGTAAAGAGCTTTAAATTGCGCTTCATCAATGACCCCCGTTTCTACCATTCTTTTTCCAAGATCGTCCCAGCGCGCGGGAAGCGTTACCCCTTTTGACGGGCCTATTTTTTCTTCACGCGCTAAAAGTTCTTGTTCGGTTTGGGTTGCTGATTCTGACCCGTTATTTTTTGAGTTTGAATTGATTGATTTTGCATTGCTGCTGTATAGCATCGCTCCCGCAAGAATTATAGAAGCGGAAAGAATACTTACTGGCAAAACGTAGCCCGGCAAGATGTAGCCTCGTTCCGATTTTTCATGATTTTCATGATTATTTGTATTTTTACAACATTCTTTATTTTCCATTTTTTTATGATTAATTTTATAAACAAAAAACCGCAGTAAATTACACGGTTTTATAAAGCCGAAAACACAAGCGGGTCGCGCTTATGGCACGGCGTAAAAAATATATGGATCCCGCTTTTCGTGCAAAAAAAGCCAGCGTAAATATTTATGAACCCGGACAATAATTTCTTCTTCGCGGCAGACAAGCTTATTAAAAGCGGCATCGCGCAGTTTTTTGATATCTAAAGATCTGGCAAAAAGACAGAGTATTAAAAGCAAGGAGAAGAGGGATATGCCGATGGCATTAACAATTCCCGAAGAAAAGCCTTCTATGGTATTAATATGCGATAAGGCGGATTGTATTGAGTTTGATGCCATATCACACCCGGTATTTTCGATAATGCCGACCGCGCAATTATTATGGACAAGCGAGCTAAAATGGCACATCGCAAAACTAGCCAATGCTAAAGAGGCGATGATTATAAGGACTATTGGAATTATGGTTAATGATTTCATATTTTATGAATTTTGAATTACGAAACTCTTACTCATTGCTCTTTTTCAGGAGCGCGGCGTAAAATTCTGCTGAATTTTCGCCTCGCCCTCATTCCGTCGAACTGCGGGAGTCTCCTGAAAAAGAGCAATTCCGACTAGTTTCGTAATTCAAAGTTTATGAATGTAAGTATAGTATATTATATATATAAGCAAAAATCCCCTCACTCTGCAAGAGCGAGGGGATTGATTTATGGC
>ERZ1292630.2794-Hain-H41-02um-R3-2794-length-15818-cov-10_pt1 | contig 15818 bp, 20 predicted proteins | sample MGYA00564408_ERZ1292630 | MGnify/ENA primary metagenome ERZ1292630 (study PRJEB36523, sample SAMEA6512641) | groundwater metagenome | collected 2019-01-08 | study: AquaDiva: Metagenomics assemblies of 32 groundwater samples | reverse complement strand
CAAGGCCGGCATGCCGCTCGATAAAATCAATGCCTTCTTTTTCTCCCAGTATCAGCGCGGTCTTCGCGCACACATCCGCAGCTGCCGCGGTAGGCGCAATAACGGTCACCGCGGCGATGGCATTTTCCGCCGGCAGTCCCGTTCGCGGATCAATGATATGATGCCACGCAAACCCTCCTTTCACCCCTTTGCGCTTCGTCACGCCGGACGTCGCTACCGCCATCTCCTTTCTTTCTCCCATCGCAATACATCCGATGTCATTACTCGGATCAAGCGGATTTTGCACCATGACCTTCCATGGCTTGCCCTCGTTGTTGCGTCCGGAAAGAAACATGTCTCCTCCCGCCGATATCCAAAAATCGCCGTATTTTTTTCGAAGGCTCTGCGCTATCATGTCCACGCTATATCCCTTTCCTATGCCGCCAAAATCAAGCTTCATGCCCCGAGGCACGGCAGCCGTTCCCGCGTCTTTTTCCACGCGCACATCGGCAAACCGCGGACATGCCTGAAAACGACGCTGATGCGCACCGGCATCAAAAAAATGGGTTGTCTCCTCGTGCGCCGGCCCATGTTCAAAATCAATGCTTTTATCATACCCAACATCTTCAAGCGCTTCGCATACCGAGGGGTCAAATATGCCGCCGGTATCCTTGTACCAATACTGCGCGGCGGCAAGCATCGCGGCCATGTCTGCGCTCGTACGGCACACCGCTCCCCTGCTTTCGTTCAGCGAGCACACCTCGCTTGCGGGAAGAAATCTACTGAATCTCTTTTCAAAATCCGCGATCGCGCGCGCGGCCTTTTCAGTGTCGGCGCGCGCGCCGACAGCATCATCGCTTATGACTGCGACGATAACATCCGTTCCCATCGCGCGGAATTTTTTCTCGATCGTGGTGCGGTTACCGCCGCGCCAGGGCGTGAATATGTTCGAGTTCATCACTGATGCCGTTTTTATTATCATCCGATACAGCATAGACCGCTTCATGTTCGCCCGGATGCGGGTCAGCCGCGTCAGCAATGCCATCGTGGTCGGTATCCGAGAAAAGCGCAAGATCGGCATCTGCCTGCTGTGCCGCAAGCAATTCCTGCTCTTCTACCGCTCTTACTTGCGCCGCGCTCTGTTCTTCAAGCTGTCGCTGGCGTTCTTCTATCGCTCGGCGCTGCGCAAGAAGCTGCTGCTCAAAAAGCGCTTGTTGTTCGATCATGTACTGTTGCCGTTGACGCTGTTGCTCCAATGCATGCTGGCGCGCATCATCCGGCATACCGGCTGGCTGTGCAAAATATTCCTCTTCCTCGTATTTCTCATACCGCTCATCCTCATCATCTTCCTCCTCTTCTTCGTAGTATTTTTTTGATTCCTTCGCCTCAGCGGTGACAACTTGAAACGGGAACGCCATGATTCCCTGCAAAAGAAGCATAAAAACAGCTGCCGATAGAAACATTATTTTTTTCATATTTTTTATACTAAGAAACTGTGGTGCGCGGCTGTGTTGGCTTTATCGTCTGCGCCGGCGTCGTTACCGGAGAAATAGTCGTAGTCGGCGCGAGAGCAATGGGAGCGGGAGGAATTACCGGTAATGAAGGAATAACAGCAACATTCACCTGCGGTACAGCGGGCGGCGTAAGCGGCGGTACGGTAATGCTTCCTGCGCTTTTCTTTTGCGCTTGAACGCGTGGCGCCACTTTTCTCTTTTTTGCATCGCCCTCCGCCGCAACAATGCGCTTTTTTTCATCCGCGAGTAATTTTCTCTGCGCAACCATGATTGCTTCATGGATGCGCGCAATATCTTTTTCGTCATAGTGCTTTTCCGGAACGAGTACCTCCTCCTCATTTTTCACCTCGCTTTTTACCTGTTCCGCCGAATACACAAACGAAAAAAAGCCGCCGAAAGCCGCAGCACATAGTATTACCATGGCTATGAAATTTTTATAGTGAAAACCCATACGCTCTATACTACGATGCACTTACACGTTTCGGTGCATATTTTCAGACGCACTGCTTCATAAAATGTTACATTGTCAGAAAAACAAAAACCACCGCGTCAAACGCGGTGGTTTTTGTTAATCGGCGGTATTATACGCGCGATACGCCTACTGCGCTCGGGCCTTTCGGACCTTCTGCGACCTCAAAAGAAAGCACATCGCCTTCCTTTAATTCGTCGAATGTCACACCCTGCAACTCTTTAGAGTGAAAGAAAAGGTCTTTCGCTTCGCCTTCGCGAGCAATAAAACCAAATCCTCTGTCTCTAACAAGCGTCTTGATTGTTCCTTCCATGTGATTATTTGTTTTAATTATTTTTTGCCTAGAAACTCGACTATGCCTCTTAGTGCTTTAACACGATTATTAGTATATCAGATTAATAAGGGTTTGTAAAGGGGTTATGGTGACATCTATAGCGTACATGCTGCTCCGTGTTTTTTGAGCCATTGTTTGCGCTCTTTGTAGCCGGGCATGACCATCCCGACTTTGCTCCAAAATCGTGGGGAATGATTGCGTTCCGGGATGTGTGCAAGCTCATGCGCCACCACATAATCAATAATGCTCTGTGGAGCCATAACAAGCCTCCAGCTGAAATGAAGCGCGCCTTTTGGCCCGCATGACCCCCATCGTTTCTGCGCGCCGGTGATAGAAAGCGACGTAAACTTCCATCCGGTTATCGCACTGTAATATTTTGCGCGCTCGGTTATTATTTCCAATGCCTTTTGCTTGTACCACTTGATCATGGTTACACGGGCGCGCGGGAGATCTTTCTCAGGAAAATATAAAAGATCGGCGACGGTGATCACGGCGCGCTTTTCTATTTTGAGCGCATACTGCTCCCCTACATACAGAAACTTTTCGCCGTCCGTGAATTCTTTGCGCACGATCAGCGCTCCGCGCGCCAAGGCCTGTTTCTTTTTTGCAATGATCCAGGCTCTTTTTTCAAATACAAGATTCTTAATATATCCCATGCTCACCTCCATCGGCGCGCGTACAATAAGCGACGCATCAGCAGATACCGTGAGCGCGATGGTTCTTCTTTTGGAACGGACTATTTTATCGATGATGATTTCGCTCATGCTTTCACCCACGCAAAGAAACAGATAGTAGGACTTACTCGGTGGTGGTGCCGTCAAATTCCGGCCCATCGGCCTCCGCCTCTTCTTTAGTGATCCTGATAATACTGTCGCGATGATGCGGCGGCGCGTAAATAGTGTAGAGCTTAAGCGCATCGGTTTCCGATGTATTGATGACATTATGCGTCGCGCCCGCAGGAACGATAACGGTGTCGCCGTCGCCGACGATGTATTCGGTCTCGTTGATAATTACTTTCCCTTCTCCCTTCTCAAAGCGGAAAAACTGATCTCCGTCTTCGTGCACCTCCGAGCCGATCTCTTCAAGCGGCCTCAGCGACATCAGCACAAGCTGGCAATGCGCCGCAGTGTAGAGCACTTTTCGAAAATTCTCATTTTCAAGCGTGAGTTTTTCGATATTATCTTTATATCCTTTTTTCATATTTTTTCGTTAATAATTATCTTACCCATTATACCACTCACTCCTCTACAAGGCCAAGCTTGATAAGGCGCGATCTGATAGCCCCGCCCTTTCTGCCTAATGTTTTTGCACAGTCAGCAACAGAAACGCCTTCAGCAAAGAGCTCCTGCAATTTCTCATCCTGCGCTTTATCCCACGGACGATAGGCATTCGGGTGTTTTTCGCGTAACTGATCAAACCTTCCCCCACCGGCGCTTTTTCCGCTATGAACGTCGGACATCCGAGGTTTCGCGTGTTTCTTTCCTCCGCACGCAAAAATAAAATCATTCTGCATCTTTTGCAGTTTTACCGGAGAGATTTCGGAAAACTCCTTCTCCGCATCGGCAGAAGCCGCCCGAAATGATTCATCTTTCGCCAGTACCTCGGGATGCACCAAAAACGCGCGCTCATTCCAGCCTAAAAGATATAACCCCGAAAGACGCCGCACCCGTGAAAGTGCGACATATCCCTGTCCGAATTCAAACACCGCGCTCAAGTCCATCACCGCCGCGTCCAAGCTCATGCCCTGGCTTTTGTGCACCGTGATAGCCCACGCAAGACGCAATGGCAGCTGCGCAATGCGTGCGCGGACTTTACCGTTCTCCTCCACGGTCCAATCCATCGGCTCAACCGTGATTCGTACCCCACTGCGCGTCGCGATAATAGGATACCCGCTCACCTCGTCAAACGCCTCAACCGTACCAAGCGTGCCGTTTGCAAACCCCTCTTTAGGATTGTTTTTGGTAAACATCACCGACGCACCGATTTTAAGATGCAGGGTCTCGGGCGAAAGACATCCTCTTTGCAGCGCGGCAGCGAGCGCATACGGTCCCTGCGAAGACATGGCAAACGCATGCGCCTTGCCTGAAAGCATTGCGAGCATTTCATTGTTTACGCGATCCACGTCACTATTGTGAGAAAAAAGTTTTGGGGTGCTTTGGGGTGCGGTATGGAGGTCAATTTTTCTCGTTGCAAGATGACAAAGGTGAGCGCCGCCAAAAACATTGCAACGGATCGCCGAAAGCACGTCAAGAAAAATAGTGTCGTCCTGTCGGTGCTGTTCGGTGAGATAGCAGATTATCGGACGCGCGCGCTTCCATGCGGAAGAATCATACGCAAAACGAGCCGATGTTTCTTCGATCAGCGTACCCTGCGCGCTTCCTTCCGTTTCCGTCTTCACGATCGGCGGTAATTGAAAAAAGTCGCCCACCATAACGATTTGAATGCCCCCAAACGGGTCCGCGCTCTGCTTGATCTCCCGACAGACCGCATCAACCATCGCGAGAGTCGCAGGAGCAAGCATAGAAACTTCATCAATGATCAGCACCTTCGCGCGCCGGACGCGTTTTGCGATATAATCGCTGGTGGCGATCGCTCCGAGGTCTTCTGTGTTGAGCGTTGTCCTGATGCCGATACCGCTCCACGAGTGGATCGTCATCCCGCCGATATGTGTTGCCGCGATGCCGGTGGAAGCGGTAATAGCCGGCTCAACGCCCCGCGCGCGCAGATACGCCACATATTCATTCACCGTATGCGTTTTGCCGGATCCGGGGGCGCCGGTCAAAAAAACATTCGCTCCGGTCTTTAAAATAGAGAATGCCTGCTCTTGGGTCATATAATGAGGTCATTGTACCAGCTTTCCATTAGATTCCCTACGCGATCGATAAACCTCTTTTTTGTCCTCTCTTAAGAAATCCACCGCGTTTAACGCGGTGGATTTCTTTGAACTATTTCTTCTTTGCCTTCTTCGGCTTCTTCACTTGCTTTCTCTGGGCATTGTTTCCTTTTGCCATAAAAGTATAAGCTTGTTAATTATGAATGCAGTAAGTATATCATAGTAAGCCATCGTGGCGAAGTGGATATTTTTAGCAATGCAATGTAAAATATGCTATAATAAAAAACATGGAAACACTTATACACGCGGACATCTTTTTTTTCATTACAAGTATTTTTGTCGTCTTTCTTACCGTAGGGTTTGGGATCGCGCTCGTCTATATCATCCCCATCCTCAAAGATATGCGCCATCTTTCCGCGCTTGCACGGGAAGAAGGAGATAAGCTCACGCAGGACATCGACGATCTGCGCGGTGCGGTGAAAGAAGAAGGGATGAAAGCAAAGTCTATTCTCGATTACTTTCTTGCTTTGTTTATGAGACGGCAAAAAGTCAGTCGAAAGAAAAGAACACTTAAATAATATAATTAATATCTATGAAAAAACCAGCAAAAAAAGCAGGCAAAACAGTCGCTACAACAGCAGTTGGCACGGGGCTTGCGGCGGTTGCCGCTGCCGCCGCTATCGCTGGCACCTACTTCCTCTACGGCGCAAAGAGTGCGCCAAAGCACCGCAAACAGGTCAAAGCATGGTCGCTCAAAGCGCGCGGTGAAATACTCGAACAGCTTGAAAAACTTTCCAAGGTGGACGAAGAGATCTACCACAAGGTCATCAAGCAGGTAGCGGGTAAATATAAAACGCTCAAACGCCTCGATGCTAAAGATGTAGTAGAATTCGCGGAAGAATTAAAAAGTCATTGGAAGGACATCGCCAAAGATATCGCGCGCTCCGTCGCTCCCCGCCCCGCAAAGAAGACTTCAAAAAGGAAATAACATACCGCTTCACGCAATGAAAAACCCAGAAGGCGTTGCCTTCTGGGTTTTTACTGTCTTATTAGATCTGATCCTTGAAATGCTCAAGCACGGGCTTGATGTTGGGCGCAACATCATCGGGAAGATCGTCCATATCAAACCACTTCCATTCGATAATATCGTCCCCGGGAAGTATCTCCCCTATTCTTTTGGCAAGGAAATGAACCAGGATGACATCCATGCCCCCCTCCGCGGTCTCTTTCGGCACATGCATGATGTACGGCTTTGGATCGACGATCTCGATATCAAAGCCCATTTCTTCCTTCACTTCTCTGCGCGCATTATCAGCAAGGTTTGTGTTGTAATCCTCCACCTTGCCTCCGCAGAACTTCCAGAAACCGTCATCCCCATGCTTGTTTAAAAGAACTTTTCCTTTTTCCACGATCACCGGTCCTGACGCAATGATTATTTTTATCATAACAATACTTCCTTGGTTTTATTGGTGTATTTTATTCTTTTAATCATCTTTTGCAACCGGGAATGAAAAAGCCAGGGATGTTGTATCCCTGGCCTTTTATTTCTGCGTAATTATTTCTTGGGAAATTTAAATCCCCGCGGTATGACCCTGATATCACTATCAGGGTCGATTATAATCCCGCGCTTTCGGTCTTCCTCTTTTGAATACCCGATCGTGATGTGAGGGGGAATGATGACATCTTCGCACACAATGGTACGCGACATCTTCGTCCCCTCGCCGATGATCACATGGTCGAAAAAAATGCACTCCTTTATTTCAGAGCCGTAGTTCGCTATAACCCTTCTTCCGAGCACGGAATTCACAACGGAAGTACCGTCGAGAATATCTCCTCCGCTAAAGAGAGAGTATTCTACCGTGGACCGCCGCGCGGGCTTTGCCGGCGGCTCTTTGTCAGGCGGGGTCATAATAGGCCACTCGCGAGAATACAGGTTCAGCGCGGGGTTTTCTCCCGCAAGGTCCATATTGGCCTGGTGATAGGAACCGATGGTCCCTACATCAACCCAATACGGCTTTTCCTGATCAGGCACTTTGTTCTCGGCGAAGTTGTATACATACACGCTCAATCCGCCACGGACCATCATAGGAATCACGTCGTTTCCGAAGTCATGCGAAGACGTGGTGTTATCTGCGTCTTCCGTAAGAACATCACGGAGGACATTTGCGCCGGCAATATAATTACCCATGCTGGCATAGCAGAACCCCGGCTTTCCAGGGATCTCGGCAGGATGTTTCGGCTTCTCCTGGAAATCAACTACCCTGCTTTTTTCGTCCACGACGATAACGCCAAACCGTTCTGCCGCCTCATGCACAGGAAGCTCCATCGCGCAGATGGTAAAATCCGCCTTCTTTGCATCGTGAAATTCCCTCATTTGGCTCGCATCGAATTTAAAGATGTGGTCGCCAGAAAAAACAGCAACGAGGTCAAAGTCGTCGATCTGGGACAAATTCTGATGCACTGCATTAGCGGTTCCCGTGTACCAGTCACCGCCGGTTTGCTGTTGGGCAGGAATGACCTCGACATACTCCTCGGCATCCGGCCTTCGAGGCCAACCCCGGGTATGCTGGATAAGCCGCTGGCTGTTGTACTGCGTCAGCACCTTGATCGTATCTAGTCCCGAGTGATAGAGACTGTACAAGGCCGGGTCAATGATGAACCATTTCCCGCCAAACGGCACAGCCGGTTTCGCCCGATCAGCCGTCAGCGGGTGAAGCCGATTTCCTCTTCCTCCCGCAAGCAAAAAAGCAACTACATCATCCATTCCTGTCTTTCTTTTCATTTCACCCCTCCTTTGGATTATTGAATTTTTAAGGAAAAAACACGGCATTTACCGTGTGCTTTGTATATCATACTTTATTGCATCTGTCAAACGTTCCGCGGGTACATTCAACTCTGAAGTGCAACACCTGTTGCCTCATAGAATACCTCATACGGCGTCTTCCAGCCAAGCCGCTTCCTCGGTCTGGTGTTGAGGAGATACTCGACCCGTTGTATCTCCTCGTCCGATACGGTGCGAAAGTCGGTGCCTTTCGGGAAGAACCGCCGGATGAGCCCATTGGCGTTCTCGTTCGACCCTCGTTCCCATGCATGGTATGCGTGTGCAAAGAAACAGCGGATACCCAGCGTGCGCTCAAGTTCCATATATCCAAGATTCTCTGATCCGCGATCACGCGTGAGTGTTTTTCTAAACTCTTTCGGTACGGTCCCTAATCGTTCTCGCGTGATTCTGTTTGCTTCCTCTATGGTGCCATTCTTTGCTTTAGCGATTAATACCAGTCCGCTTACCCGCTCATTAGCAGTCCGGAGGCGATCAAGCGAAGCGCGAGAGACTACCGAGTCATCCTCCCAATGACCGATTTCAACCCGCTGACCGACTGCTTTCGGTCTTGCGTCTATTGAAGGCAACGGGCCTTTTTCAATGCGATACGACCTGCGCAATCCTTTTCCCGTTCTTCTTTTTCTATGCCGCGCAAGATAAGGGCGGAGGTCCTCTTTCCCCGGCTTGAGATATCCGTGTCCTTGACGATGTATTTGCGCGTAAACATATTGGTAAATAGCTTCGTGAGAAATGCTCGTGCCAATATTCTTTTTTGCGGTGGCGGCAATCTGCTCCGGAGACCAACCGAGCTTCAGATAAGCTATGACATATTCGCGCAGTTTGTTATTTTTCAGCCGTTCTTTGCGTCCGCGACTGCACCGATGCGTCAGGGCTCTTTCATTGGCCAACCGAGGAGTGTATCGTTTGTGTTCGGGAGGATAGTTTCTGTGCAGCTCTCTACTTACCGATGCCGGATTTCGACCGATGGCTTTGGCAATGCTTCTGATTGAGGTTTTTTGCCAAAGCAACTCTTGTATCTTTTCCCTTTCCTCAACCGTTAAATGTTTGTATTGCATACACTTAGTATATTACCAAGTGTTGCACTTACTTGTTGAACTTAATGCGCGCGAGTTCTTTTTTGAACTGTTTGATATCGCCTTGTCGTTCCCGATATAAAAGCCGATGTGTGCATGATCTTTTTTTTCCTCCCACACAATGATATTTCCCGGCGCAAGCTTTTTTGTTTGTTTCCATCCCGATTGCTCCATATCTTTTACGGCGCTTTCTACTGTGTGTGAGTTGTTTTTATAAGGCCGAGGATGGAGAGCAGAGAGGACACAAAGAACGCGCATGAGAGGCCGTCTTTTTTCATAACATCTCTTTTCTTTTTATCAATGCGCGCGTAAAAATTACGGAACAACTTCGTCCCGACGCTGTTGTTGATCATCGCGAAATAAGTATCGCGAAGAAGGGGAGTAACTTTTTGTTTTGAAAAATGTCCCTTCGACAAGCTCAGGGCATTCGACTTCTTTTAGTGATTTAAGTGATTTATTTAAATGAAACCGGTCGAAGACCATGAGCGGAGGCCTGAGTTTATCGAAGGCCGAAGTCGAATGGTCGGGCCACTGGGAATCGGACCCAGACTACAAGACCCCCAGCCTTGCGTACTACCACTATACGATGGCCCGTAAAATAATGCTGCCATTATGCCACTAAAACAAAACCCCCGCCAGAGGCGGGGGTTTTAGAAGAATGTTATTTACTTGCTTTGTTTGCGGTCCTGATGCATTGCGTGCATGCGCGAACGCGAGCGTTGTTGATGATCGCCCACTGGATATTCGGGTATTTGCGTCGCTTGCAGGTCGGATTGTATTTACCTCTCAGTTTCTTGAGAACGGTAGATAATGCAGATGTTTTTTCGCACACTTTACATGATCGTGGCATAGATTTGTATAAAAACTTTACGGCTGGAGTGTAGCATACTCTTTTAAACGAAGCAAGAGTTTGGTATAGTATCGTTTGGTATAAAGCATTATGGATTTTCAACTCGCGTTATTTCAAATAACGGTACTTATTTTCTCCGCGGTGATCCACGAGGTATCGCACGGAGCGATGGCTAATCATTTGGGCGACCCGACCGCGAAAAATCTCGGCCGGCTGACGCTCAATCCGCTGAAGCATCTTGAGGTGTTCGGCTCTTTTTTATTTCCGCTGATGACCTATTTTGGGAGCGGGGGAAGTTTCTTATTCGGGTGGGCGAAGCCGGTGCCGTATAACCCTTTATTCTTGCGTGACCCAAAGCGCGGCGCGGCGTATATCGCCGTTGCAGGACCGCTCGCGAATTTTTCCATCGCGCTGGTGCTTGGTATGGTGCTACGCACCATCTCCCTTCCTGACGCGTTTGCGATGGCATTTGCGATTATTGTATACATCAATATATTACTGGGAGTGTTCAATCTCGTGCCGATCCCTCCGCTTGACGGGTCAAAACTGCTGTTTGCCGTACTGGGTGATAAGCATGCGGCAATAGAACGATTTTTGGAACAGAACGGCATGCTCATCCTCCTTCTTTTTATTTTCTTCGGTTTTCACCTCCTCACGCCTATCATCGGAGTTCTTTTCCGTCTCTTTTCGGGCACTTCATTCTAATTTCTTTTTTGTGCGGGGTTGACTTTTTCGCGCCAATTTGATACTTTTCATATACGCGCATTGCGCGCTTTATTATAAGAAACCTATGCCGACTATTAATCAATTGGTGCGAAATCGAAGAAGGAAGGTTTCAGGTAAGTCAAAGTCTCCCGCACTGGGGACGAGTTTTAACGTTATTCAAAATAGACCGAAAGATTACAACTCTCCGTTTAAACGAGGAGTGTGTATCGTGGTAAAAACCATTACGCCGAAAAAACCGAACTCAGCGCTTCGGAAGGTTGCGAGAGTGCGGCTGACAAACGGGCAGGAAGTAACGGCGTATATCGGCGGCGAAGGGCACAGCTTGCAAGAACACTCGGTGGTGGTCATCCGCGGCGGGAGAGTGAAAGACCTTCCGGGTGTGCGCTACCATGTGGTGCGCGGCGTGCTTGATGCGTCGGGTGTTGAAAACAGGAAACGAGGAAGATCAAAGTATGGAGCAAAGGTTGCAAAAAAAGCATAATAAGGAAATAAGGAAAAAATGAGGAGAAAACAAAAATATAAAAGGGAAATAGAGCCGGATTATCTGTATAACAATCCGGTGGTTGCGAAATTCATCAATATTGTGATGAAAGCCGGCAAAAAGACGATTGCCGAGAAGGTTGTTTATGGCGCGCTTGAAAATATAAAAGAAACAACAAAAAAGGATCCCATGGAGTTTTTTGATACGGCGATCAGAAATATTTCTCCGCTCGTGGAGCTGAAGTCAAAAAGAATGGGCGGAGCGAATTATCAGGTTCCTCGCGAAGTGCGGGGAGAGCGCCGACTGGCGCTTGCGTTTCGTTGGCTTATTGCCGCGGCAACCGCGAAGAAAGGAAAGCCGATGGCATTAAAGCTTGCAGAGGAGATCATGCTCGCGGCAAAGAACGAAGGTGCCGCCGTGAAGAAGAAAATGGACACTCATAGGATGGCAGAAGCCAATAAGGCGTTTGCACATTTCAGCTGGTAAACATAGTTATAAAGTCTATAAGGTCCTTATGGACTTTTAGCTTTATATAAACTTTTTATTTTATGTCACGAGCATATCCGCTAGAAAAGGTACGAGATATCGGTATCATTGCGCACATTGACGCGGGTAAGACCACGGTGTCTGAGCGCGTTCTTTTTTATACGGGCGTTTCGCACAAAATCGGCGAGGTGCATGAGGGCGCTGCGGTCATGGATTGGATGGAACAAGAACGAGAGCGCGGGATCACTATCACCGCGGCGGCAACGACCTGTTTTTGGATTCCTACGTATCAGAAGGGAAATAAAGTATTTGAACATCGTATTAATCTGATCGATACCCCGGGACATGTCGATTTCACCGTCGAGGTGGAGCGTTCGCTTCGCGTGCTTGACGGGGGCGTCGTGGTGTTTGACGGGGTAGCGGGCGTGGAGCCGCAGTCAGAAACGGTATGGCATCAGGCGGACAAATATAACGTGCCGCGTATTTGTTTTATCAATAAACTTGATCGCGTCGGCGCGCGATGGGAAAAAGATGTCGCGTCTATTCGGGAGCGGCTGAACCCCAAGGCGGTGCCGATCCAAATTCCTGTAGGCGAAGAAGAAAATTTTGCCGGCGTGATCGATCTGATCACGGAAAAATTCATCATGTTTTCGGGCGATCACGGAGAGACTCTTGTTGTTCAAGAAATTCCTGATGCGGAAAAAGAGCGCACCAAAAAATATCGTGAAGAAATGATCGACGCTATCGCGTCAGACGACGATACGATTACGGAAAGATATCTTGCGGGAGAAGTGATTCCCGTCGCTGATATTAAAGCAGTGATCAGACGGTTGACGATTGCAGGAACCATCAACCCGATATTGTGCGGTACGGCGCTTAAAAACAAAGGAGTGCAATTGATGCTTGATGCAGTCGTTGATTATTTGCCGTCGCCGCTTGATCGCGGTGCGGTGACCGGCATTGATCCCAATACGGAAAAGGAAATTACACGAAATCCAAATGATGCGGATCCGTTTTCGGCGCTTGCCTTTAAGATTGCGACCGATCCATTCGTGGGTTCGCTTGCGTTCTTCCGTATTTATTCCGGAACGCTTACAAAAGGATCATACGTATACAATTCTACAAAAGGAGAGAAAGAGCGCATCAGCCGCATTCTTCGCTTGCACGCGAACCAGCGTGAAGAAGTAGATCAGATCTTTGCGGGAGAGATTGCCGCTGCGGTCGGGTTGAAAGGCACTACCACGGGCGATACGCTGTGCGATGAGGACAACCCAATTATTTTAGAGCGCATTACTTTTCCTGAGCCGGTTATTTCGATCCGTATTGAGCCAAAAACAAAAGCAGATCAGGAAAAAATGGGTCTTGCGCTTCGCCGGCTTGGCGAAGAAGATCCGACCTTCCGTATCCGCGTTGACCAAGAAACCGCAGAAACCATTATTTCGGGTATGGGTGAGCTTCACCTCGAGATCATTGTGGACCGCATGTTCCGAGAGTTCGGCGTGAGCGCGAACGTGGGCACGCCGCAGGTGGCATATCGGGAAACCATCAGAAAGATGGCTGAGGCGGAAGGGAAGTATATTAAACAAAGCGGCGGAAGAGGCCAGTATGGCCATGTGCGCTTGCGCGTAGAACCCCGAGAACGAGGCGCAGGATTTGAATTTGAAAGCGAGCTAAAAGGGGGAGTGGTTCCTCAGGAGTTTGTGCCTGCGGTTGAGAAGGGCGTGAAAGAAGCGCTTGACAAGGGCGTACTTGCCGGATATCCGATAAAGGACGTCAGAGTAATTATTTATGACGGTTCCTATCATGAAGTTGACTCGTCCGAAGCTGCGTTTAAGATCGCAGGTTCTATGGCATTTCAGGAGTGCGTGCGCCGCGCCGATCCGGTTATCTTAGAGCCGATCATGAAGGTGGTGGCAATAACCCCTCCGCAATTCATGGGCGATGTGACAGGGGATCTGAATTCAAAACGCGGAAAAATAGAAAGCATTGATGACCGCGGCAACATCAAGGTCATTACTGCGATGGTGCCTTTGGCAAAAATGTTCGGGTATTCTACGCAAATCCGCTCCATGACGGAAGGAAGAGCTTCGTTTTCCATGGAATTTTCGCATTATGACGAGGTTCCGAAGAATATCGCGGAAGACATTATTGCGGGAAAGATAAAATAAACTACGGATATGTACGATGACATTTCCAAGATACTAAAGTCTATCACGAAAGGCGTGGTGGTGATGGAGGACGGAAAGCCCGCGTATGTTGTGGTGCCATTTGAGGAGTATAAGGAAAGCATGAAGGCAAAGAAGATCGAGGGGGTGCGGATGTGGGCAGATCCGCGCCAGCAACAGCTGGATGACGCGACCGTTATTCAGAAACTGATCGATTACGATAGAGGAGTATCACCGCAGGATATTTTAGGAGCGGAGGAAGAAGAAGTCAGATCGCTCCTTAATTCACTTGACCGAGAACAGGAAGAAAGGGCGCCTTTTGCGGAAAACACAAGAGAAAGAGGTGTCCATTTGGAAGATTTGCCGTTTTAGGGGGGGGTTGACGCTTCGACTGCGCTCAGCATCACTTTTTGGCCAACCCTGAGTTTACCCGAGGGGTTGACGAAACCCTTATCTTTCCTTACAATGCCTCTATCTCGTTTTTGAGCTTTTTGTATTTATTATAACTTATTAATTAAATAATCTATGGCAGAGAAATTTGAGCGTACAAAACCGCATGTGAACGTCGGAACCATCGGTCATGTCGACCACGGGAAGACCACGTTGACCGCGGCAATTCTCCACTCTCTCAACCTTACAGGGCATAAGGTAAGACTGGAGAGCATCGACCAGATCGATGCGGCACCGGAAGAAAAAGCGCGCGGTATTACGATTGCGCTGCATCATTCGGAGTATGAATCCGACAAACGGCATTATGCGCATATTGATGCGCCGGGCCATGCGGACTATATCAAAAATATGATCACCGGTGCGGCGCAAATGGACGGCGCGGTATTGGTTGTGGCGGCATCAGACGGTCCGATGCCTCAGACTCGAGAACACATTTTACTCGCGCACCAAGTAGGCGTGCCGCGATTGATCGTGTTCCTCAATAAGATTGACATGGTTGATGATCCGGAGCTTATTGACCTTGTTGAAGAAGAGATTAGGGATCTTCTTACAAAGTATAAATATGACGGTGCGAATACGCCGATCATTCGCGGTTCAGGTCTTAAAGCACTCCAGGCAACCTCAAAAGATGACGAGTGGGTAAAGAAGGTGGTTCAACTCGTAGAGACCATGGATGAGTACATCCCGGATCCTGTGCGCGATCTCGATAAGCCGTTCCTGATGCCGATCGAAGACATTTTCTCAATTGAAGGCCGCGGTACGGTGGTCACCGGGAGAGTGGAGCGTGGACGGGGGAAGGTGAATGATGAGGTAGAAATCGTCGGCTTGCGCCCAAACATGAAAACAGTGATCACCGGTATTGAAATGTTCAATAAATCGCTTGATGAAGCGATGGCTGGCGATAACGCGGGCGTGTTGCTCCGCGGTGTTAAGAAAGAAGATGTAGAGCGCGGCCAGGTTATCGTGAAGCCGGGTTCGGTTACGCCGCATACCGAATTTGAAGCGGAGGTCTATGTGCTTACGAAGGAAGAAGGAGGAAGGCACACGCCGTTCTTCAAAGGATATAAGCCGCAATTTTACATCAGAACAACGGACGTAACGGGCGATGTGACTCTGCCGGAAGGCGCTGAAATGGTAATGCCGGGAGACACAGTGAAAGTCAAGGTTAAATTAATTGCGCCGATCGCGCTTGAAGAAAAGCAGCGATTTGCGATCCGCGAAGGCGGTAAGACAGTTGGTGCCGGCGTGGTGACTTCTATCATCGCGTAAGCATTACATATGGGGTATGGCAGTAAAAGAACCGGTCGCGCAAAAATTAAGGATCAAGATCAAAGCGTACGATAACAAGATCATCGATAACAGCGCACGCCAGATCGTGGAGGCGGCTGAACGACAGGGTGTTTCGGTGTTTGGGCCGATTCCCTTGCCGACCGAGATCAAAAAGTACGCCGTGAATCGTTCGACGTTCGTACACAAAAGCTCAGGTGAGCATTTTGAGATGCGCGTGCATAAGCGCTTGATCGACATCGGCGAGCCAACCCCGAAAACCATTGATGCTCTTACGAATTTAAACCTGCCTGCAGGGGTAGACATCGAGATTAAGATGGTTTAGATTA
>ERZ1292630.2793-Hain-H41-02um-R3-2793-length-15821-cov-5_pt1 | contig 15821 bp, 6 predicted proteins | sample MGYA00564408_ERZ1292630 | MGnify/ENA primary metagenome ERZ1292630 (study PRJEB36523, sample SAMEA6512641) | groundwater metagenome | collected 2019-01-08 | study: AquaDiva: Metagenomics assemblies of 32 groundwater samples | reverse complement strand
CGCCGGGACCCCGCCCGATGCCGGCGCGCGCGACGCGCCGTCCATCGACATCGGTTCGTGCGTGATTTCCGATCCCTCGGCGGGCTCCGGAGGCAGCGGCTCGATTTCAGGCTCCGTCTCATACGGGGGGGCGCTCTCCGGCACGATCCGCACTCATGTGTTCGCAAGGGGCGGCAGCGCGCCCATGGGTTCGGCTTCCGGTCCCTCATTCAGCTTCGGCGGCTTGTCGTCCGGGACGTACCGGTTGAAGTCGTTTCTCGACGTGAACGCCAATTTCGTGCCGGACGCCTCAGAACCGATGATCGCCTCGGCAGACGCGGGGGTCGTTCTTGCGCAAGGCGCCGCGCTGACCGGGCAGAACCTCATTCTGTGCGATCGCAATCCCATCGTGTCCGGCTTGCCGGTCACCGCGTCTTGGACCGTCGCCGACTGCATCGGGCCCGATCGCGGCGGCGCCTTCACGCGTCTGTACACGTTCCAGGGAGCCAGCGGCCAGCCCGCCACCATCGAGGCCGTCGCCGGCGGGTTTTATGGGACGTTCTTGGCCTTGTACGACGGCAAGGGCGATCTCGTCGTGACGGACGCGGGCGCTGGAAACGCGGGGAACGCCAAACTTTCGGGCTTCATCCTGCCCTCGGCGGACCTCTACACGATCGCGGCCTCGCCGTACGCGGCCAACGTGACCGGCCAAATCACGCTGTCGCTGATCGGTTCCGGCGGCGCTCTGGGCTCGATCTCGGGTTCGGTGGACTACACCGGAAACCAGGGCGGACAACTGGTCGCCTTCTTATTCGACTCGGCGGCTTTTTCCTCCTCGACGTTCGTGGATTCCGTCGTGGTCTCGAGCGCGACGACCTTCTCCTTTGCCGATCTCGCGACCCAAACCACCTACTTCCTGGGCGCTTTCGTCGACGTTAATTCCAATTTCACCCCCGATCCGGGAGAGGATAAGGGCGTGTTCGGAGTCGACGGGACTCCGGACCCGGTGCTGCTGCAGTCCGGGCAAAGCATGGGCGGAGTCGCCATCACCGTGTCGCCCTCCACGACCAGCGCCAGCGGGGTCGCCTATGTCAGCGGGGCCATCGGCTACACCGGCGGGCAGTTTCTTTCCGCGGGCGGATCGTTGCGCGTGGAGTTCTGGGGTGACAGCCTTTTCCAGGGCTACCCGGTGGCCATGCGATCTCTGCCCAACGGAACCACTCCGTACGCCTACGACGTTTCGGTACCCGGGGGCAACGCGTATTTTGTCCGAGCGTTCTTGGATGTCGACGGCGATTTTCTCCTCGATCCCAATGAGCCCAAGGGCGTTTACTCCCCCGGCACTCCCGGAGTCGTCGAGCCGTTGTACGTGCCCATGTCCGGGAGCGCGGTCGACGCCGACTTTTCGATCAAGGATCCCGGCCAAGCGGCGGGAGGCGCGGGCGTGTCCGGCGAAGGATCGGCGGTTTTAACTCCCGCCACGATTGCCGTAGGTCAGGTTTTCAGCGCGACGGTGACCTACACCGCGGGAATTCAAGGCATTCAGAGCGGAGGAAGGGTTATCGTGGCCCTTCCTCCCGGGTTTGCTCCTCCGGCGGCCTCGTTTGTGGCGGCGACGAGCACGTCGGCCGGGACGAACCTTTCGGTGGCCGTGGCCGGTTCCGCGGCCGTGGTGACGATCAGCACGACCGCCGGAAGCGGCCTGCTGTCGGGGCAACAGGTCAAAGTGGCGTTCAGCCAGCTCTACGCGCCCTGCCTGTCTTCGACGCACACCCTCAACGTGGGCGCCGCTCAAAATGCGGGCGTTCCCGCGCTGCCGCTCTTTGCCGGCTCGCCGGCTCTTTTCACCGTCAAAGGCTCGCCGGTGTTTTTCGCGACGGCTCATTCGTACTTCTCGCTGGCTCAGAACCAGCTCTCCTCGTTCCAACGTTTGGAGGCCCGCGATCAGTGCGGCAATGCGACCCCGGTGACGGGCTCTCCCGCAACGGTCGTCGCGCGCGCCAAGAGCTACGCCTATCAGACCGGTCAATTCACCCTGGATTCAAGCGTCGGTTTGACCGATTCCCCCGCCGTTTCCACGGCTTCGACGCTAAGCCTCGACTTCGCGGTGGGGCAATCCTCCAGCGGCTTTTACGTCCTGTCGGCGTCCACCGGCTTCAAAAATGTCGAGATATTCTACTCGCTGTCGGCGCCGTCGACGTTCTATTACGGCTTTAGCGTCCTTCCCTCGAACGCGCTGACGAATGTCTCCGTGTCCACGGCTCCGTCCGCCGTGGGCCGCTCCTCGACGACGATTTCTCTCAACCCCGCGTTCATTAACTTCACTCTCGGAGATCCGAATCAATCGTGGCACGTGGCCGTGAGCTCGGTTCCATTCATCGATGGGGCGATGGGAAGCCCGCTATGGGAGATGTGGGGTTTCGCTCAGCCGACTCCCGGGCGAGTGGCGTGGGACGGCCGCTACAGTCCCTGGGTCAATGGAGGAGGGCGCGTGCCCAGCGGCCTCTATTACGTGCGTGTGGAGGTCGGAGGGTCGGGGATACATGACGACTCGCTGCAGATCGTGGTCAACTCTGCGCAGATGGCGGGGCGCATCTACGACGCGGGCGTTTCGCCCAACCCGCCGTTGAGTTCCGTTCGTCTTCAAATCTACGGTCCCGGAGGCGCCTCGAGCGCGCAAACGGATTCCCTGGGACGATACGTTTTACCCGGCGTCGCTCCCGGCGTGTATTCCATGCTTCTCAGCCGGACCGACTATCTGGACGGCTCCCTGAACGTCACGATCGGCGCCGGAGGAGGGATCTCGACGTTCACCGCGTTGACGGATGCCGTCGTGGCTTCGACGAACTCGTCGGCGGGTCTCGATATCCGGATGAATCGCTCCGCCATCTTGTTCGTCACTCCGGCTTTGGTGGGCTTTTCGACCCAGTCCTTCGAGCAGTGGGGGGGCATGCAGGTTCGGCCGGCCTCCACTTCATCGACGAAGGCTCCGATTTTCGGTCCGCTGAGGCTGCCGGCCGGGACGACGACTTTCGACGACGGCGGCCGGTGGGACGGGGGAAGCCAGCAGTTCGTCACCCGCACGCAGCTGAAGTTCAACCTCGCCGTCGGCACGTACACCGTTGAGGCGTCGTTTCCCGGCTTTGCGGTGTCTTCGGCCTCGGTTTTCGTCGCATCCGGCGTGACGACGTTGAACCTGCCCGCATTCTCGCGCAAGAGCAGCGTTTCGGGTCAAGTCAGCCTTCCGTCCAATCCCGTGGGGACCTATGTTTCGGTCAATGCCGTTCCGCTCTCCAGCTCGACGCGGGTGTCCGGAGGTTTTGGCGGGATCTACCTTCCTCCCGGTCAGCTCAACGGCGCGTACAGGGTGATGAATTTGGACGCCGGCAATTACGTGCTGCGCGCCAACGCCCCAGGCTTCGTGGCGATGACGACCGGCCCCATCGTCGTTGCCAATTTCACCGACGTCGTCGGCGTCGATTTCCCGGCCTTCAATGCGGGAGCCACGATCAACGGAACGGTGACGATTGACGCCGACACCACGGGGCGGGGCTTGACCTTGTGGGTCAACGCCTGGGCTCCCGGCTCGATGAATTTTGGCTCCACGATGGTTTTTGTCAACGGAGGAGCCGGCGGCTTGACGATCCCCTACGCCATCAAAGGCCTGGAGGCCGCAACGACGTATCAGCTGTTCGCGAATCTGGGAGGCGCGGATGATCTCAATCTCAACGTCTCCCAAGCGCTCCCCCTGATTCAACCGGCTCCAGGGACGCGTGATTTCGGCTTCGCGGCCAGTTCAGGCGTGATCAAAGGAGTGATTCTGCTGCCGGCGGGAGCCAACGATTTCCTCAACGTCTCCATGTTCGGCCAAACGGTGGCGTCGGTTCGGCCTGAGGATGTCGGCAGTCAATTTTCCGTTCCCAGCTCGACGGAGCTGCCCGGCTTCGTGTGTGCCGCCAACGGGGCGGGCGCCCCTTCGGGTTTCTGCCCCGCGGGAAATTCCTCGGCCACGTTCACGGTCCAGGGACTCAACACCGAGACGGTCGACGTCACCTTCCTGTACTCCACGACGGGTCAAACGAAAAAACTCCGCCTTTCGGTGGTCACCGGATCGACGACGACGGCGACGGTGGACTTAAGTCCCCAGACCTACTCGATTTCCGGCGCGATCATCAATAAGGTCACCAATTCATTGTTCAACACCAACGCCGGGATCGCGGCCAATGCGCCGTTTATCGCCCCGCCGGGATACCCTGCGGGATTGTCTTCCACGACGGCTCGCGTCGTGGCCGTCGCGCAAGACCTCTCTCGCTATCGGGTGGCCGTCTCCACCGTCTACCATCCGGCCGCCAGCCGCGTTGGCTTTCTCTCGGCCTCGGGCACCTTCACGATCACCGGTCTTCCGGCGGGGATTTATCTCGTGCGCACGATCGACCTTCGCGCCTGCGCCACTTGCCCGGTCCTGGTGCCGTCGGCCGGACAAATCGTCAACGTCGCCGGCGTGAACGTGTCCAGCGTCAACTTGACTCTCAGCGACGGATATTCCGTCTCGGGGTCGGTGTCCTTAGACGACGGGGTGCTGGACTCTCAGGTGTACACGCTGACCATTCTCAATCGCCGCCAGGAAATCGTTCGCTCGACGTCCGTCTTCCTGGGCGATGCCAGCGCGGGGCTGACGGCCAATGCCGTCGCCTATTCGTTCAGCAACCTGCCCGCCGATGATTTTTACTCGCTCTCCGTCGCGAGCCTCGATGGGAAGTATGTCGGAGCGCCGCTGCAGTTCCCCGATCCGGGGCTATCTCCCACCGGCCTGCAAAGCGACTTGACCGATCAGAACCTCACGATGAGGCGCGCGGCTTTCTTCGTGGGAAAACTCAAGGACGCCAACACCGGAGAATTGATCACGGCCGCCAACGCGACCGTGTTGGCCGCCAACTTCTCGATCGCGGCGACCGCGACGCCGTGGACTCCGGGCGGCTACTCCGTGGCCGTCTCCTCGGTGTCCGGCAGGCCGATTTTGGGCGACGGGACCTTCCGGCTTGGACCCGTTCTGCCCGGCTTCTCTTACAGCGTCAAACTGGCGCAGGCGGCGTGGGATCCGGCTTACCTCGGCCAGGGCAGCCAGAACTACGCCCCCGTGTCGATCGCGGCGCCGTCCCTGCAGCCCGGAGAATTGCGCGATTTGGGCGTGATCAGCCTCAACCAAGGCCAATCGCTCACCGGGACGGTGCGCCAATCCACGGCCTCGGGTCCCCTGCTTGGCAATATCAAGGTCATCGCCGTGCCCTCCTTCGGCGGGAGCGATGTGACGGTGCAGACCTACACCGACCCCGGAGGGCGCTACACGCTCTGGGTCTCGAGCTTCATCTCCAACCAATACGACGTGACGGCCGCTCCCCGAACCGGCAATATCGCCTCCAACGGTCTTGCGTATTCCCAGGTCACGCGCCGCAACGTGAGCTTGACGGCGTCGACGACCGCCGATTTCCTCTTGAATCCCTTGCTCGCCTCGGTGACGGGTCAGGTCGTCGTGGAGGACGCGGCCAGCGGGGGGATTCTGTCTTACCCGTTCGGCGAGAACAAGGGCTTTCCCGCAGCGGCCGTCAATTTGCAGCCCAAAGGCGTCGTGCCGATCCTCAACCCCCTGGGCGACATAGAGGTGGCGACCGATCAGCAGGGGCAATTCAGCGTTACGGCTCTGACGACCGGGACTTACAGTCTGCGGGCCACGAGCCTCGGCTATAACGTGTTCAACGCCACGGTGACGGTCTCCACTTTCAGCTTCGTCACGTACGTGGGTTCCAATACCCCGGCCAACTATGTCTCCAACAACGTGATCACTTTGCGCCGAGGCGCCACCGTGACCGGCCGAATCCTGAAAAGCGACGGCTCGTCGCCCAACACCAGCGAGGTCGGAGGAGTGGCCGCCGCGAATTTCTCCAGCGGGGAATATGTCGTCGGCACGGTGGAGGCGGACCAAGCGGCCAAGACCGTCAACTCATACACCATCTCCGGCTTCAAGAGCGACGTCTCCTACGACATCGTCATTCTTCCCGGAGAAAAGGGCGGCGACGTCGTTTCTCCGGCTGAGGGGTCCAAGATCAGCTTCTCCGCGTCGGAGAGCACCGACACGAAGAACATCACCCTGACCTATCTTCCGACCGGCATCGACTGCGTGCCCAAGGTGAAGGCCCTGGGCAACAGCCAGTATCAAGTCAAGGTCGTTTGCTCCCGCGACCTGCGCGAGCAGACCAGCGCCGATGACGACCTGGACCTGATTCTGAGCGTGTCTTCGATGTCCGCGGCGGGAGCGGCCCTCGTCTCTCCCAACGGCACGGGCCAGTTCCTGGGCAGCGAGAAGTCTCTGTCCGACGACCGAAAAACCCTGACCGCGATTTACCGCTCCGTCGCGGGGGAGACCGGCTTCAGCATCCGCCTGCGGGCCGCGGCTTCGGCCGTAGACCCGCGCACGGGCGCGAATTTCACCGTCGACCGGGTCTTCGACTTCCTCACCGGTTTGGATTCCCACGTCAGCGACCGCATCAGCAACATCGACGGGGGTTCCATCGAGCTCACCCCTTCCGCTCAGGACGAATCGCTCGGCTTGGATGAGCGCTCGCGCATCGATCTTCCTCCCGGCGCGTTCAGCGTCGGCTACGACACCGATACGGCTTCAGGAGTGGCGGAAGCGACGACGACGGTTCAAGTCGAGCTGAGCAAGGGTCGCGACCAGCAGCTGGCCAAGACCCTGAGCCTGGCCGCGCGCGGCTACGCCCCCGCGGCCTTGGAGACGGCCGACAATCCCGCGGCGTTTCCGCGAGAGATGTGGGCCGCGATGCGCGCGTATCGGACGGCGGCCTCGACGACGACCGTCGGCGGCGCGAACCCGCTCTCGGCGTTCTACAGCATCTTCCTGCCCGCGGGCATACGCCACCAGCTCAAAGAGCGCGCGGACTTGACCTTGTCCTACAGCCTTGCGGCCTCGACGGCGACGAGCGACGATAAGATTCAGATTTGGTTCTACAACGCCGTGCTCGGGCGGTTCGTTCCGGAGACAACGGATCGCCGCCTGGACACGGTCAATAAAACCATCACCGTCAGCGTCGACCATTTCTCCACCTTCGTGGTGCTCGATTCCACGCCGGTGGCGACGTCGACCGTCAGTTTCGGCGGAAGCGACATCGCGGTGGCCAATTTCCCCAACCCCGCCGACTGCATCACGCACTCCAACATCGCGCGCAACAGCTTCCTCTTTGGCTCGGGCGGGGTGCACGCGCCGTTTGTCGGGACGATGATCCGCACCTCCATTCCCAACGGCGACACGGCTGCGTTGAAGATCAACATCTACACCGTCACGGGGGAGAAGGTTCGGACCATCGAACAGGGCGACCTTCCCGCAGGGCAGACGTACTACACGCCGTGGAACTGCGCCAACGACGAGGGGCAGACGGTGGCCTCCGGAGTCTATATCGGCGAGGCGGTCCACGGCGGGCGACGGAAGTTCTTTAAGATCGCCATCATCAAGGGGAGCGGCCTGTGAGAACGCCCAAGACGACGGCGGCGTTGTCCTGCCTGCTGCTGGGGGCGGCAACGGGCGCTTTCGCTGCGGCCTCGGGCACGTCGGGGGCCCAGTTCCTGAAACTTGGCGCCGGCGCGCGGGCCGGCGCCATGGCCGACGCATTCACGGCGCTGGCCGACGACGCTTTCGCCGCGTATTACAACCCCGCGGGCCTCGTTCAGCTGGCGCGTCCCCAGCTGGGAGGGGCCCACTCGGCCCTTTTCCAGGGCGTGAGCTATCAGAGCTTGAATTTCGCGTTTCCCTTCTCCGCTTCCGGGGTCGCGCGCGCGGGAGAGGCGCGGCACCGCCATGCTTTCGGCGGCGCCATCTATTATTTGGGCGTGGGCGACATCGAACGGCGCACGGGCGACTCGACGACCCCGGCGGGCACGTTCAACTCGGCCGACGCGGCCTACGCGTTGTCCTACGCCTACGCCGCCAACTCCCGCCTGAGCCTGGGAGTCACGGGAAAATACATTTCGCAGACCTTGGACACCTACAGCGCCAATGCCTTCGCCGCGGACCTGGGCGCCCTCTATCGCTTGAACCCGGAGTCGGAGCGGCCGGTGACGGCCGGCGCGGCGATTCGCCATATCGGCTCGCGCATCGGCTACGTATCGACCCAAACCGATCCCCTGCCGACGACGTATGTCGTGGGCCTGGCGGCGGCGCCTTCGCGGGCCTTCGTCGCCGACCTGGATCTGGGAAAGCCCCGCGACGGCAGCCTGTTCGTCGCGCTCGGCGCGCAGGCGCGCAAGTCCCTGACCGAGAACGTGACCGGGGCGTTTCGCTTCGGCTACACGTCGGCGCGCAAGGACAACGAGGGGCTCAACGGCGTGAGCGCGGGTGCCGGCCTGTCGTTTCCCAAAGCCTCCTTCGACTTCGCCTGGACCCCGTTCGGGACCTTGGGAGACGCCTTCCGCTTCTCCCTTCTGATTAAATTCTAACCTGAATTCTTCGTGACTCCCCGCGGATGGGGGAGCTGCGTTCGTCTCGTCCCTTGTCGGGATCGCTCGGGGTTGAAACTGGATCGCGACGGCAAGGGCTGGGACCATTCGGTCGGAGGATCTGAGTTGGGACGTATCCGCAACTCGTCTCGAAACGAGCTTGTGGAAATCCTTTTTCGGTTGCGGGGCAGAATCGCTTCGCCTCTTCGCGGCTCAAACGGCGTTGAACACAATAATTCGCGCGTTCTCAGCTCTGATGATTTCAAACTGAAGATTTCCGGCTCATGATTCATGCTTGAGCTCCCCGGGGCTTGCCCCGGGGCCATTCACAGGCCTCGTCTTGACCTCATTGCCTTTTCAGTTTCCTGGAATTTTTCAAAATGCACAAATGACACAATATGTAAAATAGGCAGGTTATGAAGGACTCTCCCAATTCCCACCAGGGCGTTCACTGGATGCTGGTGCTCTTGTCGCTGATTTATCCTTTGCTGCGGTATTGCTATTTTGGCACAACGCCCGTCTCGCAGATTCCCCTCTACATATTCAATAAGTCACTTTGCATTTACGCGACGGGCTCCCTGTTGATGGCTGTCTGGGAGCGCCGCAGTGCGGGGGCGGCGACCGGCTCCCTGTGGATCTCTCGGGTGATGGTCTCCACCGCCCTGCACGTGCTGATTTCCCTGCCGCTGATGGGTCCCCATTACTTCAAGAAGCTTTATGAGAACAACACCATGACCTGGGCCGCCGAGATCTCGATGCTGGCGGGCGTATTTGCCACAGTGGCTTATTGGAGGCCCTACTGCAACAGCTCCCGGTTGTCGGCTGTCTCCCTGCGCCTGCGAACGGGAGTGCTGCTGGTGGCGGTTCACCTCGCCTTCATCGGCTATGCCGGGTGGTTTACCCCTTCCAATTGGCAGGGAGGAGTGCCGCCGGTCACCCTTCTGTGCTTCCTGGTGACCGTCGTCACAGCCGTTATGATGTGGCCTCATCCGGACGATGTTTTTTGATTTTTCCTAACTCCGCATTCTTTCCTTGACGCGGCCGCCGCATTGGACGGTTCAAGAGCGCTGCCATCACAGTTGGCTTGGACGCCCCGTAATTGATAGCCTCACGCGGTATCAGTGAGGGGGTCTTCAATCATGGGACTGTCCGCGAAAAGCTGGCTTGTCGTGATCTCTCTGGTCTTGAGCGTCGCCATCGGCGCGGCGCTGTCTCGCGGCGGCAAAGAGGGCGCTGCGTCGCCCCAAGTCCGCCCCCTGATCGGCCTCTCGCTCGACACGCTTAAAGAAGAGCGCTGGCAGCGTGAGCGCGACTTATTCGTGGCGCGCGCCGCGGAGCTTGGAGCCGACGTGCTCGTCCAGGCCGCCAACAGCGACGACGCCCGTCAAATGCAGGACGTGCAGGCGCTGATCAGCCGGCGGGTGAACGTGATCGTGATCGTGCCCCATAACGGGGCCGCGATGGCCAAAGCGGTCGACCTGGCTCACGAGGCGGGCATTCCCGTGATTTCCTACGACCGCCTGATCACCGGGGCCGATGTGGACTTGTACGTGGCTTTCGACGCGGTGCGCATCGGCGAGCTTCAGGCGACGACTCTGCTGTCGATGCTCAAGGGGCGCCGGCCGATTCGTCTCGTGCGCATCCACGGGGCCAAAACGGACAACAACTCGTTTCTTCTGCGGGACGGGCAGGATAAAGTCCTCAAGCCCCTCCTGACCAAGGGCGGCGCCGTCGTGGTTCACGAGGATTGGGCGGAGAATTGGAAGCCCGAGAACGCCAAGAAAATCATGAACGCGGCCTTGACGCGCCACGGCAAGGACATCGACGCGGTCCTGGCCGCCAATGACGGCACGGCCGGAGGCGCGGCCCAGGCGCTGAGCGAAGAGGGGATCTCCGACAAGGTCTTGGTCGCCGGACAAGACGCCGAGCTCGTCGCGTGTCAGCGCATCGCCGCGGGGACCCAGGCCCTGACCATCTACAAACCTCTTCGGCTGGAAGCCGGCGCGGCGGCGGAGGCGGCCGTCAAGATGGCCCGCGGACGCCCCCTGATCGCGCGCCAGGAGGTCGACAACGGCAAAGGCGCGGTGCCGTCCCTTCTGCTCGACGTCATCGCCGTCACGCGGGCGAACCTGCTCGACACCGTCGTCAAGGACCGCTACCACTCCTACGACGACGTTTTTGGCGGCCTGGACGAATCGCTCAAGCCCCGGCGTCCATGACCGAGCCGCTTCTTGCCGCGCGTGGAGTGACCAAGCGCTTCAGCGGGGTCGTCGCCCTCAAGAACGTAGACTTCGATGTGCGCGCCGCGCAGGTCCATGCCCTGTGCGGGGAAAACGGCGCGGGAAAATCCACGTTGATCAAGCTTCTCAGCGGAGTGTACCCGCATGGATCCTATGACGGCGTCCTAAGCGCGGACGGCCGCGAGATTGGCTGGAGCGGAGTCGCCGACGCCCAGAAAGCCGGCGTGGCGGCGATCGCTCAAGAGCTCGCGCTGGTCCCGGCGTTGAGCGCGGCCGAGAACGTGCTGCTCGGAGACTTGACAATCCGCCGGGGCTTGGTCGACTGGGCGGATGTCGAGGGCGAGGCGAAGCGGTGGCTGGGGCGGCTGGGCTTGGACATCGATGTGCGCCGTCCCGTCGAGAGTTTGGGCACGGGACAACGGCAGCTCATCGAAATCGCCAAGGCCTTGCGCCGCCGCGCGCGCGTGTTGATTCTCGACGAGCCCACGGCGGCCTTGTCCAAGACGGAGGTCGGCAAGCTTTTCGCTTTGATCAAATCGCTGCGGCAAGAAGGAATCGCCGTTGTTTACGTGTCCCACCGTCTCGAGGATATTTTCGAGCTGGCCGACCGCGTCACCGTTTTGCGCGACGGCGCGACCGTGTCTACCCGAGACATCAAGGACACGACTCGCGAGGGTCTGATACGGGACATGGTTGGCCGTGAACTGGGCGAACTCTACCCCCGAAGAGCGCCGCGGCCGGGGGAGGTGGTCCTCGAGCTTCGCGGAGTGTGCGCCCGCGCCGACGCGGAACATGAGCTGCGCGACATCTCTTTTTCGGTCCGCGCGGGCGAGGTCGTGGGCCTGGGCGGCCTCATGGGAGCGGGGCGCACGGAACTGCTGATGCATCTCTTCGGGGCTTGGGGACGGCGCACGGCGGGCGAAGCCCTTTTGGGCGGCCGGCCCCTCGCGGCGAAAACCCCCGCGCAGGCGATCGCGGCGGGAGTGGCGCTCGTCAGCGAGGACCGCCGGCGTCACGGACTGATTCTCGAGCAGTCGGTCGGGTTCAATCTCTCCCTGTCGACGCTGGACTCGCTGGCCCGGAAATGGATTTTGGACTTTCGTCTTGAAGAGAGCCTGGGCGAGCGCGACCGCGCGGACTTGCGCATCAAAACCCGAGGGCTTTCGTCCAGCGTGGCCGAGTTGTCCGGTGGCAACCAGCAAAAAGTCCTGTGCGGGCGGGCCCGCCGCTGCCAGCCGCGCGTTCTGTTTCTCGACGAGCCGACCAAGGGAGTGGACGTCGGAGCCAAGATTGAAATCTACGAGTTGATCAACGCGCTCACCGAGCGCGGCGTCGCCGTGGTTTTGGTCTCCAGCGAGCTTCCCGAGCTCATCGGCGTCTCCGACCGGATCCTGATCATGCGTCAGGGCCGGATCGTCAACGAATTTGTCCGCGCCGCGGCGACGCAGGAGCGTTTGATCGCGGCCGCGTTGGGACAGGAGGTCTCATGAGTGGATCAACCACAGGCTCCGCGCGCGACGCGGCGGCGCTGGCGGCCTTGGCGTTGGCCGCGGGAGTGTTTGCCGCTTTGTCGTCGGATTTTCTCGGCGCGAGGAATCTTTCGATGCTCGCCATCGAGCTGTCGACCACGGCGATTTTAGCTTTGGGAATGTTCATGGTGATTTTGCCCGGCCACATTGATTTGTCGGCGGGAAGCGGGGTGGGGCTTGTCGGCGCGGCCACGGCGGTGCTGATCACCATTTATGGTTGGCCGGCTTGGGCGGCGATGGCCGTTTCCCTGGTTCTGGCCGTCCTGATCTGGCGCACGATGGGCTCGTTGATCGTGACGCAGCGCATGCCCTCGTTCATCATCACGCTGGGAGGTCTGCTCGTTTTTAAAGGCCTGTTTTGGCTCATCATCCGCAGCGCCACCGTCCCGGTGTCCTCCGGAGGCCGGATGAATCTCTTGGCGCGCCTGACGACGACGTATCTGCCGCCGGCCGCGGGCTGGGCCTTGGCCGCCGCCGCGTGCGCGGGCCTATTTGGACTTTGGTTTCGGCGAGCGCGGGCAAGACGAGCCGGCGCAGACGTGGAGGAAGGATTCCTCAAGACGGTGATTTCCGCCCAGTTGGTGATTTTGTTCGTGCTCACGATGAACCATTTTCGCGGAGTGCCCGTTCCCGCGCTCTTGCTTGCGATCAGCGCGGCTTTCGTCGTGATCGTGACGGAACGCACGGCCTTCGGACGCCGGCTCTATGCGATCGGAGGCAACGAGGAGGCCGCGCTTCTGGCCGGCATCAACGTCAAAGGGACCATCATCTCGGCCTACGCCTTGATGGGAGGCGCCGTGGCGCTGACGGGCTTCATGCAGACGGCCTACACGGGAGCCGCCACGACCACGGTGGGAGATCTCATGGAGCTCGACGCCGTCGCGGCCTGCGTGATCGGCGGCACGAGTCTCAAGGGGGGCCGGGGAGACGCTCGCGGCGTGTTGTTTGGCGCGCTCATCATGGCCACGCTTCTCAACGGGATGACGCTGCTCGCCGTGTCCCCGGAAATCAAGTATATCGCCCGCGGGCTGGTGCTTTCCTTGGCCGTTTGGCTCGACGCGCGCTTGTCCCGCGCCTAGAGCTCCATGATGTAACAAAAACGCCGTTGACGCGCCCGGCGCCGCTGTTACACTAAGAGGAATGCCCCCGGTCAGGGCCCTTTTGCTCGCGGCGCTATTTTGCGCCGCCGGTGCCGCTCGCGCAGCCGTTCTGCGCGAAGCCGCAGGCCTCGTTCAGGTTCGCCCCGGGGGTTCCCAGACCTGGGCGCCGGCGGGCTCCTTGCCGCGCCAGCTGAGCGAGGGCGATGGGGTGCGCACGGGCTTCAACGCTCAGGTGCGCGTCGAACTGCGGGGCGGGTCCGTCTTGGAAGCCTCCGGAAATTCGAGCTTCACAATCGAGGCCGACAATGACGGCCAAACGAGCGTGGCCGCCTCCTTGGGATTTCTGCGATTGACGGCCCTGGCTTCGGGCGGGCGGGCGGTGACGGTGCGTTCGCCCGTCTGCCTGGCGAAGGTGCGCGGCGAGCGAGCCGCGCTGAGCGTCGTCGTGTCGGGAGGAGGCAACGTCGTTCTGGAAGTGGACAGCGGCCTGGTCGGAGTGGAGGATATCCGCGGCCGGCAGATGCTGCTCAACGCGGGCCGCAGAATCGAGGTCGATTTGGCCGGCCTGCGCGAACCGACCCCGGTGCCGACTCCCGCTCAGCGCCGCGCTCAGGATTTTATGTCGTCGATGCGCCGGGAATTGGGTTTCGAGCTCGGACGAGAGGCCGATTTTGCCGCGGCGGCCAAAGAAAGCCGTCGAGAGGAGCACCGCCTGGGGCGGGTCCTGACAGATTTGGACGGCCGGCGCGTGCGCGTCGAGGAGTTCGTGGTGCGTCCGTCGGCGGATCGCCTCGCCCTGGTCGTGCTCAACGGGCGCGCCGACGGTTTGTCATTTTATTCCTGGGACGGCGTTTTCGACCGGGCCTTGCCTCGGGACTTGGCGCCGGTGTTCTCCGGTTTGGCCGCCTCGCGCGACGCGCCGACGGACTGGACGCTGCTCTCTTACTCGGCGACCCGTTCCAACGGCGTCGCTTCCTTGGTGGAGCGGGCCTCCGGCGGTCATCAAGTCGACGTCAACTCCAACGGCGATCCCTCCGACGACGTCGCGGCGGTGTTTGACGCCGAGCGCGACGTCTACCGCGCGACCGGGGGTCCCGTCTACAAAACCGTGTTCGATCGTTGGGGGCTTTACGCCGACGGAACGTTGCGGCGGGGGTGGACCGGGAGCAATCTGCAGTCTTATTTGGACGCCGTGCCCAGCACGACCCATGATCCGCTGAGCGGCGCGGCGCTGGCGGCGGCCTTGCCGGGGACCGTCGTCAATACGACGTTCCCCGATGCCGCGTCCGCGCGCCGTTCGCGCTTGGAGTCCTACGGCGACGGCACGTCGGTGGGGGTCGAAGATTTTGGGTTGGAGTTCGCAGGCGGAGTCGCCGGGCGCGGCGCGTGGGGCGGATCGTCTTCGGGCGACGGCCTTCACCGCGCCATGCTGGATTGGGGCTTCGAGCAGCGGGTCACGTTCAACGGCCGGACGATCCGTTTGACGATGCCCGCGCGCGATTTCCTGGTCACGGGGCAGCTGCCGTGAGATTGTCCGCGGCCGTCCTTGTTGCGCTGATCGGGGTTCCGGCCCGCGCCTTGGAGTGGACGCCGATGGCGACCGTCACGGCTTTGGGCGGCGTGCATTCCTTCCGCGGCGAGCGCGGTTCCTTGTCGGGGAACGTGGACGCGGTGTTTTCTCCGGCTCTGAGGCTGGGCGAGAGCTGGTCGCTTCTGGCCAGCGCGCGATCCAGCTACGAGGGAACGCGCCGGGTCGTAGACGTCTTGGGCGCCGCCACGCCCGCCCAGGAACGCATGGAATACCGGGGGGCCGTGCGCGCCGTTTGGGCGGATTCCTCCTCGCGCTGGAGGCTCAAGCCGGGGACGTCCTACAAGGTTTCGTTTCTCAAGGAGACGCGGGATGAATCGTGGGGGGGCGGTCTTTTCGATGAGCGTCTGTGGACGATCGGCGCGGAGGCGGAAATGGTCACCCGCGAGCCGCACGCGGTTCGGGCGTCTTTGGATTGGTTCGAGGCCTCCTACCCCAACTACACGAGCCTGGAGTCGCAAGCGGCCCTTCAATTCTCGGGTCAATTGATCGCGCGAGAACTCGTCGGCGACAAGCTTCTTGACCGCGACGGCGTCCGTCTCGGGCTCTCGTTCGACGCGCCCGTGGGGAAGAGAGTTCGCTTGGACGCGGCGTTGTCGAGCCTGTGGTCGCGTTATCCAAAGCAAAAAGTCGTCAACGACGCGGGACTCTTCGACTCAAGGCTCCGGGAAGACATCCTGACCTCCCTGACTTTCGCCGCGCGCATGCCCCGGGAGTGGAACGCGGATCTTCGGACCTTGGGGTCCGTGACGTTTGGCGCGTCGTTTCTGAGTTCGGGACAAAACGGCTACGACGCCTCGCGGGGTCGTTACATGGCGGGGTTTTACGATTATCGCGAGCTGTTCATCGTTCCCGCGGTTAAAATCCTCGCGGGATCGCA
>ERZ1292630.2792-Hain-H41-02um-R3-2792-length-15822-cov-8_pt1 | contig 15822 bp, 7 predicted proteins | sample MGYA00564408_ERZ1292630 | MGnify/ENA primary metagenome ERZ1292630 (study PRJEB36523, sample SAMEA6512641) | groundwater metagenome | collected 2019-01-08 | study: AquaDiva: Metagenomics assemblies of 32 groundwater samples | reverse complement strand
CTGCCCTCGAGAAGGTACAGGTCCTGCCGCAGGCTGGCAGCGTGCCGCAACACGAGCTGAACGAGGTGCTTGTGCTTCATCCAGTCCTGCATCGTGGTGCACTGCCAGAACGAGGCCGGGGGCGTTCCCACCGCTTCCATGGAGTCCGACTGGCGGTCGCCGTCGAAAACGGCCGCCCCGTTCGTGCGGCCGTGCGCACGACTCCCCGCCGCGACCGTCGGCTGCTGTCTGCCGTGCTTCACCCCATCCGGTGCGGTTGTCGCGTCCAGCTCGAATTGGTGCCCGTCACGGGCGATCTTTCGCAGTTGGCGCGTGGCGTCCTCCGTGCAGCGCACCAAGTCGTGAATTTCATTCAGCGCGTCAACGGCGGCCGACGTCCCCCCGATGGCGGTCATGACTTCCGCGGCGTCGGCGGCCTGCGGTACCGCGGACGTCGTGGACTGTAGCAGTCTTCCCTGGAGTGCCTTGGCCATGGCCGCGACTGCGATTTGCTGGTCGTGCAGCTGGAGTAGTCGGTGCACTAGGGTGCGGTGGGACGCAGCCGCATTTGGGGCGGCGGTCGGGGCCAGTGGGAGACGAAGAGATGTGGCGGAGGCTGCCGCCGTTGTAGTCGACGGAAGGCTCGGCTCGGGATGCGAACGCGGCGGAGACGGCCCTGGGATGCCAGTCGACGTGGCGCGGCATCCCGCCTCCATCGCCAGCGCGAGGGTCGCCTGCACGCCGGCGTCAAAGTAGGGCGGCGTGTGCATCGCAGCGGTGTGGATGATAATGCTGGACTCATAGAACACTTTGAGCACCGCGCGCCGCTTCTTCCAGGCAACGACGCCCGCTCGGTGAGAGGCCGCGGCGGCCGTTGCTGACGAGGAGCTGTCATCGAACGCAGGCAGCTCGCCGCTGTCGGACCTACGGGGGGCGGCGGAACCGGAGGCATTGAGGAATGGCGGCGTCGGGCGACTGACGCTTCCCGCGGCACCCGAACACCGAACGGAGGGCCTGCCGCCCTCCTCCTCCTCCTTGATCGAGCCGCGATCGAACGCGCCATTGCAAGAATCAATGCCAAGAGCATCCATGTCGGCTATCGCGCTGAGTTGCGGATGCTCCAGCCTCGTCTGTGGAAACGAAAGGCTGGGAAAACCATGGTTCGGCGTGACACGTGCAGAAGCATCAAATTCGAGAAACGCTGGGGACCGTGATGCTGAGCGCCGCTCGTCATGATGGTGTGCAACTACCGCGCGTTGCATTCCAACGCCTCTTAGATAAAACGATATTACTCTCCCCCTATTTCCAGAATCGTCGCAACAAGCAACAACAAAGAAACTCTCTTCGTTCAGAACGCGAACCGCGGCATCTCCAGGCGAATGCGGAAATGCAACGCAATCCGTGTGCGCCTCGCAATGAAATACACCATTCGTGGCCGTCCGCGTCCGTCATCAAGTCGCTACCTAGGAGGGGAGTGACACGACCAGACCTCCTCCCCCCTTTGCACTGTCTCTCTCTCTCTATGTGTTGCCAAACGTGTTCCACCTCTTTTTCTTTCCATCCCCCCTCTGTCTCTTCATCGTTGTGGGGGCAGCTTCACGTCGCAAGCGGACAGCAAATGCAATGAAGTGCCATCATCGGAATAGGGGCTAGGTAGAATCAAATCGCGGCGGCGACGGGAAGGTGGAGAGAGGAAAAGCATACTTCAAAAGTATCATCGATTCACGGAATGTGTGGTGTCACACGCCACGCCGGCGGTAGAAGTACACGCTTGCGAGTTGCAGTGGGGGGTGCTCCGACGCGCCGACCTTGTCATCGTTGAATAGCACCCAACGGGGCACGGCGGCCGAGCCCTGCTGCTGGAGGACGTCCTGCGCAATGGGTTTCAGGGGTTTCGATCCATCTCCCTCGCCGCCGCTCCTGAGCGTGACTTCATCGACGTTCGAACGGGAAACCGGCTTCTTGACGTGCGCGACGTAATGCCCTGTATTCACATTCGACCCGATGTGCGACACCATCGCAAATAGGTCGTACAGCGCCGGGGTGGCAGCCGTGTGGGGTTTGCCGTGCTCGAGCACCGGGCGAACCACGGAGGAGGTGGGCGCGACCGCGGCGGTTGGAGCTGCAGCGGCAACGTCTTCGTCGTCCCCGTGAGAGAAGACCCAATCCAGCGCCCGGTCGAAGTTGTTGTCGGTCGCGCGTAGCGCGCGTCGGGCTTTGCCATCGTCGATGCCCATCGACAGCAGTTGCACCAGGGCGAGCTCATCCACTTCTGGGAGTGCGGTCGACGCCGACGCCGGGGTCGTTGTTGGTGCCGCCGAGGCGCTGCTCTGGGTTTCGTCCACGGTGGACCACACCGTCTCTCCGGGAAACGGCCCTGAACCCTCCATGAGTGACATGTCCAGCACCTCGGGCACATCGACGAGGCAATCCAGCTTACGAGCCTGGAACGTCGTCCGGCAGAAGTACTCCCGTCGCACGTGCACGGCGAGCGTATCCGGAAACGTCATCATGCGGCTCGTCGTGACGTACTGTGTGGCGGTGCCGCAGTGCTCGCAGCGCAGATCCATGTCGGATGGCGTTAGAAATGAGGCCAGAATCGCATCAAGTGAGATCTTCGGCCGTCGCGCCTCGGCCTCCTCATCGGTGATCTTCGTGCCCTGCGGAAGGGGCGGCGGAGGGGGCACCAGAATCGGCAGCGAAAGCACAGACTGAGCGTACGACTTGTACTTGGCTCCGTGACAGTGGCTGCACTCCGTTCGGTCCATCATCGTGAACCGGAAGGCGTTGACCGCGCTGGCATCCACGAGGTCGAGCCGGGTGACGCGTTCGAGCAGAAACCGCAAATACTCCGCGGCATCCTGCTGCTCCGCGGTGGCGAAGTCCGCGTGCCCGGCGTTCATGAAGCGTTTGAAGTCGCGCAGCGCGATGCCATTGAGGTGGTGGTGCTTTTCGCGGTCATACTCCACGCGGCTGAATTGTCCGGATAGTAAGCCGTCCGCGAGCTTCTCCATCTGGCAGCCGAAGCAATCTTGCGGGCGCGGCTGCGTACAGCTGGTCCGATGCCGTGGCGCGTTGTTGCGCCGAGAACCTTCAAAGTAGCGCTGCTGAAACTCGGGGGTTGCGAAGAGGCACTGCAGCACACTGGCGATGTAACAGGTGTTCCCGGTATTGTGCAACCCAGTGAATCCCGGCCCATACAGCGGGACCAAATTTGCACCGGCTTCCGTGATTTTGGAAAAATCATACGCGAGGCTGTTTTCGATCATTTGCTCGCCGAGGGACTTGCTGGTCTTCACCGCCCTCGTCACATCGATGCCGAACGTGGCGACGTGAGCCCCGAGCGAGGGGTCGACCACCTCCGTGCCACAGGCGTAGCAATAGAGGTCGGCACCGAGTGCCGTGATCGTGCCCAGCTTCACCACCACCGGGTGGCCGGTGGCGTGGTGGTGCGCGATGGCGTGTTGCTTGCCGCCCGCTTCCTCCCGAGGGCAGCCAACCGATCCGCACGTGAGACACAACCAGTTGTTCACACAGCTCGAGCAGTGGACGCAGGGCTCGTCGCCCTTCGGTGCGAGAGGGCCGGAGGACGACGCGCCGCTCCCCCCGAAGCGAGAGGTGTTCGCTTGCTGCAGCGTCAAGACATGCTCACAGGGGCGCAAGTGGGACCACGAGTTGACCGACACGGTCTCCTGCACATTTGGGCTGGACGCGGCGACGATGGCTTGCTGGCTATCGAAAGTGACTCCCGCGCCCATGCCGTGCTCTAGGTTGCAGCCTAGGCACACGAGTTGAGACGTCACGACGGGTGGGGCCACGACGCCAATTTGACTGACGTCGGTGAGCTCCTCTTGCTTCACAGGCGCGGGCCTCGCCTTGTGGATGCGGGTGAACATGACGTGGTTGGTCAACGTTTGATGCTGCACGACGTGAGCGGCACAGTGACCTTGGAAGCACTGCATGCACACGTAGATGCCATCGCCGTGCTCGCTGGTGTGACAGCACAACGCACACTCGTCGTTGTAGACTTTGTCGCTGTGCCGCGGCACGCGACACGAGCCATCGTCCCAGCAGTGCGCGCAAGGGTCGTCGCTCCGTTGGAACGCCAATTGGGCCATTGTTTCACACAATGTTTATTCGATGGAAGAGGAGAGGAAAGGTAAAAAAGAGAGAAACGATTGTTTTGTCTTCGGACAAAAAACAATAAAAAAAGGAGGAAACCACAAGTGGACGCGATTGGGACGCGCTTTGGCTAGCGGTCCTTAACTATGCTTCACGGCGAACCGGGTGTTTTTAATGAGGCGACCGTGGAAAACACACCAACCACAAAAGTGAGGAGGCCTGGGGGTTACTCGTCCTGACTCGTCCATGTCAGGCCGAACTTCCAATGCTGAAAGAGCCGTCCCACGACGACCGCATCGGCGGGACCACCACCGCCCCCAATGGTTAGTGAGCCGCCAAGCACGTCGAGCTGCAACAAGGCATGGTGGCTGGTGGAGGAAGCCGCTGTCGCAGCCGTCGTCGTCGTCGTTGGCGTCCACTTCCACGGCACGCTCATGTTGAATTCCAGCTTCCCTGCGGACGGCACGGGTCCAAGGAAGGGAATCTGATTCAGCACGAGACCGGCGCCAAGGCTGCCATGCACCTCAGCGAACGCCTCCTTCACCACGTGACTCGCGCCATCCCGCATGCTCCGAACGGGGCGGGGGCACCACGACGACCATGCCGGCGCCGGTGGAACGCCCGTGGCTCCGCTGGCAGCCCCTCCTTGGTGCTGACGTAGTCGTCTCGAGGCCGCGAAAGACTGCCAAACGTTCACACAGTTTCCCGCGTCCAAGAACAAGTGCATTCCAAAAAGACCGTTCTGCGGCCACAGCAGAAACGGAAATCCCAAGGACGCGGACACTGCCCAAGCCGCCTCGCCGCCGAGCGTGAGATAGTGCTCCACGTCGCCATCGACGCCGAGGCGTTGGGCCTCCGACACCGTGGACGGCCCGATGTCTGCATAGCCCCGCACATTCGTGTTGTTGAGCCAACAGCGGTCCGGGAACGGAACGAATGACGCCACGCCCCTTCCGTTGCTGTCGTCGTTGTGGTCGCTTCCTAATCGCTGTGGTGCCAACGTCGTGAGGGGCGTCACGAGGCTCGCCTTGGCGCTGATGTTTAACACCAATATCGAGAGCAGCGGGAAGAGCTTCGTGGCGACGATATCGCACTTCCAAAAGTCGCTCGACGCAACGAGACTGTCTTCCTCCTCTCCGCTGCTGCTCGAGGATCCCCCGCTGCCGTATCGCCACAGCGTTTTCGGATGAAGCGCGAACTCGTTGACAAGTCGTATGAAATGACCTCGAACGGGAAGTGGATAAAGCTGCCTGGCGGGAGCATCCGGGTCATGCGTATCCAACTGTGAGCGGATCGCTTCGTGCCGAATGAAACATTTATCGGAATGCACGGGCCCCAAACGAAGAGAAGGGGCGGTGACGTTGTTGTGGTCGTCGGCGACGATCAGTGGTGGCAGTCGCTGACCCAATCCGCTGGCGACCAACTCTTTCGGCAGTGCGTCGGAGGCACTCACGTGCAGCGTCCGCCGCGTCACGCCGAGCCGGACTTGATGCCGCCACTGAGGCGTTTGAGTGAGCCGGATGCTATCCGCAGGGCCACCACCTTCTTCTGCTCCCCCCCGTTCCCCCTCCTTCTCACGAAACAGCCGCAGCTTGGTCCCGCCACCGAACTCCATGGATGCCGCGAGCGACGACTCCATGACGGTGTCGACGAGGCGAAGTGGAAAGCTCTCTCGCTTGACGACACCGCACAAATCGGAGCGCCGGCCGATCCATGGTAAGTGGGACACCCAGTTCAAGCGGCCCGTGGCGCCTTGGGGACTTGGCTGAAAGTGCCCTTCGACACTGTATCCTTGCCCTCGAATATTATTAACGCTGGCGGTCATCTCCGGCTTGCCAGAAAAATTTGTGGTCACGCCAATTTTGAGTCGCTCCTTGCGCTCCGCAATGCTCCATCGAACCACCACGTCATCCTCGCTAAACTGCTCCAATAACGCCGCAGTGGCCGCATCGTCGTCTGCGAACGGTGCGGATGTGTTCGCCGTCGTGGTGACTGGTGACGTCGTGGGGAGCCCTTCCACAGGTTGCGTCCTGTCCTTGGGCCGTTCTCGCTCGGGCTTTCGCATGGCCTCGAAACGGAACATGGCGCGCTCAAACAGCGCGTTGGACTCAAGCGACTCGCGGGCGTTCAGGGTAGCCTCCATGAGCTTGAAAAAATTCCCCGCTTGCATGACGTCTGCCATCGTAGGGCCTAAGCTGTCGACGCGGGTGCGCTTCAGGCCTGTGATGACCACATGGGCGCGCAACGGCTGGGTGTCGGATAGGAACGCGGCAAATGGATCCTCGGGCAGTAACACCTGCGGACATTCTGGAAGTGCCGCCGCTACCGTCGGTGCGGACGCTGGTTCTGTTTCGGTTGCCATCGGCAATCTACCGATCGTCAGAAGATGTGGGAGGGGAGCGGTGCGTTACAGTTGGAAGTGGCTGTGGGGGATACACGCATAGGCTTCCGCTCCTCCTCACCCGCGCTCCAATGTGGATAGCAAGCCTCCTACGGCTCGTCCCCCTACTCCCCTTGCGTGTGGCCTTTTGAAGAGCGTGACTGAGAAAATAGAAAACAATGACTGCTGGATACCATCTTTGCGCGTTTTGCTCAAATTGACTTTGCACACGGCGACTCCAACTCACGACAAAGAACGTACCGTTCCCTGCGCCGCGGCGTCGTCCTCGGCGTCAACTGCGAGTTGGCCGCCCAACAGTTCGTCGTCCAGCTCCCTGTCCGCATCGCGACTAGTCGTGCCTTGGTCATGTCTCGCTCGTCGTTGTGCCTCTGGCCCGCAAAGAGCAAGGAGCGCGTTCGTAAGAGCATCAAACCCTCCACCACCGCCTCCGGGAAGCACCAGCGAGGACGAGGGTGCCGTCGAAGGCGGGTGCGCTGATTGCGAGGACGGATCCATCGCTGGTGCCGTGAAAACCGCACCCCCTGTAGACGCTGTGCGTTGTGCCGAGGGCGCGGTTGGACCTCCCGCTGTTGTCGAGGATGCCATTACGACACGACCAGACACTCTTCGCCGTCAAAGAGCGTGAGTTTCGTCGACACAACGAGTAGGCCTGCCTTCCAAATCAAGAGACAAGGGGCGGTGACACCAACGAAACTGCCAAAAAGGGTTCTGAACCCATCACTGACAATCCGGGCTTGCGAACAAAAACATACTCCATTTGGAAAAAATGTACACGAGACAACGTCAGCCGACGGGGTAATTCACGGCACCGCAGACCGACCGTTGGATGACCGCGCGTCGCGCCACCTCAAGAGGGTCACGAGGGGCTGGCAACTTCAGCTTTTTTGACAGCTGCCAGCAGCGCCGCGTCATCTCGGAGTCTGCGTTCCACAATCTGCCGCTGAAACGGGTATGTACGGCCGCGATCGACGGTAGCCCAGGCCTTCGCGGTGGCCTCCGTCAGCGTGGGTGTGAGCGCGACGCTGCTGGTCGCCATCCGGGTCACGATGGCCCGCGGGAGCATCACCTCCGCCATGCTCAGCGCGGACGTTGCTGTGGGATGCGACGACGTAATCGCTGCGGTCTGACCAGACGGGTGGAGGGTCATTCCTTCCCGCGTCAGAGAAGAGGGCCCACGGAGGCCTAACCGCTCTTCTTCCTTGATCTGGGCTAAGACGCGGAACTGCTTGATGTCGCTTGGTTCGGAAGGCCGCTCGATCGTTGACAGTCTCCGACGCCTCCCGAAGGCCTCCGCTCCCGTGGGGCCATGGTAAAGGCCTGCCTGTTTGAGCCTCTCGGCTTCCTCCATATCCCTAACGGCTTGCCGGCGGTGCCGAGTTGGCGAGATGTCCACGTACTGGGGATCCTCTTGGTGCAGCAGAGTGGCGACCGTGACCTCTCGCCTCGGCACCCGGAGGATGGCGCGCTCCTGGTCTACCCAAGGGGGGCAATCTGGCGACGTCACCACGGCGGCGCGCGGCAGCGAAGAGGACGCGGGAGGTCCACCACCATGAGGAGATCCTACCGCAGAGAGAGATGCCGTAGCGGCGGATCGTGCCGCTAATTCTGACGTGACCGTCGCCGCCGCCCCGGTCGTCGTCTTCATGGCGTCGGCTCGCTTTCGCGCGAGGGACTCTTGGATCGCCCGGTGCATCCGTGCGTCCGTCATGATCGTCTCCACGCGTTCCTGCACGCCGAACAAGAGGGCACGTTGCTCCCGGAGCAGCGCCCCTCCCATGGTGGTGCTGTTGCGGGGGTCGCGATCGGGCAGCAGGCAGTCTTGATACCAGCACTTACGAAGACCCTTCATCTTGAAGGCGCCCCTCTCGGCCTTGTCCATGTACCAGCCTGCGTTCGTCGGAGAAGGTGATGCGGCCGTTGGCGTCGCGGCTTGGCCAGCCCCGAAAGGAGTTGGCGAAGCGGGGTGCCTCGCGGCGCGGCTTTGCGTGTGGTAGACGCACCGGCCAGGACCGACCGGCTTCGACGCTCGCGTGGGCTGCCCATAAAGGTCAAGTACGGCACCCGACTGATGCTGCGGCATATTGCACTAGTATCGTTGGATTGGTTTGTCGGGGGCGGGCTGTTTAAGACTGTTATCCTCAGACAAGGGGAATCAATCGAAAGCACCTCTATCCATCAGCAACACTGATCGTATGAACCGAACGATTTAATCTTACGTGCGCTAACTCACTGAACACACCAACGGGAGACGATGCGAGAACCTTTCCTCACGTCACGCTGTCCAGACTCCGCATACTGGGAAGCAAGGAGCCGCGTGGGCCAGCCGCCTTCAAGACGCTCGCTTCCACGCGAGCCAGCGTGATCTGCTGACTGTCCCTCACTCGCTGGCGTCTGCCGTACTTGCGGAAGTAAATGCCCTCCAGGCGCGCTTTCTCATCGCGCCGGCGGCGCCTCCATTCCTCCAGCTGTCGTGCGTCCACGTTCGTCACGTCGCCATCGCCTTCCTGAAGGCAACCCGGCGAGATGGCAGCAGCTGCATCCTTTGTCTCCGTTGTGTACCGGTGCAACTTGAGCTGATGCGCGGAGCAAAAGTCGTTCTTCGTCAGTTCTCGTAGAAGGCAGGACGGATAGCTGGAAGAAGGGAGCAAGCAATGGATGGTCGCGACCAAATCGACCGGGCGCAGCCATTCTGGCCGTCGCTGGCCACGGAGAGTCTTCCACGCCCGTCGGATCGGCTCCGTGCGTTCGGAGGGGTCCTTGTCCAACACCAGGCGGTGATGTCCCGGAACCGGCTTTTCAACGACAAACCGATAGCCACCAGGGAGCAGCAATCCACAGGGATTACCAAACTCGTTGACATCATACAAACCGAGCCCACCTCCGCTTCCTCCTCCACCTCCTTCTGCCCGCCCTTCACGATGGATGATGTCACTGCGCGCGCCGAGGGCATCCTCCATCCAACGGTGATCGGGTTCGAAGGCGAGCCACCGACCTTCAACCGGATGAACCCGCAAGCCGTAGTGATGAAGCGTGTCGTTGTAGAGGCGAGCGGTATCGTTCCGAGGGAGCTGCACCGCCATGCCAGGGATGGGCAGCACGACGTCCTCGATGCCGTAGCGGCCGGTGCGCACGTCCTCGGCGGTCACGAAGACGGGCTGATGCCACTCGTCGCTGTCATCGTCATCGTCGTCCCCCCGCTGCCCAGCGCCGTCATCCGACGGTGTGGCCATTCCACAGATCGTCCTGGAGCGGTCTGCCTTCACGATTTGATCCGTGTCAATAGTTGGCGGCTTGGAGATCGGCGAGTCATCGGCATTGTCGTCGTGGGCTGTGCCACGAGTCTGACGCCGCAGAGTTACCGACTCGCGAGGCCGTACGATATCTCCCTCGAGCACGGCATGGCACCCATGCCGCTTGATGCGCTGACTGAGTACGGAGTTCCAAACAAATGCTAGGAACTGCTGCACGAATCGGCGAACTCCTCCGATACCCAGCGCCCCCATGGTGGCGGCCCGGCACGTCGCCTCCGAGGTGCCCCCGTCGATCGACGTGCGTAGCAACTGCGCCAGCAACAGCCACTTGCCGCCTCCGCGAGTGCGAACGAGCGCGTCCAGCCGACCCGAGGCGACGTCGCGGAAGTCGTAGTTGGTGTCGGAGCCGACGTCGTCCCCGGATCGAGCGCCAGCCGCCGCTGCTACGCGGGTCCGACTTCGGTAGTGATCCGCCGTCAGGCCCAGAATGGCATGGACAGCTGCGCGAAACTCTCCTTTCAGGAAGAAGAGCCCAATGTGTACGTTCTTAAGCGTACTGGCATCAAACCTTTCACGGCCGAAGTAGTTCAGGAAGCCGTACTGACAAATGGATTTCCAGGCGTCGACGACTGCGCTGGATTCCGCGGCAAGAACATAACGGAGACGGAGCGTGTAGGAGAAACCCCAGATGTCCGCTGGCGACAAAGCTCCTCCTTCTTCTTCGCCTCCCGACCACGGAGGTGCATCGGGAAGCAGCATGATCGCATAGCGGTGCTCGCGCCAGAAACGGACTTCGGCGTCAGAGAGCTGTGGCGACGGCGGGAGGTGGTTGTTGTTGTTAGTCCCAGCCGCTCCGCTTTGCGACGACTGTGCTTGAGGAGGCGGAGGAAGGGTGCCACTTCCCCAGTGCAACTGACTCGACTCAAGGAGTAGCGGCGTCGCCTGGCTTGGATGGCTAAGATCGTTTGGCAGTGACGACGCGTCGTAAGAAGAACCGGTCGACGAGGAATCAGCCCCCTTTGCATCTGTAGGGTGGCGCAGTATGTCGGCCAAGGTAGATACGTCCGCTGGCAACAAGTATTTTCCAGCCAGTCGCAGCCGCTGGTGCGACACGGCATTGCTGTCCAAGATACTGCTGTATGAGATGGTGACGGTGGAGTCGACCGCGACAATGCGATTCGCACGCGCCGGGGTGATCCGCAGCGTGTTGCCCCCACTCGGGGGGACGACTGCCACTGCCGATTCCATTTGATAGCGACCTCCATCTCTGTTGGGTTGCCATTTGTTCTCCATTGTCGTCGCCGGTAAGTGGTCGACAAGGCCCATCTTGGCACTGCGTCTGGACCACGCCGCGTTCGGTGGCGGCTGGTCAGAGACACCGGGTCGTTCGATGGCACTGGCGGCCGCCGCCTCCACTTCCTGTAACAGTCGCCGCGCAATGATATGACGAAGAGCGAAGGAGAGGTGGTCCAGCACCGCATCGTGGGAGAGGCCCCATTTGCTCAACGCCACGTCAACAATCGTCGGGGTCGACACGCTCCTCTCGGGTCCCTTCTTCGCCGTCTCGTCAACCGGCGACCTCGTAATCCCCTCTGCTGCTGCTCCCGATAAGGCAGCGGGGTCACAACGGGGGGCCCTCGCCAAGATTTCGATGGCGTCGCTGCCGTGGCAGGGAGCGAGTGACAACGTCAGCATCAGCCCATCTGATGCCCCACTGCTACCATCCGTCGGAGTCTGTGGCTCAATGACGAGCTCATACGCCGCTGTGGAAAGGCGGTGCGGCATCGGCGCGTCGTCATGCTGCCGTCGCAGGAAAAGGCACAGCTCCTCCCACACGGAACGCAACTCGCGTCGCGTCGTCTCAAAGCGCCCCTTGACATCGATTCGGCTGCCCGTCACATCACGGCTGGTGGCGCGTCGCCTACTCAAGGCGCGCCCGTTGATGGTTGGAACCAGCCGGGGGTCCAACGCCTTGTGCCTGCGGCTCGCCACCGCGGCGTCCAGCACGACGTTATTGGCCACGCCTCCCAGTGACGCGTCTTCTATCGTGACCGCGGCCCGTCGCCACGGAAGAAACAAGGGCAGCTGTGAAGAGGGTATTGAATGACCACGATCGTCCTCTCCAGCCGCCAAGCGCGACGACTCGGCATGCAGCCAGCGGGATAGCCACGCATTCAGCCGAGACACGCCTGCGCAGCCGATCGTGTCGCACAGGGCTAACTTGTGGCGACTAAGCCTCACGACGACGTCCAGCAAAGGTGGGGGTTGCCCTTCTTCCGGCACCCCTCCGTGTTCGACCCTACCGACGATCGCCACGGCGGCGGGCCGTATGACTGTGGTATGGAAAGGGAACTGCTCCGTGAGGCGCGCGTTGCCTAGTATCGCCGAGGAGAGTCGCAACGCGTCGACAAGTGGAAATCCCCCGGCAAACGTTTTGGCGTGGTACTCGGAGTGGTGGCCGCGCGCACTCGGAGTGGTGGCCGTGGCTTGTTGCGGCCTCATCCTCGCCACTTTCAGCGCGGACACTTCCGTGAAGTGGTCGATGGCACCATCGGCATCAGCAGCCGTGGTGGTGGACCCTGCTGCCTCATCGAGGCGCGCGTCAACGTGCTGCTAGCACCTGCCTGATCCGCCATGACGGAAGCGACTGGCGATGGCGTCTGGTTCGTCCCCGGGATCGCCGGTACGACTCGCAGATAGTGGTACGCGAGGAACGCCGCCCAGCGCTGCTCAACTTGGCTGACGGTTACTGTGGTCGGTGCTGTGCCGAGGTCGTGAGGGCTGCGTTGATCGATCGCCACGCCCTCCGAATCCATCAAGCCCGTCATCACACCGACGACGTACTTTTCGAGTTGCGACGCAGATGCCTCCTTGCCGCTGTTAATGTTCTTGTCACTGCTTCTATTCAAGCGGCGCGCGCCGCTGCCGCCGAATCCATGAAGGGCGCCGATGACGCAGCGAAAGCGATTTTGCCACATCGCGCGCAAACTTGGCGTCCACCCCCCTTCCGTCGACCACAAGTTCGCCAGGCTAGGAGCGCCGACGCCCTTCGTATGGCAAGCAGCGTGAGGTGTGGAGACACCTTCCTCCTCCGCCTGCCCCCCGTTCCCCCGCCGTGCAGCGGCGGCGTCATCCTCCCGTGGCTGAAAGCATGGCTTCCCGAAGTGTTGAAGGAGAAATTTGTCAACGGCCGATTCGAGCACCGACTGCTGTTGCGCCGGCGACGCAATCATCGCGGTCGTCGACCGTCGTGAGGCGGCTTCCTCCTCCTCGGCGCCGCCTCCCGCAGCCCGAGAAAAGTCGGCAGAAGTGGTATTTTCGGAAGGATTTCCGAGGGCTTTCGCTTGCCGAAGCGCCAACAGAGGTGGCTGTGGGAAGCTCACCGAGATCTGCTCGGCCAGAGATTTGAGCTCCGCGGGCGCCACGGACTGTGGAGGCGTCGACGCCTCCGAATGTCGGTCAACCTCCGCCAATGACTGGACGAGTCGCGCTTCGTGGTCCTGGGAGGCGCACAATGCCGCGTCGACGAAATCGTTAATGCCGATTGCATTCATCAGAGGTTGCGCGTTGGTAAAGTAGTCTCGGAGTTGGATTTGCGCCGTCGCGCGCCACGCAACTCTCCAGTTCAACTTAGGCTGCCTTTGGGACACGACGACGATCGAAGAATCCCCCTTCATGGCGGTCACATTGCTCCCGTCGTTCGAATGGCTCCATGAGGAAAGTGCACGTGGGGGCACCGACCGCCGACTGCAATCATCTTCCGGCGGATTCCCGGCGACGTTCACGACCCTCCGACTCAAGAAGGATCGCGCGTTGTCGTTCAAGTCAGGAAGCGGCAGCCGCCGGCCATCGACGGTGCAAACATGGTATCGCATGAGCACGTTGCGTTCAGCTTCACGTTTGCCCTCCGCGGTCTCTGCAGCGGAGACAGCGGCCGCTCGACGGGCGGCCCATTCGTGTTCTAACACGCGGCGACCGATGCCGTAACGGCGTGATGGATCGCTGCTGCCGCCCGGTGCCAGAGTCGATCCCGGCAAATGCCACGTCTGGCGGCTGCGGAATGCGGTGCCCTCCAACAGCGGCGGGGGAGGCGGCTGAGCGCCCTCGTCGTCAACCATTCCCAGCCCATCATCGCCTTTTTCGCGAACCGCGGCGGCATCCGTACGATCGCTGGTGGCCAACGACGCCTCGGGAAGTCGCTCCTTCTGGTGACGATCCATCGCCGCCGCCCTTCCGGGGAGAGGAGACGGTGTTGGAGGTAGACGATGCGTGGGGCTTTGAGACCGTGTCGCTGCGTACCGCCGGAAGGACGAGCAATCATCGCGCGCTCGCAATGCGACACTGAGATCGGGAGCGAGGTTCGAGTGGATGTTCGCCGAGACATCCGGCGCCCCGGCGACCTTGGCGGGGGTCATTTCATACTGCCACGCGGGCCGACCGATGTAGCGCAAAAGCGAGTGGTCCTCCAGGGGGCAAGGCGTCGCCTGGGTTGAGGCCACTTGCTCCTCGGCGGTTGCCATGTGAACCCGCGGTTGACCGAGCATGGCGGCATCGTCGTCGTCGTCGTCGTCGTGGTGCTCTCGACGCGCCTCATGCGATGGCATTCGCGGCGGTGACGACCCAAGGTGTTGCTGGCGTTGATACGTGAGATCCCTGTCATCCGCGCGGTCCGTTTTGGCCATCGCCTTCTGCAGGGGCGTCAGCCCTGTGAAGAGTGCATCGTCCGTCGTGATCGGCCGGGGCATCGGCGGGCCCGTGCCGCGGCGCGCCTGCAGCGACGACAGCACACCTTTCAGCTGGTCGAGATTCGTTGCCATTCCGGGGGAAGGAAGGAAGGAATGAGGCGGTGTTGGGCTTTTGCACGGAGTGAGCGAAGCAGAGGGGAAAAAGCAGCAGAGAGAGGCCTTTTGCTGCTTTTTGACCGTGGACCGCAACCATTTGGTGCAATACAGGTGATCGGACAGACGAGTGTTTCACTCGTCCGAAAGTTCATGAGACAGTGAGAATCCGAACTTGTTCCTCTTCGACATGGGATCCAATGCAAATCTGATCCCCTGCCACATTAAGCAAGAAATTTCCCCCCTTTACGCTTTACCCCATCTCACTTCGTCGGCAATTCAAACACATACTTGACGTTCGCGTGAAGCCGTTCTTTGTCGCCCAAGACGATGCCGTCAGGGGACTTGATGATGATCGCCCGGGGATTCAGTTTCCCTGTCGGATGATATGGCTCCAATTCCTCCTGGATCGCCTCCTTCAGATCCATGACTTGGAAAAATCTGGGAAAGACGCGCAGCGCCATCTTACCGTCTGTGACGACGACATAGCTTATCGGCGGCTGGAACTTGGCCAAATTTTCGGACAAATAGTCCGGAAGTTTGGGCGCGGCCACGCGCAGGAAGTCCATGCCAATCAGATTGAGGTACCCGAGAGGGTGCGGATTGCTGGAGTTATAGTGCTTGTCGCCGGGGGAAAGGTTCGTTGTCGCCGCATTGAGTTGAACCGACATCACGTGGCGGCCGACCTTGACATTATTGAGCGCCGGGATGGCATCAAATCCAAACTTGGTGAACGTTTCGGTGTGGAGCAACGTCACCGTTGACCCCGTGTCGATCAGGAACGGTGTGCGCAAGCACTTTTTCCCGATCGTCACCGGCGCTGAGACCATGAGGCGCACACCGTAATGCGTCATGTACTGAATCACGGATGAAAAGGGGTCGCTGCTAGATGCAGGCTCGTACAGGTCTTCGAGGTAGCCGAATCGACTGCAGTGGAAGTCTTGTGCGGTGCTGAACTCCGTGATCAACGGAGGAATGAACAGCGGCGCGCCGGCGAGACGAACGCAGCGCGTAAGGCGGAACATCTGGTCCCGCCAGGCAGATCGCGATCGCGGACGTGAAGAAAGAGAACTGCTTGTGCGTCGTGATTCATTGAACCACCAGGAAAATAAAGTCCAAGCGAACGTGAAAAAAATCAGTGTGGGAAATCGATATTGCCAAAGGAAAGGGAGAGAATGAGGGCGTTCCAACAGAAATATTGCTAAACTGACGCGCCTCGAAAGTGAGCTAA
>ERZ1292630.787-Hain-H41-02um-R3-787-length-32223-cov-8_pt2 | contig 15835 bp, 4 predicted proteins | sample MGYA00564408_ERZ1292630 | MGnify/ENA primary metagenome ERZ1292630 (study PRJEB36523, sample SAMEA6512641) | groundwater metagenome | collected 2019-01-08 | study: AquaDiva: Metagenomics assemblies of 32 groundwater samples | reverse complement strand
CCTCTCCAAATCCATCTCACCCTCCCATTTCGTCGGCAAGCATCAGGGCTCGTGGTGGCCGGCATCGCCATCACGCTGCTCGGTGGCGGCTCCACCTTCGCGGATCCCGCCGCACGTATCATCGAGAGCATCTGCAAGCGCTGGCCGGGCAGGCTTTGGACGCCCTGAGATGCATTCAGCGGTGTCTTCTTTGACACGAGGGTGCCTCTGCGGAGGATCGGTGTCGACGAGACCGCAAAACTGTCGACCTTCGATGACCTCCGCGGCGCGGAGCCATCCCGAGCTACGTGTTTCTGTTTATTACCGCGTGCGCACATTGCGACGCGCGGGGTGGCAGTGTCGTGGTTCCGCCGGCCGCCATCACGCACCGGATTTGGCTCGAGCTGACGTGCGACCGAGCGGACGTGCTCAAGCTGACGTGCGACCGAGCGGACGTGCTCGAGCTGACGTGCGACGGAGCGGACGTGCTCGAGCTGACGTGCGACCGAGCGGACGTGCTCGAGCTCTAGACCTTCGACATGAATCGTGACGGCAGAGTATTGAAAAACATCACGCCACATGCCTCGCTGCGCGTTGGGCACATCGGCCCACGCAAACCGCAACTCCTTTCGTTGGGGAATCCCAGCGAAATCCCACATTGTGTGATGATCCATGCGATGTGGGACCCATCGCCGATGGGTTGTTGTCGGGTTGCTTGGTGAGTAGTCCCCGTAACCCACCCACCCCTCACCCATATGGCCACCCCCCGATCGTCTCTTCCCGCCGCCGCCGCCGCCGCCGTGCTGACGGCCGTGCCGACGCCAATGGCGGACGGCGATTGCCTGGGGTCGTATCAGTCCATGCGGAAGCTGCAGCAGGACAACAACAACGCCGATCAAGGTCTGCCTCCTTCGCCGCCACCGCATATTCTGATCACGATCGAGGAGCCACGGCAGCTCGCGCTTGCCGAAGGAGGCGTGGCGATCACGCCCACGCGGAAGCGTGCGGCCGCAGGTGGAGTCGGGCGGCGTGCGGACGGCGGTGGTGAGGATCGCGCCGGGGCAGCCGCACCGCCCGCGCTCATGGTCCCATTGACGTCCGCCGAGACCCGTTCGCTGATGAACGCGTACCGAACGGCAGCGGCGGCGGCGACAACCAGCGCGGCCACCGCGGCGGTTTCGGGATCCGAAGAGGGCGACGTAACCGCCTCCCCACTGGCGGCATCGCGCAGCGCGGCAACGACGCCGCGATCGGCGGCGTCTTCGCCAGCGAACCGGCGGCATCTCTCCTCGAGGCTGCGGGGCGGGATCGTCTCTCCACCGTCGTCTCCATGGCATGCCCTGTTCAAAATCATGCACGTGGCGCTCGCGCTCAGGCAGATGGACGTCGAAGTGGGCAACCGATCGGCGTCGCCTACCACATTACGCCAACGCCATCTGGGTGGACCCCCTTCGGCATTGTCGGCACGTCGGCGATCGACAATGCAATGGACCGACGGGAGTCTTGCTGGGCTTCCAAGAGAAGGACAGCTCGCAGCGGCCCTGTACTCTGGAAGAGCCGAAGAACCCAACATTGGAGGGACCTCACTCCTCGAGGGCGAGGACAGGAAGGGAAGGACATCTACCGCTGCTACCGCCGGTAGCGCGGTGGTGCGCCTTCCCCTGGAATGGCTGGACGAACGGCAAATCCGGAGCATCGAAGGGGTGGCGGCGGCGGTCACCGAGGTGCTCGCCTCACCCGCTTGCGGCATCGAGTGTGTCCACTCGCTACCCGATGCTCGCGATGCGGTGATCGAGGCCGCCACCCTGGTGGTCCTCTCGCCCTGGTTAAAATCGTGCTTCTGCTTCGGGGCATCCGCGACGACCGCGACGGGAGGCGCTGCTGCGTCCGTGGAGGGGTCCACCACTTCCGTCTTGTCACAATCGTCGTTGGCACTGCTTCGTCGAGCGAATGCCGCCGTGAATGCAACCAACCTTGCTGCTGGGGTGGGTGGCTCACACGCAGCTCGTCGGCGATCTCTGTTTGCCGCGACGGGCACTGCCGTCGTCATGATAGGCCGCTTGCGGGCAGCGGTGTCAGCATCACACGAACTGGGCGTCGCGATTCCAACCCCTCGGCAAGAAGGCACCGCGAACGGGGTTAGCAGCGGCGGCAACGGCGCACTTCTCCTCCCTCCCTCTCCAACCTCGTCGTACGCGGCCAAGACGACCATGACGCGAGAGGCGCATGAGGCAGCGGTACTCGCTGCCGTGGTTGGCAAGGCGATCTCCATGGCGCGTGCGGTAGGTGCGGTCACGACCTTTCCTTCGCAGTCATTATTGCCGGCTTCCGAAGGTGACGATGATGCGGCCGCCGCCGGGACGTTTCTTGCTCCTTGGACGTCTAGTCAACTGCGCCACGGTGTCGCCCTATGCCTTCAGGCATCGGTCGTGCCATGGGCGAATCGGCCCGCACCTTTTCGTCTGACGTACGACGAGCTGCACACTTTGTGCTCGCGTCTCAAGGCGCTCGCGGCCACCGAAGAGGCAGCCTCCATCCGCATGGACGCCGCCGTGTCCGACATTCTGGAAGGCATCGTGGCATGCCGGTCAATAGGAGGGAGCGCCTTCGCGCCCGCGTCAGCTTCCGCCGTACGAGTTGTTTCGTCGTCGAAGTCGAACATCCCCGGCGGTGGTGGCGGACTCCTTGTTGCGTTCCATTCCTCGAAGCCTCCTTCTAGATGCATCGACCCCAGTGACCACGAGGAAGAGGACGATGACGATGACAACGAACGGGGCACCGGAACGGCCGTCGGTCTCGGCCAAGGCGTCGAAAGAGGGGGTGCGTCGAGGCCGGACGGCACCGTCGCACGGACCGGCGTGGTCGGACCGAATGGCAAGACGGCGTTGCAGAGCGCTACGCAACAACAGCAGCGGCAGGGGGCCATCGTCCCAAGCGGCAACGAAACAACCGCCGCAGGGGTCACGGTGCGTGCGCTCACGGCATTCTGCGCTGCCGCGTTTGAGAACATCACTCTCGCTAGCACCATTGTCGCGCAAGCGACGCAGGCGCCGGCGGTGACGGGGGTGGACGCTGACACCCAGGTGCCAGCAGCAGTCCTGATGAAACCACAAACCTCGCCTGCCGTAGGGAGGACTCCGGCGGCCCCAGCCACCACACCCTTGACGCTGGTCACCGCCGGGGGACTACGGCACCTTTGCTTTTCAACAACGGCATCCTCACCGCGACTTCGGGACCCTGATTCTCCCTCGGGACCCGGTGGACGTCGAGGCGCCACCGCAAACCACACGTCGTTAGAAGGTGGTGAGGTGGCGGCGACGGCTGAGGAGGGCGGCGACAACGGAGGGGGCGACGACGATCTCGCGGAGGCAGACTTCCTCCTCGCGTTTCACAGCTACGACCCGGTCGAGGCCCAATGGCTAGCGGCGCGGCGAGGAGCCGCCGAGGAAGAGTCCGCGAACTTCCATCTGGGCGGAGGAGTGGCGTCGTACGATGGCGGCACCTCGTCGGCGGCGGCGGCGTTCTTCAAAAGTGCAGCATCAGCGGGCAGCACGAATGGTCCACGCGGAAATGGCGCGGCGTCTTTTCGGTTGAAGCGGTCGATGTTGATGAGGCAGCAGCTACTGCAATCGTCGGCCGACAACAACGCGCCCTCGTCCTCCTCTCTCGGCGTAGGGGACTTTGGAGCGGTGGCGTCGTCGTCCTTGTCGGCCGTGGCGAACCGCCAGCAGCAGCGTGCGAACTCCTTGCAGACTGGGGCGTCGGGTGAAGGGTCATCGTCTCCTCATTCCCACGTGTCGCTTGTCCCACCTCCGGCGGCGGCAGCCACCGTATCCACTTTGCTGCGCGCAGGGGGGGGCGGCGACGCTGCGGGTCGGGTTGAAGGCCTGCTGACCCTCACCACCTCCTTCGATATGGCGTCCGCGAGTCGGAGTCAGGGAGGACCCATGGGCACCAGTGGATTGCGTCCGTCCCTCCACCGCTCCGTCACGGGTCTCACTGGCTCCTTGAGTCAGCAGTACCGCCGGTTGTCGTCCTCGTCTGCGGGTTCCGCGTGGCGACGGGGCTGCAAGTCGCGCATCGAGCCGTACGACATGCCGTATGAATCCTATGCCATGACGCCTCAGCTCGTGAAGCGGCCCGAGGCCACGCCGATCTTCGTGCCCTTCGACAATCCTGATCGGCACAAGTCCCGACCCGCAACTCCCGCTAGGGACGTCGTGTCGCTTCGAAGGAATCGCGCTGTCGCACTCCTCGGAGGGACCCGAAGGGTGGCGTCGCTTCTCCGCGGGGGTCGGGGGGCCACCCCCGCCGCGTCATCCCCCCCGGCACGGAACCATACAACGACGATGGCGACCGACCACCGAGGCAGCAGCGACGACGACGACGCGGCGGAGCACTCCGGCGTTACAGCAACGACAGCAGCAGGGAGGATCCCGATCTCTTCGCCTTCTCCGTGGCGGCCGAGCTCGACTCAAGTCGCCGCGAGGTATTTGCTTCCGTCGTCTTCCAAACCGACGAACAACGACAACAAGTTCGCCTCACACCGTGCGGCGATGTGCGACGGTGTGAGTGCGACCGCAGCGTCGTCGAAGGGCGGAACAATTCTTCTTCGCCCACAACTTGGAGAGGCCCTTTCATGTGAAGTTGACACAGACGATGCCGAGGTGGACGAGGAGGAGAGGGCCGACATCGCGGTGAAGGGCAACTCGCCGACAACTGTGTTTCGGCCGGTTTTCTCTTCCCTCTGCCGCGTCGCTCCCAATCGCACAGCACCACCAGTCGTTGAGGTGCCCCACCGCGGCCACTCCTCCTCTGTTCCTTCAAGGCATCCGATGGCAGATTTCTCACACGTCAATGACACGCGAGTGTTCTGCCGCGTGTTGCAGCCCGCCGCACCGCCAACCTTGGCACCACCACAGCACGCCGCTCTTTCCCAAACACATGATGCTCGTGGGGGAGGCGGGCGCCATCGTGGCAACCGCGGCGACAGCGAAAAGGAGCGGCATCAACTCACCACCACTCTGCCGAGCGATGCGTTCATGGTGGGCTTGCTCAATCGCAACGCCCGTGGTGTGTCAAAAATTTGCGCAACGCTGTTAAGCGGTTTAGCTGCACAGTCGTGAAAATCGCCCCTCGCTTCCAACAGTCACCACGCGTGGCAGCCGTGGGGTCGATTTGTATTGTTTAGTAGACCACAAAAGGCGCAGCGGAAGGTACCTTTCCCTCTATCATTCTCAGTTGGGAGGTCGGTCGAATGGGGGTAACCTTGATGTCCGTGCTTGGAACTGTCGCCCTCCCCTGTTCCACAGAGCCTCCTGTTTCGAAGTGCAAGGCACGCCAGAAAACACAAAAAATGCTTCAGCGCAGCGCTAGGCGCTTCGCCGGCATCATCGATTTCGTCGATTCGGCCTTCATTAAAAACAAACGCCCTAGAATTCCTGGTGGCGCATGGCCGGTCGAGGCGCTCAGACTGAAGTCGACAAGCGACCTGCAACAAATCTGGTTTCTTCTCTTACGCGAACGCAACATGCTCACGACGATGCGGGAGCACTATTTACGCCACACCGAGGAGCTGGGCGCGTGGCCAGCGCCCAGTCGCCTCAGGATGGTCGAGGACAGTATGCGACACATTCGCACCGTCGTTCGCGAGCGCGACGACGCGGCGACGGACAAAGCATTGCAGATGTTTCGCGACCGAATCAAGCGAGGCATCTATCGTTTCCCACCCGGGCCGCAGCCACCCCCTGGGCACAACGCCACGTCGAGCACCGTCGTCGTGCGCCTCAGTCAATACGTTGAGAAGGATCGATTAGCTGCCATCTTCGGCCGTTTCGACCGCTTTGAGGCGCATAAAGGCATCGTCGACATTCAGTTGCGGCTGCCCCCTGACGTCCTCGAGCAGAAGCGGCTGGCAGAGGAGGCGTTTGAAGCGTGGCGCTGGTCCTTCTCTGACTACGACCAGTACTATAGTTGGCCGGGCACGCCGGCGGCGGCGCGCAAAAACGATGGTGGTGCTGGAGACGACGGGCAGCCTTCGGTTTCTTTCTTCGACGACAGCGTCGAAGTCGAACTGGCTCCCGGCGAATTCCTCGGGTTTCGTGCGCAGGGAGAAGCGAAATCGTCGGCGGCCACGACGAACGCCGCGTCCTCATCATCATCCGCATTGATGCTGGAAGCGACGGGCGACGACGTCGTGGTGGCCGCCGCGTTGCCCGTTCCCGCGCCCCTGACGGAGCCGCCGCTGCCCACGGACGCGTTGCAGCGCCTCAAGCTCGCCGACCGTGGCTACGAGGAGCGCCACCTATCGCAGTTTCCATGCTACCCCGATATCACCATGCAGGCCCCGCCCAAGCCAGCGGCACGCCCGACGCATCCAGATGAGATTCATGGCCCATGGGAAGCCGTCATCACGTACGAGGGGGCGGACGGCGTGGACTACGTCAACGGCCTTCGCATCACGGCGATCGACGGGGCTCAGGTGCTGAGCGTCAGCGGTGGGGAGCCAACGGATGCCACGGAGCCCTTCGCGGAACGCTGCCCAATTTACCAGGAAGTACTGCGTCGTGAAGAAGCCGACATCGCGCATCAAAAGCAATGGCCCGCGACGCCCGCTTGGAACCCGAAGTGGTTCGAATTTAACAGCAAGTCGCGCATCACCAGTATCATTTCGCACAACTGGGCCAACGTGCTGGACTATGTTGAGCGAGAGGCGCTTCTTACCTCGAAGTCGATCTGGGAGTTGCCAATCGAGGTCGATCCCTTCTGCGGAAATACGGCGGTGTTGCCGCCAGGAACAGAGCCGCCAGAGCCAGCGTTGATCAAGCAGCCCACCTTGTGAGTGGCCCTGAAATGGTTTGTTGGTTCAGTCGACCGGTTTTTCATCGTTCGTCGTGCCAAAAAAAATTGTCGATGTGATTGGTACCGCTCGCCGACGCATGGATGTGTTCGCTTTTATTGTCTGTTCGGAGAGGGCGACCCCCTGGCGGGGTCATTAAAGCCTTTGAGCCCTCGATTTGAATTTGGGTGGAATTTTGCGAACGGGCCTAGTAGCACACAGTGTTTCGCGGAAAGTGATCCGATAACTATTTTTCCCTTTTCGTGCCATTATGAGTCGAACGAACAACTCAACTAAGGCCGTGACCGCCGCCGCGACATCAGGGGCATCTAAGCCAAAGCGTTCAGCGCAGGCGAGTACGACCCATGCCGCCCGACCAGGCGCGGCGGCCGGGGGCTCCTCGGCTCAAGCCGCAACGGCGGCGGCGGCGGCGGCCCCTGGAGCGGCGACGCACACGGTCCTCATCGATGGTGACGACGGCGGCATGGAGATGCTGGGCGTCGCGCGCGATCTGTTCTTAGCCTACGACCGACGTCACATGTACAAAAATGTCGACCAGGGGCAGCAAGAGGTCACCGCGACTTCCTCCGGCGGGTTGGAATCCAAGCTTCCCGCCGCCGTCACCCTGCGTCTGGGTGACGATGGCGTGTGGTACTTTTCAGGCCAAACGAGCACGCCGGTGCCCTGGAGCGTCTTCTACAAGCACGTCTTGTCCTTGCTGGATGTGAATGCTAATCCTTCAGCGATCGCGGCGTGCCGCTACCGGTTGCAGGTGCTCGAGGAGAAGTACAACTTGTACCGGATTTTAAACGGTGACAAGGAGGCATCCACTTCGGCCGCGGGGGCCAACGCCCCTGGGAGCGGCGGGCTGACGGGTGGACCGTCGTCGACCGACGTCCGGAGTGCGGCAATGGGCGGCCCCGCGATAGGTGGCGGCGGGACCGTCGGCAAATCGGCCGGCATCTTTGCCGATGTCGCGCGCGTTGACAACTCCGTGCGGCTGCAGGCTGGCCTCAATGCGGTTCAGCTCGTCGGCTTTATTCGCGACTCGCTGCTCATTCGAGGCGAGGCGGCGGTCGATGACGTCATCAAACGCGGCTCGGAGGGCGGCGGTGGTTCTGAGCCAACGGCGGCGGCGGCATCGGCGGGGGTCGCCGTCGGTCCTCCCCCTGGTGATGCTCTCATCGCCGCCGCGGCTGGCGCGGACGCCACGGGTAGCCAGCAGCCAACCATCTCCCTGCGGCAGCTGTTTTTGGCGTTGGACATTATTTCGCCGGCGCAGATTACCGTCGACGGCCTCGGGTTGCACCCGCCCGCCGAAAAGCGTTTTAGTCGCTTTGATGTGCTCGACCCTGAGGTGAACATGGGCGGGAAGCGGAGCGCCAGCATCCTGCAAGTGTTCCTGACGCGCACCGGCGCCAACGAGGGCGCTCTGCTCGCGGATGCCATTCGCCCGCTCGTCGGAGGGGGCATCGGAAAGCATGCTATGCCAGGTGGCATGTCATCCACCGTGCCCACGCAGGGCGGCGGAGGTGGCGGCGGCGCATTTTCAGGGATGGCGTCCATCACGCACCCTGGCACCGACGTTGTGGGAAGCACCTATCAGCTGCACACACAGGCCCCAGCCAGTTCGGCCTTCGCGTTACAGCAACAAGGCGGCGGTGTGGCGGCGATGCCGCTGCCCTCGTCAGCCGCGGCCGCCGGTGCCAACGACTTCACCGAATACTCCGTGCCGATCTACGGCGAGTCGGACGATGAGTGGCAGCAGCTCGCTCGCTGGATGCATCATCAGAGATTAATGCAGTCGTCGAGCGCCGTGGGGACCAGCGCCGTGCGAAACAGCTGGATCATTGAGATCCCACGGAGCGCCACGAAGAGGCAGGAGATGCGATTCGAGTCGCAGCGAAACCATTTTGACAATTTATTCGTTCCTCTGTTTCGGGCCACGTTGAACCCGAAGGAACCTTCCTACAGCGAGTTGGCGAACTTTATGCTACACATTGGCGGCTTTTGCATCACGTCGGACGAGGACGCGAGACCCGGGGACTTCTCCGAAAAGGCGAGACGGCCGTCGGAGGTGCCATGGAGCGAGACGCCGAGCGACCTGTGGTTTGCCTACTACTTTTGGGCCAACCTATGCAGCTTGAACGCCTTCCGGCGGCGACATGGCCTGAATACCTTCGTGCTGCGCGCGAGCGCTGGCGAGCGCACGACGCAACTCGACTCGCTCGTCTATTCCTATTTGCTGTGCGATCAAATCGCACAGGGAGTGTTACTCGACGACCACCCCGTTTTGCAATACTTGTACATCTTGAGCCAGATCGGCGTCGCCATGAGCACCATCGCGAATAATGGCACCGATCTTCAGTACATGAGCAATCCGTTCCCAAAGTTTTTCCGCTGCGGTCTTCGCGTGAGTCTCAGCACCGACTCTCCGTTGCACTACCATCATCACGATCAGCCATTACTCGAGGAGTATGCCACGGCGCTCAAAATGTACCGTTTATCGCCCGTCGACGTGGTGGAAATCGCCCGAAACTCCGTCGTGAGCTCGACCTTCGCCCTCGAACGCAAAGGCGCGTGGCTGGGCATGTCGGAGGAAGACTTGCTCAACTTTCGTCACCAACTGGCACAGTACGCCACGGCGACGCCGTTTTTGGACCCCACGGCGTTCCACCACCAGCCGCCTATCGTGGCAGCAGCGGCAGCGGCTGGAGGGACTGGACCCACGAGTGCCGCCGAAAAAATGCTGTCCACGGGGTTGGTGAGCAGCCTTGCGATTATCCTGCCCAGCGCGCTGCCGCCGCCGCACCAGCAGCAGTTGCGGCTTCAATCCTTGACCAAGCCGCCCGCCCTAGGCGGAGGAGTCGTCCCCGCGATGCGGCTGGAAATGCGGGACTCAACCATTGCTGCCGAGAAAGTCCTCGTCTTTTCCCGTTCCCGTCTCGCGGAAATAATCGCGGCGAAAGAAGCGATGGGTGCGAGCACCACGACGTTCATGGCGTCCGTCACGAGCACGAGCAACCTCTCGACAGCGGCGGCACCGAGCAACATGGATCACGCTGCCTCCGCGGCGCAGCTGATTGCCGGGGGCGCGTCGCCGTTCTCCGCGGGGCTCATACCGGCGCATCACCATCACCACCTCGGCGGCGGTGCCCCCATCCTCGATAGCAAAGTGATCTTTAGTCGCGTTTGGATTTCCGGTATTCCTGAGCGGACGACGCAGCGCACCACGACGGCCGCGCATATCGTCAAAGCGTTGGAAGTGCGCAATCAGATGGTGCAGCTGCCCTCGAAGCTGATGCTCGGCGGCGGGGGCGGTGGGGCGATGGGTATCGATAACCCGTTTGCTCGGGGTGGTGGTGGTGCTCACCTCGGGGCCACGCAAGTGGCCGGGGGCGGCGCGGCGGGTTCCCCTGGTGCTCGGCCTCAGGAGGAGTGGAAGTACAAGAACGTCGAAGGTGTCATTGTCGCGCACGAAGCGCATGAGATTCCCAGGCTGCCGCCCCACATCGTGCCCATTGATCGATTCATTCAGGCCGTGCACGACGTGCGTGTGTCCGTCGTTGACAACCCTGCCGTGAAGGCGTTTGCCTTCCGTCGTCTGCAGCTGCTCGAGCACCGCTTCCGGCTGCACCAAGCGGTCAACCACTCCCTCGAGGCAAGCGGCACCAACCGTGATTTCTACCAGTCTTGCAAGATCGACACCAATGTCCACATGGAGACCGGCATGACGGCGCGTCGACTCTTGTCGTTCATTATCAATAAGGCGTTGCACAACGGAGATGACATTGCTCATGAGCAGGAGGCGATGCAGCCGCAGACGCTGCGTCAGCTGCTCGCCCAAGAAAACATCGACGCGACTCGACTGACGGTCGACGACCTCAACGTGCAGATCGATGCCGATTCCTACAACGGCGCGCATGAAAAAAAGTGGCTGCCGAATGTGCGGAACCATCTGTTGCAACTTCTGGTGAAAACGGGCAATGCCATGAAGGGCCGCTACTTCGCCGAGCTCACGAAGCTGACCTTTGAAGATTTCAAGCGAGATAAATTCACCTTCGCCGAGAATCGACTTACCATCTATGGCCAAAGCGAAACGGAGTGGGAAGATCTCGCGAGTTGGTTCGACACTCACGGCATGGCCTCGGTGCACAACCGGTGGGTCATTGAGTTCCCACGCATCTACTCCTGGCTCAACGTCGAGCGCCGCGTCCCGTCGTTCGCACAGTACTTGGAGTACTTGTTCCATCCTCTGTGGAAGGTGTCCCTCGAACCGAGCAGCAATCCGCGCTTGTTCCACTTTCTCACGCATATTAGCGGCTTCGATTGCGTCGGTAACGAGTTCGAAGCGGACGAGCCCCTGAATCGGCATTCTCCGATGCCACAAGACTGGACGGGATCGCGCAACCCGTCCTACAACTATTATCTGTACTACCTTTGGGCGAACATCCGATCATTGAATGATTTCCGTGCCAGTCGGGGATACAGCACCTTCAGCTTCCGTCCCGCATGTGGCGAGGCAGGCAGCGTGGACCATCTCATCGGCGGCTTCTTGCTCGCTAACGCCATCAGCTTCGGGGTTGTACTCAAGAACGAACCTGCGCTGCAATATCTTTTTTACTTGGCCCAGATTGGGATTTCCGTGTCGCCGCTGAGTAACAATGGCAGGGTCGTGAATTACCTCGACAACCCATTTCCCACCTTCTTCAAGCGCGGGCTGGACGTCTCGCTGTCGACCGATGCGCCGCTGGCGTTTCACCACACGCAGGAGCCCCTTATCGAAGAATATTCTATTGCCAGCAAAATTTGGAAGCTCAGCCCCACAGACATGTGCGAAATCGCCCGCAACAGCGTCCGTCAGAGTGGTTTCGAACACGCCTTCAAGGTTGCCAAGATCGGCAAGAATTACATCCTGTCGAGCCATCAAGGCAACGAGGATAACCTCACCCACTTGTGTCATATCCGCGTCGCCTATCGTTACGAGGCGTATCATGCGGAGATCAGCCTGATCGAGCAGCTCGCGGGCCATACGGGCATCCCGAGAGCGATGACGACCCCGGCCGAGGAGGAAAAGTTCCTTTCGACTCAAACGGGCGCGAAGGAGACAACGAAAGGGGGAATCATTGCGGCGTCCACCGACGAAGGGGACCTCAAGGTCCTTCGCTCGAAGAAACTGGCCTTATCGGATGAGCTCAAGGAGCTTCAGCGTCAGCTAGACGACTTGAAGCAGAAGAACCGCTTGCTGTTCGAATCGCTGCAGGAGGCGAAGGCGCGCGAACGCGATACGATGAATCAACGTGCCAATCAGAATCGCACGCTGGGCGCGGCCGCGGCGGCGCTTGGCGGCGGAGGGATGCGCTCGGCCGTGGAAAACTCGCAGTATTCCGCGGCGTCGTCTCGCCGTCCGAGTGAACACGGAATCATCCGAATGGCGTCCATTTCAGGACGCAAGCGAGACTCCCTCGCCTCGTCCTTGGCGGAAGGCCTCGGCGCCATGCACCTAAACTTGGACAGCCGTCGCCCGAGCTTGTTTGCGGACGGAGACGAACCCGAGCCGTTCGCCACCTCTGCGACGTCCACCAACCACCACATGTCCGCCTCGCAGCAGGCCTATCCGATTGGAAGTGGCGTTCCCCCCTCACCCGGGGCGGCACTCATGGGTAGCTCCTCCGCGGCCGCGCAGCCGGCGGCGGCGGCCCTCCGCGATCCCCGGCGACTCCTGGCCGCCAACGAGAATGTCTTTGCCGCGCCGGCGCGGACGGCGGGTGACGTCAGCAACCCACCCGCCGCCCAAACGCCAAATGTTGCGGCGCGACGAGCTCGCCGGGGCGAGGATCACGAATCTGGTGGCGGTTCCGTTCGGTTCGCGTCGGCCGCAGCCGCCACGGCCGCGACGACGGCGCCCCCGATCGATGACCTATCGCTGATCACGTCGCGAATCGTTATGGGCGGCGGTGGTGGCCCGTCGCCCGGTGCTGGGGCGTCCCCTGCCGGCGGTGCGGTGAGGCGACCCCAGGCGGTCTATCCATCGCCTCCCAGCGCAGCCGGCGGAGAATCACCTGCGGTCCCTCCAAGACGCCGTCGGCCCGTGTAGACCAGGCGGTGTGGCCACATTCCGACAGTGAATTTCGTAGACGCGCATCATAGCCGATTTTGTGTATTTGAACGGGGCGAATCGTACATCAAGCCGGTAGTGGTCATCGGGTCGATCCCGGAGGTTAATCGGTTTCGATACCTTTTTGTTGTTTGTTGTTTAACTCGGCGCGAAGTGGAAACGCATTGGGGCAGGAAAAAGGGTCAGATATAGACAGAGAGGCAATACGCATTCGTTCCTTTCGCGTCGCTCAAGGCTGAGTCAACGTGGCGGTGTTCACCGTAAGGGGCCCAGCGACAGGCCATATGCTTCGACGGCGGTTGCTAGGCACGGTCGCGATACTGACCACCATCGGCCTCGCCATTTCGTTCCTTTTCATGGGCCGGCCGGGTCGTGAATTTCTCGCGCCGCCGTCGCGCGGGCCCGATGTCCGTCTGCCGCGAGGTCGAACGTTGTCCTCGGCTTCGGATCCCACGACGACCATTCCTGGTGACAAGGGCACGGCGGTCGATGACACCACGAACGACCGATTCAACGACAAGCCGGCGGCGGCGTCTTCCGCTTCACGACGTGCATTGCAAACAGCGTGGGACGCTTTTTTTCAGCCGAGCCTAGCGGCCCGCCGGTTAGCGCGGCATCGATCCCCCAATGGGCAAACGTCGCCCCACGGATATGAAAAAGCGGTGCTGAGGAGGGCCGCGGAAATGGACCGGATCGTCGTCGATTACCGGATCGTGACGTCGCTGACTCAAATCCACCACGGTATCTACAAAACCGTCGTCGCGCGTCCTCCGATGTCCCGCGCGGATAGCGAGTACGAGGAGGTCGTTGACGAGTTGCCGTCCGGGCCCGCAGTCGACCGCTCAACCTATACGTTTGCGTTCAAGACGGAGTGTCGGCCGGCGGCGAAGTGGCATGGCCAACAGGGATGGCCAGAAGCGGTGGTCCATCTCCTGAGCCGCCTTCTTTTCGCATCGCCTGACGATGCAGCGCTCAGCTCCACGGATCTTTTCCCGCTCCCCGCCACCTTGTTTCCTGTTCAAGGTATGCAACGGCATCCAAACAGCAAAGAGGACGCGGAGGGTGAGGCCGGCACGAATGCTGCTGCAACCGGGTCGGATTGGGTTCGTCGTCGTCGTCCAGCCGGGAGGCACACGGTTCCGTTCGCTAAGGGCGCGGTGCTCATCCTGCCAGAAGCGCTGATGGCCGTGCTGCATAAGGACCACTGCGGCGTCGTCGGTGAGGTGCGGCCGATGTCGCAGCTGATCGAACTCGCACGGAAGCGACAGCGACACCACCACTCCCACAGCAACCATGCCGCCGCCGCCGTCCCAATACTCGATGATGAAGGTGGTATCGCGGGGGATGTCGCAACGAATGATCGGGGGGAGGGCAATGGTGTCCTACTCATTGGGGAAGCCATGCTGTGGAGACCAGGTCACCGAGACGACGCGTTGCCCAAGCCCAGCTTTCTGACCCATTGGACAGCGGCGGGGGGACGACGACGGAAAGAAGGAGAAGAAGAACGTCGGTCCCACGTTTTACCTCCCGACGACGTGTTCCAGATATCTGACATTTTTGCGCTTGACTACCTCGCCATGAATGAGGATCGAGCGGAGAAGAACTGGTTCCTCGATCACGTCCCGGCGTCGTCGTCGTCGCCGTCGCCAGTGGCGGCTGCCAGCGCTTCTTGGGGGGCGGTGCCGCGACAGTCGGATGGCGAAGCGGCCAACTACTTCGTCGCCATGGACAATGGATTCGCCTTCGCGGGGCGCAACTACCGTGGAAGTGTTTGCGGCGCGGATGAGGACAACTTGGTGTGCCCGCCCCTCATGCGCTTCCTGGCAGCAAGTGCGGGTGGGGCCAACACGGCGGCAGTGAACCATGGCGCCCCCCCTCGCCGCAAGGCGACGACGATGCCGTGTGAATCCCCTACTGCTCCCGCGGTGGCGCGTCGACCGCATCCTCTGCGACGAAAAGGAGACGACGGCGCCAGAGACGACGAGTCACCAGAGCGGTGGGCGGCGAGTGCCGATGTGGCTCTTCGAAACTGTCGATTTCGACGCGCGACCGTCGCTCGCGTGATTCTGACCTCGCATGTCTGGAATGACGATCTACTCGGTCGGGGGGCCGCGAGGTGGGCCACGTGGGCCTCCAGTGTGTTGGCGAAGAACGCGTCGATACCGCAGCCACCTTCGTTCGAGTCGTCGGACACCGCGGGTACCCCCGATAACACCCGGCTTGTTGTCGCCGTGCCTGGCAGCGTGCGTTGGCTGTTTGAAGGCCAGCTGAGGCACGATGGACTGCTCGCGTTTCTCGCGACACATTTCAACGAATCCGTCGTAGTCGACCACGAACGGTCTAGTGCGACCTCCGCGACGGCAGAGCAACAGCTATCGGCGTCCGTGATGCGGCGGGAACGCCTAGGGAACCGCAATGTGGCGCTTTGGCGCTTTATTGCGGATGGCACTCACGCGGGCCGCTGCCCGGCGGCCCTCCTCGGTGAAGAAAAGAAGGTGCCATCGGGCGCGGATGCGGTGGGTCTCCTGGGCTATGGGATCGGCGTCCGGCTGCGCCGGCTGGAGCAACACCTGCGGGACTGCATCGCGCTGCTCGGTACAGATTACGTTTTTGGAGAATAGCACCCGCTGATTTTCCATTGACAATCTTGCTTGCGATTCAGCATTGCAGTGCACATAGTCCGGTATGGTTGACCCACCCGCGCGGCTCTCCTACCAAGTAACAGTGGTGTTGGAAAGGCTTTTCAGTGCACATAAACGTAGCCCGTTGCATGCAACCCTATCCACAGCAGGCCGGCTACCCGCCACCGCAAGCCGGCTACCCGCCGCAGGCCGGCTACCCGCCACAGCAGGCCGGCTACCCGCCACAGCAGGCCGGCTACCCGCCACCGCAGGCCGGCT
>ERZ1292630.2787-Hain-H41-02um-R3-2787-length-15843-cov-7_pt1 | contig 15843 bp, 8 predicted proteins | sample MGYA00564408_ERZ1292630 | MGnify/ENA primary metagenome ERZ1292630 (study PRJEB36523, sample SAMEA6512641) | groundwater metagenome | collected 2019-01-08 | study: AquaDiva: Metagenomics assemblies of 32 groundwater samples | reverse complement strand
GAAGCCGTACCTGCCGCTCTTTTCGCAGTAATGCCGGGACCGCGGGCGATGCCAGAGCTTGAGCTCCATTTGCGCGGGTCGCCCGCTCGGATGTCGACGACTCGCTTCTTCGAACGTTTGGCGTGGAAACAAAAGAAACACCGGCCGGCTGCAGTGCTCCTCGCCCCGATAAAGGCCCTTCTCACCTACTCCAACCTTGACCAAAAACAAAAAAGAAATATCCCTCCGAACGAATAACCAGAGGACGTTCTGCTGGTCTTGCAGATACGGTGTACTGTATGACGAGCATCGCCCCCTAAAGTTTCCCCACGATCGCTACTTCAACAAGAGATAAATATTGTCAGCAACGGCCACTGACGATGCCGACGCCCAGCTTGCGACCCTTGCCCAACGCGGATGCTATCATGGCCTTTGTCAGTTGCGTGGAGCTCCAGAACGCAAACGTGTTTTCGGGCTCGTTGATGTCACCGCAAGGGACCTTCCCGAACGGAGGACACCCATTGTCCAGCTCGTTGACATAGGTGTCCTCTGGAATACCAGGCTGAACGTTGACGGCGAACAGGGTGGTTGGCGTGACGTTGTCCACGACGACGGTCTGACAGGTTTCGTTCGGCCACCTAACCTTCAGGTCCCCTTTGTCCGTGAACGGAAAGCTCTGTGGCTTGCTACATAGCAATTGATTGTCCCCAGAGAAGAAGACGCTTTGGAACGATGGTGGGTCGTACGAGGCGACGTCATAAAGGAAATTCAACCCCGAAGTAATCATTTGTGTCACTTCGACCGGCACCGTTTGAAACCACTGGAGGTCGGATGGAGTCGGTTGAGAAAATGTGAATGAGTCCAAAAGGGCCGTGACGGCGACAGCGGTCGCGTAGGCGCGATCGAGATGGTGATTCGGGCTGTCTTTGCCCCCAACGAAGCCGTCCCAGCAACTAAAGCTGACGGGGGCTGAGGGGGAGGCCCGCCCGGGGTAATCCGTGCATTGTGCATCGGTTTTTCTCCGCGACAGCAAGTACGCCCACGACGTGGCCTGAGGCGAATTCATTTGCATGACGCCACTCAGGGCCGCGAACGCTTCATTGAGCTCGGGAAAAGGAAGCGGCGCATCGAGGGCCACCGCGTCGTTCAGTATCTTCATCGTTCGCGCCGCGTAGAGTGGCAACATGATTGGCAGGGGATAGTACAAAAACGTCGTCGCGTCGTTTGGGATCAGTCCATTGGCTTGGCTTGTGAGCACGGTCACAACGAACGCGACGGTCGCGGCGTACATTTGTCGTCCGTTGCTGAACCAGCCAGCTTCCTTCGTGTCGAAGAGCAACGCGATGGTCATGGCCAACATGCCATCGGCAGCCACGACGGGATCGATATTGTTGATCACGTGGGGAGCCATGGGCCAGTGCTGAAGAGGATCCACGCCACCAATGGCGATGCTTCGGTCGAGCTCGACGTTGGTCATCCACGTGGTCGGAATGCAACTCGACGCGTTTGTCAACGCGCGGAAGTGCTGCCGCGCGTAGTAATAGGTGCGTGGGTCAATCCAGGTGCTGTCCGCATCGGCGCTCGTCGCAGGGCACAGTGAAAATTCGTGCCATGTGCGGAACAACGCCGATGTGTCGAAGGCTTTTTCGCTCAGAAACGATTCCGTGGCCACGAGGGGTCGGCTTAAATGGCGGAAGTTTGCGAGCCACGCTTTGAGCGCGTAAAAGGTCGATGAGTCGTCCACGTCGGCTGGGATCGTGATGAACGGGTCCAGCTGTTCTGGACCGAATCTCGAGACGACGACGTCGATTACCCGGTAGACCCACGCCGGCGTATCACTCGGTAGTGTGGCGTTCAACTGGATGAAGTATTCACCAATCGAGGCCAAGTTCACGGCGAAGGATTTGTATGTGGTGATGGGTGCCGTGGACTCGTTGATAACTTGCGGCCAGAACATCAACGCCGCGATTCGCGGGTCGCTGATGACTCGGAGATCTTTGCACTGCGCGGTGGCACGCACAGCAGCGGCGAACATACTGTCAAAATCCGTGGGATTCCATAGGTCAGCGGCGAAGACGGTGACTTCCGCGAGGTAGTGCAATATGAACGGATTCACGAACCCGTTGTTGTCGGGAATGGCGGAGAAATCGCGCAGGAATTGGGCGTCTTCAGCGGGTTCCACGAAGTTAAAGATGAGGTCGCTCGGGAAACCACCTTTGGAATACCCCCATCCTACAAATGGTGCCGTGAATGGCTTATCCTCGGCGTGCTGGGACGCCGCCACCGATGCCGCCGCGGCCGCAATCGTCGCGTTGAGTTGAGCCGGGGCGCAGGCCGCGCCGTTCGAGGCGGTCTTCTGTGTGGTTGTTTGCACACCGAGGCGACGTAGCTCCACCCGCTGTCGGTGAAAGGTCGCTGCCGCCTTCAACACATGACCGAGAAACCGATCCGCCGGCGACACCGGGGGGCGTTGGTAAATCAAAGGCAGTGCAGCAGCGACGAGTAGCGCCACCAACGTCGGTATGAGGAGCGGCGGCAACGCACGGCGGCCATCTGCTGCCGCGCTATCAGCGCCAGTTTTCATCTATTGGAACAAAATGTGTCGATTCCGATCCCCTTGACGAGTTTGGCGAGAGCCGGAGAGTGCAACCAAGGACGCAAACGAAAAAAATCAAAACCGCCCGAAAAGGCGTCGGGATCACGAACCCAGTTTCATCGACATTTGGCAGCCACAAGGGAGAGGCGGCCCCGTCGCCCGCCTCCGCACCAAGTTCACGTACACTCAGCGCCTCCGAGCCTTCGCGATGCCCCGTAGCTCGGCCTGCCCCGTTGCGGCGTTTTCGACCACTCGCCACAGGCCTTCGTGCTCACCGTAGAGAGCCAGCTCGGCGACCACTCCTTTGACGGCCGGCACTCCAAGGCGGTCCCAGAAGGCAGCGCCTGCTGACGCAAGTTGAAGCTTGTCCTTGCCACTTGCATGGACGACGCCGCGAAAGGCGTTAAACAGCTCTTCGCTGTGTGCGAAGTTGACTCCCAACTCTACGGGCGGTGGACAACGGTGCTCCTGCGCGGCAGGCGGAGGTGGCTGTCGATCGTGCACAACGTTGACGGCATGCCGCTCAAGTTGTGAAGGAACGCTGACGTGTTGGTATAACGGAGCGGCAGGGCGAGCGGCAGCGGGCGCACGGCACCCATTGCTCGTGCCGACGTGATACTGGGCCGAAGACGTTGACGGCACTGGAACCAACGCTCGGAATCCCCTTTCGCCTTCCGCACACCACAAGCTTTCTCTGACACCGCGCGCGACGAAGCGTGCGACCACCCCCGGCGACGGCCGCGTTCCAGCCAACTTCCAAAAGTTAACGGCCGCGACGCTCTGCATGATGCGGGGCATGCCGTCGAAGACGACGGTGACAAATATCTCAAAGCGTTCGTCCTCCGTTTCGCACGGACGTAGCACGTTCCACATTCCTCTCGTGTCCCACGTCCAGAGGTGGTCACGGACACCCTGAAAGACAGCCCGTCGGAATGGCTCCTCCACCAGCGTCGGCAGCCTCGCTTTGGCCATCGCAAAGACCTGTGGAAACGGAGCCGTGCCACAGTGTTCGCTCCACAGCCGCTTCACCACATCGCAAATGACGTTGACTTCGGCCGTTAAACATTCCCCCTCCGCCTCCTCCTCGCCGCCTTCGTCACCCGTCCAGTCTGCACGACGACGCTCATCACTACCTGCACCGCCACCTGAACCGCCGGTCGGCATGGACCGCAGGAGAGTGGCTGCGTCGGCGACGTCTTCGAGCATGAAATCGAACGCCGACACAAACCCGTCGGCGACCAGAAACCCGGCATCGCGCGCGGCGTCTAGGATCGAGTCAAACAAACCTTGGGAATCCACGAGATCGGTGACGCGAAAAAAACGATGACGAAGTTCATCGATGCCAACCCGCCGAATGCCTTCCTTTTCCCGCTCCGTCATCGATTTGAGCGTTTTCATGAACAATGGCAAGAGGCTCTCTTCCACAATCGTTCGGTCGTTCACGCGACGGAGGGCGTCGTCGTCCTCCTTTTTACTCACGCCGCGCAGAGGAGCCGCAGGAGACGCAGGGATCGCGGTGCCGGCGGATCCCACCACGGAAAAATACCGTGAAGGCTCCGCGTTCCACACGGTGTTCATCGCCACGTGGACGTGGACGTTCGTCACCCGCCACGCCTCGTCTCCCCAGGTGCCATTCGGCAAGATGGCCCGGACGACGTAGTACCCGCCATTCATAAAGGCCGCCAACGGCCGGGTGAAGTCGGTGTCGTTGGATATCAACACGATGGTGGCGGGCGGCGGGTGCCTCCTCGCCCACCGGGCCATTTCAATCATCAAATACTCATCGGCGATTTCAGGGCCGTCGCCAGGTGGGATGATGAGCCGTACTCCGCCCCCGTGCTGCTGCAGCTCCGCTTTCCGCGCAACCGCGGCCGCCGTCGACGCCATCGTGACGACCACCGTCGCCGCCTCACCAAATTTAACGCGAAGCCGCGCGATGGCTTCGGCGATGGAGAGACGGTTGGGAACTCCGATGTTCTCAATGTCCCAGAAAACTCCCACCGGCGTCCCTCGAGCCGGCTTGTTTGCCATCTCACTGACGCCGCTCACCACCTTGGGCCAGCCAATGATGGGGTCCACGAGATGAACGGTGTGCCCTTCATCGCGGAGGCTGTCGCGGACGTGTGACAAGTCCTGCCGGGAGAAGACGATGACGACCGTCCCACCGTTGTGATGATTCCTCGTGAACTTTTCAATGGCGCCGATAATGGAATTTTTCAACACGGGCTTCCGGTACTGATGCGCGGCGACGCATTCGACATCGGCGTCCTGGAGGTAACGCAACAGATCGGCCGTGACGATGCCATGCCCGGGTGAGTAGATGGCAAGGAACGACGCGATCTTGATGCAGTGCGTCGAGATGACGTAATTTCGAATGTTGACGCACGCGGCATCGATGTCGATCGTCGTTCTGCAGGAGTCGAGGTCCCAAATCACAAGGCAGGCTACCACCGACGCGGGCCGTCCGGCAGCCGCTGCCATTTCGTTTTTCGGCGAGGGGTTGGGGGATTTCCCACCCGTCTGTCCTTCGTTCGCATGAGTGAGTGACACGCAAAGCCAAGGACTTCTTCTTCTGAAGGAGGATGCCTAGACGCCAAGGTTCGCCAGGGGGTTTTCCGCGTCTCTCTACTTGAACAACAACTGTACAAACCCCCCAAAAAATGGAAAAAGGAAACGATCACGCAGCAGAAGCAGCTCATCGCCTGGGGACGAGGGGTCGAGCCGCCACAGTGCCCTTCGACGAGTGCGCCGGCAGCTTCGGGGGCCGTGCCGCGGCGGTGTTCGGCCTCGCGGGGGCGACGTCGAGCACGTTGCGATTGGTGCGAATGAACCCTTCCGGCGTCGTCGACGACCCCGCAGCCGCCTCATTGTGGTGACGAGATGGGGGCTGTTGCTGTGTGACGGAGCAGTTCCCTCCCTCCGGAGACGGTTCGACGGTCGTGCTCGCCATCACAGCCGACGACAGGTACCGCGGGGCGCGCGGCTGCGGTGGCCTTGGCACCACGTGGCGCAACGCGTCGGCGGTGGCGGTGCCTGGTACCGCGGCGGATGAGGGCCGAGCCGGCCCACCTCCGCGGTGACGTGGGGGGGCGGCGTCCTCGTCGTCATGATAGCTCAAGGGGTCACACTTGACGGCGAATGGCGCGAGGTGGTGATACGTTCGGATGCAAAATGGCGCCTGCGGCTGAGCGTTGGAGATGCCTGGGACCGACACGGCGTTGTCTAAGCCTAGCCACGTGCGGTCAACGGTGGCCGCTTGAGCCAACTTCGCACTCCGGTCGCGCAACGTTTCCAGAGAGCCATCAATCCGTCGCGACTCGGCTTCCAGCTGATGGGCCAACTTCCTCAGCAATTTGCGGCCGCGGCCAACGACGCCGGCTTCGTCTTCAAGGGCGACGTTGGTTGCATCACGGCCCATCATCACGCGCACCGTTTGACGGTTCTTCGCGACTCGCCTCGGAGACGAGAGCGATGCTTGCGCCTCCAAGGTCGACCGCAACGCTCGGTCAACATCGTGATGCCGTTTTTCCTCTGTGAACACGTCGCCGCGGGTGACATGCATATCGCGGGTCACTTCATGAAGCTCGTGCGAGAAGGCGTCGAACACTTGCTTCTTCAACGCGGCGCGCTTGACGTCGCACCGCCGTTTGACCGACGCCGCCTCCTTTCGTGCCTTCAACGACGCCTCGATGGCCGCCCCGCTCTGCAGAAACGCGTCGTTGCACAAATGCTCCCAGTCCGCGGCGGCAGATCGAGCGGATTGGCTTTCTGCGGGCCCCCTTCCAGCCGCCGCAGCGTCCCCAGCACCTGCCATTCCACGGCGTGCCGAACGAGGAGTCGAATTTCCCGCCGCGTCCTTTTCGGCCACGACGACGATGTCTGCCGTCTTGGCGAGCGCCGGACGGCACGGAAGCGACTGACTGCACAGAAGATCACGGCGAATCAACTGATGAAGCAGCTCGACCCGCCTCTTCAACACGGCACGCGCCCCGTCGAGACGCGTCATGGCATCACGGAGTACCGTCAATGATCCAGAGAGCGCACTTTGCAGTTCCTCACAGCCAACTTCTTCACGCCGCATCGCGGCGACGGTCCGGACGGCCTTCTCTTCTGCGCTTCCTGTTGCTGCGGCGGGATGGGGAAATCCATTGGATTGTCCTTGCTGACTGACGGGCATCGTCGTGCTGCGGAGCGCGGCTTGCATGACCGCCGCCGCCTCGGCTGCCTGCTGGGATTCGCCCTCGAGCGCGACGTTACGCTTCTCCAGGACGTGAAGAACTTTCTGAAGGTGGTGCAGTTGCCGGACGAGGACCACATGGGAGTTGGATTCCGCGGCAGACTGCAACGAAAGCGTCGCCACCGCTAAGCCGACGGCGTTGTGTTGCATCCGAGAACGAATTGGGATCAGAAGTTCTGTCAGAACCGACCAAAATCTCCCTTCGACCCTATTTGGAAGTTTGTTTTTTGCTCTCTTTTGTCAAAAACCGAGAGGTGAACGAGAATGAGGTGAGAACCCCCGCTTTCTCAACCGATCTTCCGTTTTATGCTGCTTGCTGCACTTTACAACCAGTTCCACAGGTTCGAGGTTGTTGTTTACCTTGGGACCAACAAAGCGTTGATTCACCAAACCGTAAAGCAAAGGGGGTTGAAAAAGGACACGGCTACATGGCACCCGCTGGTTGGGTGTCTTTGGAAACCGACACCTACATGGCACCCGCAAAAGGATTCGCATGCGGCGGCATGCAGACATCTTCTGCCGGGGTGTCCTCGTAGGGAGGCTCCGCGTCGTCATCCACAGCCCCCTCCGTGGTCTGCGGCGACGGCGACGAAACCGCCACGACGGACTCCGGCAGCGGCGTCGTCGCCGCGGCGAGCGGAGGCCGCGGAAACCGACGCCGAAACGATGGCAAAATAACGCTGAAGAACTCCTTCGACGAAACGTTCGACAACGCGGCTCCGACGACCATGTCGGATGCGAGGCTCTCGAGCACACGCTTCCGCACCGCATTGGTTCGCGTCATCTTCAGGCCACTGGACCCGCCGCCACTCGTGTCTCGATCCGATCCATTCGCCGCGTCACCGGCGTTCATGGGACTCGTGAAATGATTGGCAGTAGGGTCCGCCGACGTATCCGGTCGTATGGTGGCCGCACCTGTCCCGACCGCCGCATCATTTCCATCGCCGCCCGCGAGGATATCTCGCCGCATCAGCAGTGTGACCGAGTCCAGCCACCGCTTGGCGATGTCCTTGACGTCGGAGAGCAGCGTGCCGACAAGCATTCCCGACAGAGCGGTCGACGTCAGCGTCGCGGCCCCACGGCAGGACGTCCTCGCGGAGGCAACGCCGCCAAGGACCAGTAGTGGAAACGTCACACAGACGAGGGACGCGACGTTCAGTGCTTGCAACCGCATTTTCCATGCTGCGTTGATGACCGGGTCGACGAAGGTGTCGTCGCCTTTGCCAATGCTGCCCTCCCCCTTGAGCAAGAAGTGCACATACGCACACGTCGCCGCGACGATCCCGAGACCCGCGACAATGTCTGCGCACGTGAAGGCCGTGTACACGCCCCGCATGGCTTCCAAGGATGTCCGCGATCCGCCATCGCCTGGCGCACTGACGATGGCACTGCTTCGATCCGCTTCCAAAACGAGCAGGTCATCATTGATGCCGAGCCACACGGTCCAGCAGCTCGCAATGACGGCCGCCAACTCGGCTAACCGTAAGAAGATCATTCCCGTGGCAGACCACGTGCCGGACGCAAAGACGGCGGCGACGACACTACTTGACGCCGCAACGCGCACGACGAGTAGAAAAAAGACACACGCGACAACCAGCGAGCCCACGATGGCGGCGACCCCTTCTGCCGTGACTGCCGGAGGCCCTTGAGACTTCGGCTGGCACGTTTTGAGGTCCACCTTGTAGGCCTCTTCGCTCGAACAACTTGACGGAGATTGTGTCCACCGCATGGTTGATTCATTGGCCACATCCAACAACACCGTCAGACGCCCATCTTTCGCGATGCGCACTGGGCTCACCACTCTAAGGTATTCAATGATCGCTTGTTGGATGGGAAACTCGGTGAGGGGGGTGATCCACTCGTCGCGATACGACGGCTTCATCACCGCGTTGACAAAACTCGTGTCGACGGCGGTACACACGTAACTTGTGGTCGCGAACGTGTAGTATTGCAAGCGCTGCAGCGGGGCGAAGACACCGGTCGTGGAGTTGTAGACGTCGACGGACAGAACGCGGGACACCAGAATTGGAGTGTCCGTGGACCCATTGGCCTTCGCTGCCACTACAACGCGCATGCCGCTGACTTGGAGGTTATAAAATGCCTGTGGCGCGACGGCCAACGGCGCGCGGTTGTAGGCGAGCGACAGCATTTCCCAGAGGTGGAGCCCCAACACTCGGCCAGTACAAATGACATCGGGAAAGACGTTGGCCGAGAAGACGCGTGACGCGGTGATGTCTCCCGCGGGCCAGTCGGCGTCGTTGCTACTGCTACACGCCAGCTGAAAGGCGACATCGGTCGCAAGCTTCCACCGCCACGCGTCCGCGGCGAGACTGCCAACGGGCGATTCCTGCCAATTGCACCTCCGGGGCGGCGGCTCGCCGGCGACGGGGGACGTCAGGTACCCCACGACGCGGTCGAACTGTCTGGCGATGAGGGACTCATTTTTCAAAATTTCCCGATGCACCGTGAACAAGGCGTCATCGTGAACGGTGGAGGTGTAGTTTACCTTCGTCTCGACCAGTAACGTCACCGAGGTCAGCGTCGACTGTGCGGCGAAGTACGAAACGTCGGGCGTTGTCGTCGGCCACGTCAGCGGCGTGGCCCCGAGGGCAGGCGTCATGCCGGTCAGCGGATCGACATTGGAAGACGCGATGGTCACGTTCACTGGTAAATCCGTGAGGGTGTCCTGAAACACCGTGGAAATGTTTAACCGTAAACAAACGACGCCGTCGGAGACCAAAGGCCGATAGATGAACCTCGTGCGGTTGATTTGCGTCCACGGCACACCAAAGACCTTTGAGGTCGCGGGTGGGTCAAACGTCGAGTAGATGATCAGTACCACCGAGGGGGCGTTTGGCAACGAGGCCAGCCGCACCGCGGTGCGATAGGTCATGAGATTGACCACGACGACAGTGACCAAGTCGTTCGATGCCGCGCGGCGATGGAGTAGCGCTTGGGGTATCGGCTGCCCGCCATTTCCGTCAGCGGCTTGCAACGCGGCGCGCTTCGCGGTCGCCCGGTACATTGCCCGCAACATCGAGTCGGTTTGCCTCGCGGCGGCTAAGCTGTTGAGTGTGTCGTTGACCGAAACGATAACGTTCGGCACCGCGGAGTTCGTCAACTCTATCGCCATCAGCACAGCAACGTTAGGCGCCACGTAGGCGACCTTCAGCATGCGCGACCGCCAAGGACTATCGAACGTGCGCCGTCCGGTGGATAGCAGCACCGAACCGCCAGCGGGGTAGAAGGCGAGCAAGGATTGAATATCCGCGTCGTCGAGCGTGCTCGGCCAGGGCACCAGGAAGGCGGAGATGCCGAGCCGGTCGTACAGCGCCACGTTCACGCCGCGGCCGAGCGGATGCACACTGACGAAGGAGGACAAGGCATCCGCGTTCGGAACAAACGTCGCATAATAGTGATCGACGGCGGCGGTGGTGTTTGCATCCTCTACATGGCGGATGCTGCGAAACACCCTCCGGTGGCGCCCGCGGGCGAGGGCATAAGTGAACGGCAGGCCGCCCGTCGAGCAGCCGGTGGACGTAACGTTGTCGCAGGTTGTGAGAGTGACCCCGGCGAGCAGGCCCCCATCCGTGAGGCTGATGTCGACGATGACGTTGTTGCCGTAGCTGGCGGCAGTCGTGAGGAGGCCGGCCGCGAGGACGACGATGACGATGCTTGCGACGCGGAGGATCTCACACGACGGGCACCTCCTTGGGACATGACATCCCGTCAGTCTTCGCCGTCCCATCTTCACCTCCCGTCGGTCGCTGGCTGGAGAGTGAAGGAGAGAGTCCGCGACAAGAAATAAAGAGAGGGCGAGAAGTGGCTGATCGGGAAGTGGCAAGCGACGAAGGAAGCCCAAGAAAGGGCAGGAACAAAGTTGCACCGATTCGTTGTACAGCCTCTCTTTGTTGTGGTTGAAGGGGTGCAAAACGGCAGCGCGAAACGACGGGGAAGGTCTTCACCCTGCTCAGCAGCCCCCCCTCCCCCCTCTGCCTTCGCATGGGTACCGCAAGACCCTCGGACCCTAACTGGCATCCGGATAGATTTCGATGAGTTTTGAACGGAAGGCGGGCTTCATCAAGTCAAAGAGCGGGAGCGACGCACCCGACGACGCCAATGACTTCATGACCGTCACCGGAAAGCCCACCCAGAATCCCCGCCACCCATGCCGTCTCAAGGTTTGTTTCGCACAGTCCATTGCACCTGCGTACTGAAACCGATGCTGCTGCGGAAGCTGGCCAACCGCCGAAAGAATGCCGCGGTCTCCTTGCAGCTTGTTTTTCACAACGTCGAATGGAAAGATGCTCAACCAGCCGAGGGTCGACGTCATCATGGCAGCCAACACTTTCTGCTGCGTCGGTCCGAGGCGTATCCACGTGGACGCGGTGGCCGCCTCTCCGTTGCCATCCAGGCGAGACTCACCTTCGGCGCCGAACACAAGGGCCAGTTGCGCTTTGAACACCTCGTAGCAAAGGAAGTAGACCATCCTCCCCACGCCATTAGACAGCGCCTCGAGCGTCCATGCACGATAAAAGCCACGCACGCCATAGTCCGCGAAAATCTTCAGGACCACGTGGCGCGTGGAAATGGGGGCCTGCCCTTGCACCGCGGCGGTTTGCTGCTGGATACGAATGAGCGCACAGGGGCACTGCACGAGGCTGGACGTCATGCCGGCCAGACCTCCGGCAATGGCCAACTCCGCGTGGGAAAAGTGACGTTCATTTGCGGCCTGCGGGTCCCACAGGCTTACCCTCGCTTGCCTCAACGCGGCTCGGTAGAACTCATTCAAAGCGAAGGTCCAAGCGACGATGGGGCCGTTGGCGATCATCGGCGTCCCTAATCCCGCGTAGAGCGACCTCAGGCCGTCTTGACGCAGCGTCACCAGTGTCGAGCGGCCTAACGTTTGGTGCCGGATGCGGATCGTGTCGAGGGGATGGGAGAAGCAGAGCGCGACGCTGTAGCTCGTCCAGGCGCAGAGGAAGTCACTCACGAACCCTACGAAGGTCACGGCGGAGCCAGTGCCCGCGCCACTGCTGCCGCTCGTTGGCGACAAAGGTGCCGGCGAAGAGGAGGAGGCGGAGGAGGAAGGCGCTGAAGTCGTCGCTGACATACTTAGTACCCCCAGTCGTTTTGCTTGTGGGTATGATGGTCCTCTGTCCGTTCCCACCCAAAAGAAAAACGTGTGTAATTTCCAACAACACGCGGCGCCAACTCACTTCCTCGTGACCAACTCCGTGACTGGCTACACAAAAAAATGAAACGTCGCTTTGTGGTCCCCCGAAGGACTTTGGAAATTTTTCAAGGAGCGATGAGGATGATACACAACATGTGAAAGAAGTCGCCCCTTTTTTTTGCGGATATCAAAGGGTGTTGGGTCACACTGTATGCTGCGAAAAAGGAAAGGGAACACTGCGAACGATGTGATTATGTGTGTGTGTCAAGCAGCGCCGAGGTGGTCGCCGCCCGGCGGCGTGCCCTCCTCCCCTGCCGGGTGCGCCGTTCCGCCAGGGCCAAACGTCACGTCGTCATCTTCCTCGATGGATAGAATCCGGACCGGGTCCGTTTGCGTGGCGCACGTTGCCCAAGTGGTGACGGCCGCCACTGCGACACTCGAAGAGCTGCCGATTCCACCGCCGTTGTTCGCTGGGTCGGAAGTCGGCGATAAAACCGCCGGTGGAGAGGTCGCAGACGCCAACGTCTGGATGCCAGGTAGAGGCGGGAGCCGCGACCGCGGTTTCGGCGAGGGATGCGTGCCGGCGGTGGCCACGGTGTGCTGTTCTTGCCTCAGCCGCCGCTTCCACGCCTCGTGAAATCCTGTTAGCACCGCACGCAGCGCTGAACCATCGCGTTGCTCTGCGACGGCGTCGAAGCACTGCGAAGGAACGAGGAGGGCCGCGGCGTCCGCTCCGCCGGCAGCCGTTTCGAACGACTGCTTTAGCGCGGACCACCGTTGTGTCCGCACGTCGCGAAGATGCGCTCGCTTCTCCCTGTCAGCCGCGACCGCGGCGGCGGCGACAGCGTGCGACGATCGCTGAATCGGTGAACGTTGCCGCATGCGATCGTCGACGGGGTGCTTCCGGGCGTTGAGAGGTAAGGCGTAATCTAAGGTGCCGCGGGGCAGGCAGGCTTCCACGACCGGCGCGAGAGCATCGCCGTCGATCATTCGGTCAACGACCGGCGCCGGAAGTACAACGCTGCCGAGCCGCGTCGCCGTCGTGGCGGAGCCGGCGGCCGCGGCTGCCTGCTGCACACCGTCACAAGGGACGCGACGATCGCGGAGCCACAGGAAGAGCGTGACGGGGATGTCTAACGCCGTGGCGACGGGTGTGACCGGTGTCAGAGGCCGGACGACTTCTGGGACCACAGCCGCCGATGCGTCTCGTCGCTCGACACTGCCACCATCGTTCGGCTCCAACAGCAGCGACGACGAATTCGCCTCCTCATCGTTGATACTCTTTTCCCCACGACGACGGCTCCCACCCGCGGCACGTCGTTTCATATCTCGCTTACTAGGAGTCTATCCAATAATCAAAGATGATTGCCAAGAGGGTGAGAAATGTGGTAACATCTGCCATCTACGGCTGCCCCTGTGACGCGCGAGAAGGAATTGAACACAGAGAGGACGACTAATCGAAATGACGATGAATGAGGGGGTACACGGGACTGCGCGCTGTGTTTCACGCGAGGCCGAATTGGTCGTCACGCTCGATCCGGCGGTGCGAATGCCGTGAGTCACTCGTGATGATCGACGGCGAACCGATGACCGATGATGTCGTCACGGCGGTTCGCGGGGGCGGTTGATTGCGATACAACGCGCAGCCAGCAAAGTCACAGTCGATGGGATGGAGCCTCAACGCCTTCCGCTTCATGCAGCCTTCACAGAGGTACGGACGCACCGCGGGGGCACCGCTCGCCCCCCTCGGAGCCGACCAGCGCTCGTCTGGCTGCATCACCGACGGAAGGTAGACCATGCCGCCGGTCGCAGAATGTGGAGATACCCCTTGCCCGCCTTCTTCGGAGCGGTCTCTCACGATAATTGATTTCGCGGGTTGCTTCGCGGATGGACTGCTTGTGACGGACGACGCGATGCGGATGGAACGAATATCAGACGGCTTTGTACGGACGACTGGCTGCCGGTGGGCCTTGTCCCAGTGCGGAGGGCGAGCTGTTTGCGGGGGACACAGCCTGTGCTGCACGACTTGATGCGTCAAGCTTGATCTCGGCGACGTTCCCGTGTCTCCTCCTGCTTGCCGCAGGAACGAGGACATCCTCGGGGACGTGCCGAGGCCGTCGCCGTGCATGGCCCCCGCCGCCGCTCCGTTGTCAAAGGCGCGAGCACCGTCAATGTCCTGCAAGAACAAGTGCGGCTTTTTCACCGCGAGCCGCCGGATGGCCTCCGTTTGACGCTTCAAACCCAATAACATGACGCCAAAGCCCGTGCTGTCGCTGCGTCCATCAGCTCCTCGTCTGCCGCCTGTCGAGGTCCCCCCACGGCACATGGCGTCCCACGACACCGGCGCGAGCCGCACGTTCCGAATCAGACGAAAGATGTACCGCAATGCTTGACCGAACGAATCGATTTGATACCGGAAGGTTCGCAGCTGCCTTCGAAGCACCCAGTCTGCAAAGGCGATGACGAGGGATGGGTGCTGCTCGCGGTAGGGTTCGGCCGCGCCCGACACGTGGTGCCAGTCAGCGATCTGCTGCTGCAACGTCCTGCCCAGGTTGACAAACGCGTGCAGCACCGCACGGCACCGACTCGCGGGGTCGTGGATGTCGCTTTCGTCCGCTAAGAGGCGGTTCATGCGGTATCGGAAGTAGACCCGACGAAAGTGAGCTCGCCGAATGCGGCCATAGTATGTGCCGGCCGTGCAAGCTAGATCGGTAAAGCTCGGCAGGAGAGGCGTTCTGTCGTCGACTTGCGCCGAGGTCCCGCCGTTCGATAGACGCTGCCGCTGCTTGCGCTCCTGCTCCTCTTCTTGTGCGTCACACGAAGTGTCCGTTCCGCGATCCGCCAGCAGTGGAGAAAATTCGAACGCGTCCAGCTGCGTCGCACGTGATCGATGCTCCGCCGCCACGGTGATGCCCACATCCACGCCCCGTCGTAGATGCGCCGAGAAAGCGTTTGAAAATGCCGATGCCTCCTTGTCTACAGCGGTCGCGATGGCAGAACGGTCGATGTCCTGCGCGCTCGGCAGCAACGCGCTCATGGCGGTCATCCATGGCCTCGTCACCGTCCGCGCGATGGTCAGTTGCGACGTACCGGGCGACCCCGGTGCGGCGTCCGTGGGTGTAGCGATTGGGTTTGCGGTAGACGAAGATGCCGCCGACGTGACACTCATGCAGAGGGCGCCCGAAATGGCGGCGTAGAGCGGCGTGCAGGCCTGCTCGTATGCATTCGCCGTGCGGCGCAAGGTTTCAAACTCGGCTTCGCGGTCCGCCACGTAGTCGCGCAACAATCCGAGCAACGGTACAATCAGCGACATTGCCTCGCCGTTATCGTTCACGTTGATTGTTGTGTCCATCGTGGAGCCGTCAGAAGGCGTTTTGACGCATCCTGTGGAAAACATCCGGATGTGCAGTTCGATGCTGTTCAACACTGAATTGAGACCGCGGAGCCGGGCTCGTAGTCCTTCAGACGACAGCGAGAGCCACGATGCTGGAAGCACTCCGTCGCTTCCCGACTGTGTGCGCTGCAACGCTAAAGGCGACGTGGGCACAGTCGACATGGAAATATTTTCTTCTGATTTTACTTTTTGTATTTCTGTCAACGCATGTTTGTAATCAAAACGAAGGGCGAGCCGTTGATGAACGAGCGCGAGTCATTAACATCGGACAAATGGCTGCATGGAACTCTCTCCGGTGCCCTCGTGATAATGATTGCGGTTCACATCTCACGACTTTTTGTTTACATCAAAGGCAGGTGGTCCGTTGATCGAAGGGGAAAATACAACAACGGGGGAAAAAAGAGTGGGGAACAACTGTTTCTGAACAAAGAGGAAGTGGAATACGCGGGGGGGGGGGGGGG
>ERZ1292630.2785-Hain-H41-02um-R3-2785-length-15853-cov-12_pt1 | contig 15853 bp, 18 predicted proteins | sample MGYA00564408_ERZ1292630 | MGnify/ENA primary metagenome ERZ1292630 (study PRJEB36523, sample SAMEA6512641) | groundwater metagenome | collected 2019-01-08 | study: AquaDiva: Metagenomics assemblies of 32 groundwater samples | reverse complement strand
TTTTTCATGACAATTCTATGTTACAGAATTGCATTTCAAAAGAGAATTAAATGCTCAGCATTCCCCTTTCTGTTGCACGCATATTCGCTTGCTAGCGAATTGCTCTGCTCGCCTCGCCAGTCTGCGCAAGGCACCAGAAAAGGGAATGCCTCGCTCTAAAGCTAGACACGCGCTCGCTAGCAGACAGGAACAACCCTCGCTCCGAGGAAATTTGCACAACATTACGACACACAATTTCCTAAACAATTGTGACTGTCTCTATTATCCATTATTCATAAAAAAGAGAGGCATGGATAAATCCTTGCCTCTCTCTCAAGCTCCAAAAATGCTAACTTCAACTTAACGCAAGTACCCGAAGAATATATCCCCTGGGTCTTTCGCCGCAACGCACACGGTTTCTACGGAAAAACCAATGCCTTTCGGTGAGACGATAATCTGCCGCCATGCTTCCTCCCCCCTCCATGGGCACTTATAAGCACGAAAAGGTTGGTGGAGGAACCGCACAGGTTTCTCGCGTAGAAATTTTGTAAAATTCGTTCCACCCCAACCGATTGCCCACAGTACCTGTTGAACACTTGGAATCTGCACTTCTCTACTTCGCAGATCAATTCGTGGTACCATCTTATCGCAGAGAAAGAGAGCATAATCCTCCGTTGGCATTTCCATTTCGAGAAATTGTGGCGGAATGTCCGTCGTCAGTGAGAAATATCCCGGTATTCCCGCATCAAAGAGGGGGCGAATCAGCTCTCCACGGATGTCTGGCATTGTCTGCCCTGCTGGTACCTTAACAAACATTTTTTTCATGTCAACCTCCTTTTTTTAATAGCGAACATTTCTCCAAAAAAGAATACAAATCTACTCGAAATACTATACTTTATATAAGGAAAAGTAAAGTTAATGGCACCCAATACCAAACGAAGGCCTTGTTTTTACGAAGGCAAGGCCTTCGTAAAAGGCCTTCGCAAAAATTTACTTTATTATCTCTGTTTTGGTATAATTCTCGCATGAAACGCATTGTCATTTTTCTTGTAGCACTCTACCTTGTCTCCGCGCTTGGCGTGTGGGCTCTTCTCTTTAAAAATACAAAGACGAACGGGGTGCTCGCACAAGAGCTTGCGACTGTCAAAAACGAGCTTGCAGCTGCAAAAAATGCACTCGAAGCAGAAAAAGGGTCACGCGAGGGCCTCGAGAAAAAAGTTTCTGAAGCACGCGCGAATGCGACATTTCTTGCACTCGCCCTCTGTCCCACTCTCGAGGCGACAAACAAGGACGCGCTCTGTATTAAAAACAGCACTGAGTGGCTTTCACAAACGATACTTTCCGGAACAGCATTGACCTCTCCCGAAACAAAAACAAAAATGGAAGCACTGCTCATCGCCATCAGTGCAAAAACAAAACCTACCGCAAAACAACTTTACGAATTATTAAAACCTATTGAGATTGACTCGCTTACAGCACTCGCTGAGAATCTCAAATAATTTCGATCACACAAATTATCGAGAGTTTAAACAAGTGACTATGTATACGACCCTATAGTACTGTATACATAGTCAGTAGTTTTTCCACTTTCCGCCTCTCTCGTCCTATATAACTGAGTACAATATGTTCTTCATTCGCTCGGAAATATAAACTCCATGTTTGTATTTCACTCACTCATTTGAACATAGGACGAGAGAGGCGGAAAGTGGGAGAATAAAATTTTTGATTTTGTTGTAGGTTGTTTGTTGTTAGTTATAGGTTCCTCTTACGCATTCTCGATCGGATCAATCATCGTCGTCTGTATCGTCTCGGCTTTTTTCATAACCTGCGTGCCATAGGTTGCCGCCCACGAGGACTTGGAGCACCGTGAACCTGAGAAATATTTACATGCGGCGTCGCGTTCGGCGCTGTAGGAGCCAGACCGTGCACCGTTGTCTTTCAAAAGAAATCCTGCCGCCATGAACGCATCGCGCGCGCGCCATGGGTCTGCGACATCAATACCGAGCGCCGTGGTGATAAAATCTTCGTAGAGCACCCATGTGGAAGGGATGAACTGCGCCGCTCCCATCGCCCCGCCATAACCGACAGACTGAGGACAGGAAACAAGCGTATTGAACGGGTCGCGACCCACTTTCCCCGTAATATCAAAAAACGGCGACACATCGCGATCCGGTTTCATGACCTTCAGTATCGTGTTTCCCGTGCGCGAAGAAGTCCCCGCCCCCGTATTGCGGTCTTTGAGGTAGCATGACCCCTGATTCTTCCCAAACCCCGACTCCTGCATAAAAATAGCGAGGAGGAATGCGGGGCGAACGCCCGTCTTTTTTGAGACAATATTCGCATAGTCGAGTGCCTGCCCAAACGGAATCTCCCCCGTATCGCGGAGAGTGAAGAGTTGTGCGCGAATCGTCGCGGCGCGCGCCTTCTTTTCTTTCAACACCTTCTGATATTCTTTTTCCTGCCCTTTGGTGACTTTCAGTACCTGCTTTTTTTCAGCTTCTTTTGTACCAAGAGACTTTTTTTCAAGCTCTTTCTGATACTTGAGGTCCGCCTCCTTGTCCTTTTTTTCTTCAAGGGCGGTTTTTGCCTCCTCGGTAATCTTCTTTGCAACACCCACTTCGTCGAGAGATTTGCCGATTGCATCCTCGACATACTCAAATGCATCAAGGTCTCCGAAAAATTCGGAGAGTGGTTTTTCCGAAAGGATAACTTCCGCCATGGAGTAGGTATCGAGCTCGTTCGTACGGCGCATAAGCCCTGCAAGGGACTCGCGTTCGCGGTCGATCTTTGCCGAGTATTTCGTGATGGTGCGGTTCTTTATACCAATATCTTCAGTAAGACCGGTAATCGAGAGGTTTCGCGCTTTTATCGAAAGTTTCGCTTTTTCTATTTGAGCATTCAATATCGACACATCGCGCTCGAGAGAGACTCCTTCGCGCTGTTTGTCTTCGATGACCGAGACCAGCGCGTTCATTTCTTTTTCCGTAGATGCCAGCTCTTCTTCAAGCTTCGCACGGCACGCGGAGTCGCACGGCGCGGCGGTCTGCGCATAGGTCATCGCCACAAACCCTTCAAATACGAAAGTAACCAAAAAGACGGCGACGATGATCTTTGTAAGAAAACTTTTTAGCATATCCGGTTCATTATAACAAAAAAACCGCCTTAGAGATACATTAAAACGGGGTTTGCGCAAAGCGCAAACCCCGTTTTAAACTTTCGACTTTCTACTTTTGACTTTCGACTTCTATTGCTTCCTCTTCCTTCTTTCCCTTCTTTTCAACTTCGATCGAAGCGAGGTCTATCGCCGACGCTTCCGCTACTTCTTCTTTTGCAACGGCGATTGCGGCGATAACATCCGTTCCGTGAGTGATGAGCGTTACGCCCTTTGGAAGAACGATACTGTCGGCGAGAATCTGGCTATCGAGCGCGTCGAGCGACGAGATATCAATAACGAAATTGTGTGGAAGATTTTCCGGCTGAGCCTTGATCTCAACTTCGTGGAGCACTTTCACCAGAGAACCACCAAGGTCTTTCACTGCGGCAGAAATACCGGTGAATTCGAGCGGGATGTGGACGGTAACCTCCTGTCCTTTTTCGAGAATATAAAAATCAGCGTGAATTGGCTGACCTCTCACGGGGTCCACCTGCACTTCATAGATAAGGGCGTTCATTTTGCCTTTTGGCAGGTCGAGGGTTACCACGGTTGATTCGCCGGCCTCTTTCCAAACCTTCCCGAACTCCTTTGCCTCAAAGACGCACGGGGTCGCCTTTTCCTTGTGACCATAATAGACTGCAGGCACAAAGCCCTGAGCGCGCACTGCGGCAAGTTTCGACTTTGGGTCCCTTGTTTCTCCTTTTAATGTGATCATATTGTGCCAGTATACGGAATTCAAAGAAAAAATCAAGGGCGAGGATGAAACTCATCCGTGCCCTTGATTTTTTCTATAAATAACAATTGGCAGAGTACAAAATACACTACGGACAAACCGTTGCCATCCTAGGATCAACAGACTCACGCGAAGCGCCCGTACTATCTACGCACCAGCCAGTATTAGGAGCAGTTGGTTTTTTGAGTGGAAGATAAATAGCATAAGCAGTAGCACTTATGTTACCCGTAGGATTAGCATGAATTGCTGTTGCGGCTTTTTGTAGAGTTGTAGTAACTATTGGATCTGCTAAGAGTGCCCCATAATTATTGTTATTCATATAAGAAACCTTGGCTTGGGAACTAATTTCCACAAGACTTATCCTTACCACGGCATCTGTGGCTTTCTCTTGTGCAGTGTTAATTGATGCGAGAACAACTGAAGCTAGAATACCAAGGATCGCAACCGCTGGTAAAATAGAAGCAAAAATAATACTTATCACAAACGCCCATGTCTTGCGTTCAGCACGATTGGAAAGTACTACACTTCCAGCAATTTTATCGTGAAGTCCTTGCTTTTTTGAAGTAAACGCCACCATCAAGTATCCGATGAAAAGAATAACCATCGAGATAAATTTACCTACTGTTTCCCGTAAAATAATCTTCCCAAGAGACAACGGCGCACCGCCCTCTGATACTACGCGCAATCCGAGAAGCTTTTTCCCGATTGTTGCTTGATTTTTGTTTGTTAAGTAAATGAAATAAGTATAAATGAGTACTATTTGCAAAAGAAACATCACTACCTTAAATCCAGTTGATGCGCCGACAACTGCGACAACAATATTAAGCGGAAGTGTAATAATGATCGAAGTTATAAGAGAATCAAGATTAAATGCTAAATACCGCATCCAAAACCCAGCATATCCAATTTGAGGAACTTGTGGTTGCGTGGTAGGGCTAAGTGGCATTTGATTCGGCGAAACAAATTGTTGTTCTGGTGGCATAATTCTTTAGATTAGTTATTAATTTTTTCACTCCTATATTGTACCTTTATGTTGCCCCCCCCTCGCAAGCATCATATGTGCATAAATTTACGAAGGACCGCCCTTCGTAAAAAAATAATGTCGAGCATCCTAAAGCCCAGAAAACAACCGCAATCTCGCCTCGATGACTTTCTGCATCGCTTCGGTGGGCTCTTTCATTATTTTGTAGGGAGCGACTTCGTCGGGGTGGGCGGTGAGGTATGTGCTGAGTGATTTTGCAAAAGCGACACGAATCTCCGTGTTGATATGCACGAGACTGATGCCGGCTTTGATAGCGTCGCGAAAATCTTCGTCGCTTGTTCCAGAACCGCCGTGGAGAACGAGGGGTACTCCTGCCGCGGCGCGAACCTTGCGGATGCGCTCGATGTCGAGCCGTGGCTCCGGTGCGTTCCTGAGCATCCCGTGCATATTCCCCACTGCCGGCGCGAACAGGTCCACCCCGGACTCCCTTACAAACCGTTCTGCCTTCTCGGGTGTCGTAAGCGTCGAGTCATCAAATTTTACGCCTTCAGGAATCGCATCGAGTACTTTTGACGAGGTGCCGATGTAGCCAACCTCAGCCTCAACGAGGACCCCGGGGCGCGTCGCGCGCGCGTACTCCACGCACTCCTTCGCCTTTGCAATATTTTCCTCAAAGGAAAGTTTGGCTCCGTCAAAGATGACAGAATCAAAACCGGCATCAATCGCCTCTTTCACGCGCTCCACCGAATAGGTGTGATCTGCATTGATAAAAATAGGATACTGATATTCCTCGCGAATGCTTTTCACGAGCGCCACCGCTTGGCGCACCCCCACAAAATCGCGTTCCCCTTCCGAGAGCCCGACGATAACGGGTAGGTTGAGTGACTTTCCTGCGCGGAAGATCGCCCATAAAGCTTCGAGATTTGAAATATTGAAATGTCCGACGGCCGTACCCTTTGCTTCCGCTTCAGCGATTACCTCGCGCAATGTTGGTATATGTGTCATGGATGGTTAGTAGTTAAGGTCGTTATTCTGCGAAGCGTAAAATTCGCTGATCTTATTCATCGCATCATTTTTTGGTTCAGATCTCCCGCGCCTGCGTATCAATCGATACCCAAACCCCACGATAATCCCCGTGACAACCACTCCCCCGTATAAAATAAAGTCCATCTCGTTCATAATTATTCTAATAATACACTAATTCTACCACAAGCTATCTCATTTATGCTAGAATTGGCATACTTACTCGGTAATTAAAAAATAGTATGGAACAATTGGATTTTGTAGGCATCGGGGACACGGTTGTTGACGCATTTATTCGCCTCAAGGAAGATCAGGCGCACACGACTTGCCGTGTTGATACCAACGCATGCGAGCTTTGTATGCCGTTCGGCGCAAAGGTTCCTTTTGATTTCGTGAAAGTATGCTACGCGGTTGGCAACAGCGCAAATGCCTGCGTGTCTGCCTCGCGCCTCGGTCTCAAGAGTGCGCTCATTACAAATTTGGGCAACGACGATGATGGTAAAAAGTGCCTCTCGTCCTTGACCGCCGACGGCGTTGGAACGCAATACATAAAAGAATACGACGGCATCAAGACCAACTATCATTATGTACTCTGGTACGACAGCGAACGCACGATCCTCATCAAGCACGAGGATTTCCCCTACACGCTCCCCCTCGGCGCCGTCGGTCCAAGGTGGCTCTACCTCTCATCACTTAATGAAAAGTCTCTCGCATATCACCATGAGATCGCTACTTACCTCGCCGCGCACCCCGAGACCAAGCTCTCATTTCAGCCGGGCGGATTTCAGATCAAGCTCGGCGTGGAAGCGCTCAAAGATCTGTACGCGCACACGGAAGTGTTCTTCTGTAATGTCGAAGAGGCTCGACAAATTTTGAAAGATAAAGAATCCGAACCAAAAGACCTTGCAAAGAAAATCGCCGAGCTCGGGCCAAAGATCGTCGTCGTCACCGACGGCCCAAAAGGCGCGTTCGTCTATGATGGCGCGGACGCATGGTTCATGCCGACCTACCCCGACCCTGTGCCACCATACGAACGCACCGGCGCCGGCGATTCATTCGCCTCAGCATTCATCTCCGCGCTCGCCCTCGGCAAGACACCAAGCGAAGCGATCACATGGGCGCCCGTGAACTCCATGTCCGTCGTACAAAAGATCGGCGCGCAAGAAGGTCTCCTCTCGCGCGAAGCACTCGAAAAATATCTCGCAGAAGCACCGGCGGATTATAAGGCGGTAAAACTTGATTAATTTTGAATTCCAAAACTCGTCGAGGTAGGCATTCCTGAATTACCTCGCAACAGGAAACGAAAGGATGAAATCCGTCCCCTTCCCTTTGATGGATTCCACGGAGATTTTTCCATCCATATTTGAGACGATCTGAACGACAATCCAAAGACCGAGCCCCGAGCCATTGATATCTTCTGTCTCTTTCGACTTCACGCGAAAGAACTTTCCGAAGAGTTTTTGCTGATCCTCAGCAGAAATGCCGATACCAGTATCCCGCACGCGGATAAAAACCATCTCGCGCGACACTTCGGCAAAAACTTTTACCGAACCTTGTGGTGTATACTTTATTGAATTCCCAATAATATTCACCAGCACTTGGCGCAATTTTTCCGCATCGACAAAGACTTTGGGAATGTCATTTTTTTCATACAAAATCTCAAGACCTTTTTGACGCGCAACGACAGCGAACGAACCGACAACATCTTCAAGAATCGGCGAAATATCTATATTTTGTCTATTGAAACTCATCTTCCCTTGCCCAAGGCGAATCACATCGAGCATATCGCCAATAAAAGTATTCAGCTGATTTATCGACACCGTGATGCGCGAGACATCTTCTCTGTCCTCCTCTTTTAAATTGCTCGATTTGGCGAGCATCTCGGCATGTCCCTTTACCACCGTGAGCGGCGTACGGAGCTCATGCGCCGCCATAGAAATGAAGTCGTCTTTCATTTGGTCAACTTCTTTGAGTTTCCGATAAAGCACGGTATAGTCGATGATCTTTGCTTGGCGCAAGAGCAAGAATGAGATCGCAAGAACGACAAAAAAGAGAAAAATGTACGCGCTCTTGATGTTTTGCGCCGCGACCTCATCGATCGCTCTCATGGAGATGTCGATGAACACAACGCCGAGGACCGCTCCCGTTTCCACATCGGGAATCGCGCGCACGACATTCCAATGCCTTTCGCCATACAATGAAACGGGAAATATTTTTGATACATCGGTGCGCGCCCCCGCTTCTCGATAAAAGAACATATTCTTTTCATCGGCGGTTCCTATTTCGCCTTTATCGAGGGAAGCGATGACCTTTTGTTGTCCCCCCTCGAAGACCACCACCTTAAACTCACTGATGGATTCCTTGTTCTGGTCCTTCAGTCGCTCGATGATACTTTGCAAGGATGCATGGTCGTCCATTTTGAGAGCGGCAAGCTCGATAAAAATGTCCTGCATCACGCCGACGCGCTCCTTTTCGAGCCGCTCCTGATTTTCCTCCGCAACCGAGAGAAATTTTTGTCCGCTTGCGATGAACGCGATCGGGATGAAGACGACCAAAAAGATCGTGTAGATGATCTGAGGATTATTTTTTACAAATAAAAGTCCTTTTGAAAAATGGCCGGCGAGATACTTGAACATTTTTGTGAATGGTATTATTCCTGCGGAGTATTTTTCATCTTAAAACCGAGCAGAATAAAGATGGCGACCACAATGAGGATGATCACGGCTATGCTCCCGTAGAAATAATTGTCCTCGACGAAGCTCGGTGAACTGCCGGCATCCGGGACTATTTGCGGAACGGTGATAGCGAAAGCTTCTTTCACGAACGGCAATGGGTTGCTTCTCGCCACCACGGTCCCTTTCACATCCGTGATCGCCACAAACACTTTGTGCTCGCCATTCTCAAGCTCCTTGTCGAGCGTATAATTCCAGTTTCCATCGTTGTCGGTCTTTACCGTGACGACAATCGGGATGCTGAAAATATAGAGCGTTGCAAAGCTGTTGGGGAGCGCTTTCCCTTTGAAGGAAATCTTGCTTGCGGTCTTTGTACCATCGGGTTTCTCGACAACCTCCGCGACCGCGACCTCCGCGACCGCGAAGTTTTTGACATCAACGATGCCGCTTTGCTGTTCTATCGCCACCTGCTCAAGCTTTGCGACCCCTGCCTCGACATTTTTCACCAAAGCGTCCTGCGCAACGATATTTTCCGGTTTATTATTCTCTACGGCTAATGAACCATCACTTTGTACTGTCCGCGTAGTCTCCACGATCTCGTTGATGATCTCTTTCTTTTTCTCATCATCGCCTCTCTTGATGGCGTCCTTGAGGTCTTCCGCTTTCTCGGCAACGACCTTTTCAAAATCAGGAGCCGGCTTTTGCGGCTGTACGGAAACTTTGCGAGGGTCCTCCTTTGTGTCCGTCTTTAGGGACACTGTTTCACTCGCAAGATCCTTCGCGACTTCTTTTCTCTCTTTCTTTTCAGAGAATGTCTTGAGTGTATCTGCTATCTCTTTTTTGATTTGCTCCTCTTTTACTGTCTGCGTGCTCTTGATATCTTCAACAAATTTTTCCGCAACAAATTGTCGAGAAACTTCTCGTACACTGCTGTTGCCGATGTTGGTTGCATCTTTGGCCTTTATCCATTTTCCCTCTTCATTTTTCACGACAACGGTAACGCTGTCCCCCTGAACAACCTCGCCGTCTTGCTTTGTGATCAGCGTAGTCAGATCATAGGAGCCGTCCGGCGTATTCACTGAATCCCAAGAAACCACCCCTTGCGTATCGGTTGGTTCAATGTGCGTTTTCCCGATGTACAGCGATTCCCCTCCATCTTTCCGCGTCAAACTGACCTCTACCGCGGCTACTTTTTCTTTTTCTTCAACTCTCACGGATACTTTTGTGTCGCCTGATACTTTGTCGCCATCATCCTTATCTTTCAAAGTTACTCGGGATTTGACTTGCTTGCGTGGGGCATTGGTGACCGACTGCGACGAACCGGTTTTTTCTGTTTCTTTTTCTTTCGTTTCTGCGGGAGAAACAGTTCCTACTGTTGGCGCATTTTCTGTTTCCGGAGTGACCGTATTTGAAATCACCGTGACTGGCGCGACCATGGTCGTTGTGGTCGCCGGAACCGTTGAGATGTTTGCGGTCACTCCTGATGTCGTTCCCGTCGTCGACTTCGTTGATAGTTCCGCAAACGCCGAATGCACTCCAAAACCCAGCAAGCTTGCCCCGAGCATCACGCCAATTATTCTTTTTATACTGTTCTTGTTGTTGAAATAATCCATATTCAAATTTTTATTATTTGTTAAAAACTCACAAAATGCTTTTGATCGCCTCTTTGATATGACTGATTCCCATTCCATAGTGCTCGATAAGTTCTGTTTGATTACCCGATTGCCCAAACTTGTCGTGCACACCCACAAAGCACATGCGGGTCGGGTGCGCTTCGGCGAGAACCTCCGCGACCGCCGAGCCCATACCGCCGGCGACCTGATGCTCCTCGACGGTCACGATCGCACCGCATTCTTTCGCAAGAGCAATGACCGCCTCGCGGTCGAGTGGCTTCACCGTACCGATATTCAAAACGACCGTACTGATTCCCTCGCCCTCAAGCTGTTTCGCCGCCATGATCGCATGGTAGACAAGCGAACCGCAAGCAATGACCCCAACTTTTGGAGTCGCAGAGCGAAAAAATTCCTGCGCCTTGCCGATCTCAAACGGCGTATCTTCGGTCGTGATGATCGGAGTTTTTTCACGAGCGAGACGAATGTAAGTTGGCGAATTTGTCTTTGCCATTGCAATCGTCGCCTTGCGCGCTTCTATTGTATCACATGGTGTAATAACCACCATATTGGGAACCACCCGCGTGAGCGCGATGTCCTCGATCGCCTGATGCGTACCGCCATCGGGGCCCACCGACACGCCCGCATGCGAGCCCGCGATTTTTACCGGTCGGTCATTGTAGCAAATGTTCGTGCGGATCTGCTCCCAATTTCTGCCGGGAGAAAACATCGCGTACGAAGAAAGAAACGGGATCTTCCCCATCGCCGCCATCCCCGACGCAACCGACGCCGACGACTGCTCCATGATCCCCATTTCAAAAAATCGCTTTGGGAATTCTTTTGCAAACGCATCCATCTTGGTCGACTCGGTGAGGTCACAGCACATCGCCACCACGCGTTCATCCGCCCGCCCCGCGAGCACGAGCCCCTCGCCAAACCCCGCGCGAATCGGCGCCTGTTCTACATCGGTATCAAAAAGTTTTGGGTTGAGGTGTATTGTCATAAATTATGATTTTAAAAAAATAAATCTTGGAGTTTCGGCTCCATTGATTATTACCATTTCAGTAAACATTGAAGTTGGGCGCACCCAGAACTTTGATTTCTCGTTTTCATATAAAGCCTCGTAGACGACCATGTCTTCCAAAGTCTCGCTATGTTTTGCAAGACATATGACGCGATACTCATTCCCTGTCTTCGCGTGTTTATATATTCCTATTTTAATTTCCGGTTTCATATCTTTATTTTACCATCAAGCGCAAACCGAGACCAGTTGTAACTTTTTGAATAAATGAAAGCGTTGGATTTGAACGCCCAGATTCAAAACGGGCAAGAGCAGATTGCGTTACACCAATCTCCTCAGCAAGAGCTTCCTGTGTCATCTTTTTTTGTGCACGACTTTTTACAATAGCCTCGATAAGCTGAAACTCAAGACTGGAATCCTCCATAGCCATCTTTACTCCAGGACGCTTCATAGCTTCTTTCTTGAATTGTGTAAATGTTTTCATTTTCATAATAATAATGATGACAACAATGATTTTGTATTATAAAAACACCAAATTATACTAAGTGCAATAATTATTGTGTCTATAATAATTAAAGTAGTTTTTAAATAATTTTGGTGTATTACTTTTATTTTGAACTCAATTAAATTGTAAATTTTATGAGTAATAAAAATTATTAGATATGAAAATGATATTATTGCAATAATAACCAAGAAGATGATACCGAGGTACACAGAACAAGGCATTGGTAAAATAGCCCCACATGGCTTAGGTTCTAAATAACCACAAATACCAATGTATTTAATCGAAATACTGCTCATTTCAAAAGCAGAAATAAAATCAATAATTACTAATAACAACAAAACTCCTTGTATTACCAAAAAATTTTTTGTCTTAAATAATTTTATTTTTTCCATTTTATTATTGAATATTAACTATTTTGCTGTCCCTATTCATGCTCGCTCACTATCCGCCCACCGAGCGTGCGAAGTTCTGCCATAGCATTTGCGCCCTGCTCCTTATTCGGCGGGTTGCCGTGCCATTTGTAATCGTGTTCAAACATCTCCACGCCTTTGCCGGGAATCGTATGCGCGATTATGACCGATGGTTTTTCAAAAATCGCCCGCGCTTCGTCCACCGCGTCGACAATCGCTTCCATATTATGTCCATCGATCTCAAGCACATGCCAGCCGAATGCAGACCATTTGTCCGCAAGTGGCTCTAGAGGCATGACGGTTTCCGTGAAGCCGTCGATTTGAATATTGTTGCGGTCAACAATCGCAACCAAATTGTGAAGCTTCTCACGGCCTGCGAGCAATACCGCTTCCCACACTTGCCCTTCGTTGAGCTCGCCATCGCCGAGGAAGCAGTAGACTGTCCTATTTGAATTTTGTCCGCGGTCGAGGCGGTCAACTATCGCCATACCCACCGCCTGCGAGAGTCCCTGCCCGAGCGGTCCCGAGCTTGTCTCAAGCATCGGCAAATATTCGCGGTGCGGATGCCCCTGCAAGCGCGTGCCAAATTTGCGAAGCGTTTTCATTTCCTCTACGGGGAAATATCCCGCATGCGCCATTGCCGAATACAGCACCGGGCAAATGTGTCCGTTGGAAAGGACGACACGGTCGCGGTCTTCCCATGTCGGATTCTTTGGGTCTTGTTTGAGAATATGAAAATAAAATGCGGTGAAAATATCCGCCATACCAAGAGGTCCCGCCGTGTGCCCCGACTTCGCTTCAACAAGCGCCTCGATAATAGACTTGCGAACTTCAATCGCCTTTTCTTCGAGGAATTTTATTTTATCGTCGTGGAGGTGAGTCATGGCTACTTCGTAGACATTTGACAATTAACATGTGACATTTGACTAAATACTAATTTGTATTTTCGTCAATTGTCCGCGAAGCGGTGTTATGCGTCAATTGTATACGTTAATGTTATTGTACCAAATCCTTGAAAGTTTCAACAGCCCCGACAATGTCCTCACTATCAAGAATCGCCGACCCCGACACCAGCCGTGTCGCGCCGGCATCGACGAGCCGTTTTGCGGTCTCGAAATTCACCGAGCCGTCGATACTGATCGGCATTTCAGGACGAAGCGCGCGCAATGACTTAATGTGCTCAAGCACGCGCTCATCAAACGCTTCCCCCTGAAAACCGATGCGTGCGATACCCATGCACTGCACGAAATCAATACGGTCGAGATAGGGGTCGAGCGCGGACACGGGCGTCGCGGTGTTGATGGCAAGCCCAAGCTCGATTAAACCTGCTGGCACCGACGCGCGAATTGTTTCAAAACTTGCCCCGTTAGAGGTAGGTCGTATACGACCGTCAGCTCTAACGGGGTCAATGCCCTCCACATGCACAATAATGCGTCGCGCGCCCGCACTCACCCACTTTGGCACCGCAAGCTCGGGGCTCTCTATCATCAAGTCCACCTCAAAATCAATATCCTCCCATGCAGGCATCCCCTCTTCCTCGGCGACGATGGCGCCAAAGTGCGGTTCGCGCCCAAGCGGATACGGCCAAGTACGCTCGGGGACAAACTTGCCGTCCATAATATCAAGCTGTACGAGCGGAACCACCCCAGCAAAAAGATTCACCTTTTCAACAAGGTCTTCGTAGTCCTTCGGCATTATCGCGGGGATTATCTCTGTCATAAAATTGCTTCGCAAACATTTAACAATTGACATGTAACATTTAACGAATCTGAATCCGTATCCGTCAATTGTCCGCGAAGCGGTGTCAGTTGTCAAATGTCCAATTTCTTAATCCTCCGCGCATGCCTCTCGTCTCCACTAAACGCCGTCTCGAGCCACACGCGCACGACCTCTTTCGCTTCGTCCTCGTCGATGAATCGCGCGCCGAGTGAGAGAATATTCGCATCGTTGTGCTCGCGGGAAAGTACGGCGATATCAAATGGTCCGCCATAGTACACTGCCGCGCGTGCGCCTTTGACGCGATTCGCGCACATCGCCTCACCTTGCCCCGACCCGCCGAGAATGATCCCGCGCGCACTGCTGTCTTTTGCCACAGCCTCTGCGACGGGATGGATGAAGTCAGGATAGTCATCGAGAAGATTGAGCGTGTGCGCCCCCATATCCTCCACCTCGTGCCCGAGCACGCGCAAAAAAGGAAGGAGTATTCCCTTTATTTCAAACCCCGCGTGATCGCTACCGATGAATATCCGCATAAAAATTAAAGGAAGCTTGCAACTTTAACGACATGTTGTACTAATGTATTCGTATACCCCATCTCATTATCGTACCACGCCATCACTTTTACGAGGTTGCCGTCCACGACGCGCGTCATCTCGAGGTCGGCGATGGAACCGTAGAGCTCACCGATGACATCGGACGAAACTATTGGCTCATCCGTCGCGGTGAAGATGCCCGCCCAGCGAGGATCTTTCGCCGCATCGCGGAGGATTTGATTTACTTCCTCGACACTGGTGTTCCTCTTTGCAATGAAAGTCACATCGGCGATAGAGCCCGAGATGACCGGCACGCGCACGGCGATGCCATCAAACTTTCCCTTCAAATCTTTCACTACTTCAGTTACCGATATCGCCGCACCCGTTGAAGCAGGCACCATATTTTGCGCGCCCGCACGGCCCCCGCGCAAGTCTTTTCCTCCCGGACCATCCACGATCTTTTGCGTACCCGTATATGCATGCGTCGTATTCAAGATCGCTTTTTCAATACCGATTGTTTCATTCAAAATGCACACCACGGGACTTGCGGCGTTTGTGGTGCAAGAAGCATTTGAAGAAATTTTTGCATTCGCAAGCTCGCCGTCATTGATGCCCATAAGTGCCGTAACACAGGTAACGGTAGGAATATCGTCCCCTTTCATCGGCGCAGTCACCACGACTCGTTTCGCTCCTTGAGTGAGGTGGATGTTTGCCTTTTCAGGGCTCGTGAAAAATCCGGTCGATTCCACCACAATATCAATATCGTATTTCGCCCACGGAAGATTGGTCGGCTCTTTCTCTTGCACGAGGATCACCTTTTGTCCGCCTACGATAAATCCCGGCTCATCACCGCCCACCACCTCGACTTCAAAATCCGCCTTGCCATATGCCGTATCGTATTTCAAAAGGTACGCCATATTCGACGGGTCCCCGAGGTCGTTCACCGCCACGATTTCAAGCTCGGGTCGTGTCCGCGCCAACTTATAAAACGCCCGCCCAATCCGCCCAAACCCGTTGATCGCTACTCGTGTCTTTTTCATCCCGTTAGAGATAGGAAATAAAATTTCCGTATCTTATTAAATTAAACTGTTAATAGTGACAACATTAGTATATCCCATTAGTGCCAAAAACATAACTATGGCATCTCTAACGGGATTCATGTAAATTCGTATTATTTCAACTATTAAATTATTTGCTTATTTTAGCATACTCAACAAAAAAGGCACGCAATTGCGTGTCTTTTTAAAAATACTTTCGAAAAATGCCCTGTATCTATCCCCTCTTGGTTTGGTCGGCACGCGCGGCGCGAATGACTCGCTCCGAAAACGGGGTCGGTCCTAATGCTGAAAACGAAATTGATTTATTCCGTACTAAATCTTTAAGCAACGCATTTATGATTGCCGAAAGAGAAAAGCCGAGCTCATCAGCCACTTTCTGCGCCTCATTTTTCACCTTTGGGGAGTTAAACAAATTAATTCTGTGGGTGGCATTGAGAGAATACTCAATGATGGC
>ERZ1292630.2784-Hain-H41-02um-R3-2784-length-15853-cov-17_pt1 | contig 15853 bp, 18 predicted proteins | sample MGYA00564408_ERZ1292630 | MGnify/ENA primary metagenome ERZ1292630 (study PRJEB36523, sample SAMEA6512641) | groundwater metagenome | collected 2019-01-08 | study: AquaDiva: Metagenomics assemblies of 32 groundwater samples | reverse complement strand
GACCTTGATGAACCAGAGTTGGCAGCTGGCGCGTAAGATCGTGGATATTCGGCATGAGAGCGTCTCCTTGCGAACCAAGGTCGCTCAGTACAAACAAGACATGGAGACGGCTCAAACGCCAGCGATGGTGGCATCGGGTGCGGATGCACCACGCATATCCCAACCCACCATCATCGCGGAAGCTCCCGAACCATCAGCTCCGCCTCTTCAGGAGACCACACCGCCACAAATGACTGAATCAACTCCTGCGACGCCAAGTGTTCCGTCTGCAGCGCCGTCGGTCCCATCACCCTCTGTAACTGCTGACCCATCTGCAACGAGTGACTCGTGGATTGGTATGATCGTCGGCTGGCTTACCACATTCTGGAATTGGCTCTTCAGCTAAGGCAGTCCCTACGACTCTTCTTTGATGACGCGATCTGAAGTTCATTGTGCACTATAGGCCTTGCCCCACTGCGCTGCTGCCTTTCCAGCGAGATGTCCGGTTGCCAGACATGCCGTGAGCAGATACCCTCCGGTCGGCGCCTCCCAATCCACCATTTCCCCTGCGCAAAACACTCCAGGCAACGATCGCAGCATCAAGTTGCCATCAAGAGCGTCGAATGAAACACCGCCGGCCGTGCTGATGGCTTCTGCCAGTGGTCGCGGTGCCATGAGTGTGAGCGGGAGGGATTTGATGGCAGCGGCCAAGCGACCAGAGTCTGCCAACAGGTCTTTCGACACAACTTCGCGTAAGAGACCGGCCTTGACTCCCGCGACGCCGGCACACCGTGTGAGATGCGTTGCCATCGTCCGTTTCCCACGCGGCCTTGAAAGATCCTGCGTAAGTTGCTGCAGCGATCGATCCGGGACGAGATCGAGCCACAGAGTGGCCGTTCCTTCCGTGGCGATCGCATCGCGGACATGACTTGAGACAGTATAGACAACGCCTCCTTCCACACCGGTCTCCGTGACGACAAACTCTCCCCGTTGACGGATCACGATCCCGTTCACGGTCTTCGCCGTGACTTCGACTGTCTTCACTGGATGGCCAACGAACTTTGTCCGAAAGTGGTCACTCCACTGTACGTCAAATCCACAATTGGCCGGCTTCAGTGGAGCGATCGGTACCTTGTGCTCAGTCAGAATCTGAGTCCATGCGGCGTCGGAGCCGAGGTGCGGCCAACTGCCTCCGCCCAACGCCAATACCACCGCGTCGGCGTGAGCACGAACCTGTCCTTGTGGAGTGGTGAACCGCAATCTGCCCTCTTCATCCCACCCGCGCCATCGATGTCTGATATGGAACCGTACGCCGGCTTGTCGCAACCGACGCAACCATGCACGCAAGAGCGGCGCCGCTTTCAAATCAGTCGGAAAGATCCGTCCAGAGGTGCCGACGAACGTCTCCACACCAAGCTCATGAGCCCAAGCCTGCAGAGCTGCTGGGGGAAATGATCTGATCGCTGGTTCGATGAAGGTTCGTCGGCTGCCATAACGCGATAGGAAGGATTCCATTGGCTCTGAATGCGTTAGGTTCAACCCGCCTTTCCCTGCCAGCAGAAACTTCCGTCCCACCGACGGCATGGCATCGTACAGCTCGACTGTCGCGCCTGCAGCTACAGCCGTTTCTGCCGCCATGAGTCCGGCGGGTCCGCCACCGATGATGACAACCTTCACCTGTCGGTCTTTGGTGACGATGGCTCGCAGGAATCACACCCCGTGTCACGCACGTCATAGTCGACGACCGCACGACGGCGATCCAGTTGTATGACACAGCAATCGTCGAGCATCTGCTTGAGTCGCGCTCGTCCCCGTTGCACTCGGGATTTCATACCGGAGAGTGAAATGCCCATCTGTTTGGCTGCGGCTTGCTGCGTCAGCCCATCGATTTCCACGAGGGTGATGGCATCTCGATAGTCCCGTGACAACCGTTCGATCATGGGACGAAGGCAAGCAGCCAGTTCTGCGCAAGGTTCAGCAGTATCGCCGTGATGAGTCGTTATTGAAGTCTCGGACACTTCGTTAAGAACTTCAAGCTCTGCGCTGAGTCCTGATGGAATCTCTCGCCGGCTTCCTGGCTTCCGGTAATGATCGATGATCGCATTTCGCGTGACCTGATAGATCCAGGAGACGATTCGGCGGGGATCGTTCACCGTATCCATCTGCCGATGGACACGTACAAAGACGTCCTGCAGAATGTCATCAACATGATCGTGATCGTTCACTCGTTTGGCGATGAAGGCGCGGAGGCCATCATGCACGAGTTGCCAGAGTTCTTCCGTCGTCTTCGTCATGATGGCCTCTCCCCCATCGGATTCCATACGGTACTGTCCGGCTCAGGCGCCGCAAGTCGTCGGCTCATGAGCACCGGCCTTCTTCGGCACGCAACAGCCTGTTTGACTGAGTCGTCCAGTGACTTCTAACTGCTCATGGACTGTAAAGATCTCCCAGGCGTTACCGTCTGGATCGGTAAACCAAAGCTTGTCCTGTCGGGCAAAACAACAGGCGATGTTATCCTCGACTTTCTCAAGAATTCCTTCATATTGCAAACGGGCCTTCCACTCGGCTATCTCCTCGACCGTCTCGACCTCGATTCCCAAGTGATCCACGGCGCTTACTTCACCAGTGGAAGACACCAGCGAAAAGTTCAGCGCGGGAGCCTTGAGGTCGAACTTGGCATAGTCGGCCACCTGCTTCTGAGGTGGCACTCCAAAGACCTTTTCGTAGAATGCGACCGACTTGGTCACATCACGGACATCGAGTGAAATATGGGGACGCATGGGACACCTCCTTCTTGTAGAGTGGCGGGTCATTCCGTACTCATCTATATAGACGGAGAAGTCTAGAAAGGACGCAACGTTGAAAAGGGAGGGCGCAACTGGCTATCGTGAGACAAAGGCGAGTCGGTAGAAACGGCTAACAGAGTATTCTGGTTTTGGCGAAGCAGCCGTTGAGATGGTCGTCTACCATACCAACCGCCTGCATGAAGGCATACATGATGGTGCTTCCTACGAAACGGAACCCGCGTTTTTTGAGATCTTTTGAGAGCGCATCACTCTCTAGGCTTGTGGCCGGCACATCGGCCACCGTTCGCCGACGATTCACTTTTGGTTTCCCGCCGACAAATTGCCAGACGTATCGATCGAAACATCTGAATTCTTTCTGCACCGCGAGAAAAGCCTGCGCATTCGTCACCGCCGCATCGATCTTCAACCGATTGCGGATAATGCCGGGATTCTTCAGCAACTCTTTCTTTCGCTTGATGGTGAACTGAGCCACCTTGGCCGGATCAAACCAGGCAAAGGCCTTTCGATAGCTCTCGCGCCGTCGAAGGATTGTGTCCCAGGTGAGGCCAGCCTGCGCTCCTTCGAGCAGCAACATTTCAAACAGCCGCCGATCATCATGTACCCGCCTCCCCCACTCCCGGTCGTGATACCGAATCATATGGGGTTTGTCCACGGCCCAGGAACATCGAGTCACCGGCCTTTTCATCATAGGCATCGCCCAACCTCCACTGGACTCTATGCCAGCTGAGATTCCAAGAGAGCAGGCTTTCTATCCCACTTGGTTCTCGCCCCTCTTACTCGCCTGACCAAGAGGAAATCAAGAAGGCCGAGATGGACAAACCTGGTGGTCGGAATGAAAAGTTTTCTTAGTCATGCGTAGGTTCAGGACTGGAAACTCTTATAAGGTCGAGTAACCACCTTAAATCACGGTGAACCGTCAGAATGAGAATCCCATTCTCCGGGCGGGGATCTCTCGCTTGTTTAGACGAGATGTGTGATTACAAAACACTGGTCTTTACGGGCGCATTGTCTGTTCCAAATAATAGCACAATCACACACTCCGCCGAGCTTGGTTATCTGTATTTATCGCTTCCCCAGGTCGCACGGTTAGACCCTGGACCGGTGCGGACATCATATCCCCGCCGATGAGCCCACGCCCGTCCAGCAATAGCGAGATCCGGCTGGCTGCTGTTCAGGTAATCTTCCCCCAATATCTTGTCTCCGTACCCTTCCAATAAATCCACCATCTCCGGTATGCGCGATTCGTCGCCGAGCCGAATCAGATTCAAGCAGGCCTGCTGTACGGCCTCACGGGCCTCTGACTGTGCCGACGAAAAAAGCGAGACTGCGGCGAGGGCATCACCGAGTTTTTCTGCCGTCGCGCCTTTGCTCGTAGCAGCTCTAAAGATATCATTCCACGATTGTGTTCCAGCCTTGTGTGCCGCGGCCAATCTCATCGCTCGATCGTCCGAGGCTGAGGCGACTCGCTTCAGGACCGTCTTATCCTCTAGCTTCGCTAACAAAATCTTCAGTACCTCACGGTCACGGCTATGTAAGGCCGCTTGTTCCAACGTAGCTGGATTGGTCAGCCGTCTAGCAGCCGCGTAACGCAATGCATCGACCTCCCCCTTCACGGCCAGCGCGAGGAGCTTACCATTGTCGGTTTCGGCGGCCAGTGCCTTCACTCCAGCAGCCAGAGTCTCATGCGCTGCAGCCACATCGGAAGCGATGGTACCAGGGAACTCTCGCTCCAAACGCTGCAGCGCATGCTTGCGATCCTCCGCATGGTACGCCGTGAGCGCGGTGTCGCGCATTGAAGCTTGCTCATGCAGCGTCTCCACAATGGCTGACCGCACAGCCACCGATGGCTCCTTCGGCAGTCGCTGCACCAGAAATCGATCATCAGTAATTCGCTTGACCGCAACCAGCCGGATCGCCGCTTGAGGATTGCTCGCTGCCCACCGCTGAAGGAGCACCTGGTCGGTCACCTTGCCGATTGCGGCGATACGGACATCAAGCGATGCGTCCTTCATGGCAATCTCCGCCAGTACCGTTTGGTTAGTAAGCTTGGCTACAGCTGCCCCGCGAACCGAGCTATCAGCGTCCTCCACTGCCACTTTCGCCAACACTGCCTGGTCAGTGAGCTTTTCCACCGCCAGCCTGCGGATATCTCGCTCCGCGTCCTTCGCCACCACTTTTGCCAACACCGTCTGGTCGGTGAGCTTCTCCACCGCCAGCCTGCGGATATCTTGCTCCGCGTCCTTCGCCGCCACTTTCGCCAACACCGCCTGGTCGGTGAGCTTCTCAACAGCCAGACGACCGATGGACCACTCGTTCGCTTCAATTGCGATCTGGCCGAGTTTGACTTGGTCTGCCGTCCCTTGGGCCGATATCTGGCCTGGATCGCTCCATCCAAAGAGGACACACAAGACACCGTAGCACGTTGCCACGCGCAGGTAATGTCTGGTCATTTGTTTCTAACCTCCTGGAATCTGAAACGAGGTTGGGGTCTGGTCTTGAACTGTACATGACGCAGGAGTGCAGGTTCGGTCTCGCATCCATCACCTCCAGGCAAACACCATGTTTGCCGATTTCACTCTCACTATCATGCCGCGCCTTGGCGCGATTCTCGATGGAGCGCTTCGGCCACTGCACGTGGATTGCGCGCTGCCACACGCAGGAGGGCGAGGGCTGGACCATCGGGTATGCGGCGCCCCTGCTCCCAGTTGCGCAAGGTCGCGACGCTGACACCGATCATGAGAGCAAACTCTGTCTGCGACGCGTTGAGTTTTTCGCGGATGCCCTTCACATCCGCCGGTCGAAACGTGGTGACGCGCGCCGGCTTAAGCCGGCCCTGTCGAATCTTCCCGGCTTGCTTGATACTTGCCAGCAGCTCTTGAAATGCCGCGTCTTTCATCTGAATTCCTCCCGAACGAGCTTGGCCAACAGCTTTTGTTGTTGCGACGTCAGGTCTTCTTGCTCGTTCTTTGCGTAGAGATACAGCATGTAGAACGTCTGACTTTCTGGCTCCCAATAATAAATCAGGCGGACGCCCCCTCGTTTCCCTCGCCCCGGAACAGCCCAGCGCAGCTTGCGCAGCCCTACTCCACCCTGAATAACGGGACCCTGCGTAGGACGGAGCAGTAGCGCCACCTGAAGCGCACGATAAGATTCCTCATCCAAATGGCGACGCAAAGAGGCCGTAAATACCGGGGTCTCAATGAATCGCATGGAGCATGCTACGCCATTGGCGCATATTCGTGCAACTATATCTTCAGAACTTTTGGTCTGGGATCGCCATAGAAGCACGACATGATAGGAACCGAGAGTAGGTTGCTTCCAGGGTTCAGCGTAAGTCAGGGAAGATGGTACTGAGGATATAGACCAGCCGGTACTTCACCGGCCCGAACACATCGGGGCGAGGCTTTACTCGGCTGGCCTTATAGTCCCGGCGAGCCTCCCGGATGCTCTGCAGATATTCCGGGTTAAGGGATAGAGACGATTCCGCTTCAGCAGAAAGCTTCGGAGGGCGACTGCCTGATTGCGTCGCTCATCCTTGGCGGAATAGAGCAGCGTCACGGGACCGGTCTTTGCCTGTTCTTTGATGGTTGCGAGGAGTGCCGTCTTTCCCTTGAGCTCGGCATGATAGCGGCGGCGGAATTCCGCCCACCTGTCGGGATCGTGGTTGAACCATTCTCGGCGGGCAGGCGATGGCCCGAGATCTGGCAGCCATTGATCGAGCTTCGCTGCCTCCTTTGAAATACCCCGCGGCCAGAGCCGATCAACCAACACACGGAAGCCATCGGACTTGGCCGCGGGTTCATAGACACGCTTGACCAAGATCTTCATGCCAGCCCTATTGCCCGATGGTCTCGATCATGGTCAGCTCATCCGGCGAGAGCGTAAACCGCTCGCACTGGAGATCTTCTGCCATGTGTTTGGAATTTGTCGTTCCTGTCAACGGCAGCATGCCGATCTGCTGCGAGAAACGAAACACGATTTGGGCGGGGCCGGTCTGATACTTGGCCGCCATGGTGCGAATGGCGGGGTCAGCAAAGACTTCGCGATTTGCAGTCAGGAGCGAGAACCCCTGGTAAATGATCTGGTTTGCTCGGCAGATCTCCCGCACCTCTTTATCCCACCCAAAGGCCGCGTAGCAGCGGTTCTGCACCACCATCGGCTTGTGCGTTGCCTTGGCGCAGAGCAGCGACAGCTGGTCGGCCGAGACGTTGCTCACGCCAATCATCCTGGTCTTGCCAGCAGCATAGAGTGATTCAATCGCCGCCCAAACTTCCCAATCCTCGGCCCCTAAGCCTCGCCGCGAATAGGGCCCATGTAATACGTACGAATCGAGATAGTCTGTATGGAGATGGGCTAAGGAACTGGCAAACGATTGCTGCACCTGCGTCGTGATGCTCGCCTGCGCATCGTACGGCAGGCGATGATCTTGACCATTGAGCGAGGTGAACTTCGTTTGCAGAAATAGCCTGTCGCGGGTTGTCCCCCGCTTGGCGAGTTGTATGAGCGCCTCCCCGACTCTTGCTTCATCATAATGAACGAGTTGATTCGCCGTATCGATCGCGGTGAATCCGGCTTCCACCGCTTGCAGCACCAGCCCGGTGGTGGCCTCTTTCTTCCAGGCCGTGCCGTACATGAAGGAGGGAATGGACACGTGATTGTAAGTGGTCAATGACATTGGAGCATCTTCCATGAATTCTCCTACCATATACAGTTCACGCTGGCGGTCTCAACGTGAGAATTGATAAGGCATGGTACCTCCCTTTCTGCATCCACCTTTGAACCAGTACAGGCACCGCCATGCAGGCACTGGTTCCATGCTGGTCTCAGTTCGACTTCAGGTCTCGCTCATCCCCGACTCAGTGAGCGACCAGGTCTGCCCGCAAGCCGCCCCGCTGAAAGTGATTCGGCAGCAGCATAATACAGTTGGGATTGTACCCCTGCGCCTTCAGCGTATCGATGCTTCCCAGAACTTTATTCTGCTTCAGGTCGATTACGGTGATGGACCCATCGCTCAGCCCTTCCAAATTCAGCAAGCTATTCTGGACGAACAGGTACCGCTCGTCAGGTGACAGCACGCTATGATGCGCCCCTGCCGCAGCCGCGATGGTCTTGAGAAACTTCGGCTGCTTTGGATCGCTGTTGTCATACAGATTCACGAACCCCGGTTTGGCCGTCGTGACAAACAGTCGGTCCCCCTTCGCGTTGTAGAGCATCTCCAGCGGCATCCCCTGTCCCCGAGGTCCAAAGTCATCGATCTGATGGAACGAAAAAGCTTTATGCGTCGAGTCCCAGACCCCGGCCCACAGCGTACCCTCCAACATATTGGTGATGTGCACGACCGGAGGATCGGCATTGGGACTGAAGACAACCTCGACCGGAGCCGATTTCGCCGGAGCAGGTTTTGAACCTATTTTGTGTGTGGAGAGTACCTTCCCAGTACTCGCCTCCAGGACCGTGACGGAGTCGCCCTGATCGGACATATCGGGCTTGACTGTACTGGTGACGAGCACCCGATCGATGCCATTATGAATCGCGATGCCGTGCGGATAGGCAATAAACGCTTCGGCGGGGGCTGGGGCGCTGATCGTTTTAACCGGTTGGTCGTTGATAGCGTCGCCCATGATCACCGTGCTCGATCCCATACAGGTGAGATACCAGGTCCGGTTATCTTCGGAGACGACCAGATCCTCTCCCACCTGACAATCCGGGACCTCGATCGTGCGGAGCCGATAGGGAAACTTAGTGAGGTCCATGACGTACAAAAGACTTTTCCCTAACGCGGTGACGTAGGCCTTGGTGCGATCCCGATTGAAAAAAATGTGGTGGGCCACGAGATCGGATGGGAGCGGGATCTCCATCAGAATCTTGCCAAAGTCGACAGATTCCGGATCGATCTCCATAATCGCGATTCCTTCTCGCCTGGTCGGTTGATTGGCTTTGCTTTCATAGTTGACCAAGGCAAGAATTTCTGCCGACGCCAGGGTCGTGCCTGCGAGCAGCAGCCCTAAGGTCAGCGAGAACAGTCGAAATGATTTCATGGTGGGCCTCCTTGTGGATTGAGGAAGATGGATATCATACTCCTTTACCTGGGCCATGTAGCGCCGAATTCACTGTCAGGTTTGCAACGCCTGTTCTGGCGCATGGCGTGTCAGAGCTCCCCGACCCGCTTGGTCCTCAGATTCCCTTCATCGCATGTGTACCGTGGGTGATTGCGGCGCCGGCGCGCAACGCTGCCGCCACGAGCACAGATTCAGCGATCTCCTGGTCCGACGCGCCCTGCTCTCGCGCCTTATTCGCATGGAGTTCGATGCAGTAAGGACACTGGGTCGTGAATGCCACGGCCAGGGCCATCAGCTCCTTGTATTTCACCGGGATTGCGCCGTCCGCCAGGGCGGCCTTGTCGAAAGCGACAAAGGCATTCATCGCTGTGGGCGCATGCGCCGCCAAACTCTTCATTTTGCCGAGATTCTTCATCTCATAGAGGCCCGTTTCCTGATGCAACCCAGTTGCTGTCGCGTGTGTCATCGTGATGCTCCTTTGTGTAGGCGATTGAGGTGTCATGCCCGAATGCCGATGACTTCCAGGTATTCCGCAAAGACAGTGGTGCTGCCGGCCCCGGCTCGATTGTGCGCCGTCCAGAGTGCTTCCAACTCTTGGCGCAATGTCGCTTGACCGTCGGTGTCGAGAGCGGCAAAGGCTCGATTCGTCGGTCCATAATACAGGCGAAAGAACTCTACGATCTCCGCAGGAGGAAAGGATAGCTGAAGAGGTACTGACGTCTGGTCAGACTGAGGTCCGAGAGCCCCTTGCCGAGTCGGTCACGAACCGTTGATTCGTTACCCCACAGCACGGGCAATGGCATCCCGGAGGGGGCGATGAATTTCGAGACGGCCTTGAACATCTGTCCGATGAATCCATCCGGCGTCCAATTGGCCATGGCAATGGTGCCGCCTGGTACACAGACCCGCAGCAATTCCTTTGCGACATGATTGGGCTGCGGAGCGAACATCGCGCCGATGAGACTGCCGACCACGTCGAAGCTCGCGTCTTCGAAGGGAAGCGCTTCGGCATCGGCCTCCTGAAACCGGACCTTCAGCCCTTCCGCCCGTGCGCGGGCACGTGCCCGCTCCACCAAGTTGCCGGCGATATCCACACCCGTCACCTTGATGCCGTCTTTGGCCGTCATCAGCGCTAGCTGACCGGACCCACAGGCGACGTCCAACAGCTGACACCCCGGCGCAACGTTCAGTCGTTCGTAGAATTCCCGCGCGCCGCCTTCCATGAACCGTGAAAACCGATCGTAGTCTCTGGCTATCCAGATCGACTTGAGCCGGGCTTTTATACTGTCCATTTCTCCAATCGCTGCACTCGTCATGATGCCTCCTCCTTGTGCTATCGATTTACGACGTCATCCGTAACGCTGCGCTGTTTCTGTATGCACTATACGAGAGAGGCGTTCTGGCGTCTTATCAGCGCGTCTGACTCTCTTATCGGGAGAGTGCTAAGCTACAGTTCGTTCATCCCGGCGTCCGGCCGGTTTAGCCGGGATGCCTTGTTACGGGAGCCACATCCTATGGATGTGCTGTCTGAAGTCCTGAAAGCCGTTAAACTGGATGGCGCGGTTTTCTTCAACGGTGAATTCTCTGCGCCGTGGTGCGCTCGCGAACCCGACTCCTGCACCATGGCGTCATACCTGTCCGCCCGTACCACGCACGTCATTATCTTCCATCTGATCATCGACGGACGGGCTTATGCTCGCGTCGAGCGAGACGGCTCTGCCGTGCCCCTCAAGGCCGGCGACATCGTCATTGTTCCACACGGCGATGCGCACCTCATGGGAAACGGTCCCCCTGTTACGCCGATCGACAGCGCGAAACAACTGCAGCAAGTCCTCGCGAAAGGACGGATGCTGTCGCAGTTCGGTGGAGGAGGGGAACTTACGAAGTTAATCTGCGGGTACCTGACCTGCGATCTGCAGCTGAGCCAGGTCTTCATGGCTGGACTGCCCCAGATCATTAAGGTCAATATCCGAGACAACCCTTCGGGACAGTGGCTGGAAGATACGTTTCGCTATTCGGTCGATCATGCGAAGGCCTCTGGCCCGGGCGGCGCCGCAGTCGTTGCCAAGTTATCCGAGGCGTTGTTCGTGGAGACATTGCGCCGCTACATCGCACAGCTGCCGCCCTCTCAGACCGGATGGCTCGCCGGTGTACGCGATCCGGACGTCGGGAAGGCGCTGGCGCTCTTGCACAAGCAGCCATCACAGCCCTGGACGATCGCTTCGCTGGCCAACGAGGTCGGTCTCTCACGTTCAGTGTTGGCGGAACGATTTCGGCATTATCTGTCAGATACGCCGATGGGGTATCTGACGCGCTGGCGGTTGCAGCTCGCCGCTCAAGTTCTGACGTCTACGTCCAAGAGTGTTGCCGAAGTGGCGGGCGAGGTGGGATATGAGTCGGAACCGTCCTTCAATCGCGCCTTCAAGAGGGAGTTCGGAATCCCACCCGCGCGGTTCCGCAACCAGACAAGACGCGCTCAACGTAAGAATGGATAGAGAAAGGGATGAAACCCGAGCGAGGCACCATGCCTACCAAGCTCCGACTCAACTACCGCTGAAGTAAGAACGCTGCATTAGATTGTCATTCTCATACTTCAACACGCTCATATGGTTACGCGTCCATTGAAATAAAACCTCAGTTGCTGCTGTGATAACAGAGGAAACCATGCGGGCCGCACAATCACACCGGGCTTGTACTGACCGTGCGCCGGCTCTACGTCTCCATCATTTCCAGCCTGGCATCGAATTCATGTCCGCAGGCCGTGCAGTGAATGCAATCCGATTCGACGGCGAATTCGTCGGTTCGAATCCCCATGCCTCCGCAATCCGGACAGCGGACAAGCTGGACCCGCTCATCGCGCACGGTTTCGTATTGAGTTCCACGAAGACAATAGACCGGCTTTCCATCGAGGAGCCATGGCCGCCCTTGTTTATCGACGACCGGCAGGGCAAGATAATGATGGTTTACGTAATCTTCCAGGTCCTGCCGGTTCGTGAAGCCATCTTTGATCAACTTGCCCCCCAGCGCCTCGTAGAGAGCATGACCTTTCACGATCGCCTTCGTCGGTCCCATAGCTCCCTCCCCTCGTTTAGGTTCAGATCGTCCAGCGGTTGCTTATGGGCACACCCATCCTTCCGAATCCCACGGTCTCAACCACAAAAATCCCCCACCGGCTCGTGCCTACAAGGATCGAGCCAATACCACACAGTCATGCGGCTCGCCTGCTGATGGTTGACGGTTCTGGGTTCATGTCGCCCGATTCGCCTGCACTGTGCCCTGATTTCTGCTGATCCTCGTTGCCGTTGGAAGCGAGCATGCGTATGCACGCAATCAGCATCACCACCAAGGCTGCGAGGCCGATGACGATTCCCCAATATGGCCATGACATAAATCACCTTCTCGCGCCAGGAGGCGCGAGTCCTTTGTGAGGTTGCCAGCATTGATCTCCGCCATGGAGTTGCATCAGACGTCTGTGCGTCATCCGCCTTTCTTGCGGCAGGCAAACGGCACCACACCGTCCTTCTACGAACGTGGCACGATACGATGAGAGGGCCCGTCTGGTGAGAACCTTACACCCGGCAGGTCCGGACCGTTGGAACTGTGCTCCACGGAGGACCATAGTTACCACCTCCAGAATGAGGCGGCGAAGTACTGAGTACAGCCTACGCCTGGGACGATTATCAGGTCAAGGTCGAGAATTGAAGAGAATTGAAGAACGCTGTGACACTCCATTGCCAAGGCCGTTGGCTGGAAGCTGTCCATCCAACTTCCATGGCCATTTACCCATCTGGCAGGAATCATTACAATGACCACATCGTTTGGACTTCGCCGTAAAGGAGAGCTCATGCGCAAGGCACAAAAGACATTGGAGTATCAACTCGCGGCGCTGGGAGTTGGTCTGATACTCGGGCTCTGTGTCCCTATGCTTGCACTGGATGCACGAGCCGAGTCGTTAAACGTCAAACCCGGTGCATGGGAAATGACGGTCACCACGGTTGCATCGGGGATGAAACTTTCTCCGGAAATGGCGGCAAAGATGACTCCACTGCAACGCGCTCAAATGGAACAGATGATGAAAGCTCGTGAAGGCAAGTCCCATACGACGACATTACAATCCTGTCTGACAAAAGACGATGTATCTCAAGACCGCATCATTAAAGAGATGGAGGACGAAGATGATGATGGTGCGGTGCAATGCAAGGTCAAAGTGATCTCGAAGTCCTCGTCAAAGTTAGTTATTGATAAGCTGTGTCCCGGCCCATCACCCTCGACGACCCATTTCACCATCGAAGCCAAGACGACTGACAGTATTGTGGCAATCGGTGATCGAGAGCAGCAGGGATCCGGTAAGAGTCGGATGGACATCAAGGGCCGGTGGATCGGCGCCAGTTGTGAGGGAATTGAGGATTAGAAGGCGATCTATCGCTATCGTGCATACTGCCTCATCCTTGAGGTAAGAGGGACAGGGTTGAGCCTGACTGCCCATTGCAGATGGTGTCCGGCTTCACATCCGGGTCCGTGACGGGCGCGGTTTCTATTTGGGCTGCCTTTTTTCCGCTCGGAATCATTGTTGGCATCTCACTGAACGTTCGATAGACCTACCTGAATGGTATATCTCATGGTGATCACGAATCACGTGCCTCACATGCTCATGTGTTATGAGTATGACCAAGCTGCGATGGTCACTGTCTGATTTTCTCAGAACAATGGCCGCATCAATAATTTTCCGTTAGACTGCGTCCTTAGAAAAAGTGAGGACCTGGACTATGCGTGAGCGGGAGGAAACGTGCTCGACCGACCAGGCCGGCGAGACGACACATCCCGGGACTTCCATGCCGGATAACATGTCCGGCGATGATGGAAGGCTGAAAGGTCTCGCGCTGCTGCTCAAAGCCGGTGCTGTCTATTTTCTTGTCGCACTTGGAGCGGGTTTAGTTTTTGAGATCATTCGGCTTCAAGTGGTGGCCCTGCATGTCAGCGAGCGAATCGCCGCAGTGCTGGAAATCCCCACGGCCCTTCTTGCCATGATTATCGGCGCACAGTGGGTGATCGACCGATTCAATCTCCCGCCGTTGCCACGTATACGACTTGGCATCGGTTTCGTAGCGCTCTGTTTCATGATTCTCATAGAATGGATGCTTGTCTTACCGCTCCATGACCTGTCACTCAATCAGTACTTCGCCACCCAAGATTTTGTCGTGGGAATCTTGCCGGTCGGAGCACATGGTAGCTTAACCGCCATGCCACTGCTTGTGGGGTATCGATGGGAACGCTGATGTGATGCGCGGAACGAGAGCAGGAAACAACTCTCTTCGATACGGACCTACAGCAGACAACACCACATTGTAACTCAAGAATGATGGCCGCGCCGTCGGTCATCAATGTCCTCAGACATAACTCCCGTGAACGTTACCGGTCTGATACTCCACCAACAAGCACCAGGCTGACACACAATTTGTCCGTCAACGTGGATGGACTGGTGGTATGCCTCTTTTCCTCACCGCTCCTCATCCCGCGGTTCATGGTAGGAAAATTACTCGAGTTTTACAGAAGATTTTCCCATCAAGAACCTGAATGCACTCGGATATTGTCACTTACACGTTGCAATTGTCTTGAACAAGGCAGGCCAGGTGATCGAGTCAGGATACGGACAAGAGAATGCTCATTTCTTCCTTTGACAAGGCTTGCCGGGCCGTGTAGCGTGCCCCTGTTTTTGGACATTCCTCCCTTAGACCTGCGAATCACAAGGAGTTGTGCATGATCTATCCTCAGTCTCTTGGATGGCTGCTTATATTTCTGTTTAGCAGCATTGGTACCACCGCAATCGCGTCGGAACCTTCCGATCCGGAGTCGGCCATCCGGCGGATGGTACGCGCCAACGCCGAAAAAGATCTGCAGACTCTTTCACGACTGATGGCCCACGATGCCAATATCATCAGTTACGGGGTCGCCGGCCGTAAATATGTCGGCTGGACGGAGCTTGAGGAGGGCATGCGGGAGGAATTCATCAATTCCCAGAAACTGGAGATTCCGATCAATGAGCTGAGGGTCTGGACCAAAGGAGATCTGGCTTGGTATGCGATGGAGCTCGACTATATTCGCTATGTTGCCGACGGATCTGCATTGAAGCGGACCCTGCTTCCGATGCGCGAAACCGGGGTGCTCGAACGTCGCAACGGTCATTGGCAATTGTTGTCGTGGCACGAATCGTTTCGCTCCGCTCAACTCGGCGGGCCACTCAGTACACTCTCCGCCGCGTCCTCGCAACGTCCCATCGGCAGCTCACAGATCTCAACCACACCCGATCTCAGTGGAGCATGGGATATTCTCGAAGTCGAGGACGATAAACGGTATAGGGCGACATTGGACAAGCAAGGGAACGGCTCGTACACACAGCACGGCGGACGCTTCACCACCACGACGGTCACCGATCGCCTCTGGCAGGGCATCTGGCAGCAGCCTGACAATGACCGCGAAGGTGGGTTTGAAATGCTCCTCTCAGAAAACGGCACTGAGGCAAAGGGCATGTGGTGGTATACCAGGGTCGGCAAGCAGAAGAATATTCCTCCGCGCGAACATGGGGGGACCTATCAATGGAAAAGGCTCACGCCGCCGACTGGCGCCCGATGACGCCCGCATCTCTTCACGCAAGACCGGTGAATCGCAGTCCAGTCAAAGAACCACCCGCCGCATCTTTCGGTCCACCTCGACAATAAAGAAACATTCCATTGAAGCAGTGGCACCCTCATAGCCAGAATTGATAGAGTGCGGCGATGGAATCCGAAGAGCCAGCCACGATGACAGAACTGCGGCTGAGCTATCGCTATATCACGGAACATCCCTGGGTCGTGACGGCCGTGAATGGCTTTCTCTCCGCCTACTTTATGGAGCAGCCGAGTTTTCGTGTGCAGCGCCATTTTGATGAATTGGAATCCGGCATGCACGTCTGGATCTGCGAAGTGCCCAGCACGATGAAGATGACGACGCTCTTACGAAGACTGCAAGCCG
>ERZ1292630.2782-Hain-H41-02um-R3-2782-length-15856-cov-8_pt1 | contig 15856 bp, 4 predicted proteins | sample MGYA00564408_ERZ1292630 | MGnify/ENA primary metagenome ERZ1292630 (study PRJEB36523, sample SAMEA6512641) | groundwater metagenome | collected 2019-01-08 | study: AquaDiva: Metagenomics assemblies of 32 groundwater samples | reverse complement strand
AGCGATTGACGGCTTCTCCGAAAAGCCGTTGGCTGACATTCCCTTCGAGCGACGGGTCGTAGACCAACGACGACGCGGACGGGTACAACACGGGTGGCGAGAAGAAGAGTCCTCGTGAGGAAGGGGCCTGGGGTGGCTCGTCGCCGGGAAGAATGTTCAATGTCGTGGCGTTGCCCATCGACGTCCTTAGCATTCTGCGGCGCTGCCGAGTGTCATTGTGCCATAGGTAGCCACCTCCGACTTCCGCGAAAAAGGGTGACGGACCACGCGCCGGGGAAGCCGTCGTAGCTGCTCTCCCTTCTCCTCCGTGTGAAATGTCGTCGACGACCGCGTCTTCCGACGAGGGTGTGTCGTACATCAGTTCGGCTATTTCATGGTACAAGCCAGCGTGCCTCGCGGCGACGGTGAGATCGGCGGGCAAGCCGTACACTTGAAATCCAAGGACGCTAATGGAGCGCGCGTAACCAACCGTGGCACGTTCCAAGGGGTAGGGCAAGTAGTAACAAGTGATGTTGGGATCCTCATAGACTTCGGGAGGCGTGTCCGTGGCAAAGACGCTCTCCACGCCACACAGGCGCGTGGGGTCGATGTCACCTCGACCGCCGCCGATGCCACCACCGGTCTGCGAGGAGGAGGAGGAGGAAGAAGCGGATGCACCTCGCCCCTCTCCGAAGAAGGCGTTTCCGGGATCCAACGACAGCGTCATGATTTGCGTCACCGGCGACGTGCTCGATCTTGACACGATGCCGTTGAGGCCGAGGGACCCCACCAAGTAACGACCACCACCGCCACCTCCAGCTCCTCCTCCTCCCACCGGTCGGATGCGATAATACACACGCGTGGGAGGTTCGCCGATGAACACCAAGCCAGCGTGTAGCGCCGCCAAGCCCACGTCGCTGGTTACCGCATAGGCGTTGGTTCCAATGAGCGTCCCTTGACGCGCGGCACTGACGGTCGGATAGGTCGGGAACTGCACGTCAACCCAGAACGCCGCACTGTTGTTGGGTGGCAGCCAATTGCGGTAGAGTCGATCCTCCGCTGAGGCGATGTCAATATCGACGGCAACATCGTCCTGTTGCTTAAACGGAATCGGCGGACGTGCGCCTGCCACAAAAACAGGAGGCGGATCGGGAGTCCCTGACAACAGCAGGACGTCGTCCACGATATTTCGAATGTTCCACACAGTCGTCGGTGAGTCTGCGGCCATGACACTGCGAGAGGTAAATAGCAAACCGCCGCCGATCTCCGACTGCATCCGATCACGGTCCGGCAGCTCCATCACGGTTCCGTCGTTCGAGTTGATGGTGCGATAGTGCACGTAGAGGGTCTTTTCGACGCCAAACGTCATTAGTCCGCGTTGCAGCGCGGTCGTGGAAACGTCGCCCGTGGATTGGTACTCCGAAAGTTGGAGTGGATTGCGTCGCCAGCCGCAACTCAAAATCATCGCGCCGAGGCATGGCCAGCCCAACCAGCGACTTTTGCCGAGCAAAGTCCGGGTCCTGCGTATGGTCATCGTTAAACGCCGCGACGCATAGGGCCACGGCGCCGAGGGCGACCGGCTGGGGTGAAAGAGGACGCTCGTGTCCAATTGCGTTGGATAGGACGCGATGCCAAGATACGACTGCGACCCGGGTATGACCGGGTGGCGCGAACTAAGTTGGCTCACATTCACGTAGATGATCGCTCCCATCTCACCCCACTGAAGCACACCACTGTGCAACGCGGCCACCGTCACTTCACTTCGAATATCGTACAGCGTCGTCCCGTATGGAACGCGCAAAGGGTGAGGCGCCGAAAGATCGCGAATTTCACCCGCTGGTAGGATCGCACGAGCAATCCGAAGTGCCACCCGCGCACCGCCGGCGGTGGTGGAGACGCGATTCATATCGTCTAGGTCGTCTCCCACAACAAATCGAAATCGCCGGGTGTCCACAAGCAACGTCGCCGTCGTCGAGACGGACGCCGAGAGGATGGAATTGTTGAACAAGGCTAGCAAGCCATGGCCGAAAGGCATCGACACACATTGCATCCATACCAATTGCGGTGGCTGGAAAGCGTCGATGATGCCAGCGTGCGCAGCCGCGCGGAACACGTCCGACGTCGCGGTGTAATAGTAGGCCCCGATTAGTGGGGGGAACGCCACTGGGTCGTCACGGAAGTAGTCGTATCGCGCCGGGTTCGCGTAAAGACCGTGAGTCACGTAGGATAGCAACGCGACGATGGCATCCGAATTGTTCATCGAACCCAACGCAGCGGATCGATAACTGGACAATTGATCGAGCGTGGCCGTCCATTGCGGCGCCGCGGATGGCGACGTCGGAGCCGCCGCCGTGCCGTTGCTGATGGACGTCGCTGTGGCGCGGGGCCGTCGAAGCGCAGGGAGTACGATCACCGAAACATCGCTTTTACCATCCGACACCGTGCGCGAGGCCTCGGCCGCCCACCCGCGACCCGGCAGAAAGCAGTTTTTAACGCCCATGGGTTCCACGGTGAGCCAAATGGGTCGATCTGACTCGCGAATCGCTAAACTGTGAAACGCCGCTGCGGTGAGGTCGGAATCCCAACGGTAAAGTCCTGTGCCGATGACGGGACCAAGGAGTTGCGGTGACATCGAGTTAAACAGTACGCGCACAAAAATGCGCCGTTGACTAGGAATCATTCGTGGATCGGCGAAGAGCGGCACGTGGGTCATATCGTTGTTCCCCGTGTCGAATAAATCGGGATAGAAGAACGCTTCCGACCGGAAATACATCGAAATGTTGAGACCGCCCCCAGTTCCCAGTAGTCTGGCGACGCGGCGCTGGATGCCTATCACTGAAACCGTTAACGAAGAAAAACTAGCATTCGCACCGGACTGTTGAGACATGGAAGCGTTGTTGGACGCGTCGATCTTTCGCCAGCTGTCCGGCCCTCGGCCATCGTCATCCCAGCGTCGCAAGAAGTAAGACAATAGTCTCGTCGGACCATACGATGAGGAAACGATCCCGTTGGATGCAGCCGATAGGAACCGCGATCGCCACCCCAACAGGAAACCTACAATCGTCGCGTTCGACCCATAGGACACCAAGGTGCTATGCACCGCCGACATGCCCATGTCACTGTCAATGCTGTAGTATCCCGCTCCCATGATTGACGGAGCGGAGAGGAAGGTGGTGAACGTGTAACCTCCGACGGCCACCGGTATTGGACGTAAGTGCCGCAACGGCACAAGGCGAATGTCATCCAGCCACTGCCGTTCCACGATCGACAAGTCATCATCCAAACTCAAGTACATGCACCGGTACTTCGTGGCCTGAAACAACATGGCGTCTGCGTTGGAACCGCCGGAAGCATAGTGATTCAGCCTGTCGCTGTAGTCCAATCGTGGAAATTGGAGGCTCGTGAGCCCGTGGTGAACGTAGGAGAGGAATAAGGACCGATTCCTAGCTTCGTGAACGAACACCGTCGTCGGACGCTCGGCGTCTAGTAGCACGACGTTAGAGTGGAAGGCGACGAGCGCGAGGTCATTTTCCAGCACAATGGGGTAAACGCCCGCACCAAAAATGAATGTGTACGAGTTGACGTTGACGCTGGCGACGCTGTAGCCATGTGCGAGGTGCAATTTGGTTCTTCGGGGTTCCATGCGCAGCCATGCCGCCGGGATTACCGGAGTCGCTTCGAGAGTATAGCAAGGACCTAGAGGAAACGCAGATCCGGGCTCCATGACTCGATTTGTCGTTGCCGGTGAAGAAAACGAATGCCCCAAGGTAGACGACAATCCAAAATACTTTGACGTGTGAAAAACGGTGCGACACTTGAAAGCCGCGATGTGGGCAAACAAGACGCGTGATTCGTGACCCAGGGAGCTCAGACCGCCGTTGTGGTGAGCAACGGCGGCCACGTCGCTGCTGAAGTGGTACAGCCCTGTGCCCACGAGCGGCACTTGCGAAAGCCGTTCGACCGTAAACCGCGGGAAACAGGTCACCCACGGGCCAAATTCACTTCCAGAAAGGGTCCGATCTTGCATTCCGTATGCCGACGAGTCTGGATCGACGAAACCGTCGGCCCCAAACAGCTGCTGCAGCGCAGCCGACGTCGATGGCATCAGCGCAAACCCATAGCCCCCGACTTCGTTTGCCTTCGACGTCAAGTTGACGCGGACAGTGCAGTAAAACAGCGGCCGCCATCCAACATGTCGCAGGAGGACCGTCGTCACATGCAGCGGCAACGGCGGGACACCGTCGACGCCCACGTGCAACTTCACGACGTTTTCCGCCTCGGCGCGCTGTCGATAGAACCGATAGGGTGCGGTCGAGTCGTCCTCCTCGTCACGGAAGTCGAGTGTGAACGCCCCGTTGGACCGCGCATCGGATGGCGACGAGGAGCCGCCCACCGTCATTGCAGTGGACGATGATGATCGCCAGGAGTTCTTCCACCCCGCCGTTGCGTTTTCGTTCGCGAGATATGAAAATCGCGTCAATCGGCTGTGCATCGCCGCCATCGTGACATCGGTTCGGGCAATGTCGTACTCCCCGACCCCCACTAAGGCGGCTGCTTTGACCAGCGGTTCTAGCGTTTCTAAGTTAGTCGGCACCGCGGTGAGCGTGGGATACCAGTAGTCATAGTAGGTCGGGTCGCGAAAACACGCGGCCGGTGGGGAAAGCAGGGTATTCCCCAGCGTGGCGTTGCCAGTGGGAAATGCGCCTCCTTCTGTCGCTGAGTTGAACGCCACGCACAAGCGCCTCGCTTCAAGCGGCGTGACGGACACAGGGCCTCCTGCTGCCTCAGACGCCATAATGACGTCGATCATCGGCGGCTGGAGCTGTGTCGGAGGAGACGCGTTGTCAGCCGTAGTATTCAACTTGTCGGCTCCAGAGATTGGGGTGTCCCCCGGGTTTCGCGGAGCAGAGGACGGCACGGCACCCGGAACCATTTCCACGCCGGTGGTCGCATCGATCCACTTGAAAATAAACGACGCATTGGCAAACGGACCACCCGTGATCCAATAAGTTGACGCCGTGCCGCTGGTGCGCACGTTTTCGCCGCTATTTGTGATCCCCTCCACGAACGCTGAGCCGAACCGCGGCGCGATACCGGTGGCGTCGTCAACCGCCAGCGTTACGGGCCACGGCGAGCCGGTTGGGGAGACCCATAGATCCGTTTCACCACCGTCGTGGGTAGTGGCGGTAATGGGGGTGGGCGGTGAGCCCCCGGCCACGATGCCGCCTGCAACGCTCGTTGTCATCGCCTCAATCGCATTTCGCCATACTTTGCGTGCGAAAATGCGCGCGGCGAGCGTAGATGGGGAGGACCCTTCCCGCGTCGTCAAGTTGCGGCGGCCAAGCATGGCATAGTGTCGATAGGCGGAACCTGGCGCTGAGTACAAAAATCGGGCCCACTGGCGCCGCTCTTCGGCACGAGAGCCGCTCCGCTGGCGTTGCCTTGCGCCAACAGACGACGCCCAATCGGCCATTGACTCGGGCAGTTCCACACCCGCTCTGTAAATCCAACGCAAGTCGGATGCGGCGGACAGCCAAAAGGCAGCGAAAACATCTGTGGTTTCTGTTTGAAACGTACCGGTACCTCCAACGAGCGACGACCCACCCCTCAGTGAGGGAAGATCATTCGCCGCGGCATCGCGCAACATTCCCAGGACGGCGTCGACTCGCAGACGCGCCACGGACGAAACCACGACTTGACTATCAGACGCGGCCGGGGCGACGACAGGTTGCGCGGGAATGAGCGGCGGAGGGAGCACCTCTACGATGGTTCGCACAGTGGAGCTCGCCAGTAGTTGACGCTGCCGGTCGTAGTTGATCCACCCGACCATCATAGAGAGCATCCACGCGGCGGGTAGGGTGATCGGCGTCGTGGAGTTCGAGGGCAAACGCAAAGGGCACAACGGGTCCCATCTCACAACGTACGGCGTCGGAGGGGCGGCGTCGATGACAATCGATGATGATGGACGAATGGGGGGTGGCGTCGAGGACGATGGTGGTGACACGGGAGGAGGAGGAGGGGCAGACAGGTAGATCGCCGGAATGCTCCACCGCTCTGAGGGAGACGGGCCGTCCGTATTTGTGTCCTCCATGGCTCCACCCGCAACGCTGCGACTTTGGAGCGAAACCGCAGCGGTGAAGGCTCGAGAAACGATGGTATTGTTCACGAGGGAGAAAAAGCTGCGTCGCCGGCCGAAGTAGTGGACCCTCACGGTAACCGTCGATCCAGCGGCGGATAGAGGGGCGGCACCCGCGTGCAATGCGGCCCAGCCGATATGGACGTCGAACGGGTACAGCCCGGCTCCTACAATGCCCGGCGAAGTCCACTTTCCCGCCGAGCTGGCAGCGAGGCTATTCACCGTGGACGCCGCCGGCAGCGTCACGCGAACGTCGACGGACGCGCAGTAACGAAGGTTACCGGTGGAAATGTCCACCCCGCCCATCGGCGTTGCCACCATCGCGTCCACGGATAATATTGGCGGGGCCGCCAGAGCAGTGCCGCTTCCTCCAGCTGCAAAGGGACGGGCGACCAAAAGAGTATTCGTTGTCGCTGCGCCCGACGACGAGGCCGCCGCGCGGAACGCCCTCGCGACGCAAATGTGAAACCGTGTGACAACGGCGGTCGTCTGCCCATCGGCGCTTGCAGCATCGCAGTCATACGGTGCAGCAGAGACTTGCGCCGCGACGAAGAAAATACCATAACCACGTCCACGTCGGGGCCGAACAGGTTGCCGCAACAAGTCGTTGTTTGTTTGATCGCCGCTCGATACGGTCGTGATGATGATGCCTGTGCCGGACGACTGCACAGAGCCGACGATCATCATGTATAGGGCTAGCATCGACAAAGCCGAGATGCACGAGCAACCGCGACCGAGATGATAATACACGTGGTCGTCGTAACTTGTTCTGGCGGCGCCATCTGACGCTCGCGACGTCATTTTTCCAACCAAAAATACAAACGTAAGGAGAAAGCGAAGAACCGAGTGACCACACAACCTATCTTCCTTGTTGAGTGTAAACAAAGCATGGGTAATCCTTCCCCAGACTCGTCCAATATGTAAACACGGGGCAATCGACGGGAGGATGTGGGTGGAAGCTCTGATGAATTGGTTGGTGGATTCAGTGACGACAACGAGGCGGCGCGAAGGCCGTAAAAGGTAATCCCCTACTTATCATCATCTACCTCCACCTGTGTCGGATGGGTGTCATAGAGCGGAGGGTTCTCCATCCAGAGAACCGGTAGCGCCGCCTTGGGAGAAGGGCAAAGAAGTGTTCACACCATGTAGACAGCGGCGTGGGCCGTGACGGGCGCAACGCACCGAACGCTGAGCACCGCATCCCCCCGGAGAACTGCGTCCGATTCTAGGGCCGCCGACGCGGTATTCCCTTCGGCTGGGTTAGTGCGCTGAGTGGACGACCCTCCGCCGGCGGATGCGACCGCCTTGAGCACGCGAAGCGGCGGCGCGAGAGACGATGGCAGCGCGACACTGCCAATCGTGGCGACGGTGGCCTGGTGCGCGCTCCCCGCCAAACTGCGACTGGCCGCATCGGGCGGAGGCGCGACGCCTAACGCCCGCCATTTTTTCGCGTCCGCGTTCAACGTGTTGCTCGGATGCATCGACGCTGGAAGCGACGATGCGCGTGACGAACGAATGCCGCTCCCGCTCGCTGGTGCGAAGGCCGCTGGCAAGGGCACTTGGGTCGATATCCCCATGCCCTGGTCCGAGAGGGACATTGGTTGGTACAGCGCCCCTCCCCCTCTCCCACCTGTACGAGACGATGAGGGGGGGACATTACCGCCGCCACCACCGCCGTCAATAGCAGTCGGTGGAGCGAAGACGATCCCCGCGACGGCATCCCCCCCGGCGGCAAGGACCTCGACGGCCGTCGTCGCGTAGCCACGGAGCACACCGGTCGACGCTCCGAATGATCCGAGGGGCCGGCATAGACCCACGGGCCGTGTTGGGGGTTTGGGCGCAAGTGCGGGACCGGCTTGGCTTGACGACGCGTGCGTCATGTCCAACGGCCGCCACTCCTTCGGGAGTGCCTTGACGGCCATCGGTGAAGGCACTGGCACGGCACCACCGTCTGCGATAGGCAGCGACGCATAATTCGCCTCCGCGGCAACGTCGATCATCCGCGACTCGACCGCGGCACTTGCCAGACCCGACGCATGCAATCGGCCGGACAAGACCGCACGTCGCGCCACCTCCCACAACACAACGGCGCGTAGCTTCAAGTTGCGTCGTTGTTGGGCACCCATTGAAATTTGAGCAACTGAAAATAACGGTACTCCCAGTTGGACGCGCGGCTGCTGTTGAAGCGGAGTCGTGTGAGGTCGCGCGGCTGCCGTGGGGCGCGCAAGAAGCGTGCCACCCCCTACCTGCGTGCCCGGGCCGGTGGTGCCCAATCGCGTAGCCGTCTGCGAAGGATCGACCGTTACAGGGCCACCTGCGTGAATGGAGTCAGCGGTCGTGGTGCCCGCCGCCCCGCCGGTGGTGGTGGTGGTGGACGATTGATCGCCGTCCGTCGTGGATGCAGTCCGATCGTCCCGGTCCTCATCGTCGCCGTCATCACCGTCATGGCGTGAACGACGGCGACGACGATCGTCGTGTTCGACTCGCTGTAAAATGGCATCGTCCGTAAGCACCTGTCGGTTCTGGGCTTTCAGTCTCGCTTTCGCCGCCAACGTGGTGGCAAAGATCCCGGAGGTCGCCTTGGACGCGCCACCGTGCCCAGCTCCCCCTTGCTTCGTTCGCGCGGCAGCTTTGGCCGCTGCGGCGGTCGCAATTTTTTCCTGTGCAAGGACTTGCTTGTAACTGGATAGAAGTAAGGCTCGCTCCTTATCGTAGTTCGACTGCAGCCACCCTAGTATCGACGCGGGGGTGGTCAAATGCACGACAGGGCATCCGGCCGGATCCGTGAAGGCGAAGCAATCCTTCGTGGAGTGCTCTGGATGATAGGGAAGGGTCAAGCCGGTGAGCGTACCGCCCGTGGGAGTGACAAACGCGACGCTGCTCCGGCGGTTGTCGGCCTTTGAGATCGGCATGGCGCGAGAACCAGATGGCACGAGATCGCCTTGACTGTTCGTACCCTCCCCAGCGCGGCGGCTACTTTTTCTGCGGCTTGCGGTGGTAGCAAAGTCTTCCGGTGCAGATGAGGCGGCGCCACCGCCAACGAATTCCGTGTTGGCGCCGCTCGGAGATCGCTTCATCGACGCGAACACTCGACTCATGTGACGGCCGGCCTTGTGCACCGAGCCCGCGCCATGGACCGAAGCCGCCTCCGAGGCCGTATCGTCCGCGGATTCGCTAGCGGCGCCACCGCTATTGCCGGCATCGGAGTCCATATCATCCGCGCCACTGCCGGGCACCTCCGAACTACGCCGGCCACCCGCGGAAGCCGCCGCGAACACGTTGACGGCCTTTTGGCTCGGCATGATCCGGAGCGTCACTTGCTGATCGTTGCATCCGCCGGTCAGCAAGACTTCGTTATGCAACACCGTGAGCGCGTATTTGGTTTCATACGCGTTGACGTCGCGCGCCGTCGCCACCACACGCCCGCCAAATGCATGGGATACCCAGTGACTCGCCTGCGCGAGGATCATGGGTTCGATAGGCAGCACGGACCACACGCGGGTCGCGAAGTCGAAACACCAAAACATCAGCGTCGGCCAAGGGCTGTCGGTGGTGCGGAATAAGTAATTCGGATCCCGCATGGCCGCCTTGTTGGCCACCCAATGTGTGGACGTCGACGTGGATGAGGAAGCCCCTAACCCTCCTGAGGCACTTCCTGAGGGTGACGGCGCCAACGTGGTGGCGGCCGCCCCGTTCGATGCCGACGACGTCGATGCTTTTTCCACCTTGTCCGGTGGGGCCACCACCCAGAAGCACCACAGCAAGGAATTTGGCTGGTTGACCACGATGGGTGGCGCAAACGACAGCGACGGCTGCGGTCGTACCAACGGCGCCGCCGCGTACTCGATTTTAACCCAAACGGACGTCCGCTCGTCAAACGCATAGAGATCCGTGATGGAACGCACGAGTCCGAACACATAGACGTAGCCTTGCACGACCGTCAATGCCACACGCCGCACACAGTTCCGCGCGATCGCATCTTGGCCACCGACCGTCACGGTCGTTGTCAAGTTCGCAACGGACGACACCGCGGCCCCAAAGGCGGCGGTCGACATCGCCGGATGAAGGGCGTACGACGTTGGGGAGGACATCGTCGCGGTGCCGCCAGGGGCGTCGCCGATGCCGCCGTCGCGGCTGGGGGAGGCCACGAGGCCGCCGGAACTCGCCGCCGCCGCAACCGACGACGCCTGTTGCGATGACGCTAGCATTGATGCGGCAGGGGTTCCTGCTACCGGACCGGACGCCACCGCGAGAGCGGACGCGACCACCGCACTTAGCGTGGGGGCCAAGAACTCGGGCGGTGCCCGAACGGCGCGCCAGTGGTGAAACTTCAGATTGTACGCAAACACCACGCGATCGCCATGATCATCATGGTGCGTGCCTCCCGCGATGTACATCGTGTGGGTCGCCGGGCTCACGCAGGCAGCGTGGCCGAACACTGGCCCAGGACCAAAGGCGGCCTCGTGTTGAATTTCGCTCCATTCCCCCGTCTCGATGTCAAATAACCACATGTCGCCTAAGACGACGACGTGTTTCCGTCCTCCAAAAACAATCATGGTCTGTCCGTAACAGACGGCGGTATGGTCCCCTCGCTTGCTAGGACACACCTTACCCCGCTGAGGCACTTCCGCCCACTGACCCCGCGAGGCGACGAACACGTGAATGGCGGACGTGTACTGACCTGGATCGCCCGGCCCGGTGACGGTTCTTCCGCCGAAGGCGTAAATACTACCGGTTCTCGGATAGGTGATGAGCGTATGGTTCATGCGCTGAAACACAGGTTCGATCTCGTCGACGCGTTTTGATACAAATTTTTGGACGTTGGCTTGTGGTTGATTGCTGCGGGCCGTGCGGAGGGTGGGTTCCTCGTGTAGAGTGGACGACACCGACGAGCGACGTCTGCCACCAGTGGCCTCGAAGCCAGCAAACATAGGGCTGCTCCCGAGGGCCGTGGTCGCTAACCCTAAGCCAACGCGAAGATCATCGCGTCGCTTGGACGCCTTGGACGTCCGTTGCGACGCTAGCATCGAGAAGATGAGCGATGGGGGGAGTGTGAGCTTTTCGACGCGTTGGTATTTGGTGTCGGTTGCTTTCCGTCGCTGCTGAGTGGATATCGGACCCTCGAGCATGAAGTCGCCCGCAGCTCCGGCCAGGGGGTTGTTGCCGCCTCCCTCCCGCCGATGGGACTCGAGCGCGTCGCTTCCTCCTCCGCGGCCTCCTCCGCCATGGCCGACGCCGACCGCCGCCGAGGCTGTGGTCATGGAATCGTCCGCCGACGGCGTGGCACCGTCACCGATAGCGAGTCGTGGCATCACTCCCAAGGAGGTTGACGCCGTAACGTGCCACGCCGCGCCAGAGGACTTCGCTGCTTGCCCTCTGCTTGCTAGGGCTGGTGAGGGAGCGAAAAGGCCGCTTTCACCATTCGCTGGGTGCAGCAGGGGGTCGGTGCCGTTGGTCGAAGGCTTCTTCGTCGCGACACCACCTGACAATGGTGGCGGTGGTTGGGGTTTTCTGGACACAACAAGGGGTTTTCGGCTGCCCGCATCCGCGCGCTGCGGCGGTGGTCCTGCCTTTCCTTGCTGGCCGCGCCCGGCGCCCACCACCGACGTCGTAGGGACCGTGGGGTCTGCCCCTGCCACGGGGGGAGGCGCCTGCGTGGTGGCCCCAACGAAGGCGACGAATTCATCCATTCAGCTCAGAATCGGACGGACTTTGCTTTCGCTCTTTTACGTTTCTGGTCGGGGGAGAAGTGCCATCATACCAAGTGCAGCGTGTGATCAAAAGAAAGCGGGGAGGATTGGGGAAAGCGAGATAAACAGGCCGGGCTCATTGATTGATTGATTTGATCGATCGGTAGACCTCTCGCGCTCATCGACACGACATGCGCAGCCACACCACAACATCAGACAAGACGCCTTGCAGCTCGAGGAGGGGTGGTAGGCCACGAAGGGAAAGGCGGATCGATGGGCAGGGCCCTTCTCTCTTTTTGGCAAACACGACTGAATGGAAGGGGGGGTTTGAATGACCGGTCGGTGTCAGCTTCACTCTTGGGCATGGTGCACCTCGAAGCAGTACCTAAGCTCATTTGCCTCTCCTTTCCCCCCGCTGCTATCCGTCACGTCACCGCCCAAACGGCACTCCCCTTCGACAAAAAGGGTTCCGCTGAGCCCTCATAGTCGCTGCCTTCCGCCACACCAAGCCGCCTTCCGGCTGATGGAGTCCTCCAAGGCGAGTTTCCTCGCTTGCAGTTGGATCATCGTTGTGAGCGGTCCCCCTTCCCCAGTTCCGGACGGGGAGGCTCGGTCCGACGACGACGACGACGTTCGATTGACCGCAGCCGCTTCCTTGGCGATGGCGGCGTGCAACGTGGCATCAAAGAGCTTGCGATCCGCTCGGTCGTACGAGTGCTCGACGCCATACTTGAACATGTACGTAAAAAATGCCAACGAGGTGGCTTGGCCGATGAAGTAGGACACGGGTTCCATGAGGTCCCAGTCAAAGTCGAAGAAGGTTAAACGTGACACCATCGCCAGCTGTAAGCCGGAGAAGGCGAGTGCGCTCCCCCACAGCGTGTTCCGCCGTCGTTGACTCTGAGTCACGAAGCGGTGCTGATGCGGTTCGAGTTCAGCGATTTTCGTTTCCACTCGGCACAATTCCTCGCGCAGCTCTTGGCAGGGGTCCCAGCTCGTTGTCGGTGATGAAACAACAGGCCCCCCTCCACCTCCGCCTGATGGCTGACGGGACGACAGCACAGTCGAATTTGATGGCAATGATGGTGATAACGATGAAAACCGCGGCGGCTGAAGATTCGTAGCGGAAGAGTCATCGAACGCCGTTGCAGTGGCGGACAAAAATTGACCCGCCGATAGCCATGTCACGTCCTCCGTGGTCACCAACCTGCCGCAGCGGTGCAGAGCCGTCCATTCATCGTCTAAAATCCCTGCAACTCGTCGCCTTTGTTCGAGCCAATCACGGTCCACGGCAATGGGCCCATCACCACGCTCTAGAGCCGATTGCCCTCCCGGCACGAGTGCGCCAGGAGACGCAACACTGCGGAAAAAGGATGCCACGACAGCCGTACGAGCGACAGCGTGACGCAAGCGGAGCAGCCGGTCCTCCTCTGAAACGCCAGGATTCGTGGTAACGACGGGTGAGGACGCGAACGAAGCCACCGCCCCCGTTGACGCGGCATGCAATCGGACCACGCCGCGTTGTAGCATCCCCCCGCCCGAGTCAACTTTGAGTTGGGTTAGATAGAGTGAGAGTGAGAAACGAAAAACATTCGGCGATCCACGTGGATGGGTAGGTCGTCTTCGCATCTCACCGGAGAGGTGCAACACGGCCGCCCCTCCCCCGAGAAAGAGAACGCTTGGAGAAAGCAAGAAAGAACAAAAGAAGACAACCCGTTTGTGAGGGCGATGGGAGCCTCATGACATGCCCGATTCGACTGGTGGCACCCGACCCGATCTGATCTCCCCGCCGAAGGAGGAGGAGGAGGAGGAGGAGAGCATCCTGGAGTTACCGGTCGCCGGACGTCGACGAGAGCGCAAAGGGAGTCCTTTCCTGTGGTGGTTTCGAAAATAACTGACGATACAGCGACGAAAGAAGGTTAGCCCGTTCCGATCAATCCGCTAAAAGCCAATTTGGGAATAAAAATCGTTCCACGAGTGATAAGATTCCTTCTTGTGACTCGATGACGATGCCGCCGCGACCTCGTCCCTGTGCAAGCCACACGTGGCGAAGCGACTTCGGATCGTCTCCGCCACGTGTAACCCCAACACCTTGACACGACGTCCGAGCAACTTGATCCTCCGTTGAGGACAACGACGACGAGCGTTGTGGGGGCTGCGCAGCTTCTGGTTGAGCCCATCGGGTGGTGCCACGACGTTGTTGTACGACGAACGTGACAGCGGGTGCGGTACTTGAGGGAACGCCCGTGCGGAATCTTCTGAGCTGCATTCGGAACAGGACATACCTTCGCACGACGTATCGCTGAGCCAGGACGGCGAGATACGGCCACGTCGGGTAGATGTGATTGAATCCCGGCGGCGTTGGTGTCCACGCGCGTCTGGAATCCGGTTGCGCGAACGCGTGAGGCACGTGGGACGTGTGACGGAGACCGAGGTAGCGCATCCAGTCGATCATGCATGTCCGTGGGCGGTCGATGGTTGTGTCTTGAACTTTGTACGAATCGTTCATGTTGAAGGAGGAACTGTTCCACATGACAACCAAAGGATCATTTGCGTTCCAGGGCGCCAGATAGTGATCATACTTGCCCAGCGATCCAACTGTGCGCGTGGCGATGAAGAACAGGAGCCACCGATGAGAGTCGTCCCGAGGCGGGAGTGGCTGTTGGATAGTGGTAGCGCTGCTTGGGTCACGTGGTGGTGGTGATGGAGCCATTCGCAAAATGCGCTGCACGCAGTCACCGCTGAGCATTTGGTTGCTGTTGCGTTGGCACGCGTCAAAATACCAATGTGTTTTTGGGTAGTACATGTCGCCCATTGTTTGCTCAATTGCGCTCACGCGTGCGCAATCCGCCGTGAAGTGGCCCAAAGTAACCGTGACGCCAGAAGACCATTTAAAAGTCAGATCGCCAACGGAAAAAAAAGGTCGCTCGAGCACCCAAAGAAGGAACCGCCGCCACCGATACTCGAGAAACGCCTCGACGATGAAGGGCAGCCGCTCACTGCACACGAACGTTGGGGAAAGGTGCACGACTCCGAGCGGTGTATAATTAAGGCCATGAGGATCAGCGTCGAGTCCATCACTGTGATCCTCCACGTCGTAGGCCGAGCGGCTTCGCCGCCGCCAGTCCAGAGACGCCGTTCTGGAGCATTCCCTGCTGTTCACTTCTGCCTCCAGGGTCACGGTCGATGAGGATTCCACGGTCTGTATGATGGAGGAAGAGCTGGGACCCAGTCGCGGCGGTCGACCGCGCATCGTGGTGGATTGCCGCCGCCACCCGTCACGCGTTGAGATGTCGACGAGGAGTTGCAGCACGCTGACAAGATGGTCCCAGAGCGGCGGCGCGCCCATGTCCACCTGTGGATACAACGCGGGCAGCGTGCGAAGCAGCGTCGCGGTGGATCGAATCGTTGTCACCGCAATATGGAACGACCGTACGCCGTCGTCGTACGTTCCTGTTGGAAGTGCCGATGGAGGGGCAGCAATGCGACGACTTTGGATCACGGCGACTGTTACGGGATACGGCAGCACCGGCACACTCCAGCGCAACGAACGCACGAGCATCGCCGCCGACCGGTGGGACATCGTGAAAACGTCGGTCCCTCTGATTGTGCCGGGTGAGGTCCCCTCCGGCGTGCACCGAGCATCGCGAAGTCGAATCGATAACGTCAGCTGCGCGACTAGCCCCAATATCGTCGGGCAGTCACGAACGAAGACAACGTTCTCACGCGCCGCAAAATTAAGCCGGGTCGTTTTCTTAAGCTCAGCGGTGGCTCCGGGCCTAACACGTCGACGCCCACCTCCTCGAGGTGCTTCTCCTCGTAAAAGCTGCGCCGTCGCACGAATCTCACAGCGGCAAAGAGCTCTCAGCCCGTGTGCCCCACGACGTCGGAGCAATGTCGCCAAGATGTTGATGCCAGGGCTGTCACCGGCGGCGTTCGACGGGTGCTGCCAGCACCGGATCATCCACATGTCAACTCCAACGACGGTTTTTCTGTCGGCCTCGCGCGGCGGCACCATCAGCGGCACCGTCAGTTCGCCCATGATGTAGTC
>ERZ1292630.2776-Hain-H41-02um-R3-2776-length-15880-cov-6_pt1 | contig 15880 bp, 5 predicted proteins | sample MGYA00564408_ERZ1292630 | MGnify/ENA primary metagenome ERZ1292630 (study PRJEB36523, sample SAMEA6512641) | groundwater metagenome | collected 2019-01-08 | study: AquaDiva: Metagenomics assemblies of 32 groundwater samples | reverse complement strand
GGGAGGCGGAGGGATGTGGGGGGGTGGGGGTGGGGGGTGTGCAACTTTGCACATCGCATGCCACTACTCGAAAAGTGAACGACGAGGACACGTGTCGTTTGCGTGTACTGCAAAGGAAATGCCCCATCCCTCGCGATACGAAGGAACAGCAACCGCTCATCTTGGGTGGTGACACACTCGTGCAGCGCTGCCGAAGCAGTCTGCCTCCCGATAGGGGGGAAGGGAAGGAAGGAGGGACGACCACCGCCACTGTTCGTTAAAGGGGACGCAGTGAGGGAAGGAGGGAGCGAGTGGACACCAGACGACTTGTGGATAGTGGGGACGGACTCCCTTGCGGGAGTGAAACGGGAGACTACGAGTTTGTTTTTCTTGGATTGCGTGTTGTGTGGTGTAGGTCACGTGACGGGTTGGTGGGGATGATCGCGCGAGCGATGCGACCGGGGAGGAACGTGCACTTTGACTTTGGGAGGGTAAACGATCTACGAAATGTGGACGTGTCGCCAGCGTGCCCGTTGTCTCACGCTACTTGGCTTCTCTGGTGTCGAACAGCGTCACTCGCACAACGCTCGTCCTGCCGCAGCCCGACGCCACGACCACAGCACCCGCCCCGGCCGTCGCCGTTGTTGCCGACGAGTTTCGGTCCTGTAAGGAGGCGCCGACATTGTCTGCACCCGACGAAGGCCAGTCGCGGTGAATGGGAAGGCACCTGGCGGAAGGTCCCCTCGTCGTTCGCGTCGCCACCGACGAGGGGACGCCCACAAATTGCACCGTCATCGCAGGCGCCTCGTCGTGCACCACGACCGTCAATCGCGCCGGCCTGGAGGACGGTGGCGCGGCGGTCGCGGAGGCGGCAACTGCAGCAGCGTGGCGATCGTCGTCGTCGCATGCCGGCGTGGCATTGTGACTCGAGCGGTATCGACTGTCTTCCGGCCGGCCTGATCCAAAAGACGTGCGGCGACCACGGAGGGTTACGCTTTGGTCCAGGTCGTCGTCGTCCTGGCTCAGAACGCGGCCATCTCCCTCCTCGCCACCGTCCGAGGTCGTGGCGACGTCCTCTGCCAGCTGAATGAGAGGGGCGTCAGCAGCGGGCGACGCAAAGTCACTGGACCCGTCCGCGGGGAACAGCGTTGCCGAAGCGGCAAACGAGCCATGCTTCTTGTGAGAACGGCGCCGTGCCGCGAGCCAGTAAAATGGGCCACAGTCTACCGCCGGCTTACTACTGCTGTCGTGCGCGGAATTGCGTACGCTCATTTCTTCGTCATACGCGGCCAGTTCTTCTCCTCCACCCGCGGGCAGCAAGAGCAAGTCGGCGTACTCTTGGGAAACCCAAATCTGTGGGCGCCCGTTTCCCCCCGTGTGCGGGGGCGGTTCGGCCGCGTACGACCCCACCGTCGGCGTAGGTCGCTTCAAACGCGCTTCGCGAATACCCACGTCATCCTCCAACGCGCTGGCGATTTGTAGCGTGGTATCGAGAGCTTGGGAACCGACCAGACCCAGTTCGAGGCGGTGGTTACCCCATGAGACGGGCCCGAGCAGGGCCGGGCCGACGTGCATGGTCGCGAGAAACTCAGGATCGCTCGGTCGCACGGTGCGCCGAAACTGGTGCAGAAAAAGCGTGACGAGGCGGGCGAAGCGACCGAGCATCAAGCTCAGACGTAGCTCCGATGCGTCGCTGGCCGCCCACATCGCGGCATCGGTCTCCCGGTGCTGCTGCTGGTTCGTTCCAGCCCCCGCTGACGGGCTTCCTCCATAGGCGAAGCATGCAGGAGGTTGGACGATCCCCGCCGCCGCCGACGACGCGACCGACCGCGCGTGCTGGCGACGCCTTAGGATTCGTCGAATCCAAGTCCCGACCGACGGATGCTCCTCCTCGTCACCTTCGGCAGATGGTACTCCCTGTGCCCGCTGTGCCTTCGCACCACTAAGTTCCTTCTCCTCGGTGGGCCGCGTGTGGCAGAGTAGGACGATGTGGTCGCCTTCGAACTTGTGCAGCATGGCTTCACTTAACTCAAACGCCGAAAGGTCGCGTTCTTCCCAAGGCGTGCTGGACGGCACCGTGCTGGACGGCACATTACAGCCTGCTTCACTACGCCGCGCGCTGGATCGACGACGGGCGGACGAAGGCCTCCGCGAACGGCTGCCGCGACCCAACACCTCGTCGCGGAATTGAATCGCTTCCTCACGTAGGGCGCGTTGATAGCATGCGGCTATCGGCATCACCGCAGACAACGCCTCAGCCGCGTCGACGGGTTTTCTTCGGACGTTGTGAGACGCAGATGATAGGGGCGCCGACGTGCGGGCGGGATTGGCGACGTTGAAGGCGACGAACGGTTGCTGACGCACCGTGGTTCCTGGCGCGGCATTGGTCACGCCTTCCAGGGCGACGCCAGGTGGCGAAGTGAGCATCGTCGCCGCAGCCTTCGCGCTCGCAGTGGATTCGTTCGGTTGGCGCACTTCGACGGTAGACCGGACACTCTCGCGCGACGCAAGCGCGTCACCCTCTGCACCTGGCTGACACAGCGCCGCGTTCGCCGCTGCCGTTCCCGCAGCACTGGGTGAAGGAAATCCCGACGTGGCTGCGCTGCTCCCGGCCGACGTCATGCTCGCGAGTCCCCCTGCCGGTAGCACCACGGGCTGCATCGCGACATGCTGGGCCAGCGGACTGTCGACGCCCTCGGATGCCGAGAAGCTGCTTCGTCTGCCCTGAAACACCCATTGCGGTAACCCGAGGGTCGTGGACATGTTCCCAGCAGCCGACCAGTTCATGGATTGCAGGAACACGCCGGTTGCGTCGATGCCGACGTCGAAACTGGCGGCGGGTACCCTCACGACCGCGACGGCGAGTGTTGGAACAAACGTCGTGCCTGGGAGAATGTGGCTCCGGTCGACGAAACGCCTCGCGGCAAGCGGCAGCGATGCGTAGAGGTCGATCGACGGGCTGGTCGCGGTCGGCTTTGAATACCGCAACTGCTGCTGCGCGCGCACCCCGGCTAGGCCAAGGATGCGACGCACGACAAAAGCATCGATGCAGCGGCGTTGAACCGCGATCATGTGGCTCTTTGGATGCTGATGATCCGATGACGGCTGAGCGGTCGGTGCGGCGGCGGCCAACTCGTCGTTTCCTTGCAACGACAACGACAATGACGATGACGAAGCCATCATGAAAGGCGGAGCGCGTTCCGCGACGACGTCGTGCAGGGCGGCCGTGGTGTCGTCAAACGACCTGTCGAGCGCCAGTCCCACCATGACGGCTCGAAATAGTCGGCGGTCGCGACGTTCGATGCGCAGCGTGAGGATGGAGGTGATCAGCGTCACGGCGACGCACGCGGCGACGACGTCGCGTTGAATCGCGGCAAATGGCAGCGGCGGCGCATCCGTCGGCCGGCGCTTGCCTCCATCCGCCCACATCTCGAGCCGGCTGCTAAGTGCAAGTGCGAACGGGACGAAGGCAAAGACGACGACGTCGAGCAGCCACCAAACGTACCAAGGGCAGCAGTACTCGACGAGAAGCGAGCGCCTCATGTAGGACTTGATCGGTGTCGGCAACAGGGGCGGTATCATCGCAGCCTCATTCAATAGGGAGGTGGAGGGGTCAGCTGGGGTGGCGATGCCCCCCGCGGTTTGGTGGATGGACGTTAGTGGGCGAGCAACGACGGGCTGGCGCTTGACGCTGGCAGTGCCGGGGCGGATTCGCGCGCCTCGTGACCCCAATAGTGGTCGCAGCAGTGACCATAGCACGGAAAGCCACACCATATCGACGACAGCGATACTGGATGTTTGTGCTGCGCGCGCAACGCTGCCGTGCGCTAACAGCAGGATGAAGCTCCCGTAGAGGCAGGTAGGGGTTAACCACAAGGTGGCGACGTGAATTACCGCGGACGGCGTCGCCGCCATGACGGAATCTGCATTGACGAGCGCGCACGCCCCGTCGATCGAACCGGTGGCAGCATCGACCGCGGCGGGTCCAGCAAAGACTTTGGCCGAGACCGCCATCACGTTGGTCGCTGCCGATAATGGTTCCGCACTGGTTGACGCCTTGCTATCCAAGTACGCGATGCGGCGAGACAGCGCGGCCTCCGCGAGGCGCAGCGCGCCCCTCAACGCACGTTCCTCCCGTTCAACCTGCGTCGCCTTCGACACAGCCGCCGCCGGCATCGGGCCAGGAGGCGTCGGCGTTGATGATGTCGACCAGCACACCGCCGCAGCGCGCGCAAGCGGCACACATGCGACGACGACTGCGACGACGGTGAGTTCGACACCCGCAGGATAACCCGTCGTCGACGTCGTGGCACCAATCAGGCAGAACAGACTGACGGCAGCCGTGATCGAGGACACGAGCACGTCGGTGCTAAGAGACGCCGCCATGACGGACTGCGCCCCCGAAATGGGTAGTCCCAACCTTGTTGATGCAAAAATGCTGGCCGTGGCGGTGGGAGGCGTGCTTTGGTGGTACACGACCGCCGACGCGCCCTGGTACCAACTCTCCACGAAGGGATCGGCGAAGTGTACGCCGCTCTGCAAGACCCCAGCGAGACCCCGGAAGAGCCAAAGCCGCCGTGACGATGACGGCGCTGAGGGAGCCGGCGTCGGTCCCAATGCCCCGGCCGCTGCTCCGTCAATCGCATCAGCTCTTGCCGGTGGCCGCCTGCCGGCCGGATTCGGCGAGTCCCGAAAGCCTTGCACCGCGTCGGGATTGTCTCCGCCGGCGCGCGGCTCCGATGGCACTGCTGCGCCGTGTCCTCGTTGCGTCGTGTCGTCTTCGCGACGCGAAGCGCCGCTGCGTGGTGCAATGGCCTTCGCCGTGTCGGTTGGCCGCGCGAACCAACGCCAGTTGCCGACGGGAACGAGCACCGCAGGGTCGTCCACGGCGAGGCGCGTGGCGTCCAAGCCCTGGGGTGTGAGCCGGCAGGCAAAGCAGCGGCTCGAGCAATTGAGGGGGCATGGCAACACGATACCCGCGGATGCAGGTGGCTCAATGGAACGAGAAAGCGTCTTCGCGATCGCCGCCGCCGCCGCGGTGGTGAACGTTCCGTCGCCGTAGTGCCGAAATTCCTCGGCCAGTCGGTGGTGATACGAGCGGAGGCCGCTGAGGCCGCCCGTGAGGAATGAGCGAGGCACCATCACGCGGCCATCCACCTCGGTTGGCAAGTGGATTTGTACGCCCCCACAACGGACGCCAAACAGCGCCAACTGTTCGCGCAACATATCGCGACGAATGACTTTGCGTACGCGCGTGCCTGGGACGAAGGTGTCGTCCGAGGATCCGCCGCTGCCGCCGCTCGGGCGGTTGCCCCGGGCATAGCTTGAGGCGTCGACGGCCTCTTCACCAAGCGCCTCTCCGTGGACGAGGCGCCTTTCATGCTGCACCCTACCCCACGTCGACTCCGGGGCGATGGATACCGCGTGACTGGCGCCAGAGTGCGTACTGTCGTAGACACTGCCCTGGATGGACAAAGCGTCGACGGATCCGTCGCCGCTCCTGTCACCGTGGCCCCCATCAAGATCTTCAACGAAAACGCACTGCCGCTTCGCCGCAGCGTGGCGCACGTGATCCAGCCAATCCTCGGGTCCACGCACAGACGTTGCAATGGAAGCGGCTTCGGCGCTGGTGGCCGCGTCGTCCGCGTGCTCCTCCGGCTCCCAGGTGAATCTCAGCAGCCAAGCCCCCGCCGCCTTGGCCTGTTGCATGGCTAGGGGCGGCGTCTTCTCGGTCGCATTCGGGCGGTGCGGCGGCGCGGCGGTGGTGTCGGGATAACGAGCACCTCCAGCGACCGCGGGGCGCAAGCCCCCTAGATGGTCCGACGCGACCGAGGCAACCCCGGCATCGGACATGGAATCCGTCCATATGGACACGACCACCCCTCCTGGGCTGCCCGGGTGGCCCCCAAAAGGTCGCAACTTCGGCGATCCCGATTGACTCCAATCGCCGAGCGGATGATGCGACATGGGTGGCGAGGCGGCGGGTAGCTGGTGGTCGGCACTCACGCGGCCGACGTTGACGGTCCCGGCGGTGATGCCGAGATAGGTGGGAGAGGCGAACAGCCCTTGCTTGGGCAGGAGGATGGGCTGTCCCCCTCCTCCCCGGCCACCGAGGCCGCTCGGAGACGACTGCGGGTGCGGAGACACGGGCACGCTCGACGCTGCCGTAGTCGTGCTCGATCGACGGCGGTCGCCAGGGCCAGCCACGAAGCATTCCACGTCAAACTGAGTATCGATCGCGCTGTCGCTTAGCGCATGGTGGGTCGTCGGCGAGATGAACACTTGGCGTTGCCGCCAGAGCACGGTGCAGTCGGTGGCCATGGCGCTGGTCAGCAGCGCGCACTGTTGCCCCTGCGACGTCGGGCGCGGGTCACTACGCTGCGACGTTCGACCCGTCGAAATGGCCGCACCGTCCGCCTCGTCCGCCGGCAGGTCCGGCGGCAGCGCGTGGACCGCGGATGGCCCTTCGATGCTGCGCGTGACGTCAACCGACATCGCAAGGAAGTGGCTCTCATGTATGGCTCTCAGCAACGACGCGTCGAAGGACGTGACAACGTAGCGACGCCATGTCGCGACCGGCGGAGGTGGCGGCACGACGCCCCCAGAGGACGGTGTGGGCGGCCCGACGAGCATGCCGCCCACGCCGCCGCAAGTATGGACGGCGACGGCGAAGGGCCCTTGGGCTTCTAAGTGCGCGAGCATGTCGAACGTAGCGGCGTGAAACGCTTCTTCCGGCGTGAAGGGAGCCGCTGCTGGTTGCTCTGCGGCCGCCGCACTCTCCGAACCATCTGCTGCTCCCCCCTGGTGGGATCGTCGCCCCCCCTCGCCACTACCGTCGTCCTCATCCCCGTGGATGGATCCGCGGTTTGACGACGAAGCGAGGCGCCGAAGGGCGAGCGGCGCACCACCACGCGGCTCCTCGTCGCCATCCGTATCGCAGGAATACGTCGAGGCGCAGCGCAGTTCGAGATGCGCGTTGCTCGTGCGCCGGTAGAGCAAATCCTGCCGCATAGGGGATGGCTTGCTCCTCATCGCCGCGAGGGCGGTGGTGGCCGTTCCGCTGCGGCTGTTGGCCATTCGGCTCTCCGAGGAAGCCTGCTGCTGCTGCTGCTCGGCCGTCCACGCGGTCACGCGGCACCCACCAGCGGTCGCCGTCGGCGTTCGCCGCCCGGATTCAGGGGGCTCCTCTACGGTGATGTTCCCCGCTGTGTGCAGCAGGGCTGCATGAGTCGCTCGACGACCCCGCGCAGGCGAACATGCGTTTCCAGGCATCGGGGCCAAGTAGTCGGGAAATAAAGAGCTGACATAGACGGCGTTGGACTGAGCGTTGGCAACGCCAAGTTGCTGCGCGGCGGTCGCAAAGCAGCAGGACCGGGCGGGGTGGTCAGCGAAGTAGCCGGGTAGACCGCACACCGCGAGGTAGGTGTCGCCCGAGCCGGGTGCGGGCCACAGGCCACAGGCCTCCATACGAGCCGAGAGACCCTCTAGCAACGCCACTTGCTTCGAAAAAGCGACCCCCAGTGACCGGTGGATGGATGCCTGAAGCCGCGTAGAGGAAGACGCGGTCGTCCGGCGATAATGATGATGGGTAGACGTGGTCTCGCCCGTCTCTCCCTCCTCCTCCTCCTCCTCCTCCTCCTCGTCCAAACGGCTTCCTACCATCAAACGTCGGGTTGCCGCGGACGATCTGTTCGGCGACGCCAACCAAACCGCCCAACGAACTAACCGCGACATATGCGCCCGATACCATACGAGGTCGAGAGACACGACCGTCACCGCGTTGAAGGCAGGGATGCTGGGGCACCCCGCCAGACCTTTCCTCATCACGTCTGGCGGCGCCAGCGCCGTGAGCGTGCACTGGAGCACCGACGTCGCGTCCCGGAGGCGGTGGCGCCGATGGTTGAGGCGCAGCGTGCCGATGGCGAAGGCGACCCGCTCCCGCCACTCCAGGAAGCACACCAGCCAAGGAGTGAGCAACAGCAGGAGCAGCCACGCCACGAACAAGAGGAAGTCCTGCGCACAGTGTCCGTCGCGACACGACGAGGACGAGGAGGAGGCAGAAGAAGACGTGGTGGTCGCTCCATCGACGGGAGACCCGAAGGGAAAACCCCACAGCAGTTGACTCGCGGCCCGATAAACGGGCGAGCCCAAGGGCAAACTTGTCGGGCCATCGACGAAACGGTACTGCGTGACTGGGACGTCGGCATCACCACTAGTGCCGTTGACATACTGTGTGACGTTGGGAGCCGAGGTGGACGCCGGCAAAAGGTGAAGCGCCACTGGCGAGCACGACTCAGGATCCGTTGACGACGGCAGACTCATGGCAGCTTGACCCCCGACGACGAGGGCGGTCACCGCCAGATAGGCCAACGTCCACGGTCGTCGCGGGGACAACAACACGCAAGGGACGATGGTGAAGCATAAGACTTCAACCGGGACGAATAGGGCCGAGGAGGAACCGGCCAATAGCGCCGACCCTCCGTTGCTGTGTTCAAGTCGGGGAGAGTGGGCAGCGGCCTCCAAAACGTCAGCGACGAAAGCGCTAGGCAGCTTGAGTTGCAACAACGCCGTGGACGCGTTGGCGTAGCCGCCCGACCGGGCAACGCGCGTCGACGCGCTGCAGGCGGCACTGGATAGCGCGCCGGGCAGCACGACGCCGGCACCCGCGTAGGTCGTGCGAATGGCAAAAGGGAGCGCGCCGAACCCGCCTACGCGAAACAGGGCGAGGTCCCAACAAAACGCGCCGACCGTGGTCCATAAGAGAAGGGTCACGCCGACGAGATCCTCGTAGCGCCGCGGAGAGAGCGGAATACCGAGGAGCATGTTCTCACTGCCCCCGGCGGCGAACTCTCCTTCCGTCACCACCCCTTCCATGGCTGCACCATTGGCAGCTAGGTGAGCTTCGTTCTGCTCCCTCATTTCGTCGCTCGGCGGGACGGAGACGACAAGCCGTTGGCGCGGCGACCGGCGCGATGCCGCGCAGAGTGCATCCATGGCAGCCCGGATGAGAGCCTGCAGCCCGATGGCCGTCGCTATAATCACGGTCCACGACGCCGTGAACATCAAGGCGAACCACATCCACGTGTGGGCGACCGACACCCCGCCACGAACCCTTGCGCCACTGAAGGAAGAATCGGCGAGGACGGCACTCAGCCATGAAGACGCGGCCGGCGGCGGTCGCACGCCAGGGCACATGACGGGATCAAGATAGACGAAACTGACGAAACATACACCGAGAAACAAAATAGCCACCGGAATGAACGTACGCGACCAGTTGGTGGGGCACCGTGACGCTTGAAACTGGCGCTCCGCCGGCGTGTTGAACGTCCACGCGACCGAATTCGTCGGATCCTTGCCACTCGCTTCACCGTGGTGGTCTGTGACGTTGAGGTTCGTCGATGACGACCGTAGTGTGATGGCTGGTGATTCACCTTTCCGTCGCTGCGCAGCGTCGACGAGGGGTCGTTCGGAGCTACCATCGACGCTGCTAAAAGGCAACGGCAACAGCGCATCGAGCAACGTCCGGATGCTGCCGCTCCGCGAGGATTCGGAGGCCCCAGCTCCATCGAGACTTGCCTTGTTCTCCCATCCGGCATTTGTGTCGTCTGTTGCATCAAACAACGCAGCCACGTCAACTAAATGCACAGGAGTGGCATTGCATGCGCCAGGCCGCGGGGGATCGGATGCGACGACGTACGGCCGCTTCTCGACCTCAAAGCAATCGCGAGCCCCCCGCATCGCGCTGGAGGGCGACGCGACGTCCACCGAGACGAATAGCGTCGGTGCGGCGCAGCTAGTGGCGCAGCTAGTGGCGAAGGCACCAGTTTGCTTATCGGCGGTACGATGCGGCATCCATCGGCCGTGCGCCGTCGATGCGGATGCTGTTGCCTCGGCACTCATCGGTGGGCTGAAATGAAGAGTTATTACGACCGGTGTCTACTATCCTGGGCGGCTCATGATCGTAGACGCGGGGGGAATCGACGAGAGAGCGCGCGTCTGTGCGACGTAGGATGAGGACGGCAGACAGGTCCTTCCAACAAATCCCACCATCGTGGTTTACGCACTTTAGAATACAGTAGGAGCGACGAGGGGAGCGATCTCGAACGCAGCGGAGATTGCAATGTAGGAAGGAGGAGGCGGGAGGGGTACAGCAAACGTTTTCATCTATTGGTGACTTGCAGGCACACCAACTCGCCAAACGGCAAGCCGCACATTCGCCCCGCAGTACTAAATGTCATCTCCCACCTGCGGCGCGCGGGGTTTCGCGGCGGCGGGTGGTGGCCGGGCAACGACGAGATCATCATCATCGTCATCGATGCGTATCGGTGCGGCGGCGGCCAGCCCCTTGTTGCTTGGCGCAAGGGCCGCCGGAACGGGCAGATCGTCATCCGAGTCTGCGAGTTGAATGGGTGCCTTCGGTGACGGTGCGATGGGCGACGGTGAGGCCGCCGCCGGAACCGTCTTTGGGAGCGGCAAGTCGTCGTCGTCGTCCAGCACAATGCGGCGAGGCGGCGGCAACGGCAGGTCATCATCGTCATCGAGGAGGATCGGCCCTGCGCGGGGGGCCGCGGCACCCACTGCTTTTTGGCCTTGTCCGGGACTAGCCGATGGACTGGCCGTGCTCCCCGTCGTGGCGGACCCTGCGGGGCTGCCCGAGCCACTTGCGTTTCCTCCTACTAAATTCACGATGAGCACGCGATGGGCTGGGTCCGTGACGCCGAAGCTGACGAGGTCATCCGGTCACATGCACGAGAGGAGGTCCAGGTCGACGCGTTGCCGTTGCAGCATGACGATGTACTTGGACAGGCCATTTCGTAGCAGCAGGGCGGCCATGGGATCGCTCACGTCGATCGCGTCGGGTGAGTGCTCGTGTCCCTTCGGGAGCACCTTAGCGGGTGCCTTCGTGCTGCCATAGACAAATTTCGCCCCGGTTTGCTTTTCGTACACGTCCAGGGCGTGGCGGAGCTTGACCTTCGGCGTCGGGCTGTGCTTCTGCAACTGGTAGCCGGGCTTTTCCTGCAACTGCGAGAGCGCGGCGACTAAGCTTTCGAGAGAGGGTCCGGTCTTGGCCACGGAGATGTCGCTGTCCTTCACGGATATTTCTCTGGCCTTGCAAATACAGGAAGCGACGTACTGTGCGGTGTTCCCCGCGCTGCCCTCGTCGTGGATCACCACTTTCGACTGAGATGACGCGAAGCTCACGCACAAGTCGTGCTGTTCGGAGCTGCACACGCCCAGAAAGTTCTCTCCACCGACAAAGATCTTCGTGACACTGGTCAAGGACACGCACCGCACGCAGTCGGCATCGGGCCGAAACACATAGAGAAACTTGTCACTCAGCATCAGCACATGATCCGCCAGGTGCTGCGTCGCAACGGACGACGCGGACGATGCGGAAGCAGCCGGCAGTGCACCAGGGGGTTGCGACGCCGCGGTGATGTATGTGACGGAATTAAACACGTACATGATCGCGCGTTCCAGAATGGAAAAACGAAATAGATGCTCCGCTTGAGGAAACACGAAGGGCAGATCGCATCGCGGGTCTCGCTCTTCAAGTCCAAAGGTAACCGTTTCCATGAGTCCCGCAGCCGCTAAGCTCGCTCGCACTCCAAGCGTCCAGGTGAAATAGGAACTCTGGTCCGCGCAGCGCAAGTCCCACGCTTCCACTTTGCCGTCGGGGAGGGTACCCTCGATCGTCATGGAGTACAAGTCCGCATGGCCGAGTTTCATGGAGCCCGTCTTTTCCGGCGTCCGCGACAACTTGGTCACGATAATCGTTCCCTTCGGCGCCTTTTCCGACGATTCCGAATAATGGAGGCGGCGCGTTGCGGGTTCAAACGTAATGTAGCGCTTGACCCATTTTCGAGTGTACTTCGCCGATTTGTCGAGGAAGCCGCAGATGTTGTTGCTGCCACCCGCCTCCGACATGAAGTGACGTTAATTCGCTTTGTGTGATTAAGTCGATCGGAACGTTAACTCCACAAGGAGAGAGGACCGTGATGGACTTTCTGCATAATCTCACGAAAGCGCCCCAGTGTTCACTTCGGGCGCAATGGGGCAGGAGGGCTGGGAAACCTACCTCGACGCAGGAGAGGCCTTGTACAAAGGAAAGGAAGGACAGAGGTACGTCCGCCCACCACTGTCGCCTGGGGATGATTCCTTGTGAGCGAGAAAATGAGAAGGGCGAAGCGTCAAGTACTGAGAAACGAAGAGGAATTCAGAGCGGTGTTACAAAACAACAGGGAGGGAGGGGGTCGGAAAAGGAAAAGAAACGCCGAAACTGAGTTGCAAAGGAACGAAGGGGGCGATTTCCTCGAAGCAAAAACGCAAGACTACGAACTGCTGCGCGGGAGTGCCACACCCACGTGGCTCTCCCTTGTGGCCGTGCGCACTACAAATCGTCATCGTCGATCATCACTGCAGAGACGGTGGCCGCACCGCGAACGGCGACGGCAGCCGGCGGAGGCGGCGGCGGCGGCGGCGGTGGAGGGGGAGGCGGAAGGCGCCCGTCCATGCCCGCCGAATTCGTCGCGAGCGCCGTCATCAAAGCCGTGTCATTGAGGGCGTTTTCAATGCGGACCTGATGGTCCACCGACGTGATCCCCTTCGCACGCAGATCCAAGCTGTCCATGCACGACAGCACCTCCCAATCCACTCCTTGATCGGATAGCATATGGTAGTACTGCGGCAGGCCAATGGACAAGAGCAAACGGTGCATCTTATCTACGCCTTGCGGGATGCGCGACGACGCCCCGGTGATCGATGACCGTCTCGCGCCCGACGCGCTTCCCTGGGAACCGGTGGCATCGCTTGGAGCGTTGCTATTGCTCGGCTGTCCAGCCGCGCCCTTCGTGACGCCAAGCAGCGGATTGACGGTTAGAGGGTTGCCCTGCCCTGTTGTGGACGCTGATGGCGCGCCGTTTAGGTGCGGGCCGGTCGCGTGGTAGTCTGTTTCGCCGGTCGCCTTGCCGCTGCTCGACGGGCCCCCAAGTGTTCCCGCGCCGCCCGTGTTCAACATCGACACCTCATTGGGCGCCACGGAGCCAGCCATCGCGACATCGCCAAGCGCGATGAGCTGCTTCGTCAGCGTCAGCTGATTCTTTTTCACGCCTTCAGCAATCATCTTCGCCAACAGCTTCTTGGTCATTGGAAGATGCACTTTGAGCGAGTAAAACTCCGTCGGGTCTAACGACAGTTGCGGCCTTAGCAGTTCCACTTTGGCTAACCGTTCGCGCTTGAGAGGCGCCGGTTTCGACGTCGGCGTCCCTCCAAAGTGCTCGTGCAGCACCGAAAGCACCAGACAAAGGTCCTCGGCCATCGTTCGATCCAGTGTCAGCAGCACGTCGTACTCGGGCATCGCGCACTGCAGCGCCACCCACATTTTTTCCACCGCGTCGGATGCCGCCTGTTCGGCGGCCGCCGCTGCCGCCGCCGCCGTGTTGACGTTTCCGCTGCCTCCTGCGGCGCTACCTGCTTTGGGGGACGAGGCCAGCGCGGGATCGGGCGACTGCGCGGCGGCGTCCTTGGGCACCGCCACGGTCATGATACGGGTGATATCCTTAATGGCGATGCAGCGTTTGATGTCCGCCTCCATGGTGCAAATGCAGACCGTCAAGTCACCGCAGAAAACGGCCACTTTCTCGACGACGTCTTTGCCACTCTGAGGATACGTGCGTTTGCCTTTCGCGAAGTAGTGCAGCGCGAGCTTGTCGAGCGGCCCAAAGTGTTTGAGGAGCGGACCTGGAATGTCGCAGAAGCCGAGTCCGGTCTTCGGGTGGAACACAGGGAACCCGGCCTTTGGCATGCCCGAGTCCAACATGGAGTAATGGGACAGCGCCTGACAAATCCGCAAGTACCAAAGGTCGAACATCGATGAAGAAGGGCATTTCAGAAGCAGTTCGACGGGCTTGCCGCCGGTCCCGCCTTCCGTGGCTTCCACGAGCACCGTGTTGGCTTCGTGACCTGCCTCGGCGCCACGCGAAACTTTCGCGAGCGTCAGGTGGTGTTTGGCGGCGCCCCCTTCCATCTCGGCATAGGATAGCGTCAAGTCGCACAAGGTGAACCACCGTCGGACCCACTTCTTGGTGTACTTCGCCGACTTTTCAAGAAAGCCACTATACTGCCTCGCGGGGCTAAAATCCTCGTACTGCGTCACGGCGACGACGGTGCGCCCCAAGGCGTCCCGGCGTGGCACGGCGAGCGTGATGGTGCCTCCAAGCGGAACGGACGACGGCGCCGTGGACGGCTTCACTGGCGCTGCCACGCTTCCAGGAGGCGCCGCGGTGCCGCTCGCCGCAGGGGCAGGTACCGCTGTCGCTGCCTGGGGTGCCGCTCCTGGTGCGGTGGACGTCTGCGGCCGCGCTGCACCACCACCAGCGTCGCCATTGCCCTGGGCGCGCTTCGCCGCCTCTCTGGCAAAGCGAAAGGCCTCGTCGTCGTCGCTATCCGACATGATGACACGCGACGGGACGGGACGGAGGGTTGCGGCGACGAGTTCGGGGCCGGTTACCCCGTACACGTGAATCGAACCACCCACTCTTGCTCTACTCTTGGCTCCTTTTTTTTTGCGGTTGCTCAGGGGGAAAAAAATCAACCTCCTACGCATAACACTCACCGGACACCTGTTTTGTGCAAAGATGTTTGTCCATGACACAACCAGGAAGGATAATATGACCGGAGGGACAATCAAAGCGGCCGTATGTACGGCAAACGTCCGGTTGGCTGCGGTGTATTCAAATGGGAAGGGGAAATCTAAAAGGCAGTTGCCGTGTGAGACGAGCTCACGTCTGAGGTGCCGTGATGCTGTGCCCGCCCGAGATGCCCGTGTGCACCTGCGTCTTGCGCGTAATGTAGTAGTAACCCCGGCGCCAGTTGTAGGGGTCCTCGCGCCGCGCAAAAATCTCCCAGTATCGTTTGCAGACGGCGATGCTGAACTTGCTGCGCGACCGAGACGAAAACTGCACCCACTCGTCCAAAATGTGGTCGTCGTGGCCGAAGGCGTGTAACGACAGACCAATGCGAATCCAGGAGTCGTAGTTTTCGCTGTAGGACGAAGGGAGCTTTCTCAAACGCGTGACCGCTTCCGCGAATCGTTGCCACTTCTTTTCCTCTTTGAGAAAGCTGGGAATGGGACGCCCCTGCCCGTCTAGCTGAGCACCACTAGGCTTCGAGGATGACCCTGCCGCAGCGGCCAATCCGGCCGCCTCGGTAGCCGCGCGATCGTCGTCTGGGTCGTCGGCGGGCACATTTAAGGCTGTTTCGGGCGTACCGCCAACGGCGGCGGCCGCGTTGTGCTTGTCCGCCGCACGTTGCAGCGCGCGCTCGATCGCCGCAATACCGATCAGTCGGAAGGCATCAGTTCGGCCCACGGCGTCCGGGCGGGAGACCAAACTGTGGGCCATAATCGCAGCTGGCGACGTGGCGGCGGCATTTCCGAAGCCGTTCCCGGCGTCATGGAAGCTACCCGCGGGAGTGCCGAAGGATGAAATCAGCCCGTTGACCGTCTTGATGGCGGTTCCTAACAACTCATTCGGGGGTAACCTGGCGATGTCCTCGTTGTAGGGTCGCAAGACCCGAGGACGGTCGACGAACTTGGGGGCGAAGGCCATGCGCATCATGCCGTTGGGTCGGTAGACGCCCGCGTCGAAGGGCACGCTTGTCAAGTGAGGGAGCTCGGCGCTCACTCGTTCGTTGACGGCGAGGGCGACGCCTCGCATGGCGATCACGTCCGCGAACGCCGCCCCGCGGAGCGACACATGAAGGTGGTAGGAGTATTTGTGGCCCCGTTCGCAGCCGCTCTGAAGCAACAGGACGGTCTCGGGGTTCGCGCGGATTTGGCCGAGCACAGCGTGCAAGTGAGTGAGAACGGAGGCAAGAACGGTATGACGCTCGTCGAGCGACA
>ERZ1292630.2775-Hain-H41-02um-R3-2775-length-15880-cov-7_pt1 | contig 15880 bp, 4 predicted proteins | sample MGYA00564408_ERZ1292630 | MGnify/ENA primary metagenome ERZ1292630 (study PRJEB36523, sample SAMEA6512641) | groundwater metagenome | collected 2019-01-08 | study: AquaDiva: Metagenomics assemblies of 32 groundwater samples | reverse complement strand
TCAATTAGTGTTTATTGGTGGCGTCGTACAACATGGCGACCCATGACGCTGCCGCGGCAACGACGAGCGGAAGGCACGTGGCCGTCCACGGACTTCAGGGCGTCGTCTTGAGGACGGGCACTCCCGCCTACAGCAATGGCTCAGACGATCATTTCACGCACCAGCTGTCAAAGTCGGGCCACTTTTGCACCGGTTTTCGGTGGCAGTGCGTGGAGTTCGCACGCCGCTGGCTGTGGGACGCGAAGGGGCTCATTTTGCCTTCCATTGGATTCGCGTCTCACATATTTTTCCAGCCCGAGGTGTATGATCCCAGCCTCAAGTGCTTTGTGCCCGTGCGCGCCGTGAGGAACGGCAGCTCCACTAGTCCTCCTGAGGCCGATTCGCTTATCATCTATCCCTCGAGCTTGGAGAACTTCGTCGGCCACGTTGGGGTCATCGTCGAGTCGAGCGAGACTTTCGTCCGCGTCGCCGATCAGAATCGGTACTTCCACCACTGGGACGGCACGGGATTCAGCCGCGAATACCCCGTGGAGCGAGATGCGCAGGGGCGCTATTGGATCCGGGACCATGAGGCTCACCCGTTGGGCTGGGTGACCTTCCCTCGAGCCACACGGGTGCTGCCTCAGGCGGAGCAGCGAGTCCACGCCGCGACGTTTCCCGATCAGGTTGAAACCTTGACGGACGGCGACGCCTTCCACATTACGCGGCAACCATTCCCGACTGAGGTGTCATCACCGCCGGAACTTCCCACGCGGACTCATTTCTGGCTGGCCGCCAAGGGCTTTGCGAACTTCCACCCTTCGTCGTGGTGGGTTACCTGGGCGGTCGCACGGTTTTTTGTCCACATTCTGAAGATGGTGTTTCGCACCAAGGGCAAGTTTGTGAAGATGGAGACGACGAACATGACGGAGCACAACGACGCCACTTCTTCGACAAAAAAGCGGCAATAACTGTGCTGGCGCCGGCAATGAACGAAATTTGCATGGAGCCATCTGCAAACCTCACCATCCACGAAGAGTTTGGACCCAATTCTGTTTTTTATATCTCGTCTGCTGCGTCGTCCTAAAACCCGCTAAATCTGCGTCGCATTTCTTCTTCTTGCTTTTTCTCTCATCGCCGTCGTGCCCCAAATCATGGAGCCCCCCTCCCCTGCTTCATGTCAACCATTCAAAAATTTGTGGAAATGGTTTCAAATTGGGTCATTGATTTGCATATCATTGGCCGTCTCTCAATTGTAGTACTCGTAGGAGGAAGGCAATTCTCGTGTTCGAAAATGATCGCCGCGGCTGGGTGGGCATTCGCCGCCACGTCGGGGTTACTCGTCGTCTTCACGTTTTGTTTCGCTGCGTGGTTGGCCCGTCACGATGATGAGGTCCAACGCATTGGGTCGGCCGGCGACGAGGGCATTCCAGCCGAAACGGTCGTCTTCGTGCCGGGAGCCTGGAGAGTCCCCGTCGAGACAAAAGGAGAGATATTTCCAAAGGGTCGGCTGAGCCGCAGCTTCTTGCGTCGTGTCCTTCACGGGGCGACAGTGGCAGTTCGCAGTCACGCGTCCCTGCTCATCATCGCTGGGGGCAGCAACGAAAGTGTTGTCGCTGCGGCGGCACTTCGTCGGCCTTCGCGCTGGCGATTTCGTCTACAACTGACGCGGGTGCGTGCCGCCTACCCTTCCCTTCGTTCGAAGTGTGGTCGCACGAAAGTGCCGTCCGTGGTCTTTCGCAACTCGCCGATTCTGTGGAAACGCTAGGAATTATGGCCCCGTACGACGATTTCGTTCACGCGTGGGCGGACGACGCAGTGGCGTGGCAGACCTTTGTGGATGCTGTTCGCGTCCGTCAACGTACCGCCAGTGACGAAGCCAAGGCGACGGCGGCGCATTCCGATGGGATGGTTTCGACGCCCGTCCCCCGGCTGTCTCTACGCGTGGTCGCGGAAAACGTTTCGACCACAACAGATTCCAACGGCGTTCTTTTGGCCGAGGTTTTGAGTTCCGCGTGGCCAACTCTCAACGGCGTGGCCGCACCGGGGGACCCACCTGCCCGGTCATTGGGTGGTTCGCGCCTGAAGGTCATCGTGGCGACCTCTTGGTACCACTCGCGGCGGGCGGCGATGTACGCACGACGCGCCCTCAGAACTGCTGGTGTCGTCAACGTCGAAGTTTACCGCTCCTATGACCCCACCGACGCCGCGTTGTCCTTTTCATCGTGGTCATCCATCGGGGATGGACATATCCCTCGGCGACTTCTCGGGTTCGATGCCGAATGGGTCGTGCCACGTTCATGGCTGATCGAGTGCAACGCGTCACTCGTTCCAGCCGATGAAGACCACTGCCCGTTGTGCGCATTCTCTGCAGCATCCGCCGGGCCCGCCGCCCTTCCTGCCCGCACCCCAGCAACGAAAATTCGTTTCTCGCTCCGTTTTCCTTGTGGACGAGAGAAGACCTGGATCGCCACGCCGTTGGCTATCCACCGATTCCTGCCGCTGGAACTGATGCGTATCGGCTTGCAGCTGAAGCTGTCGTTGGGGATGTGGCTCAATCACGCAAGAGCCACGTTGCTTTCCGTCGACTCAGTTAGCGTCGCCCGGGAGTGCGCGGCGATCGTTCACAACCTTATTGTTGGTCGCTGCAGCCTTTGGGGCGATCAGTGGTGAATTTAATAGGTGTTCGAGACCGTCTTTTTTTTTCACTTTTTTTTCGATTTATCACCGTCGTCGGTCACCCCCAGCGTGCGCGCAAAAAACTGCTTTTTTCTTTTCACTTTTGTTTGTTCTGCTGAACCCCGATTACACAAACGGCAATGTGCATCATCATCGCACGCGGATCCTCCGCATTGGACGGGTCAGCGGTTTTTGTTCTTGTTGTTCTTCTTCCCGTGACAAGAAGAGAAGGGGCAATAAGAAAAGAGGGGAAGGGCGGGGGGGGTTAACGCCACGACGTCCTGCAAATGACGACCGCCCAACGCAGAGCATCAAAACTAACGAAAAACTCACTGTTGGCACGACAAAGCGTATTGTGCCCCATCGTTCGGTGCCCAACCTTTCTCTCCCCGTGCAACAAACGAAATGATGATTTGAACAAAATATCATTAATCCACCTGACAAAAAAACCTTGAACGAGAACAAAAATTCAATAGTATTGCTGACTTGTGTGGTTCCATCGCGGTGACGTTGTAGAGACGCCATGAATCATACTGTTCGCTTTGCCGTCCTGTTTGCATAACACATATTGAACTGCCGTCCGACACACCTCGCGTGCCTCCTGTGGCCACAATGGCCCAGAACTGTTGCGATTGTGTTCTGTATGGGCCGCCGCGATGCACTCAGCCGTGACTTGGGTGGCGGTTAAGCTCAAATTCGTTCGAACCACCGTCGTTAGAGTTCACCAATTGCTTCGCTCCTTGTGGTAAGTCCGCGAATTTGTCGGATCATGGTCCCGATGTCGTGGGACGTTTGAGCGGACGCTGGCGGACAGTCGGCGTAAAGATGCTTTCGTTTCCGCTCGATCACTGCGTCCAGGTAGCGCTGCGTCGCTCGCCAATTGGTGTTAGACCATATCCCTCGTAGCGTCGTCGCGAAAGAATTGAGGTTACTCGGCGAGAGTGCGGTTTCCGCCAACCATTCGGCGAGGGCAAACGTTACTCCGTGGTTCTTCGTGCGAATGATGGGGAACGTTGACCGGACAAATCACCACAGTGGAGTGTTTGCACAAAACCGCGATCCCAGCGTCAACGGATATTTTTTAAGGGGGCCTATTCCCTCGCACACGATCGTTGTAGAAAGATTTTAGCCCAAATTTGCGAACACGACACGAAGACTGCGTTTGTCAAAATGGCGGCGCGCAAGCAAGTTGGCCTGACCTTGACTTTATGGGTCGCCGTGCTGCTGTCTCTGGCACTTCCCGGATCGGCGGCAGCGCCAGCTAGTAGCACTACTTCCAAGTTCCTCCGACACCGCGTCACGTCGTTGGTCCCTTCGCCCATTAGTAGTAGTGCTGCGTCACTCCGCGGTAACGGAAAGTCGCTGACAAAAAAGTCGTCGCGTTCGACGACCTACGCGCCGGTAGACGTCTATGTGTGCCCCTTCGACGCTTGTGGGTCTAAAGGCCTCGCCAATCATCCGGTCTTCATTATCGAAGCCAACTCAACCTACACGACGAACGGCGCTGGCATGTTGTACCTTGAAGTGCCCGTGTTCGGTAGCATTACGCTCGTGTCGCTCGCTGGAAATGGCTATCACCGCACCCAGGCGTCCACCGTGCAAGTCCCACCCGTAGGTTTGGTCACGACGCTCACCCAACTCGTCGTTCAAGTTCCAAGTGATGTCATCTACGACCTCTTCTTCGCCGTGACCCCCGGACACAAATCCGAGGCCAAGTGCCAAATCGTTGTGACCGTGTGCAATGTCAACGTCACGATTAAGTCGATGCCCCAGGGACTCCTGGGCTCCACTGTGGCGCTCGATCCGCCGCTGGACAGCAAGATATTCTACTTCGGCACCTGGGGTAAGTTCAGCAACGATACGAATCCGTTGCCCAACGACCTGAATTCCACGAGCTGGGATGGCGGCGTGCTCATCGAAAACGTTCCTGTCAACGTTCGATCACCTTATGTGATCACCGCTCAGCACCCCGGATACATCTTCTCGAGCACCACGTTTTGGTGTTTGGCTGCCGGAACTTTCATCAACGCGGGTCCAAATATGGGCCCCCGAGCCGTTCCGGCGAGCCGCTCTAACAACAGCGAAGTTTAAGGATGAAACACCGACCCCTCGTTTGATAGAAGATGTCACCTCGCGACGAGCGCAGAATCGGGTGGGTGCGTTGGTCAAACCGATCGATGGTCAAACCGATCGACAGAGATGAACAGCGAGCACCTGCAAACTGGACGGCGCGACGCTTTTTCGCAACCGCCAAATCCGAGTCGCGCGCATACCACAGGTTAATTCTTGAACTCCTTTGTCGTCCTCTTCCAATCTTTGCATATTATCGGTGCGATGACAACCGGGAGCCCGTCACCGTGCTACAGCAGCAGCAGCAGTCTTCGCGTGCGACTCATCGCCGTCTCGTTGTGGACCGCGTCACTGCTACTGTGGGCGTCCAACGTGGACGCAACTGCCGAGCCGCTCGTGTGTGAGGCGGGGTCGTCAGGGTCGTCGTGTGTCCAACGCTGGTTTGACGCCGGTCATTTCACCACGCCATGCACCGAGTTCGCGGTTCGTGTATTTCCGAGCACCATCGAGCCATCGGCCCCGTTGATCGGAGTGGGCGTCTATGCCGCCGATTCCGACTTGTGGAAAGTGGTCGTCCACAGCGGTCATGCGTCAGACAGTCGCTCCTCACCATCATCAGCGGCTGCCAGCGGGGGTGCGACGTCGTCGTCCTCTGTCGTGGGGGTGGATGTGATCCTCCTATTCGAAGGCTTTCGGTCACGGTTCTATTCCTTCGAAAACGGTTCAATGGTGTCGGACGCCGCGACGTTCCCCGTCGGCAAACCCGCCTTCAGTCTCTGGGAACGCACGGCCGATGTGGCCGCCTTGAGAGCGTCGTGCGTCCTCCGCTTGAACTGCAACGCCAGCTTCGTGCGAATGTGGCCAGGTGCACCCGCCGTGCTGCAAGCGATGGTCGAACGGGACACCACCCCCACGACGACTCCGGATGCTGGCGCAGGTCGCCAGGCGGACCATCTCATCGGCGCGGGGTACTACGCTGCCTCCTCACCCTTGCATCTCGCCCTCTGGCACAGCCTCAATGGGGCGATCGAATTGCCGAGCGCCAGCCGGTCCGAGATGTTGGTGGTGCCGATGTCCGAAAACCGCGGGGCAGTGGGCTTTCCGTGCGCCGCATCCGGCGGCATCCTTTCAACCTGCGCGGCAGATGGGGCGATCAAAGGCAGCGCAGGTGGGGGAGTGGCGGCGTTTGCCATCGTCGCACCGCGGCTGGCGGGAACCTTCGTGATGGGGCGGCGCACCGCTTCGGGACTCTCGTCGTCAACGTGGGTCCCGGTCCAAGTCACCCTTGTCGACCGGCGCGTTGCCACGGCCTTGTCCACCAAATCCGCGAGCAACTTGGTAGGGTGTTCGACCTACCTCGCCGACACAGATTTGTCCCTCGCCGTATTTCACAGCGCAGGGGGATTAAAGGGGTACAACTTTGGCGCGAACGTTACGGTTTGGGTTCGCCACGTGGGCGAGAAGAACTTTTTTATCAGCTGTACGCAGCGGGGGGTGACGTCGAAAGCCGCAGCGGTGACAGCGGCCGCACCGGCGCGTCGAAACGCCATCGAACTGTGGTTACCACCCGTCGCCGCGACGCCGGTGTCGGTGCCACCGCCCTTTACGTTGCCCATCGGTGAATTTGCTTCCGACCCCGACGACGATGACTTCATGATTCGATCATCGCCCAATGTGAGCGCGATTTCTGTCTTCGTGGATTCTCTCGTGTCTCCTGATGGCGTCACGGGAGCCGGGATATACGCGTTATTATCGTCCGACGCAGCCTTGGCGGCATTTCACGACGGCAACCTGGTGAAGATCGGGCAGCGGCGACAGCTGCTAGCACACTTTCTAGGCGACGCGACGACGTTTTATTCTGTCGACTTCATGGGCGTGTTGAGTACCGGCGTCGCGGCTTCCTCCACCGTGGTGCAACCGGCGTTCCGGCTACGTCCGTTACGTATGGATCCCGCCGAGCGCTCCCTGTTGCTCTCGGTGGATCCCGTGGCGGTGTCCGTTCAGTACATCGGCCCGCACCACTTTGCTCGCTACGTGGATGGCCTCACGGGCGCCGGTGTGTACCGCGGACGGCCAGAGGTGACGGTGGCGGCCTATCATGCAGGCGTCATTCAGCAAGAGGGCATTATCACTCGCTGCTACGTCCATCGCACGCAACGAAACGTGTTTTACTCTGCGACCGTGTCTGGGATTAAGTCCGTCTTCGTCACTTTACCGCCGTACACCACGCCGATGGTGGAGGCCATTGTACCTTTGACGTCGAGCGCCAGGCCCGCGTGGCTTGCCAACACATCTGTCACGAGGGCCTACGTCGCCGGCACGCTGCCAACGGACTGGGGATTTGGCGTGGCAGGTACGTACTACTATGATGGGCGCTCGGACGTGTCGCTCGCGGCGATGCATGCGGGATACGTAAGTCTGGGAACATCCCGAGGCAAGTACGTTTACATTCACCATACCGATTTCGGGCTGACGATGCGGTCCACCTCCAACGGCGTCCTCTCGGTGACGCCCAACGGCGTGGCGAACACGTTTGCCTTCTCCGCGGACTATCCCCCGCCGAGGGCCATCTCGCCTGCGTTGTCGCCGCTGGGCGGGAAAGGGTGCCTATCCGTGAACCTGACGGCTCCATTATCATCCGAGTCCTTCTTGATTTCCGGAACGGGCCGGTACGTTTGGTACTCCGATATCACCGCGGCCGCGTTGCACGAGGGGCTGGTGCGACCCGGGGAGACCGCTGCCATTGCGGTGTTTCCCTTACCTGTCATGCAGGGATTTCTGGCTTCCACCAACGGTCCCTACGCCACAGCGGCGTACGAGTGGACGGAGGTGGCATTCGCAGTGGCTCTTCACGATGCATCATTGGAGGTGGACTGTGAACGGTTCCGTCCTCGCTGGACGAACGATGGGCAAATGGTGAAGGACAATATCTTTGCTGTCCGGCTTCGCAGCGTTCACCCTGTCTTTTCGCCTCCTACGCGATACATTCTGGGCTCGGTGTTTTACACGTTGCAACCGTGTGATGCGACTTTAGCTGCGAGGCACGCGGGCATGATTCCAGCGTTTTCCGATGAGTACACGACCGTGTACGTTCGCGCCTACGTCGTCACGGCGGCTCAGGGCGTGCTTCCCTTGTATCGCTTGCACAACAACACGATTCAATCTGGAAGCGACTTGCTCGGACCGGGAAGGGTGTACTTTGCCTTTTCGTCCACGCCGGATGGGACATCATTTCCAAACGTCAGTGACTATATCAACGGGAGGCACCCAATGACAGTGCGATGGACCGCGAATCCCGTTGCGGCCATCATTGGCACGACGCAGTATAGTTTGCAGACCGAACTCAGCGGTGCGGCGGCGCACATGGGATTGGTCAATTTTTTAGAGTGGAGAAATATTTTCGTCTGGTTCAGGCAACGAACACCGCGCGTGCGACTGTTCGGGTCGACGAACAACGACATCGCGTCGCTATCGGACGAGGCGGCGGAAAACGTTATCGTCGTTCACACCGACCCTAGTTTTGACGCGTTCAATCCAAGCTGGGATGTGGCCTTGCCCGTGACCCTCAGATTCGGGCTGCGCGTGGGCCGATGCTACGGCTCTGGCGTGTATCACCCCACGTCCGATCTCACCGCGGCGGCCTATCATGCCGGCTTGCTGATGCTCAACGAGTCGAGAACAGTGTACGTCCGACTTGTGGGTTACCGTTCGTTAGGTCTTCTTTCGTCGGTGTCCCGTGGGCTTTTATGTTCTCGCATCGACGCTGGGTTGCAACCTGTCATGGTGATGCTGAAAGGCTCGTCCGAGGAAGAGTTCTCCCCATATGCCAAACTGTCCAATCGGACGCAGCCGATGATGGGGCTCGTGGCCCGGATTTCCGTGATGCGTGCTGGTTTTCCGCCCATCTACGGCACGACGTTTTATGACGTGTCCACAGAGGTAGACATGGCCTTGATCCACAGTGGACGGCTAAGATTTGGAGAAAAGGTTCGGCAGCCGCTGTACGCTCACATTACAGGAATTTATCCAGGCCTTGTGAGCGGAGTCGGAGCGTATGGATTGGAATCACGATCCACGTGGTACAATACGTACCAACCGGGCTTCACGGCGTACACGTTTTCAAATTCGTCGGATCCACCTGAGTGGAACACGCCTATCTACGTTGACTTGGATCCGTTCATCGCGAGACACTACTTGCGCAAGTCGCGAGAACTCAATGGTTTTCAGTTCTATTCCAGTCGCAGTGAAGTCTACGCGGTGGCCATGCACATGATGCTAATGAAGCGAGGATCGCCGACGTATTCGCTCGACCGACTCACCGATCGTGGTCACTTGCGAGCGTTCGTGGTGTACACTGGTACGCGCACGGTCGTAAGCGCGTCGGTTGACCTGGTTCGCAGCTTGCTCGCTTGGACGGTGCCGACGTACACCCTAGCGACGCATCGGTTCAACGGATCCTTGGATATGAAACCACCCGCCGCGCCTTCCGTCCCAGGACAGCCCACGGTCATTGATCCGGTCACGTTGGTGGAGGGAAGCGAGCCGGTGTACCCCTCCTTGCTGGGCTGCGCCTGGATGACGCTCCGCTCGTTTCAGTTCCCCAATTCTCAGTCGGTGTTAGGCGTCGGCTACTACATGGACATCACCGACGTCGCCATCGCCGCCATCGTGGAGGGCATCGTGGTACACACGAACCAATACTACGCGATTTGTGCGTATCAGCGGCGACCACAAGCGCGATTTCTCCGATCCTTTGTTTCTGCCGCGTCTGAAAACAATGCGGTTCGCATGACGTTTTCGGTTCATCTGATGACGGCCGCCGTGGAGAGCGACACGCCAATCGACATCATCCCGGTCCGAGTGGCCCCGTTTTCCATCGACGGGGACGTCTATGGGACCGTATTCTATGACGGCTTTTCCACCCCGGTGGAACTGGCCGCGATGCACTGCGGATTGGTGGCATTCCGTCCGGCGAACCCGAGGCGGCTGTTCGCCAAGATCCTGCCCGTTTCCCCTTCATATCTGTACGGGAGCACGAACCATGGTATTTCCAGTCGCCCGACGACAGGGGACCGGTTTGTCTTCGTGCTTTTGGAAAACATGACGGATCGTGTGCCGCCGGTGGACGGGAGCGTGCCACTGGAATTTGTCTACAATTCGTCGGTCAGTCGGCAGATGAATGGGAACGTCCCTGTCATTGGCACGGGCTATTATCGCGTGGATAGCGACCTCGCCATGGCCGCGTGGCATGCAGGTCTGATCACGGCCGCCAATGTACGTCAAACACTACAGCTGTTCGTGCACACCGTGCCTGGGACGAACAACGGATTTCTCGCGTCCACAAGCAACGGGATTTCGTCGCGTAGTGCAGGCCCGGGGCGGGCCTTCTTCATTAGTCTACAGCGTTCTCTTCCGTCGGGGTGCCCAATCGGTACCGACGGGGTGGTGATATTCTCTTGCGTGGGGGACTTGACGCGAACGGCGACCATTTTTGGTGTCGACGAGTCGGTGGTCCCGACGATCCACGCGATGGAAAATGAGGTTTCCGCGGCGGCGATCTTCTCGGGATTGGTCGAGCTAGGGCAACGCCGGGCAATGAAAGTAATCGCCGTGCATTTTGCATCAGCGAATCGGCGAAGCGTCTTTCCCGCTGGTCCACAGAACGGCGTCACGTCCGTCACGACCCGGGATGTCGAATGGGCCTATCAGCTCGAACCAGCCGATGCCGCGTGCGCTGCGCCGCTGATGGGGCTCCCCGCGGACACCCTCTCACTGACGGTGACAGTCGAGAATGCGACAAACTGTTCGGGGCGGTGCTTACCGGCCGTTTTTGGGACGAACAATCCGGCCGCTGGCACCTTCGCCATCGTCAGCGTCGTTTGCGTGGCGAGCGGTGACATCGCGGGCACAGGGTACTACCCATTGGACTCCAACATGCATACGGTTTGTGTCCACGCAGGGATGATCACGACCGCATCATGGGCGACGGCATCCCTCCCCATCGTCACGATGCGAGTAACGGTCCTCGGTGCGCGAACGCGGTTCTTGTCTTCCAACAGCCACGGCGTGGGTTCCGGAACGTCTGCGACGGAAGCCGTCGCGGTGGCCGTGACCGCGCCTAATGTTGCGCCGCCGCCGTACATTTTTTCCGTGGCATCGTCGTCGTCCTCGACATGGACGATGCCAGTCACGCTGGACTTCATCCCACGCAGCGCCGACGCATACGTTTGGGGAACGGGTTTCTACTCAGCCCGAACGCTTGTCCATCAAGCCGCATTTCACTCAGGCTACTTGGATGTCATTCGCCCTGGCGCCGATCGCATATTATTCATGGTCGAAATTTCGCAACTTGCGAGCGCCGCCAGTGCCGCGCAGCCCTTACCACTGCGACTGCCTCGCATGTATCGGAGTGGTTTGTCCAGCAACGTCGAAACCGTCTCGGAATCCGGCATCTACTGTGTGGTGCAGCTCAACAACACGATGGTCGACAGCGGGTCGGCTTGGGTATCTCCGCCTGAAAGTTGCTTGTTGTCTCCCAGCCAAGGTGTCGTCGGTGCCGCGGGTGTGGATGTTATTCCGGTCCGATTCATGTGGGAAGCCAGTTGGACCTTTTCAGGACCGTTGACGACCGAATTCGCCACCATATCGGCCGATGCGAACGTACCGCTGAGGCTTGTCTTAGGAAATGTCCTGATCAGCCAGACGACCACCGACAGCGAGCGAAATAGATTTTCCCTGCCGTCGTACTTGCACATAAGTCGCACGATGACTTCATCCTTGTCGCCGTGTTTCGTCGGCGATATACGTGGCACGGTGAGCACCATCGCAGACGACAGTATCGTCGTGGCAAGCTCGTCCTCTATGACACCGGATTTCGCCGCGTTTACGGTTCCTGATGATCCTTCCTGTCTGTGGTACCATTTCAAGAACGCCGATTTGCAAGTCAGTAATGACCTGTCTTCGAGCGTCGAGGGCGTTCCGTCCGCGTTTTCCAAAAGGTCGAACGTGGACGCCGCCCTGCGAATGTCGGGATTGATGGACATCACGGGCACGAACGCCGCCACGTCCACAGATATACGCGTGTGGGTGTGTGCCGTCGGCACGCGTCGATCGCTGCCCCGGTGGTCCACTGGCGGCATCGTGTCGTATTACACTGGATTGGAAATGCTTCCCACAATTGCCCTTATCGTCGACGATGGCAGGCGACCTTTTTCACAAATTGCGCAGCCGCTCGTGGCGGAGCAGCGGTCCTTGGCCTTAACCAACGGTACGCGTTTATGGTTCTACGACGATCTGCAGCCCGATCTCATTGGCGCAGATGTTATCGGGACAACCGTTTACGGCACCCAGAGTGACGCCTTCGCTGCCTTGTACCACGCAGGATTGCTCCGCTATGACAGCGCGCCCGACGCACAAGTGGTTTTGGCCAACGGGGCGACCATCTCGGCGCGCGGGTTGGCATCGGTATTGGGCCCTGCCTCGACCACCGCAATGAGCCTGTTGACTTCCGAGTCGTCGTTTTACATGACCATTCCGCCTTCGGCATTTGCCGATTGCGGTGTGTATCTTCGCACGTTGTCGGTCAATTTGGACATCCTCTCGTACTCGTCGGCCGCATCCGCCGGCTTCGCTCTGTCCGCGGCGCCGGATGCCTTGTTTCAAGGTCACTCGTTGGCGACGCTCTGCGGGGTCATCATCGACCGTTATGACCCGCCGTTGAATGCGTTTTTTTGGCTGCCGATCCGTGTGACGCACTCGCCAGATCACGAAACGCGACTGATCTTGGAAACTTACGGTACCACCTGTTATGCCACGTTTTCGGACGTGGGACTCATGTTCAAGCATTCCCTGAACCACTCTGCAGCGCGCGGTCTCAGCGTGGCGACGTCGCAATTGGTGTCGGAGTGGTACTGGGTCGCGGTGGTCCCCTTTTTCGCCTCTCTTCCAGGATCGACGCGCCACGGCGTTTCGACCGCGTATGTGTTCGCCTCGTATCAAGACTCACTGTGTGTGATGCCGTTCACGAGTGTGCCGTCGATGCTGACGGTTGCCCCGGACGACCGCCCCACGTGGTCCTACACGGAAACCGGGTTCTCAGGTCAAATCGTGTTTGATCTTTCCTTGGATGGGATGCATCCTTTTTCATTTCTTCCATGCCGCGGATCCGTCATTCATCCAATCAACAGCGACGCGTCTGCGGCGGCCTTTCTCGGTGGGTTTGCCGATTTTGATGTGATGGTCTCCCCGAAGCGACTGTTTCTTCAGCTGCTGCGGTCGAACACGTCGGCGCCCGTTTGCGGACAGTCTCCGGTATCCGTGCGCGTGTCGTTTGCGTCACAAGAAGTTGGCGACAACTCCCTGCATTGCTTCACCTTGCACGAAACGCCTGATGAAATTCGAATGGTGTCTCCGACTATAGGTGGTGTTGCCTTGCGGACCTTTCTCCCAGACCGATACGACGTGTTTCTTGGGTCGTGCTGGGGCACGGCGGCCTACGCGATGTCATCCTTGCTTGGGATTAGTGCCCTCCATGCACGGGGTGACTTCCTTTTCCCTTTGGGGGGCGATCAACGCGGACCTGTCAACGTCATGTTCGTGACAAGCCCAGTAGAAGGAAGTTTCTTTTTTTCTGCTGGTGTTTCGGGATCTGCCGTGTGCGCGGCACGAGCCTACTTTTTCGCCGTCTTTGCGTTTGCGATTGGCAACACCGTGACGCCACCTCAGCGAGCGCGAGTCGCGACGGTCTCCGTCACCGCGCTGGTGTACACGCAAGTCAGTGGCCACTATCCCCGGCTGGTCGGGACGACGATTTACTCCATCAGCTCCTCCCTCTCCGAGGTGGCGCTTCACATGGGGTGCGCCTCGCGGCCATTCGAAACCGCAAAGTTGCGGGTCCGCACCCATGGCGCGTCGGACGACTACATTCCACTGTTGCCGAATAGTTTTCAATGGATCTCCAGCCTTCCGGGGGGTGGCGTCGCCATGCTGGTCGAATGCGCCGATGACGCCAAAGTCACCGTGGTGCAGCGTACCACGATGGGCGACGACGACGTCGTGTCGCCGCCGACGACGACGGCCCCAATGTCCCATACATTCAATGGAGTGCCATCGACCGCCTCGCCCTTCCCCGTCGCCGTGCTGTTTGACACGATGTGGATGACCCGATGTAAATCTCCGCGTGGCGGCTTCGGGACGTATCGGCTTGAATACCCAATTCATTGCGCCGCGTACATTTCTGGCTTGTTGAACGCGGCGAATGAGGAGGTGGGGATCGACGACGAAGGGGTCGCCTCCCGAGACGGCGGCAGATCTGTCACGGGGACGGTATTGTGGGCCAATTTGACCATGACCTCGTCGTTCCGCCGCCCGGTGTGGTTCACGGCCAGGCGCGATGGCATGAGTTCGCTCGGAGTCGATTGCCGTGGTCAAACGATTTGCGAGCCCTTGGCCATTAATTACGTGCTCAGTCCCTCAAGAGAGGCGGTTTCGTTCTTTAACTGGCGCCAATCCTCTGTTGATTCGCCGTCTCCGTCTCCGTCTGTCCGCTACGAAACGACGATTGTGGTGCCATTCTCGACGAATTCTCCACCGCTTTGGGGACACTACGACGAACCGCTATCGGTGCGATCCGTGCCCGGCGCGTGTCCATTCTACTGGCGCCGGGAGGACCCGCCGGATGTGACGTCGATGGTCGCCAGGTTGGGGCTTCACCGGCTAGTGAATGGCGAGGCGGAGGCGGCATTTAGTTTGGAGTCGCCGCGGAGTCGACGGTGGGTCTTCCTGCAAATCGTTGTGGCACTTGAGCAGGACGGATTGTTGGATGACGGCGGGACGTCTCCACCCGCATGGCCGAGCGACATCCCTCCGAGCGCGCTGGTCGGCGGCGCTGAGGTTACCGTTTGGCTGAGGCCACTGGGCCGCTGGGCGGGTCCCATTGATGGCTTCCGCGCATTATCAGACGGCTTTACCGACGCCACAACACCAACAGCTTGCCTGATGGACACCTGGGCACCCGCGGCCATGACAGTAGGCTCATCCGTATCTCCTGTGGGTTTTTTGGTATACCACACGAACGTGTCAGTCTCGTTCGCGGCAGTGCAAAGTGCATCTGCGGTACCAGGAGAGCGCTCGTTGCTGGCCATCGTGAAAGCCGGACCTCGTTTGTTGATCGGCGGCATCAATTATGGGCTAGAATCCAGGGCACTCCCGGCATCCGATGCCGCCGATCAACAAACGTCGGAAGGTATGGTTTCCGCCGTGGCGGCATTCTTCGTTTGGAACGTCAGGCAGCGCCGGTCGACATTTTCGTGCTATCGCTTGGGGTCCAATGGCACTTGGTCGGTCCCGATGTTGGGAAGCGCTCCATGGATCCACCTTTCCACGGAGCGACTTTTCGGCTCCACGAGCACGTCGTATGCGGCCGCGCGCAGCAGCGCAACGGTTGCGGCGATGCATGCCGGTATCCTCACGCCTGAGGTGCCTTCGCGAAGCGGTGCGGTGCTTTCAGTCTTCACCGCCGACCGTGCCTTGACGGTTGCGTCACAGCTAGGTGCCGTCGAGCTTCAGAGCCGTGAATGGGCGTTGCCGGCCGGTGCGGCCCTCTTGTCAGTCGCGCTGGACGACCGCTGCCGGTTCGACGCGACGCCTTCTAGGGTGGCCTCGGCGTCGTCCTCCACGTCGTTGTCGACGAGCGTTTCCATCAGCGACTCGTTGTCAACGACCGCCAGCGTACCAAAGAAGCCAACGTCGACAATCGGAATGACCAGCACTGATTCTGTGACGATTTCCAAGCGACCGACACGAACGACGATACTGCAACCCACCGTCTCACGGCCGGTCACGGAAACACGAGTCGTATCCGGAACGCTGTCGATCGCGCGCTCTGTCTCAGCACTCGTGACGCCGACTCTCTCGATGGCGGACGTGGAGCTGGACGTCGTTCCGGCGGTTATGAACGGGACTTTTTTTGGTTACAGTGGTCGCACGGTCAAACCGTTCAACGTGTCAGTCGCGGCGCGGTATCGTCGGGTGGAGGGGTTCGACGTGTTCTTCCCCACACCACGCTCCCAACCGCTCTTCTCGTTGGGATGCGACGTCACTATGTTCGCGACCCTGTGGCCTCATGATCATGTAAAAAATGCCACCAGCAGCA
>ERZ1292630.2772-Hain-H41-02um-R3-2772-length-15894-cov-4_pt1 | contig 15894 bp, 15 predicted proteins | sample MGYA00564408_ERZ1292630 | MGnify/ENA primary metagenome ERZ1292630 (study PRJEB36523, sample SAMEA6512641) | groundwater metagenome | collected 2019-01-08 | study: AquaDiva: Metagenomics assemblies of 32 groundwater samples | reverse complement strand
AAACAGATTTACCCTCAACCCAACCCATCAAATGCCGGGACTAAACAGCTAATTCAAGCCCCCTCAGCTCAACACCCGTGCCACAATTCCCGGATCGCGGGCGAGCATTGAGAGGAGGACGCGGGCTGGGCCTTCGGGTTGGCGGGCAGCGAATGTTATGACGGTAGCGCCGATAGTAAAATGACGTTGCGTAAAACCACGTCCGCACTGGCGTTCAATCGTGCCGCCAAAACCAACCCGCACTCATCCTGAATCCCTCGGACTCTTGACGGCGAGTCGCCTGAAGGCGCATTAGGCATCTCGGAACATATCGCGCCCGTGTTTTTAGGCGCGCAAAGAGGGAGACAGGCGTCATGGCGACACGGGCACCGGCCTTTCGCGATGTGGTAAAACGCGGGGCGATCCGCACGGGCGCGCTGGCGACGTCGATCATGCTCACCATCGGCATTTTGCTGTTTGCGTTGATGCTGGGAAGCTATGCGCCAAGCGATCCGTCGATGAACACCGCCGCTGCTGGCCCCGCGCGCAATTTGCTCGGAATGCCGGGTGCCTGGATCGCCGACGGGTTGTTGACCGTGCTTGGCCCGGCGGTAGCGCTGGTCATTCCGCTGTTCATCATCGCCGCTGTCCGGCTGTGGCGTGCGAACCCGACAGGCGGGATTGGCCGCCGTTTGACCGGCGTGCTTGGCGGGATTGTTTTGATCGACATTGCGCTTTCACTGTTCCGTGATGGCGCGGTTAGCGGGCTGCCCGGCGGGGCGGGCGGCGTGCTTGGTCTTGCCGGTGCTGATATTGTCCGCTGGGCCACGGGCTTCATTTCGGCAGAGCCGGTTCAGGCATGGGTGCGATACGGCGCGATTGCGCTGTTCGCGATCCTTGGCGTCGTCATCTGGGCAAAAAGCCTTGGCATCGATGCGGGAGAACGCGATTGGCTGTTTGGCCGCAACCGCGCCGCTGATGATGATCACCGCGAAGGTGCCATGACGCTTGAACGGCCATCGGTTAAAATTGCCGAACCCGCGCCGCGCCTTGTCGCCCCGCAAGACAATAAGCCGCGCCCTGTGATTAGTGACCGGATGTCGGCGGCGGCAAAACCCGCCAAACCGCCAGCGCCAAAACAATCTTCGTTTGATTTGAAGGATCGCTATGTCCTTCCCCCGCTCGATTTGCTCAGCCCGGCCCCGCCCTCATCGGGCAATGTGATCGATAAGGCCGCGCTTGAGCGCAACGCCCGCCTGCTCGAAACCGTACTTGATGATTTCCACGTCAAAGGGATCATTACCGAGGTGCGCCCCGGCCCGGTTGTAACGATGTACGAGCTTGAGCCTGCGAGTGGAATCAAGGCGAGCCGCGTGATCCAGCTTGCCGATGATATTGCGCGCAACATGTCCGCGCTCTCGGCACGCGTCGCGACGATTCCAGGGCGCACAGTGATCGGGATTGAACTGCCCAATGCGCGGCGCGAACCCGTTGTTCTCCATGAACTCATCTCAAGCCAGGCGTTTGAAGATCAAACCGCGCAACTGCCGATTATTCTGGGTAAGAATATCGCGGGCGATCCTGTGATCGCTGATTTGGCCCCAATGCCGCATCTGCTTGTTGCGGGGACGACGGGTTCGGGCAAATCGGTTGGGCTTAACGCGATGATCGTTTCGCTGCTCTACCGGTTGACGCCTGATCAATGCCGGATGATCATGATTGATCCCAAGATGCTCGAACTCAGCATTTATGATGATATCCCCCACCTCCTGTCGCCGGTTGTGACTGAACCCGCCAAGGCGATCCGCGCGCTCAAATGGGCGGTTGAGCAAATGGAGGAGCGTTACCGGATGATGGCCTCGGTCGGGGTGCGTGGGCTTGCCGGCTTTAATGACAAGGTGCGCGCCGCCAAAATCAAAGGGCAAAAGCTCGGGCGGCGGGTGCAGACGGGCTATGACGCCGATACTGGCCAGCCGATTTATGAAGAAGAATTGCTCGAATATGATGTCTTGCCACAGATTGTGGTGATCGTTGATGAGCTTGCCGATCTGATGATGACAGCGGGCAAGGAGGTTGAGTTCCTCATCCAGCGCCTCGCCCAAAAGGCGCGTGCGGCGGGTATTCATCTCATCATGGCGACGCAGCGGCCCTCGGTTGATGTCATCACCGGCGTCATCAAGGCCAATCTGCCAACGCGGATCAGCTTTCAGGTCACGTCGAAAATCGACAGCCGGACGATCCTTGGCGAACAGGGCGCCGAACAACTGCTCGGCAAGGGCGACATGCTCTATATGCCTGGTGGCAAACAAATCGCGCGCGTCCACGGGCCATTCGTCAGCGATGATGAGGTGCGCGCGATTGCCGATCATTGGCGCGGGCAGGGCCAGCCCGAATATATCCAGGCGGTCACTGAAGAACCCGAAGAGGGTGGCTGGATGATGGAAGGCGCACCAACGGGCGAAGATAGCGCCGAAGACCAGCTTTACCGTAAGGCAGTGCAGATTGTCGCTGAAAGCCAGAAAGCCTCGACCAGCTATGTCCAGCGCCAGCTCCGCGTCGGCTATAACAGTGCTGCACGCCTGATTGAGCGGATGGAAAGCGACGGCCTCGTCAGCCGTCCCGATCATGTCGGGCGGCGCGATGTGCTGATCGATACTGAAGGCCATGCGATTTGAATTCAGGCGGCGTTCAAATCAACTTTGGCAGTGGTGCCGAATAACCTTCATTGAACGGAATTCTGATGTTCATTCGTCCGATTGCGGCCATTACCCTGCTTGCCGCAACCTCTGCCGCCGCCCAAACTGGCGATATCTCGCTGGTCTCGGCGCATTTGAAGGCCGTCACAACGATGACCGCCGATTTCGTCCAAACCGATCGCGCAGGCAAGGCTCTTGGTGGGGTGTTGACGCTCAAGCGACCCGGAAAAATCCGCTTCCAATATGAAAAAGGTGTGCCATTTTTGATCGTTGGCGATGGCAAAGCACTGACCTTTGTGGATTATTCGGTCAAGCAGGTGCAGCGTTGGCCGATTGGCAATTCGCCGCTTGGTGTGTTGCTCGATGCGAACAAAGATCTCACCCGCTTCGCCAAGATCGTGCCAAATACTAGCCCGCGCATCCTTCTGGCTGAGGCGCGTGATCCCCGTCATCCCGAATATGGCACCACAACGCTCGCCTTCCTTCGCGATCAATCGGCACCTGCTGGTCTGATGCTTCAAGGATGGGTCACGCTTGACAGTCAGGGCAACCGTACCTCGGTGCGTCTCAGCGACCAACGGTTTAACGTCGGCGTATCCGACGAGTCGTTCAAATGGCGCGATCCACGCCCTAATGGCAAAGGCCGTTAAGCAGTTCATTCATATTGGCGACAGGAAACCCGGCTATATCTAACATCGCTGTACCGGGATTAAAACTTGCGAGATTCCCCCCTGTTGCTCGCAGGTTCTGATGAATATCCGGTACACGCCAGCGTGACGAACGCTCGGTTGGCCCTCGCTCCACGCCCCCGGAGCGGGGGCCTATACCTTTTGGGCTTTGGCCGTTTGCGGTTGCGGCCTCTCGGGGGCAAAGCTAGACGCATTGCATGACCCAGTTAATCAAAATCGCTTCATGGAATATCAATAGCGTGCGCGCGCGGCTTGATATCGTCGAACGCTTCCTCACCGAAATGGCACCTGACATTCTATGTCTTCAGGAGATCAAGGCGGAAAATGGCGCATTTCCTTCTCCCGCGTTCCGGGCACTTGGTTACGAGACGCTGATCCTCAATGGCCAGAAGATGCACCACGGTGTCGCTATCATCAGCCGCATTCCGCTGTCCGAAGATACGCGCAATGATTGGCAGGATAACGGTGAGGCCCGTCACATTGGTGTGCGCCTTCCAAACGGGGTGCGGCTTGAGAATGTCTATATCCCGGCAGGTGGAGATATGCCTGATCGTGAGCAGAACCCCAAATTCGGTCAAAAGCTCGATTTCCTTGGACGGATGATCCGCTGGTCGGAAGCCCTGCGTGAGCCGAGCATCATTGTCGGCGATTTCAACATTGCACCGCTTGAATGCGATGTCTGGGGGCACAAGGAGTTGCTCAACGTCGTCAGCCATACCCCGATTGAGGTTGAAACGCTCAAGGCACTTCAGGCAAGCCATGATTGGGTTGATCTTGGCCGCCACTTCATTCCCCCGCCCGAGCGGCTTTATACGTGGTGGAGCTACCGCGCGAAGGATTGGGCAGCGTCGGATCGCGGCCGGCGGCTTGATCATATGTGGGCATCGCCCGATGTCGCCAAAGCGGCCGCTTCGCATCAGGTGCACCGGGAATGTCGCGATTGGGGCAAGCCGTCCGACCATATCCCGCTCGTGACGGAATTCGCGTTCTGAATATGGCCAACGCCCCTGATCACCGTGCAGCGCCGAGGGCGATTGACGCCCTGCGCCGGGGGTGGCCGGTGGCAATCGATGGCGTTTTGACGGTGCTTGCGATTGAAAGTGCCGATGTGCACCGGCTAGCGGCATTTGAACGCGAAAATGGCGCCAACATCCTCATTTCGGCATCGCGTGCGGCCACGCTGAAGCTGACCAACCAGCGCCCAGCGGCGGTTGAAGCAGGGCCGGTGATGATCGTGCGTGCGCCTTGGGTCGATCTGCCAGCCGCCGTCGCACTTGCTGATCCGGCAACCGATCTCAGCCATCCTTTCAAAGGCCCATTTGCCGCGCTTGATGTTCTCCACCCGCTGGCGGCACAGGCCGCACTTGATCTTGCGCGCCAAGCCGGACTGCTTCCTGCATTTTTTGTTCATGATCACGCAGTTGCAGGCGCCGATGCGGTTACCTCACTAGAAGTCACCGGCTGGGAAGCGCCCGATAGCTTGGCAATTGCAGCGCGTGCGCGCCTGCCAGTCGCTGCATTTGAACATAGTGAAATTGTCGCGTTCCGCTCACCCGATCAAGCGGGTGAACATGTTGCCCTCATCGTCGGCCAGCCTAATGGATCTCCGCCCCTCGTCCGGCTGCACAGCGAATGTCTGACCGGTGATATCTTCGGCAGTCTCAAATGCGATTGCGGGCCTCAGCTTGATGCAGCCCTTCATTTGATGGCCGAAGCAGGTTGGGGAACTTTGCTATACCTAAGACAGGAAGGGCGCGGCATTGGCCTCATCAACAAGCTGCGCGCTTATGAGCTTCAGGATCAGGGCTTTGATACGGTTGATGCCAATCTGAGGCTCGGCTTTCCGGTTGAGGCGCGCGATTTCGGGATTGCTGCACGGATGCTCACCTTGATTGGCCAGCCGCGCATCCGTCTGCTTACCAATAACCCGCAAAAAGTTGCGCGGCTTGAAGCGGCGGGCATCACCGTCCATGAACGTGTGCCGCACCAGCTTCCACCCAATCCACACAATGTGCAATATCTCGCAACCAAGCGGGATCGCACCGGCCACAAACTCTAAAAAATCAGCTCCTCAAGCCGGTGCGGGGCGACAACGATGAGCGCATCGGCATCGCGTTTGATGATCCCGCGTTTCTCAAGCGCGCTAATCGTGCGCGAAACCGTCTCGCGTGTTGATTGAACATGCAGCGCGAAGTTCGAAAGCACCGGCATTGGCTGGATCGTCATCGCGTCGCCCGCGCGCGCCTGACGCAACAATTCAGCGTGAATCCGCCCCGGTGCTGACAGCGTCGCGCCCTCCACCATCCGCCGTGTCGTTTGCGTCAACCGCAGCGTCAGCCCGCGCGCAACCGAAAGCGCGACGCAGTTATAGCGCTCCATCAGGCCAACGAACGCGCCAACGCCAATCTGTCCGGCATCAACGCTGATTACCGCCAAAACCTCAGCGCCTGATGTTGCCACTGAAAGCCCGGCGGCTTCACCAAATATATCCCCCGCAACAAAACTGTGGACAAGGATATAATGCCCGCTCGCTGAATAAGCGATTGCCTGTGCTTCGCCGCTCAGGATCAACCAAGCATCAGGGTCAGCATCGCCTGCACGGATCATAATGCTATGTGCTGGAAAGTGCCGCGCGGTCGCTATCGCGGCAACAGTACGCGCTACATCTTCGGCGCAACCGAAACTTTGCGTGATCCGTGCCAGATAGGTTTCACTGACCTGCACACCCATGCTCCCCTAGGTGACGTTCAATGCAAGACATGATGTCGAATTTATACCTATCGAGCAAGTGGTAGCTTACAGAGTCTGCGTGCTCCCATCGAAAACGCTTCTCACTTTGTCGATCAGCCTCTAACGCGCGTCAGCTATGACACTGCGCCCAACCAATCGCCCTGACCGCCGCACCTTTGCGATTATTTCGCATCCTGACGCCGGGAAAACGACGCTCACCGAAAAGTTGCTCCTGTTCGGCGGCGCAATCCATGCCGCAGGCGAGGTCAAAGCACGCGGCGTCAACCGGCGTGCGCGCTCCGACTGGATGAAGATTGAGCAGCAGCGCGGAATTTCGGTAACATCCTCGGTGATGACCTTCGAACGTGACAGCCTCACCTTCAATCTGCTCGACACGCCAGGCCATGAGGATTTCTCCGAAGATACTTACCGCACGCTCACCGCCGTCGATAGCGCGGTGATGGTGATCGACGCCGCACGAGGGATCGAGGCGCAAACGCGCAAATTGTTCGAGGTGTGCCGTCTCCGTTCCGTGCCCATCATCACCTTCATCAATAAGGTTGACCGCGAAGGCCGCGACGGTTTCTCGCTGCTTGATGAGGTTGCCGATCAGTTGCAACTGGATGTGTGCCCGATGAACTGGCCCGTTGGTATGGGTGGCCAGTTTGAGGGAATATATAATCTTGAAACCGGGACGCTGCGGCGGCCATCGCAAGACAATAATATGCGCACCTTCGAAGGCGATATGACGGCGACATGGGGGCTCGACGATCCAAAGCTTGATGGACTGTTGTCGGCGGATGGTTTGGCGGCTTTTCGTGAAGAGGCGGGATTGGCGCAGGCAGGTTATGCAGCCTTTGATGCCGATGCTTATCGCGGTGGGGATCTCACACCCGTCTATTTTGGTTCTGCGCTCAAGGATTTCGGCGTTGACGAGCTTATCGACGCTCTAGCGCGCTTTGCACCTTCGCCGCGTACACAGCCTGCCGAGCCGATGCCGGTATCGCCCGACGATACAGGTGTGACGGGTTTCATCTTCAAGGTGCAGGCGAATATGAATCCGATGCACCGTGACCGGATCGCCTTCATGCGGCTCTGTTCAGGAAAATTCAAACGCGGCATGAAACTCAATCAGGTCGGCACTGGCAAATCAATTGCTGTCCACAGCCCGATCCTGTTTTTCGCACGCGACCGGGAACTGGCGGATGAGGCTTTCCCGGGCGATATCATTGGCATCCCCAACCACGGCACACTCCGGGTTGGTGATACGTTAACCGACGGGCCAGACATTTCGATCACTGGCCTGCCCAATTTCGCGCCCGAAATCCTGCGGCGGATCATCCTCAAAGATCCGACCAAAACCAAGCAATTGCGCAAGGCGCTTGATGACCTCGCCGAAGAGGGCGTGACGCAAGTTTTCCACCCGCAACTGGGCGCGCAGCAGATTGTCGGCGTTGTCGGTCAATTGCAGCTTGAGGTGCTGATCTCGCGGCTTGAGGCCGAATATAAGGTTGATGCAGCGCTTGAACCCTCACCTTGGGACAGCGCGCGCTGGATTTCGGGCACGCCCTCCGACCTCAAAAACTTCACCGACACCCATCGCAGCCAGCTCGCCAGCGACCGCGACGGTGCACCGGTGTTCATGGCCAAAGATAGTTGGGACTTAAATTACGTCACCGGACGCAATCCGGCTGTAAAATTCACCGCAACCAAGGAACGGGCGTAAGTTCGGCTGCGCTATAATATCTATTCAGCAAATGTTCATCGGCTGAATCAAAATATCCGGCAATAAGGCCAATGGTAATTGGCTGTGCGTTCGGAAAGGTATGAATATGGCTAAAAGACACGCGGTCTTGGCACTTGGTATGGCTTTTATATTGTCGTCTTGCGCTTCGGTGATTGGTGCACGCCCGGCATTCCCCACTGAACTCAATACAGCAAACGAAACGATCAGCTTTGCAAGTATTGGCTTTGGTCAGTCAGGGTCTTTCACGGCGGGCCCTTATAGCGGCAATTATAAGCGCAGTCTCAAGGGAAAATCCGGCGGATTGCTGATCACGCGCGCGCGAGAGACCGGCAAAACCCAATTTGTGCTGCGTGGTGGAGAGTTGATGGCACCACTGTCCGGTGCCTGTCGGGCAAATCTGGCCGAGGTCCGCCTCGCCGGCTTCAGTGCCGAAACCGAACCTTTTACGCTACGTTGCACCCTTGGCAGTGACGATGGGATGCTCGCGGCGACGCTTGATCTTGAGGATGATCCGCGCGCCAAGGGCTTTCGCCAAAACCGCATTGGCCTTGTCAGAATCAATAATGATGTGATCGACATACGCTCGCTCCATAAGAAGCTGAAGGGCGGATCGGCGGATCTTGCGCTTGGCTATGTCTTCACGCGCGGGGGCAGCCCGATTGCCGCCGTCGATGTCGCGGGCAAGCCCAATATTGTTCTCGCCAAAGGGCTTGATCAACCAACCCGCCAGATGTTGATTTCCGCAGCTACCGGCCTCACGCTCACCTGGACGCCCCAAGTCGAGTTTTAACACGAGGTCAGAGAGGGCGGCGTCATCGCGCGCGCTCGATCTGCCAAAATACGTTTGTTTCAGGGAGAATAGCCTGACCCCGGCATAAACTCCCCCTCCCCCAAAAAATGCAACCAAGGAACGCGCATAATGGCCGAGAACCGCTTCGAACGCCACCGCCAGCCTTGGACGAGCGACGAAATCCAGAAGCTTCACCTGCTTGCCAAAAAGGGTATGCCGCTCAAACAAATGACCAAAGCCCTGACGCGGAGCGAGGAATCAATCAAGGATCGGGCGAAGCTGGACGGGTTGAAGATTGTCAAGTTGCGTTAGTCAATGCACCGCTGGTTGAATTGATCCGAAAGCATATAAAATTGCATGTTGTAATCGTTGTATAGTCGACATAGCCTTTGATCCGAAAATGCCCTGGTCGATGTTGTTTCGGTTATCCCTGTCCTGATCAACGGAGTTATCAGGCATAATTTCACGATTGCGATTCCTCCTAACACGCAGACTATTGATCTCTACTCAACCGGTGGCGGGAATTGGGCATATATCGGTTCGGGCGCGGGCAGCATCATTCAAACGGCGCGCGTCCTGAAAGGCAGTGACGTAATTGCGATTGGCCGCAACGGGCTAATCGGCGGGCCGGAAAGCTTTCCCGGTCGCCCCGTCAGGATTCCCGAACCGAGCGGAGACGGCGGTCGTCGGTAAGAACCATTTTGGCGAATCCTTCCAATCTACCATTCCCTGATATTGCCTTTGCGCCGTGGCGCGATAGTAGGCTCGATGAGCCTCACTCTCTAGCGTGCTTGCGATCAGCACGTACATAGCAAGGATTGACTGACATGACTGACTCGCGTTCCCCTTGGTCACTCGTCGTTCACGGCGGCGCGGGTCAGATATTGCGTGACCGGATCACACCCGTCCAAGACGCTGACATCCGTGCGGCACTTTCCCTCGCCCTCGCCACAGGCGGGGCACTTCTCGAAAGCGGAGCGTCCGCCGTTGATGCGGTTGAGGCGGCGGTCAAGGTGCTTGAGGATGATCCCAATTTCAATTCGGGGCGCGGCGCTGTCTTCACCTATGAAGGCCGCAATGAGCTTGATGCCGCGATCATGGATGGCAACACCCGTGCGGCAGGTGCGGTTGCCGGGGCAACACGAACGCGTAATCCGGTCTCGCTTGCACGCGCGGTGATGGTCAAAAGCCATCATATCATGCTCTCGGGGATTGGCGCCGATCAATTCTCGGTTGAGCATGGGCTTGAACAAGTTGACCCTGCGTGGTTTGCCACGCCGCAACGGCTGGCAGATCTCGAAGAACTCAAAGCGGCGGGCAGTGACGGCTATGATGTTGATCTCAAATATGGGACTGTCGGCGCGGTTGCGGTCGATGTGAACGGTCATGTCGCCGCCGCCACCTCAACTGGCGGGATTACGGGCAAACGGTGGGGACGGATCGGCGACTCTCCCCTGATCGGCGCTGGCACTTATGCCGATGACCGCGCCTGTGCAGTCTCTGCCACCGGCGCTGGTGAGTTTTTCATCCGTGAGGGCGTCGCGCACCAGATTTGCGCGCGCGTCCGCCTCGCGGGAGACACTGTGCAATCCGCCGCTGACACCGTGATGGGTGCAGTCAAAGATCTTGGCGGCAACGGCGGGGTGATCGTCGCCGCACCGGATGGCGAGGCGTGCTGGAGCTTTACCACACCGGGGATGTTTCGCGGGCGGCTATGCGCCCACGGCATAGCGGAGATCGCGGTTTACGGCGATGAGTAGGCTTCTACTCATTCTACTCCTCTTGGTTTTGCCAACGCCCGCGCTCGCATGGTGGGATTATGGTCACAAAACCGTCGCGACAATTGCAAGTAATCAGGTTTCACCAAAAACGCGCGCCGCAATCCGCGCATTGCTACGTCATGAACGCGCAGTCGCTACCCCGACGTGTCCACTGCATACACTTGAGGACGCAAGCTATTGGCCCGATTGTATCAAAGGGCTGGGCGCCCGGTTCGATTATGCCTTTTCGTGGCACTATCAGAATGTCGATATCTGTAAGCCGTTTGATCTGATGGCTGCCTGCAAAGATGGCCACTGTGTATCGCGCCAGATTGATCGCGCGGTGAAGCTGCTCAAAGACAAAAAGGTGCCGGGGCATGAGCGGCTCATGGCGCTGGCCTTCCTTACCCATTTTGTTGGCGACCTTCACATGCCGCTTCACGCAGGGGATCGGGGGGATCGCGGCGGCAACGATGTCAAGGCGGCTTATGGCATTGTCGCCGGGCGGGTGAATCTCCACTTGCTGTGGGATGGGCCGCTTGCTGAACGCGCGATCACGACGCCACCCGCTGGGCCAATGGCGCTTGTCGCGGCTTTGAATACGGCTGAGCGTGCGCAGCTTGCGGCGGGATCAACCGAGGATTGGAGCCGGGAAAATTGGGCATTAGCGCGCGATACGGCTTTCACAGTGGCGCTGAACGGTGATCCGTGCGGGCCGGTGCCCGCACGGGCGACGGTTTCCAACACCGATATTGAAGCACTCATTCCCACAGTGCGCGGTCAAATCACCAAGGCAGGGCTAAGGCTCGCACGCCTTCTGGATGAGGCGTTGGGGTAGGCCCCCACCGCACTTGGCAAACCTGATACCGCCCGACATTATACCAACTGTACGCTTGCCGGCACCGATGTCGCCGCTTGTGCTGGGCCGGCCACGCCGATGAGGCAGGTTGCGGAAAAGAGAAGGGCACAGATAGCTGCGGTGAGATTGCGGCGAAGGCTCGCGGGATTATAGTTGTTCATTTTGGGTCTCCTTAATCTGTATCTAAAAGTTTTTGTCGCCGTTATTGGTGACATATCCCAAGCACTGCACAGCACATGCCAGTTTTGGAAAATCCTTGATTTTCGGGATTTCTATAAAATTAATAGCGGCTTTAGCTTCTATTCACGATCTTCAAAATGGCAAACTTTGCTAATATTTTGGGTAATTTTCATGCTTGCCGGATTCTGGATATGCAATTTCGCACTTGCAACATATTTCCGCGTGCTAAGAGGTTTGGAAAGACTTGAATGCTAAGCCGTGCCATGACCATATCTGCGCTCGCCACAGGAACATTCGCTATGGATAATATCTGCAAGCTCAAATCAACCGCGCTCGTGTTGCAGGGCGGTGGTGCGCTCGGCGCGTATCAGGGCGGGGTATATGAAGCATTGACTGCGGCAGGCCATGTGCCGGACTGGATCGCAGGGGTTTCGATTGGAGCGATCAACGCGGCGATTATCGCGGGCAACCCCGCCGGGCAGCGGATTGAAAAGCTGCGCGCGTTTTGGGATCTGGCATCATCGCGCGTGACCGCACCACCGCTTTTCCCCGCAGGCTTCATGCGCAGTTGGTTTAACGAGATGTCCGCCAATATCGTCGCGGTCGCTGGCGTGCCCGGATTTTTCGAGCCACGCTTCCCCCCCGCAGCGATGTCAATGCCGGGCACCCCCGCCGCGAGCAGCCAGTATGATACGTCACCGTTGCGCGATACATTGCTCGATCTGGTTGATTTTGGCCGGTTGAACAGCGGCGAAATGCGATTGAGCGTGGGTGCCGTTAACGTGATCACCGGCAACCTGATCTATTTTGATACCGAAGACTGCATTATTACACCTGAACATATTATGGCGAGCGGTGCGCTCCCGCCCGGTTTTGCTCCGATCATGATTGACGGCGAACCCTATTGGGACGGCGGACTCGTCTGCAATACGCCGCTACAATATGTGCTTGATCAACGTGAGCTTGATGCCAGCATCGAAATTTTTCAGGTTGATTTGTTCAACGCGCGCGGAGTGCTGCCGCGCAACCTGTTTGACGTGGCGCAGCGCGAGAAGGACATCCGCTATTCAAGCCGCACGCGACTCAACACCGATATGGCTCGTGAGCTGATGAAGTTGCGCGATGCCGCGCACCGCCTTGCGCAGAAACTGCCCGAAAGCTTCCGCGACGATCCTGATGCCAAACTGTTGGGCAATCGCGGGTGCGATAGCGCGGTTACGGTGATGCACCTGATCAATCGCGGTGAAGGCTATGAAACCCATTCGAAGGACTATGAATTCTCACGCGTCACCGTAAATGGCCATTGGGCCGCTGGCCTGAAAGACGCAGAACATTCGTTCCACCACGATAACTGGCTCAAGCGGGTGCCGATGAGCGCAGGGATGCAGGTGTTTGATCTGGTGGGAAAGTGAGGACATAAAAAAGGCCGGAGGTTTCCCCCCGGCCTTTTTTATTATTCTGATCGCAGCAGTTATGCCGAAATTTCGGCCACATCAATTTTTACGCCTGGCCCCATCGTTGAACTGATTGCAGCCTTGCGGAGGTATTTACCCTTCGCGCCCGATGGCTTGGCCTTGGTGATAGCATCAACAAGCGCATCAAAATTGGTGCGCAGGTCTTCAGCGGTAAAGCTTGCCTTGCCGATACCAGCATGAATGATCCCGGCCTTTTCAACGCGGTATTCAATCTGGCCACCCTTGGCTGCCTTCACGGCCTCGGCGACATTTGGCGTCACTGTGCCAAGCTTTGGATTTGGCATCAGGCCTTTGGGGCCAAGAACCTTACCAAGACGACCAACAAGACCCATCATGTCTGGTGTTGCGATGCAGCGTTCAAACTCGATCTTGCCGTTCTGGCAGATTTCGAGAAGATCTTCTGCGCCAACGACATCGGCACCAGCGGCCAGCGCTTCTTCAGCCTTTGCGCCGCGTGCGAACACGCCAACGCGAACGGTTTTGCCGGTGCCCTTGGGCAGCGTGACAACACCGCGCACCATCTGATCGGCATGGCGCGGATCAACGCCGAGGTTGAGCGCGACTTCGATGCTTTCATCAAACTTCGACGTTGCGTTGGCCTTGATCAGCGCAATCGCTTCATTGACGCCGTGGAGCTTTTCGCGGTCAATTGCGGTCGCGAGCTTCTTCGCTTTTTTGCTTACAAATGTCATGATCTCAGCCCTCCACCACTTCGAGGCCCATTGCGCGGGCGCTGCCTTCGATGATTTTGGATGCCGACGCGAGGTCATTCGCGTTGAGATCCTTCATCTTGATTTCGGCGATATCGTTAAGCTGCGCGCGTGTGATCTTGCCAGCGCTCGCCTTGCCGGGCTCTTTCGAACCAGACTTGAGACCCAGAGCCTTTTTGATCAGGAATGTCGCGGGCGGCGTTTTCGTGATAAACGAAAAGCTCTTGTCCGCGAACACCGTGATGATCGTCGGGATCGGCATTGACTTTTCAAGGTCGGCAGTCGCTGCGTTAAACGCCTTGCAGAATTCCATGATATTCACGCCGCGCTGTCCAAGTGCTGGGCCGATTGGCGGCGAAGGATTTGCGGCACCCGCAGGCACCTGGAGCTTGATATAGCCCGTAATTTTTTTAGCCATTTTAACTCACTCTGTAGGGGGGCGATGCGCTGAAAGCACGGTGCCCGGTTCAAGTTTAGCGGTGTTTGCGGCCCGAAAGCCTCCCGCAGATGATTCTTCCATTATCCGAAAGATGCGCGGCGTTAGCGTAAAGCCCCCGCATATGCAATGTTGGATTTGATGCTGCTGAATAGAGCTTTGACTGTTAGACGGGGATAAATTTCAGCGCGAGTTCCTCCAATGCACCTTACCCAGTTTGATCCCGAGATATTCCTGCGCGATTATTGGCAGAAAAAGCCGCTACTCATCAAAAATGCTTGGGACGTGTGGGAAAATCCGCTCGACCCTGATGAACTCGCCGGGCTGGCGTGCGAAGACGGAGTTGAATCGCGGCTGATCATGCAGGCGGATAACCGCCTAAAAGTCGAGCACGGCCCGGTGCCCGAAAAGCGCTTCAGCAAGCTGGGCAAAGTGCCGTGGACATTGCTCGTCCAAGCGGTTGACATTCATGTACCCGAAGTGGCTGCGCTGATCCCCCCGTTCCGCTTCATCCCCAATTGGCGGATCGATGATGTTATGGTCAGCTACGCGACCGACGGCGGCGGGGTCGGCCCGCATTTTGACCAATATGATGTGTTCCTGATCCAAGGATTGGGGCAGCGACGCTGGCAAGTCGGTGCGCTGTGTGACGCGGATACGCCGCTGTTGCCGCATGATGATTTACGCCTGCTCGCCGAATTCGAAGCCACTGAGGAATGGATTCTCGAACCCGGCGACATGCTCTATGTCCCCCCGCGCGTCGCGCATAACGGCGTTGCGATGGGCGATGATTGCATGACGTACTCAATCGGATTCCGCGCGCCCGCCCGCAGCGAGCTAATCGCCGATTGGTGCGATGATCTGGTGCAGCATTTGGCCGAGGATGATCGCTATGCCGACCCCGATTTGCAGGCGCAGACCAATCCGGGCGAAATCACGGGCGACACCATCACAAAGCTCCATACGATGATTACCGAGAAATTTGCCGACCGCACAGCCTTCGCACGCTGGTTCGGGGCATATAACAGCAGCCCCAAATATGCCGAGCAGGATTGGTCACCAGAGGAACCGGTGGACGCTATCGAGCTACTCGCCACACTCGTCGGTGGCGCGCCGCTCTGCCGCAATCCTGCCAGCCGCTTTTCGTTCATTAGAGAAAGCGCGGACGGCGTGTTGCTCTTCGTCGATGGCAATTGCTTTGAATGTCGCGGCGCAGTAGCTCCTTTAGCCGAAATCCTCTGCGTGCAGGACAATGTTGTGATTGATCCAGCACTGCTAAAATCGGAAAGCGCCATCTCGCTGATAACACAACTTTTCAATCAAGGCAGTGTGGCCTTCGATCAAGTCGCATGACGTGCGCACGAGGCTGAGCATCTGCGCAAAAAAGAAAAGCTACCCTTCCGAAGCCGCCGCGCCGGGAATCGCCGCGCGCGCAACCCTCCTCCTTCCCCCCTATCGCTGTGACCGTTGCCAGCGCTTTCACCTCACCAGCCGAACCAAGGGCAAACGGATGGCTGTTTGATGATGCAGGAATTTGGTAAAGGCGAGCCTACCCGATCGCGCGCAGTTTCGGCTCGGCCAGATCGAGCGCCTTTTTGATAATGCCAACCATCGTATCAATCTGATCGTGGCTGATGATCAGCGGCGGGCACATGACGATGCTGTCACGGATGCCGCGTACCATCAGGCCGTTTTCGATTGCTAGATCGCGCACCATTGGCCCGGCGGTGCCTTCCGCGCCGCCAAAGCGGGCGTGGGTCGCTTTGTCGCTGGTGATTTCGACCGCGCCAAGCAGGCCGACCGATCTTGCTTCACCGACGAGCGGGTGACCACAAAGCTCTTC
>ERZ1292630.2771-Hain-H41-02um-R3-2771-length-15900-cov-5_pt1 | contig 15900 bp, 13 predicted proteins | sample MGYA00564408_ERZ1292630 | MGnify/ENA primary metagenome ERZ1292630 (study PRJEB36523, sample SAMEA6512641) | groundwater metagenome | collected 2019-01-08 | study: AquaDiva: Metagenomics assemblies of 32 groundwater samples | reverse complement strand
GCGACAAGAAAGATATTAGAAGGGTTTTTGAAAAGAACATAACCATAGATACACTTCCAGAAGCACCCATCGCAAAACAATCAGAAGGAAGTAAAAAAGAAAAAGAACTGTTCAAGTATTATAAGGATGGAAAATTACAAGGAATAGGGTTTGTTGTAACAAGATTAGGTTATGGTTTTAACAAAGCGGCGGATATTTCCCTGTTTATCTGTGTTAGCCCTGATTTGGAGACTATAAAAGGCATAGAGGTACTGGATCATACTGAAACACCCGGTCTTGGCGGCAGAATGACAGAAGATGAATTTAAAAGACAATTTATCGGGAAAAAGCTCAAACCAAAGATATCCCTTGTAAGAGAAAAGGAAACGGTTGGTTCCAACGAAGTACATGCCATAACCGGTGCCTCATACACGAGCAAAGGAATTGAGGATATAATTAACGAGGCAATGAAGACCTTCTGGCAAGAAATGGAGGCAAATAAGGGATGAATATGATGGCAAGATACATCAGGCAGATATCAAAATTCTTTTTAAGAGATAACTATATAGTTTCAGCCGCGGCAGGGCTGGGGTTCTGTTCAGCCCTGGCGGTAACCAACAAGATGGAAAATTCCCTTACAATGGATGTTGGCGTTGTCTTTGTTACCTGCGGTAGTTTTTGTCTTGTATATCCTTTTAAAAAATTAATAATGTCTGCCGGCACTCATCATAAGATATCACTTCTTATGATTATAGTGTCCGTATTCGTAGCCATATTTAATCTGATAGCTCAGGCCACAGTACCCAGGATAGCCTTCAATATAAAGGCATACATTGACCTTATTACGACCAATTGTATAGTACTCGCCGTTATTTCCGAGGGGTTGACATATGAATTCTGGGATGCTCAGAAAAAGATATTAAAGGCGTGTCTTGGTTATTCTATTGCGCTGATCTTTTTAGCCATTATGAGGGAACCTCTGGGATTCGGTACTCTAATGAATTTTCGTGTGCTTCCAGAGAATTTTCCAGTTGTGGTATTGATGATAACACCAGTGGGTGGTTTTTTTGCCGTGGCATTATGGAGGCTTATGCTCAGACCACTTTTTGTCAAGACAGGTGTTGTTTTTCGAGAAGGTTTGCCAGAGGAAGCAACTGAAGCAACTACAAATGGAAGAACCCCAGTTACTTCAAGAGAGCAAAAGCCAAGAATGTCGAAGATGTTTATAATTACCATCGTAATAGGAATCCTCCTCATTATAAGTATTCTCATAAATATAAATGCAGTTTCGTCCTTAAGTAATCAATTTAAAATTCTCTTGCCAGTATTCCTCAGTGCCTTGTTTTTTGACGGTATTGTCTTGAGCAAGCTTCTGGGAATTTGCCCTCTGCTTAATAAATCAAGACAAATTGACGCTGCATGGAAGATGGGTTTAGCCGTTGTCATTGTAGTTACCTTGTCCACAAGCCTTAACTGGATAGTTTATAATAAAGTCTTGATAAACATGAGCGATTTTCTTTCAACAATCTCTCCAATTCCTATAAGACTTGAGAAGATATTCTACCTTACTGTTTTCATTGTCACCATTGCCACGTTTGTACAAATACTGGGCATAATACTCCGACGTTTTGCAATGGATGTATATAAGCAAATGGGACAATTTCTGGAATTAATAACCGTAAACTGTATTGTCCTTGCCGCTGCTGCCTTTACCATTCCACCGGGAATGTCTTTTATGACAACAACAGTTACGGCTTTTGGCTTTGGTCTCCATTGGTTAATGGTATGTGTCTGGCTGGCGGTACTGAGACGGCAGAGGTTATTTGTCCCTGTAAACTCATGGGATGAAGATTCACTTGCTATACTTTTACTTGGTTTCATGGCAGCAATCTTTACGGGAATTGGGATAATAAAGATATTTTGAAATTCTTTAACAAACCAGGTTTCGGTACAAGACATTCTTATATTAAAACTTCTATTCATAAACTAAAGTTAAAATTCTGAATTAGAAAAATGATAACTTCTTTGATAGTAGGAATATGTATCATTATCATACTGATGCTGACTATGGCGGGACTAAGCGAGATAACCTACCAGTTTTTTGGCAAAGGTAAGAAACTTAAACTTGTTATACACAGTGACGATGATTTTAAGAAAGGACTCGACATAGAAGGTGGAGACAATTTACTCAACACCCTCCAAAATAAGGGATATCATATACCTTCCGGATGCGGTGGCAATGCCACATGCGGTCAGTGCAAGATTAAGCTGTTTACCAATATGGGTTCATACTCGCCAACTGAAATACCCCTTTTCGACCGTAAGGCAAGAGAGGAGACCATAAAATTTCTTGAGGAAGGTAAAGGTGACGGATACACAAGGCTTTCCTGCCAGGTAAGAGTAGACAAAGATATTGACATATATCTGCCAAAGTCAACATTACAGGTTAAGAAATACACTGCCCGTGTAGTTAAAAAGATACAGCTAACCTCTGATAAGTATGAAATCAGTTTGTTTCCATTCCAAAAGTTCGATTTTACTCCTGGACAGTATATACAAATAGGATTACCGGAAGATTATGTGGAGCAGCATTACAAGAAATACAGTGAACAGATACGATGCTTTTGTAATGAAGCAGGTAAGGATTTTATCCCTTATACACCCGGTGTCGACCTTTACCGCGCTTATTCAATTGCTACGATAAAGAAAGACATAATAAATTAATTTCAAGATCTGCGCCGATAGACCCACGCGTATCAATTGAAGACGGTGGAGTCCCCTGCCTTGGGCCTAACTGTGTAAGAGAGTACATCCAGGACGAATCAATATGGAACTTGTGGGTTGGAGACAGGATTAGATTTACAGGTCCTTTTGGTCATTTCCTTCTAAAAAAAGAAAACCATACAGCCGTTTTCGTAGCAGGCGGAGCGGGGCTTGCGCCTATATTAGCGCTCCTTGAGCAATGGTTCAGTGAAGGACGCAAAGATAATGCATACTTCTTCCTGGGGGAAAGGCGATTTCAGGATATCCCCTTGCTTTACATATTGAAATGGTTGTATTGGCAAAAAGAACATGCCAGCTTCAAGTTCATACCTGTAATGTCAGGCGCTTTTAGAGGAGACAACCCTTCAGAACTGGACGACAGGGATAAGGAATGCTTCGCCAATGCGTCGGATGAACACAAGAAAAATATCGTAGAACAAGGTTTGATTGATAAGAGTGGAGAGAAATGGTTGGGGCATACAGGATTTATTGGCCCATTGCTCACTAAATACCTTGCACATGACCCCAACATAACATTTTATCTATGCGGCCCGGCGCCAATGACTGTAACCGTAATTGATGCGGCAGCCAATAATTTAGGCGTAAAGAAAGAAAATGTTCGATTTGATGATTTTACCGGCACCCTTACCCCATCCCTTGACATGATATACCAGAAACTTGAAATCTCAAATAAGATTAAGGAACAGAGACTACTTCACTCAGACAGCGATATAGAAAAGATGAGTAACATCCTGATCATGAAATTAATTTTAAGAGACAAAATCGATGAAGCTTATGAATTCCTGGATAAAGTCCGGGAGGTATTAGAAAAGCCACGGGAAAAAGAATATAACCTCAAACCACTATTTAAGAAGTATGAATAGGCGGTAGACCTCTCTTTCGAGAGGATTTCAGAATTAGAACCCTGCCGGGGCGGATGAGGACGTCTCTCGAAAGAGCGACTGACCATATGCCTTTTTCCTCTCCCGAAATCTAGTAGACGGTATAAATTCTAGGATTATATTAGTTAGGTTACTTGCTAAAAGCAATAAGAAAAAATGATAGCGAAACCTGGCAACAAATCGTTTCACAAAAAGTTGCCAATAACATAAATAAGGGGAGTGTCCACTCATTACTTTCTTGACATAAAACGTAAATTTCTGTATCTTTCAAACAAGTCGACAAAGTGCTTTAGTATCAGGGAAATAATACTCTTAGTAATTATATCGAAAAGGAAAATCTAATGACAATTAAGACGAAATTCAAAGACGGCGCTTTTATGCCATTGGAAGAGGTAAAAGAAGTAAAAGAAGGAGACGTTGTAGAGATAGAAATTAAGTCCAAGAGGAAGTTCTCATGGAGAGGTGCTTTGAAAATTAAAAATGAAACATCGGTAGGCCTGCAACACAAAATCAAAGAAATCTGGTAGCATTATGTACCTCATTGATACAAATATATTCTTAGAGATTCTTCTTGATCAGGAAAGGGCTGTTGAATGTCAAAAACTTATCGAAAGCCTCCAGGACAGAGAAGTTATTTTTTATGTAAGCTCCTTTACCATGCACTCTATCGAAGTTGTTTTAGATAGAAAAAACTTTATGAACCCCTTATTGATTTCTTGTGGGACATCCATAAAACCAAGGGACTTAAACGATTTGATACAAGCACCATTGAAGAACTGGAGGCCGTTAAACTGGCACGAGGTTTAAACCTGGACTTTGATGACACACTTCAATATTACATACGCAAAACACATAACTTCAAAATAATCAGTTTTGACAAACACTTTGACTCAACTGATATCGTAAGGGTCGAACCCGAGAATATCTTACCACAATAATCCTTTCTGTCTTTTTGTATAAGTTCATGTATAGGAATTTCAAAAATCCCCACGAAAAGACACAAAAAGATACTTTCGTGATTTTCGTGGGGAATCGTAGTTGCCGAAGGCTTAATTGTTTGCATCTTCGCGAGTTTATAAAATCGAGGAAAGGTGATATGAGATAATATTGATAAAAATAAACCTCTGTTAATGCCGTTTCACTTTTTTCAGTCTCCGCCTTCCTGCCATGCGCATTGATACTTTACTTATTAATGGATACTTTTCCGGGTTTTCCAGATTGTCTATTTCCAGATCAACATCCAAATCCGGCCAATGGAGAGGAATGATAAAACTATAAATCAGTTAAATCAAGTTAAGTTAAAAGGAATGGTTAGGCAAGAGAAGGATTAGTGATAAAAATTAATCCAAAAAAGGGGGACATATGTTTTGTCCCCCTTTTGATTGAGATAATATTATAGACTGATGTTATTACTGTTTCGCCTTTTTCAATCTCCGTCTCAATGCTCCCCCTGCAAGTCCGGACAGACCGATTCCGAGTAAGGCAATGGTTGCGGGTTCGGGAACGGGTTCAGCGCTGGACGTTAGTACTAGATCATCGATCGGCATTCCACCCATGCCTGCGACACCATGGACATTCGAGAATACAACCATATGAGTGATACCAGGTGTGTTAAAGCTGTGGGTCACTGGAGACTCAAACGACCATACACTCCTCAATGGTTCTCCCACTGAGCCCAGAGAATTATTGAAGGCGTCAAATACAGTAACACTCCATTCCGGAGCAAGAGTAGGTGCAGTAGGAGCAAGACCTACCCGTGTAAAGCTAAGACTGTTAAGTACGTTGTCAAAATCTAATTGGTAAGATACGCCATTAATCCCGTTCCACCATTGATCTAGCCAGTTTGGACTTGAACTTGGGGATGCACTCGGTTCGTTATCTATATCTCCAACAAAAACGGATGTAGTGGGTGTAACGTTGGTTAGGGTAACACCAAAACCAGCGAGGTAACTATCCAGCGTTGCTCCACTTACCGAGGCAGTACCGGATGTGTCAAGCGCATCAAAATCTACAGTAATTGTAACCCCACGCACATTTGGTATTGCAACGAGAAATGCAAATATGAGAACGGTAACCACCAGTATGCTTTTTATAACTTTTAATTTAGAAACCATTTTTTCCTCCTTATTTTAAATAATTGTTAAAATAATAATCAAGCTCCGCTTGGTTTAATCTACTAAGCGAAACCAAAGTTGCGCTTAGCTCTGTCAGTTTTGGCTTTGCTCGATAACCAGAATTTGCATCTTCTCAAAACTTTCGGTGGCATGGACAAACTTGCTCGCCACAGCGAGTCTGCCTCAGGCATGATTTGTCCGTGCCACCTATACTAAGAACTTACCGGAATTTGCTAAATTTACCTTTATACCTCCTTTCCCCTTTACATTGGGAACCCGGTCGACCCGACGTTCGTATGGGATACTCCCGAATCACTGAGCATGTGGAGTGCATCGACCATGTCGATGTGTATTAAAGCAGTGACACGGTCACTGCACTCCAAAACAATTTGAAATTGAACAGTTACAAAAAAAGGCCCGAAAGTATGCAGGAGGAAACCCCTGACCACTTCCGGGCCTTGATTATAGAGTACAGTCTTCATTGTGTCGGGTAAGAAACCCGACCGACGTATGAAATTGTGTATTTGTGGTCTTCCCACATGAACAACTTTGGCTGGCAGACATATCCACCAAAAACGTTGTAACAATTTTAAGATTGCGGGTAAATTTAATAGAAGAGGTTTATATGTGAGTGAGTGAGTGAGTGAGTGAGTGAGTGCAATAATAGTGCCATAAGACTTCCTTTATGCAAATGGTACATTAGCAATCTTCCCTGTTATATTGATCCGGTTGTAGGTGCGAACGGCCGCCTGCCCGACGGCAGTTTGGCGGGTTCGTCCCTACATTCTGGCGATACTATGATAAATCTTGATTATAATGTCAAGCAGAAATATTTAATATCTGTAGTTCCTTGAATACATCCATTAATAGAAATATCTATTGATTTTATTTGTCTTTCCAATTACCATACCTACTTTCAAGATTTACTAAAATCTAAATTGAGCGATTTATGTAGCCGCAACCGTTCGGCTGAGCCCTTCGATAAACTCAGGGCGGTGAGTATGCCGAATCCGCTCACGCCGATGCCTTGAGGTTGCGTAACTTATGTGAGATTTCCACACACCCATCAGTTGATTAGAAACGCAGGCTAAAGCCATGCGGTTACAGTATATAATATAAAATCGCTCAATTTAGAATATATTTCCAGACATTAATGTAGGAGTATAAAAATGATCCTTCAAGATAAGACAATACTCATCGCCAACATTTCAGGCAAGCGAAGCACAGGTTGGGCAATAGCACAATCGCTAGCAGAACAGGGTGCAAAGATTGCTTATACCTATCAAAATGAAAGGTTCGGCAATGATGTCAGGCAGCTTTTCGAACCTTTAGACTCAATAGATGTTGGGGAATGTGACGTCACTTCCGATGACGATATAGACAAACTTTTTGAGCGACTGGGTAATAATGTCGACTCCCTGGATGGATTGATACATACCCCTGCATTTGCTAAAGAAGAGGACCTCTCTAATGATTTTATCAATACATCACGGGACGGATTTAAGCTTGCTCTGGACATAAGCTGTTACTCTCTAGTTGCGTTATGCAGGCGCGCATTGCCATTGATGGAAGTTCGTGGCGGAGCCGTAATAGCGCTTACTTATATCGGAGGAGAAAGAGCTGTTAAGAATTATAATGTGATGGGTGTTGCCAAATCAGCGCTTGAATCCAGCATCAGGTACCTGGCAGTTGATTTAGGCCCGAAGAACATTCGCGCCAATGCGATCTCTGCCGGCCCTATGCGAACCCTGGCAGCCAGAGGCCTGAAAAATTTCACGGTAATGTACGAAGATATGAAAGAAAAGGCGCCTTTAAAACGGAACATAACTACAAGCGAGGTCGCTGATACCGCTTCTTTTCTATGCAGTGATTTAGCAAGCGGAATTACCGGAGAAATAATCCACGTAGACGCAGGATATCATGCTATTGGCGTATAATTAGGAATAATGGGACGCAGATTTTCGCAGGTTTGCACAGATAAGAGACTTTTCCCTACCGGTGGTTCAGGCTTGCAGGATTGAACCAGCAAGGATCTTTTATTTAAAAAATATTTTAATCTGTGTGCCCGCCTGAATGGCGAAGTCGGGTAGGTATCTGCGAAAATCTGCGTCCCATTCAGTTTCACTTCTTCATATCAAAATTTGTATTATAACGTTTTATCAAACCCTCGTCCGCAAAACTGAAATATTTCTCCTCGCCGATTATTATATGATCCAGTACATTTATTTTCATAATCCTGCCTGCAAATACAAGTTCTTCGGTAATCGCCTTATCTTCACTGCTTGGTTTAGGTTCACCGGATGGATGGTTATGCGCAAAGATCATTGCCGCAGCGCCAAATTTATTTGCCAGGTTGATAATCTCTCTCACATACACATTGCTCATCGTTACAGTGCCTTCATGAGCGGTGACGATATCTATGACCTGATTTTGACTATTGAGGAATATTACTCTAAAAACTTCTTTTTTCAGATCCCTCATCCTTGGATAAAGCAGATCGTATGCTTTCTTTGAAGATGAGGCTATGCCTTCTACCTTTTTGGATTCTTCAAGAATCCTTTTCCCCAACTCTATTGAAGCTTTTATTTGCGCAATCTTTGCATCACTTAAGCCTTTAATACTGTACAACTCTTTTGACTCAAGTTTATCAAGGCCCCTCAAGCCCTTCGCTTCTCTGATTATTTGCCTTGCCAGATCAACAGCGCTTTTCCCTTTTACGCCAACGCGTAGTAATATTGCGAGCAACTCGGCATTTGTTAATGAATGAGGGCCAAATTTTAATAATCTTTCTCTCGGCCTCTCTTCTTCAGGCCAATTAATTATTGAATCTTCATAAACCTTATCTTTGGTCTTTTCTGTCATAATATTTTATACCCTATTAAATTTAAAGATCAACATCGCAAATGCCCTTAAAGGGCAAAATGATAAAGCCTGGGGTTTAAACCCCAGGAGAATAGAACAGGAAAAATATGCGCCCTGAAGGGGTGCTAGAATCAATCCCAGATATATTTTTCATCATAGGAAATGCTGTGTTTTTGAAGCAATAGCAAGAATTCCTCTTCAAATGTGATCTTTTTGTGATGCTCCTCCTGATTCTCAATATAACTTATCACATTTTCAACAGAAGATTCACTGACGGAAAAAGCGCCATATCCACGCTGCCATGCGAAGTGCGAAGTACCCTTTGAGCTTTCATTAACCCATTTTGATGAAGACCCCTTAATACGCCGCAACATTTCAGATACCGAAATGGAGGCGGAAAATCTGGCAAGAATATGAACGTGATTTAATGTACCCCCTATCTTGAGTAACTTCCCTTTCTCTTCACGAATGATCCCACCAATATAAGGATAGAGTTCAACGGAAAGCGCCGGTATTATTAAGTTCTGTCTCTTCCTGGTGGTAAATACAATGTGATATAGCAGATTTGTGAGTGTGCTTGCCATTGCTTTCTTTCATTCCTTGCACCCCTTCAGGGTGCGGTTATTGGTACCTTTATACCCTGGGGTTGAAACCCCAGGCTTTACAATTATGCCCCGCAAGGGCATCAATTTTATCAATTAGATTCTTCTGCCATATCCTCCCTCAAAACAACAAGGTGCGCCAATATGTTATTCTGAGCGACCAGAGGAAGCAAAGACTCTCTAGTTTGTTTGCAATAATTCTTCAAGGAGAAGAAAAGATAACAGTTTTACCCTTTGTGGCTCCCCTGTTAGATAATGTAAAATAACCATTTTTTGTACGATAAGCACACATTAATCACGATAAACGTAGTTGATTGTTGGATAAGTTCTATCTAACAGGGTGAATTCGTGACTTCGTGCCTTTGTGTGATTATTTTTTTGAATGCTATATTTGGCAGGATCGTTCATTTATTTACTTCCCTGTAAAAATAAACTTACTTATAAAAGCGTATCCATCATCCGATGGTGTATATATCTGCGTGGCATGAAATCTAGTAGATTGTAACAATTCTAAGATTATAATACTCAAGTAATTATTGAAATCAAGAGGAAAATTGAAGGGTTGAAAATGGGATTTCCTATAGAATCAAGTTATTGTATAATGCTTCTTTGATCACAAAGCTACAATGGCAGGAAGATAAATCAGAGAGAATCAAAACGTTCATCGGGAATGACAGAAAATGAATGACCTGAAAAAAGAAAACGGTTATATATTAGTGGTCGTCATCGGCATATTGACAATCCTTTCCTTGATGGCAATCACGTTCGCCACACTGTCACGAATAGAAACCAGGGCTACCAGGAATTATACCGATAGTGTGAAATGCGAGATGGTCGCAAAGGCGGGACTGGAACATGCACTATACGTATTAAGACTGGACAAGTTTGGGGCTGATACAATTGCATATAATGGCGATAACGGTGATGAAAACTACGATTGGTCTGGCGAAACATGGATGCCCGGCAATATAGACCTCGCAAACCCCATAACATCTTTTGCTGGTTCTGATACTAGTTATTATGACAATGATGGTGACAGTATACCAGATTCTAAATGGATATACTTTCCTGCAACCGCTACAACCGGCACAAATACAACTGCCATACGACTCCCAGGTAATCTTCTGGCTAGATACGCCATTTTAATAACGGATGACAGGGAGGCAAGGGTTAATATAAACGTAACCGGAAACAAGGCAAATGGTGGTGCATATACCTCTAACGAAGGATGGTCAACATTTGAGATTGATCTGTCGAATATAATTGAACTGGCGGCAACTGGTAAGGGAACCGCAACAGCAAGTGATATTATTGACGCAAGATTCGGAACAGACACACTTCCGGGTACCATTGGAGATGATGATCCTGGAAAAATCCCTGACCCTCAAACAGATGGCATTGACAATGACGGAGATTTGATTGCTGACGAGTTTGAAGAAGAAAAAAATGAACCAGACGAATTCAATTCAATCTCTCCATATATTGATGATGTGCCTTTTGGCCTACTCACGGAAGCCGAGATTATGGGTACTTCTTCGTACACAAGCAGACTTGAAGATATCTTCGGTACTAATACTGTATCTCAAGCTGATCAGGAAACTCTTAAAGGCTGGTTAACTACTTACTCTGCCGACACAATAGTGTGTCCGTCCTATACACTTGGGACATCTACAGCAACAACTATGTTAAATATCAATGCGCTGGTAAATAATGAAGGTGCATATACTGCTACCGGCACTTACGATTCTGACAAAAAGGTAGAGATGATTATGGATGCACTGGTAGCAGGAGGGATAACAGGCGCATTAGGTTCTGCAGGCTATGTTGAACGCCACCAACTGGCAGTTAATATAAAAGACTTCATTGATTCTGACGGCACTGTAACGACATATTTAGATGGTCCGAACACATATTATGGTATTGAAAAGACTCCATACATAAATGAAGTAGAAGCAGAGGTGAACGGTGCCACAGCAGGCGGCCTGGGTAAATATATAGAATTATTTAACCCATACGATACTGATGTTGTTATAACAGGCTGGACAATTACGGGTGGTACATCCATGCCCAGCACAACACTTAGTGGTACTATTCTAGCTCAAGATTACTTTGTCATAGCTGATGACTCAGCTGCATATTTGACTTTTGCTTATGAAGGTGTAACCCCTCCAGATCAAACCCACATCAATGTTAACAGTCTCACGGCCAATGGTGAGGTCTTAACCTTAAGTGATAGTAACGCTAACGATGTCCAGGTTACATACTATGGTCAGGCAGATAATACAACCAAGACGAGGCAGTTAAATGACCCCAGACCAACACCTTTGAGTGCATCTTCATCTGACCCATGGCTTTGGGCAACTTCAACTGAAACTGCTGGTGAAACAAACACCCCTACTTTTGATCCGACAGTTCCTGATGGTTGGGATACCATTACACCCACATGGCCAGATAGTTTTCTTGTTACAGACAGAAGATTTTCGAATAAGGGATATATGGGTTTTATTCATAGAGGAAGCAAGTGGTCGAGCTTTAAGGTTGACGACACTATTGCCTATCCGAATGTTTTGCAATACTTTACCATTACAGATCCATCAATGGATAATATTGATAACGATGGAGATGGTGATATAGACTCAGTTGACACAGGCACACAAACTGCCGATATAGATGGACGAGAGTATCGCATTCCCGGTTTGATTAATGTCAATACTGCTCCTGCCGAGGTACTGCAGTCATTGCCAAATATAACTAATCCAATAGCAACGGCAATTGAGGGCAGTGGAAGTAAACCATTTACAAATATAGGGGATTTGGTAGATGATGTAATTGAGATTACCGGCGCAGGTACAAAATGGAATAAAGAAAAAACTTTCCGCTCAATCTCAAACCTGATTACGACGCGTTCAAACGTCTTTACAGTTTACGTTACGGCACAGATAACTGATGAAGCGATCTCCACTGTGTATGCCGAAAAGAGGATCATGGCAATCGTTGACCGTTCTGTTGACCCGATCAGGATTAGATATTTCAGATGGATTGTGGAATAAATGTAGATTATACAGATGGAAGAATCACGATTGAGGGATTGAAGAATTTGGGAATTGAGAGATTAAAGAGTTCCTGAATTCCCCAATACCTAAATCCCTGAATTAACAAATAACATTTATTTTACTTCAACATCTTTATCATCAATATTTTTAATATCTTCTTCTACCTCGTCAACCTCATCCTTGACGCCTTTCAGGCCCTTTTTAAACTCTACAATTCCCTTCCCAATGGATCTCATAGTGCCCGGAAGCCTTTTGCCAAAAATTAACAGAGCTATAATGAGTATAATAATCCACTCAAAACCACCAGGAATACCAAACCATCCAATTGGAATACCAAGCATTTTAAATCACCTCCAATTTGTACTTCGATAGTAAATATTACGTGATTAAACTTAATCCTTAATCTATTTTTTACTGTATGTCAAACTATTTTCGTAGAAGTATAATCGAATACATCGGTTATGATAGAAAAGCAAAAGGCCGGAAGCTGGAAGCAAGAATTACGATTGATGAATTGAAGAAAACCGATTTGAGTTCTATCTGTCTCGACTAACTACGTAATCGCCCAGTTCTAAGAGTGAGTTTTTATAAACCGAATCCGGAATGATTGACAGATCATCCTGTGCTTTCTTTACTAATTGTCTTGCGGTCTCGTATGCGTAGTCAACAGCGTCATGTTCTTCGAGCAGGTCGGCTATCGCCGCTTTTGAGTCTTTACTATTGTTCTGAAAGATAAGCTCAAGTGCGCTTTCTTTACGGTCTGTCGGCAGTTTGTTTACTAGTCTGATAAAAGGCAGTGTCAGCTTCCCGCTCTGGGTGTCCAGGTTCATTGGTTTTCCCATTTCCTCCTCTTTACCCATTACATCCAGACAATCATCTATTATCTGAAATGCCATTCCGATCTTCGAACCATAGTTTGTAAGCACCTCGGTCTGTTTTTTGTTTGCCCCGGAAGAAATAGCCCCTAATTTACAACTGGCGGCGCACAGAGAAGCTGTTTTTTTCTCTATAATGCTTAAATATTCTGATTCTGTAACCTCAGCATCATAGCATCTTAAGAGCTGAACCATTTCACCTTCACACAAGATGTTTATGGTTTGAGACATTATTATTGTCGCTATTTGAGAATCCAGAGCAGATAGTATGGTATAAGCCCTTGAAAAAAGGTAATCACCAAACAGGATAGAAATCTTCCTTCCCCATTTTGAGTTCATAGTCTCTACATGTCTTCTAACCTCTGCTTCATCAATAATATCATCGTGAACAAGGGTTGCCGTATGTATAAGCTCTACAACAACCGCAAGGTCAATATGTTGCGGCATTAAATCACCTGAACATTGACCTGACAGTAATAGCAATGCCGGACGGAATCTTTTACCCTTTATCTTGCTTATGTGCAATATTAAATCTGAAAGGCGCTTGTCGGTCGGAGAAATGTCATCGCTAAGCCGCTCCTCTACCTCGCGCATCTGATCTTTTAAAGGCTCTAAAATAGCTTCCATACTCATCTAATATAGAACTCCAAACATTTTTCTATACGTATAAAGTGATATTGGGTTTAGTATGTTATCAAGAACTTAAAAAAATGTCAATTATGTTTTATTTCATTTTTTAATATCACCTAAGTCTCTTTTCTCATTATATTTGATATGTTTATTTCCCTGCGAAAGTGTTCTACAATGTCACCGTACACACACTCCTCAACACACACATTTTCTTTAAACGGAATAGCGCCGAGTACCGGAACTGAGGAAAATCTCCCTATTTCTCCGACAAAATCTTCGCCATTTCTCAACATATTAAATATTATTCCCTTTATTCTAAGATTCCTGCTCCTGGCATATTCTAACGTCAAAAGGGTATGGTTTATTGCCCCCAGATAATGTTTACTCACAATTACGAGCGCCAGGCCCATCTTCAGGGCCATGTCAGCAACAAGTAGATTATCATCAATTGGAACCATGAGACCTCCAATACCTTCAACAACAACAAAATCATGTTTGTCCGTAAGCTCCTTGTATGCTTTCCATACTTTCTCGATATCTATAGTAATACCAGCCCTTGATGCCGCCATATTCGGCGCTAATGCAGGTTTAAGACGAATAGGATTCACAAGGTCATCATCATCAGTACTATCGATTATTTTCTTAAGATACACGACATCTTCAGAGACAAGCCTTCCCTCTATCTCCTTTGCACCTGTAGCAACAGGTTTCATGACGCCTACATCCATACCGTGTGCCTTTATGGCAGCCGCTATTGCACCGGCAATGACGGTCTTGCCAACACCTGTATCGATCCCTGTTACAAAAATTCCCTTTTCCATAAATTAGTGACCAAAGGAAGCTAATTTATTTCAGTTATAGTTTCTATCGATTCATATATAATATCCATCATCCTGTTCAACTGAGAAGTATTTATACTTAAAGGCGGCATTATGACTATAACGTTATCCAATGGCCTGGAAATCAGACCACGTTGTCTGGCTTCAAAACAGACTTTAGCTCCAATCTTCTCCTCCCAGGAGTAAGGTTCCTTCGTTTCCTTATTTCTAACCAGCTCTATACCGGCGACGAGGCCACTTTGTCTTATGTCACCTACAGAATTAAGGTTTGTAAATCGTTCAAGCCTTTCCTTCAGCAATCTGATCTTTGGCTGCAACCCTTCAATAACCTTCTCATCTTCAAAGATATCAAGACTTGCAAGGGCGGCTGAACATGCCAGGGGATGACCTGTATATGTATGTCCATGAAAAAATGTCTTCTGCTCGCCATAATCACCTATGAAAGCATTATAAATTTCATCTGTCGTCAGTGTAACTGCTAAAGGCATGTAACCGCCATTTATTCCTTTAGAAAGCGCCATAATATCAGGTGTAACATTTTCATGGGCACAAGCAAACATTTTTCCCGTGCGTCCAAAACCGACCATTATCTCGTCTGCAACGAAAAGGACGTTGTATTTTTCACATAACTCCTTTGCACGAGACAGGTAACCTTCAGGATGAACAATCATTCCTCCTGCGCCCTGAATAAGAGGCTCCATAACCATTGCAGCTATCGAATCCGAGTCCTTAGATAATATTTCTTCTAAATCTTTCAGACATTCAAACATACATTCGGTTTTATCTTTACCATGTGGACACCTGTAACAGTAAGGTGAAGGAGCAAAAAAGGTTTTAAACAAAAGAGGTTTGAAAACACTATGAAATATATCTATACCACCTACGCTAATCGCCCCCACCGTATCTCCATGATATCCGTGCTGTAACGCAACATAATTTGTCTTATTCTTATAACCTTTGTATTGCCAGTATTGAAACGCCATCTTTATGGCAACTTCCATGGCGGTGGAACCATTGTCCGAATAAAATACTTTGGCAAGGCCGTCAGGCGTTATATCTATCAGCCTTTTTGCCAGTTCAATCGCAGGTACATTTGAGAAACCAAGCAGGGTTTTATGTGCAACTTTATCGAGCTGTTCCCTGATGGCGTCATCAATCTCTTTTTTTCGGTGGCCATGTATGTTACACCACATTGAAGAAATACCTTCTATATACTCGTTACCTTGAATATCTCTTAGTTTATCACGTTCGCCTTTTTCTATTTTCTCAGGTTTCTCTTTG
>ERZ1292630.2770-Hain-H41-02um-R3-2770-length-15901-cov-4_pt1 | contig 15901 bp, 18 predicted proteins | sample MGYA00564408_ERZ1292630 | MGnify/ENA primary metagenome ERZ1292630 (study PRJEB36523, sample SAMEA6512641) | groundwater metagenome | collected 2019-01-08 | study: AquaDiva: Metagenomics assemblies of 32 groundwater samples | reverse complement strand
ACGCCGGTCTGCATCATCCCGAACGGCCCGGGGTTCATGCCGACCAGCACGATCTCGCGCTCGCCGGCGCCCCAGCGCGTGAGATAACGCTCGAGCGGCTGGCGCGCGTAGGCCAGCGGGTTGTAGACGAAGGCGGCCGGCTTCGAAAAGGCGAGCCGGTCGACGTCGTCGGCGAGCGCCCGGGTGAGCGCGACCAGGTTTGTCACGGCCGGCGAGCCTACCGCTATCATCGACCGCGATGAGCTCGTTTCACGTCCTCGCCGACTATCCGCGTCGCGCGCATCTCGAGTTTTTCCGCAAGAACGCGAATCCGTTCTACCACCTGACCTTCGAGCTCGACGCGACGCGCGTCCGGGCCCGCGCCCGGGAGGCCGGCGGCTCGACCTACGCCGCGATGGTCTGGGCTTACCACCGCGCGCTCCTCGGCATCGAGGCGTTCCGGACCCGGCTGCACGGCGAAGAAGTGGTGCTCTACGACGCGCTGCGGGTCGGGATGACCGTGCCAGCGCCAGGTCGGACGTTCAGCTTCGCCACGATGGAATGGGAGGCGGACGGGGCCCGCTTTCTCGCTCACGCCGCCGAAGAGATGAATCAGGCGTCGCGGAGGATCGACCTCTCCGGCGGCGCGGCGCCCGACTTCGCCTACTACACGGCGTTGCCGAAGCTGCCGTTCCTGAGCTTCACGCACGTGGCGCTGGCCGACCCGACCGCCGGCCAGCCGGAAGCCGCGTTCGGCAAGTTCCGCGAGGAGAAAGGCCGCACGATCGTCCCGGTCGGCATCCTGGTCAACCATCTGTTCGTCGATGGCGCCGATCTGGGTGACCTCTACGAAGCCGCCCGCGACAGCTTCGACCGGGCTTTCTAGTCCGGGCATAGAATCCGCCTGTGGCTGTCAACCTGCTGCCTCCACTCCCGGGCGTCGATCCCGTGAGCGCACCCTCGCCGGACGATCCCGCGTACGGCGACTGGCTGGAGAGTGTCGCCTTCTCGCCCGAAGGCGTCGACCGGATGCAGATCTGGGAAATGCTCCACGCGACGCCGGCGGAGAGGTTGGCCGCGATCGAAACCCTGTCGCGCGAGATGGAGCACCTGCGCCATGCTGCCGCTTCCGCTCGCAGCAAGTGAGCTGATTCCGGTCTTCAGCCGCCACGGTGCTCGCTTCATTGTGGTCGGCGCCGTCGCGGCGGTCGCCGCCGGAGCGCCCGTCCTCACGAAGGACGTGGACCTGCTGATCGATCTCGCGGAAGACAACCTCGAGCGAGTTCTGGCCGCCTGCCGGGAGCTCGAAGCCAACTACAAGGACCCGGCCGGACGTCGATTTGAGCCCGATCTGGAGAAGCTCAGGACCTTTCGACTGCATCTTCTGAGGACGACGAAAGGGGAGGTCGATCTGTTGCGGGAGATCGGTGACGGTTGGACCTACGGCGATCTCGTCGCGAGAAGCGATGACGTGGACCTGGGAACCGTCAAGGTGAGGGTGCTGCATCTCGAAGCGGTCATCGCCTCGAAGCTCTTCGCGAACCGAGAGAAGGACCGTGCCGTGATGCCCGTCTTGCTGGAGACGCAACGCCTGCAGACGCTGAAGGTCGAGATGGAAGGAAGCTCGGGGCGGAAGGAGTAGGATTTCAGGTGATGGCTGCCAAGGAAGGGAAGGTCCTCGAAGGCGTCGAGAGGGTGAAGGCGGAGCGGCCGGTGTTCGAGTTCGGCACGGGGGTGTTCGACTACTCTCCGGCGCCGGAATCGACGGATCATGTCCGCCTCCTGAAACGGTACGACCTCTACATCGGCGGGAAGTTCGTGGCGCCGAAGTCGGGCAGGTACTTCGACACGATCAATCCGGCGACGGAACAGAAGATCGCCGAGGTGGCCGAGGCCGGGGAGGCCGATGTCGAGGCCGCGGTGCGCGCCGCGGAGTCGGGCTTCAGGCTCTGGTCGAAGCTGGCGCCTGCGGAGCGCGGCAAGTACATCTATCGCATCGCGCGCCTGGTCCTCGAGAAGTCGCGCGAGCTCGCGATCGTGGAGACGATCGACGGCGGGAAGCCGATCAAGGAGGCCCGCGACGTCGACATCCCGCTCGCCGCGGCGCACTTTTTCTACCACGCGGGCTGGGCGGACAAGCTGGCGTACGCGTTTCCAGGACGAGCGCCGGGATCGGTGCGGCCGATCGGCGTCTGCGGTCAGATCATCCCGTGGAACTTCCAGCTGCTGATGGCGGCCTGGAAGCTGGCGCCGGAGCTGGCGTGCGGGAATGCGGTGATTCTCAAGCCGGCGGAGACGACGCCGCTGACGGCGATGCTGCTGGCGAAGATCGTTCAGGAAGCCGATCTGCCGCCGGGAGTGGTCAACATCCTGCCCGGAGCCGGGGAGACCGGCGCGGCGCTGGTGAATCACCCGCGCATCCGCAAGATCGCATTCACCGGCTCGACGGAGGTCGGGAAGCTGATCCAGAGAGCGACGGCCGCGTCAGGCAAGCGTCTGACGCTGGAGTTGGGTGGCAAGGCGGCGAACATCGTCTTCGCGGACGCCGCGCTCGATCAGGCGATCGAAGGAATCGTGAACGGCATCTATTTCAACCAGGGTCACGTCTGCTGCGCCGGCTCGCGCCTCCTGGTGGAGGAGTCGATCGCGGACGAGCTGCTGGCTCGGCTGGACTGGCGGGTCCGTCAGCTGCGGCTGGGCGATCCGCTGGACAAGAACACCGACGTCGGGGCGATCAACTCGAAGGCGCAGCTGCTGAAGATCCGCGAGCTGACGCAGGCCGGGATCGACGAGGGCGCGATGCTGCACCAGCCGGCGTGCGTGCTGCCGGAGAAGGGCTTCTTCTTCCCGCCCACTTTCTTCTCCGGCGTCGCGCAGAGCCATCGCATCGCCCGCGAAGAGATCTTCGGCCCGGTCCTCGCCGTGATGACTTTCCGCACGGCGGACGAAGCGATCGAGAAAGCCAACAACCTCGCCTACGGCCTCTCCGCCGGCGTCTGGACCGACAAAGGCGCCAAGATCTTCGCCATGACCCGCCGCCTCAAAGCCGGCGTCATCTGGGCCAACACCTTCAACAAATTCGACCCCACCTCCCCCTTCGGCGGCTACAAAGAAAGCGGCTTCGGCCGCGAAGGCGGCGTGCACGGGTTGGAGGGGTACGTTCAGCTCTCGTAGCGAGATGAGGCCCGTTGCCGATGGAGCTGCAATCGGGCGTCCACGAGGAGCGGAACCTCAAGAATGACCGTTCCAGCCACGAAATGGCGATTGCTCGAGGACTTGGAGCGCCCTCCCTGCCATCTCAAGAAGACCATCAGCGAGTTGGCGTACGCGCCGGCGGATTCTCGGCCTCGCGGCGCCCCAGCCCGCTCACTTCTCCTGAAGCGCATTGGCGCTCTCGACGCCGACTCCACATCGCCAGATGCGAGAGGTAATGCTCACGGACATGTCGTTCTATCGAAGGCGAGGCCACGACTTGCGAATGTTCTCCAGCCGCTGCAGAAGCCTTCCGACCGCAGCGAGTTCCTTGATCTCGGGGAACTCGCGGATGCTGAACAAGAGCCGGCCATCGGCGATTTGGAAACGGATCGAGCCGGAGGGGCCAGCCACGCGCTGACGGTAGCGGGTCAGGCGGAGGATGATGGAGATCCCGCCGGTGTTGGAGGGGTAGCGTGTCGGGCGAAAGCGTTCTCGCATGACCTTCCAGTCCACCTCGAGCACGTCGGAGCGCGTCAGGTCGGCGAAGATAGCGAGCAGTTCGCTTCTCGGCAGGCGCTCCTCGAACAAGATCTCTCGGGGCGTCTCCTTCCCTGGGGGATACCTACCTCGCGAGCAGACGAGCCGGCCGTCGCCGAAGATCTCGAACGACAGCATGGTGCGGGTCATTCCCCCGACATAGTGCACTTCGATCACCTTCGTCCCGGGGTCCTCGGAGATCTCGAAGGAGCGATCCTTGCGAAGGTCGAGGGGCTCGGCGAAACGCCAGGCGAGCGCTCCGGCTGAGATTGCCGCCAGAGCGATCCATCGCGCTTCGTGACTTGAGATGAGAGCCATCCCGGGCGCTACCTTCGAGCGCTCAGGAAGACGCGGTCCCGATGGAACTCGAGAAAGGCTCGTTGGGTGGAAGTGAAGGCGCCCACGGCGCAATCGGCGGCGGTCGGGACGCCCATGCGTTCGAGGGAGGAGCGGTGCGCGACAGGGGAGATCAGCAGGCGGCCCTCGCCTTCAAAGGAGATGAAGCCGCGGTCGAAGAGATGGTCGATACTCGGGGTCAGGAGGAGGCCGTTTTCGCCGTTGAGGCGTTCTTCGTTGGTCGCGTCGCGCCAGGGTTTGCAGTGGCTGGCGCGGAGGTGCTCCGGGCGGTCGACGAGGGTGATGCGGCAGCGGGTTTCGATCTGCTGCACGCGTTGGCGGAACAGACCCTGACCGCGGCGGGCGAGGACGATCGACTCCTTTTCGGTGGCGGTGAGCGCGGCGTCGGATTCGATCTGAAGCTGCAGGTGGCGCTCCCAGTTCACAAGCTCTGCGCTCGGCGTGAGCAGCTCCGGCTCGGCGACGACCTCCGCGCGAGCGTATGCGGCGGCCTCCTTACTCGCGAGATCCGCGAGCACCAGGGCAAGGCGGCGATCAAGCTCCGTCAGGTAGATGCTCTGACTGCCGCGGCCGTTCGGGAGGAGCGGCGAGTATTTCTCAGGCAGGAGCGGGCGCAGGAGCTCCATCCAGTCGGCGGGACGCGGGCCCGACGGGAGCTCGTTCCACGAGACATCCACCCGCCAGCCGATGTCGTCCCAGTTGCGCCCGGCCGTGCCGAACTCCAGCGGCTTCGGCGCTTCGTAGGCGTGCGAGCGGGCGATGCCGAAGGCGCGGATGCGGGTGTCGGCGAACGAGAAGACGAGGTCGCCCGGCGAGACCTCGCGCATGAACTCGTAGAACGGATTCCGCGTGCCGTTTGAGCGCACCTTTGGTGACCAGAGATAGCCGCCGGCGATCTCCTGCTGGTACGTCTGGTTCTGGTTCACCCACCAGAAGCGCATTCGAATCCCTGGACCTAGGCTAGCAGGGCTCGGAGCGGGCCCGACTACGAAGCCACGAGCTTTTCCGGACTGCCGCGGAGCGTTAGCCTCTGCCCGGAGGTGCTCATGGTCGCTCGACTTCGACGATCGGTCGTTCTGTTGCTTGCCGCCGCTGCCCCGGTCTGGGCGCAGCCTGCGGCTCCGCACTCGGATGCCGCTCTCGAGCGCGAGCTGCGGCGCCGGACGCAGGAGCTCATGGATGCGGTGGCGCCGGGGAAGAAAGAGGTTTGGGAGAAGTACCTCCACCCGCGCCATCTCTCCCTCGACGAGAACGGAACGGTCTACGACAAGGCCGCGATCGTCGCGGAGATCCAGCCGCTGCCGGCGGGGCTCGTCGGACGGATCGAGGTCGACAAGTTCCGGCTCGAGCGAAAGGGCGACACGGCCGTCGTCGTGGCGGAAGTCCAGGAGTATCTCGACTACCACGGGCAGCAGCTCCGCACCCGGTTCCGATTCCTCGATACCTGGCTCCGCGAAGCGGGCGATTGGCTCCTCCTCGCGCGCCACACCGCGGCGGTGCTCAAGGATCCGCCGGCTATCCCGCTCACCGTCGCCGAGCTCGGCGAATACGCCGGGCGCTACCGGCTCACCGCCGAGATCGCCACCACGCTGCGTGTCGCGACCGAAGGGGAAGCCGGCCTCGTCTCCGAGCGCACCGGCCGGCCGGCGGTCAACTACCGGCCCGAGGTCAAAGACCTTTTCTTCGCACCCGGCCAGCCGCGCTCGCGGCGCCTGTTCGAGCGCGATGCCCAGGGACGCGTCGTCGCCTTCCGCGATCGCAGAGAAGGCGAAGACATCCGCTGGGTGCGCGAACCCTAGCGCGACATTGCGAGAGCCGAACGTCTCGCAGGTCCACTCGCCGCGCTCGCTTCCCGGCCTCTTCAGCCCTCCGCGAGCGGATCGAACACGCGGGCGAAGCCGAGGTCCTGGAAGTCGCGGACGTTGCGGGTGTCGAAGTCGGTGACGCCCTGGCGGGCGAGCGAGAGACCGATGCGGGCGTCGAAGATCCGGCGGCGGCCGTAGCCGGGGTCGGCGGCCCGGCGCCAGACCTCGGACATGATCCCTGATGGCGCGTCGAGCAGGCGCCAGCGCGGGTTCGTTCGCAGCGTCTCGATCAGTGCGACCGCCTGCGCCGTGGAGAGCGGCCGCTCGGCGACCGCCGGATTGCGGACGACAGCGTAGAGCTCCATCAGCACGAGCTCGGAGATCCCGACCTCCCCGTCGAGCGACGAGAGCCAGAGACGGGCCGGTTCGTGATCGGCATGCGACGGCTCGAGCGCCGGGAAGAGCAGATTCGTATCGAACGAGATCATCGCCGCTTCCCGCGCTTCGGCGCGCGCGCCCTGGCAGGCGGCTCGTGGACGGTCGCCGCCGTCGCTTGGAGCGCGCTCCGCCAGTCGCTGTCCGCGAACGGATCGAGCCGCAGGCCGAGATCAAGCCGCGGAAGATCCCAGTCCGCGCCCGGCCCGGAGCGCGCCGGAAACGCCGGAATCAGCCCCTCGAGACCGCGCCGCACGACATCGGCGAAGCTCATCTCGTACTCGGCAGCGATCCGCTTGGCCTCTCGGAACAGGTGATCCGGAATCTGCACCTGCGTCTTCACCATGTGGGCATTCTGCCACACTGGCAATTCGCCAGCAACTCCGAGACGTCAGGGAGTCGGTTCGGCCTCGAGGAGGAGACGGCGGAGCTGCCAGGAGCGGGAGGAGTCGGGCGACTTCTCGACGCGGGCGACGAGATGGAGAGCGGGCCCGTTGCACAAGTCGATGCGCAGGTGCAGGGTGAAGTCGTTCTGCGCATTGGGAAGCGCGATCGGGCGGACGCGGCCAGTGCCGGTCGGGCAGCTGGCGCGGCCGGACAGGGCCTCAAGCACCTCCGCCTTGCCGCGCACGAGCTTCTCGCCGTCGAGGAGGAGCGCTGCCGCTGACACGCGCGGCGCGAGGGGCGTCACGTCGCCAGTCCGCAGGGCGGTCGAGAGATCGCGGTAGAGCGCCAGCGACTCGTAGAAAGTCGCCGCTTCGATCGGCGGGAGCGGCGGAATCGGCGGGACCGACGAGGGCGGCGGCCGCGGGGCTGGCGGGCCGAAACAGAGCTCCGGCATCAGACGCCAGGGCACCGGATTCACCCAGGGCAGATTGTCCGAGTTGCCGATGAACGGATACGGCGCGTCGCAGAAGCCATCGCCGTTCGCGTCGACGCAGAACGGGGCGTTGATATTCCAGTGATTCCCACCGCGCGGCGGCGGCTGCTCGAAGACGTTTCCCGCCGGGCGGCCGGCGAGGTCGCGCGCCGACTCCGTGCCGAAGTAGTTGTTCATCCAGACCGAGTTGCGCAGCGCGCCTGCCGTGACGTCCACGCCGAGCTGGTTGTCCGTCGAGTCGTTGCAGGCCACGATCGTGTCGCTGCTCCAGTTGATCAGAACCCCAAAGCCGACGTTCCTCTGGAGGACGTTGAAGAAGATCCGGTTCCTGTCCGAGCTGAACAGCTCGATCGCCCCCAGCACGTGGTCGTCGATCGCGTTCGCGCCGATCAGGTTGTCGTGGCTGGCGAAGAGCTGGATCCCGGGCGACTGCAACCCCGGCCCGCCGACCACCGCGTTCCGCGTCAGTGTGTTCTCGTGCGAGTTCGAGAGCAGGATGTCCCAGTCATGGTTGAACCGGACGCGATTGTCGTGGATCCGGTTCCGCTTCGCGTCCTCGAGACAGATCCCGACCTCCGCGTTCGACTCCACCACGCTGTCGGCGACCTCGTTGCCGCTCGTCGACTCGAGCCGGATGCCGCACGCCGGAGGCCGCGGCACCGCCGCGCCGGCGATCGCCGTCACCTTCAGGATCCGGTTCCCCGAGCCGCCGTTGACATGGATGCCCGTCCCGAAACCGCGCAGCGTCAGATCTTCGATCGACGTGCCGGCGCGGCCGCGGGCGACGATCGCGGTCACGTCGCCCGGGCGCGGCGTCAGCGTGTGTCCGGCGCCCGCGAGCTTCAGATTGTCCGCGGCCAGCTCCAGCGTCCCCTGGACGTCGACGATCAGCTTGCAGCTCTTCGTCGCCGGGCTCCAGGCGCCGATACCGCCGGGCACGCAGTCGCCGCCGGTCGCGTCGTCGCGCAGGATGTATTGCGCCGAGGCGGAGCTGGCGGCGAAGGCGAGAAGGGCGAGGACGGCGAGGAGCCGGCGCGGCAAACGAACGAAGAGAGTCACCATCCCCATCAATGCGACGAACCGGGCCGCTTTCCGCCAGGAGGGCGCGACCGGTCTCTCGCCACGGCGATTGACGTTTAGCTTAGCGCTAAGTACAATTCATTCGATGGATGCGTCGGAGATGGCTCGAGTCCTGGGGAGCAGGGGCGGACGGGCGCGGGGCGAGAGGTTGTCCGCGGCGGAGAAGAAACGGATCGCCTCCCTGGGAGGCAAGGCCCGGCTTCGGTCGCTCCGGGCGGCCCGCCGCATCGCCGACAATCTGCGGTACGCCGCCGTCCTGGACGAGCTGCGTGGGCAGCCGACGAGCGTCAGACGGCAGAGCGTTTTCGCCGGTCCGCTGCCGGGGATCTATCCCGCGGGTTCGTGAAATGTCCGACCCCATGGATCATCTCCGAACCGTCGGCGAAATCGTCGACGGCCTGCGCGCTCTCGGTCTCGATCCCGTGCTCGTGGGAGGCATGGCCCTGGTGGTGCTGGGTTCCCGCAGAGTGACGCGAGACTTCGATTTCGTGGTCGCGCGCCCGGGCGATCGCCTCGCTCGCACGGTCGGCCTGCACTACGACCGCGGACTCGAGCTCGTCTCGGGCCTCGACGAGACGGGAGACGTGACCTCGACGATCTCGAATCGCAGGGTCGCGGTCGCTCGGCTACGACTCGATGCGCCGGCGAGCGCGTACTTCTTCAACCCGGAGACCGGCCTGCGGGTGGATCTCCTGTTCGACTTCCCGATCCCGGCAGCGAAGCTCGCCGCGCGCGCGACACGAACCAGGATTCGCGCGCATCTCTTCGACATCGCCTCCGAGCAGGATCTCTTGCGGCTCAAGAAGCTCGCCCGCGCGGAGCGATCCGCGCCGGGCGACGTCGTGGACATCGCGTTTCTCGAATCGCGCCGAAGCGGCGCCGAGTAGCGCCGGCGCCCGGCGCGAGTGAAGCCGACGCGGCGCGCGCGTTCGGCTCGGGTACGATCCGGGGGAGGGTTCGCCCGATGAAGGTGAAGCTGATTCTGCCGGCGTTGGCGGAGGCGGAGTCGCCGTTCTGGCGGCCGATCAAGTATTCGCTGTTTCCGCCACTGGGGTTGGCGGCGCTGGCGGGCCATCTGGATCCGGACGACGATGTCGAGATCCAGGATCAGCACGTCGAGCGATTGCGGATCGACGATGAGCCGGACCTGGTCGTGATCCAGGTTTACATCACCAACGCTTATCGCGCTTACGCGCTGGCGGATCTGTATCGGTGACGTGGGGGGTATGTGGCGCTCGGGGGGCTGCATGTGACCTCGCTCCCTGCGGAGGCTGCCGCGCATGCGGACAGCGTGTTCGTCGGGCCGGGCGACGCGACCTTTCCGGAGTTCCTGCGCGACTTCCGGGCCGGGCACCCGAAACCGCGGTACGTCTCCGGGCAGGAGCGGTCGCTCGTCGACCTGCCGCCGGTGCGTCGCGATCTGATCCATCGCGAGCGCTACCTCGTGCCGAACTCGATCGTGGTCTCGCGCGGCTGCCCGCATCACTGCTCCTTCTGCTACAAAGACGCCTTCTTCGACGGCGGCCGTGGCTTCTACACCCAGAGGGTCGATCAGGCGCTGGCCGAGATCGAGCGGCTGCCCGGGCGGCACCTCTACTTCCTCGACGATCATCTGCTCGGCGACGTGCGCTTCGCAGAGGCGCTGTTCGCCGGAATGCGCGGCATGGACCGCGTCTTCCAGGGGGCGGCGACGGTCGATTCCGTCCTGCGCGGCGACCTCATCGAGAAGGCCGCCGCGGCCGGCCTCCGGAGCCTGTTCGTCGGCTTCGAGACCCTGTCGCCGGGCAACCTCCTGCGCTCCAACAAGCGGCAGAACCTGGCGCGCGACTACGCTCAGGTCACGCGGCGCCTCCACGATCTGGGCGTCATGATCAACGGCAGCTTCGTCTTCGGGCTCGACGAGGACGAGGCCGACGTCTTCGACCGCACCGTCGAATGGGGCGTCGAGAACTCGCTCACCACCGCGACCTACCACATCGCGACGCCGTACCCCGGCACCCGGTTTCACCGCGAGATGGCGGCGGAGGGGCGGATCCTCACCGACGACTGGGATCTCTACGACACCCGCCACGTCGTCTTCCAGCCCGCCAAGCTCGCCGCGGGCGCGCTCGCCGCGGGATACCGGCGCGCCTACGAGAGCTTCTACAGTTGGCGCAACATCGTGCGCGCGAGCTGCGGCCACGAACGGCCGAAACATGTCGTGAAGCACCTCGCTTACGCCGCCGGGTGGAAGAAGTTCGAGGCGGTCTGGAACTTCCTCATCAAGACCCGCCGGCTGAACGAGACCCTGCCGGTGCTCGAAGCGATCCTGAGCAAGATCGAACCTCGCGCCAGCGGCGTGAAGCTCCTATTCGAGCAGCAGGCGGCGGAGTCGCCGAGATCGCGATAGAGCGCCAGCGTTTCGTACCTGAACGCGGCGGCGATCGGCGGGAGAGACGGAGCCTGCGGCGGCACGGGGAGCGGCGGTCGACGGAGCGTTCCATTCATGCCAATGCCGGAGCGTCGCGTTGCGCTCTCTTCCGGAGGACTGTTCCACACGCTCCAGTCCGCTGTCTCAACGGGCATGAGCGAATCTGAGATCCGGGCTCGTGGCACGGTGCTGCTGACGGGGGTCGAGCCGCGGCTTCGTGCCGGTCTTCGCCAGGCACTGGGAGATGATCGCCTGGAGGTCCTCGACGCGGTGAACGGATTCGCCGCCTTCCGCGCCTACTCGCGGAAGCGGGGCGAAGTCGATCTGCTGATCGCGCCGGTCGAGATGCGCGACTACGACGGACTGTCGCTGGCGCGCGGTCTGTCGACGCTTTCCAGTCGCCTGCCCGTCCTGCTTCTCGCCGGCGACGGAGAGGCGCCGGAATCGCCGAGCGCGAACGTACGGATCCTCGATGGGACGATCGGAGTCGAAGATCTCGCCGAGGAGGCCCGGCGCTTTCTCCCATTCTGGCGCGCCGAGCGCCACGTCACCTGAATTCGGCGCCGGTTTTTCAGCTTCCGCCAGAGGTCGCGGGAACTCGGAGCTTCGCCTGGGCCGAATCGCGGATCGCCTTCTGCCCGGGATCGTCCTCCGCCGGGTCGGCGGGAAGCCGTGCGATCGCCTTCGTGGCCTGCTGGCGCGCGAGGTCGGGCTTTCCCGCGGCCACGAAGCCGTCGGCGAGGCTGTCGTAGGTGTTGGCGGAGTCGGGATGGAGCTCGACGTTGAGCTCGAAAAGCTCGATCGCCTGCGCCGCGTTGCCGTTCTGGAGCATCTCGTAGCCGAGACGGTTGACGACCTCCTCGGGCGGATACTGAGAGGGCTCTCGCTTCGCCTGCGCCGCCGCGTGCCGCGCGCGGAGAGCGGCGACGCCGCCCGGAGAGCGCAGGAGGGCGGCAAGCTCGGCGGAGGGACCGACTGACGAAGGCCGCACCGGCGCCGCTGGTTCCGGCCGCACCGGGCTGGTCACCAGATGGCGCACGAACCAGTCGGCGATCGTCGGCTCGAGGTCGGCGTGCCTGGCGAAGATCGCGGTGCCGTGCCCGCCGTCGGCGTACTCCTTGAGCACGTTCCCGGCGTGTCCCGAGAAGCCGATCACCCAGCGCATCCCCTCCACGGCGCCGTCGTCGTCGCGCGCCGCGGCGGCGAGGAGCGGCATCCAGGGAGTCGCGGCGAGAAACTCCTCGCCGGCGCGGTTCGTGTTGCCGGCGAGGAGCGCCAGGGTCCGAACCTCCGGATGGCGGCGCGCCAGCTGGATCGACTGATTCACGCCACAGCTGCCTCCGGCGGCGCCGAGGATTGGCGCGTCGCTGCCCAACTTCGATCTCAGGAATTCGTATCCCGCGTCCACGTCGCCAGGCCAATTGTCCGTGATATTGCGCTGCTGCGTCTGTGGATCCGGGGAGCGCTCGCCGGCGCTCTCGCCGTAGCCGCGATAGTCGAGCGCCAGCGCGTGAAGGCCACGCGCCGCGAGGCGCTGGCCCAGACCCGACCAGGCCCGGCGATCGCTGTTGCACATGTGGAGGAGCAGCACTCCCGGCCCCGGCTTCCCGGCCGACCAGTAGGTGGCGCGCAACTGGACGCCGTCGGGCGCGGCGAATTCGACCGCCTGGCCGGCGCTGTCGGCCACGGCCGGCCCGGCGACGCCGAGCGTCAGAACGGCGACCAGGAGCGAGACGTGCGGGAGGCTGGAGCGCATGGGGTTTCTCCGTAGGTTGCGGGGTCGTCCAGCAGTTCTACGTCGATACCCGTCGCGGGTTGCCGGGCGCTCGCCTCGGCGGTTCGAGCTCAGGCCGGGAGCGGGCGCCCACGGGGGTTCCCAACGGGTCTTCGAGTCTGTAGTATGCAGCCCTTCACAGGCCTGAGGGAGAAGAGAGATGCCCAGCCGGTCCATTCTCGTGTTCGCGCTGTCTGCGATGGTCGCTGTCTCGGCGGAAGCCGGTTCGGGCGAGCGATCCACAAACCGCATCCAGGGGAAGCGCGCCGCGGCGGCGCAAGGCAACCAACGCCACGCGGCTACGGCGGCGGAGAGGGCCGAGCGGCGAGCGGCTCGTGCGGCCAAGCAGGCCACGCAGGTGAAGAAGCTCGCGGCCCGCGGAGATCGGCAGGCCGCGAAGGCGCAGAAGCTCGCAACCCGCGGAGCCAGGCTGGCCGCGAAGGCCGACGAGCCCACTCAACCCAAGGACTACAGCCGGGACTTCCAGGTGCCGTCGGGGCCCGACGCCCCGTTCGGGACGACGCTGTTGTCCGAGTCCTTCGATTCCGGCATTCCCGCGGGTTGGGCGGTGGTCGACAATGCCGGGTCCGGCATCGTCTGGACCAATCTCGTCGGCTGCGGTGAGGCGGCGAACTGGACAGGCGGGGCCGGTGACTTGGCCTGCGTGAGCAGTGATCTGGCCGGGCCTGTGGCTTTCGATACCGAGCTGCGCACCCCGGTCATCGACCTCAGTGAGTTCGATGCCCCGGCGACGCTGACGTTCAACTCGAACTATCAGAACTTTGCTGCCCTCGATTTTCTCGAAGTCGACGTTTCGACCAATGGCGCCTCCGGTCCCTGGACCAACCTGTTGAGCTGGAACGAAGACCACGGCGCGTTCAGGGCTCTCCCGGGCGAAGCGGTGAATCTGGACATCGCCTCGGTCGTCGGCGAGGCGAACGTCATGTTCCGCTTCCACTACTTCGATCCGAATTCCTTTGACTGGGACTGGTACGCCCAGGTGGACGACGTCGTGGTCGAGGCGCAGGCGAGGGTGTCGCTCCTCGAGATTCCGACCGCCTCCTCGTACGGCCTCGCGGGGCTCGCCCTGCTCCTGGCAGGCGCCGGGTTCGTCGTCATCCGCCGTCAACACTGACCGCTCGCCGCTCTCATCGCGACGCCGCCCGCTCGGCAGCTCCGAACGGGCGGAGCCATGAAATTCCAGCGCGCGCGACGGCCTCGCGAGCGCGCTGGCCCTTCGCCTTCGCCCTGGTAGCGCTCGCCGCCGTCCTGGTTTACTGGAACGCGCTCGGCGGCGGTTTCGTCTGGGACGATCGGTTCCTCATCGTCGACAATCCCCGCGTTCAGTCGTTCGAACGGCTCCCCGAGCTTCTGACCCACGACTACGTCTTCGTCGCCGAGACCGATCTCGCCTACGGCTACTTCCGGCCGCTGTCGAGCCTGAGTCTCGCCCTCGACTACCGCCTCTGGGGTGCTTCCCCGTTCGGATTCCACCTGACGAATCTGCTCCTGCACGCGGCGGCGTCGCTGCTCGTCTGTCTCCTCGCGCTGGGCCTCGGAGCGGGCCGTGCCGTCGCCTGGGCGACCGGCCTGCTGTTCGCCGTCCATCCGATCCACACCGAGAGCGTGGCTTGGATCGCGGGGCGAACCGATGTACTGGCCTTCCTCCTCGCAGGCGCCAGTTTTGGGCTCTTTCTGCTGCACGGGAGGCAGGCGGAAGTCGTCCGACGGAGGCTCGCGCTGAGCGGGTCACTCGTGCTCTTCGCGCTCGCGCTGCTGGCGAAAGAGATGGCGGCGGTGGTGCCGCTCTGGATCGCCTGCGTCGTCTTCTGGCGCTCGGCGCCGGCGGAGGCAGGAGCGCGACTCCGGCGCGCCCTGCGCGTCGCGACTCCCTGGCTCTGGATCGTCGCCTTGTACGCGATCGTCCGCTTTCTCGTTCTCGACGTTTCGCCTCCCGGTGCGCCGGCAGAGCACTCTCTCCTGCGCGCCCTGGCGAGCGCGCCGCCGACGTTCCTGCGCTATCTCTCCTGGATGGCGGCGCCCGGGGAGCTCTCCGCCTACATTCAGAACCCTTATGTCACGCGGCTCTCGGATCCGCGGCTGCTGGGCAGCTTTCTCGGGGTCGCCCTGCTAGCGCTCCTCGTGCGACAACTCTCCCGGCGGCGGCCGGTGACGATTCTCCTGGGCGCCATGCTCGTGGTCTCGTTCCTGCCGATCCTCAACTTCGTGCGCATCGCCGGCCCCGCGGACATGGGAGCGCTCATGGCCGAGCGATTCGCCTACCTCCCCTCGTTCGTCTTTCTGCTGATGGCGACGACGACTGCCGAGTCGCTGTTGGGTCGCCTCCCGCGGCCTGGAACGCGCCGCGCACTTGCGGCGGTCGGCCTGGGGGCGGTCGTGGCCCTCTTCGCCGGACGCACGGTCGAACGCAATCGCCACTGGCGCGACGAGGTCACCTTCTTCGAACGGGAAACCTCCCGGACGCCCGCGGCACCGCTCCTCTGGACCAACCTCGCCCAGGCCGAGATGCGCGCCGGGCGGCCGGCGGAGGCCGAGCGCGCCATCCTGCGCGCCGAGCGGCTCACGCCACAAGCGCCCTGGGTGCTCGCGGTGCGTGCCCAGTGGCTGACCCTCGCGGGCCGCTTCGTCGAGGCTCTTCCGATCCAGGAACGCGTGGTGCGGTTGGAGCGCCAGGGGAACGCCCTCGCCCTCAACAATCTGGCTTTCCTGCGGCGCTCGACGGGCGGCGCGGATCAGGCGCTGCCGATCTTGCGCGACCTGACGGCGCGGCTGCCGAGCTACCCCGATCCCTGGCTCAATACCGCGGAGATCGAACGCGCCGAGGGCAACGGGGAGGCCGCGATCGCGTCCTACGTTCGCTATCTCGACTTGCGCCCGCGCGACCTGCGTGCCGCCGAGGCGCTGTCCGGCCTCTACGCCGCAGAGCGGCGGTTCGCCGAGGCCGAGGCGGTATACGAAGCGACGCTGCGCGGTGACTCGATCGACGCCCGGAGCTGGAACAACATCGGCGCGGTGCGGCTGCTGAAGGACGACATCGAAGGTGCGACCGAGGCGGTCGAGCGAGCGCTCACGATCGATCCGGCGTACCCACGCGCGCGCTTCAATCTGGGGAAACTCCTCGCGGTCGCGGGCCGCGAAGCCGCGGGGCGCGCGATCTTCGAAGCTCTCGTTCGTGAGGCGCCGGCGAGCGACATCGGCGCCGCGGCGGCGCGGGAGCTCGCGCGCCCGCCGGACGGCGAGATCGAAACGGACGCGCCGGGCCCGGGAATGAGCGAGAATCCGCGGCCATGAGGAGCCGCCGCTCGAACCTCCTGCGCCGCGCCCTGGGATGCGTCGGGCTCGTCGCGGCTGGCGTTGGACGGCTTCCGGCGCAGCCCGTCGCGGTGGCGCCGCCGGGCCCGGTGGCGCCGCCGGCGCTGGCCTCGCCG
>ERZ1292630.2769-Hain-H41-02um-R3-2769-length-15902-cov-7_pt1 | contig 15902 bp, 8 predicted proteins | sample MGYA00564408_ERZ1292630 | MGnify/ENA primary metagenome ERZ1292630 (study PRJEB36523, sample SAMEA6512641) | groundwater metagenome | collected 2019-01-08 | study: AquaDiva: Metagenomics assemblies of 32 groundwater samples | reverse complement strand
AAGTCCAGCCGAGTCCATAATCACCGATGTAGCCGCTTGAGCTACCTCGACGCCTCGACGCCTTGACGCTGGCCCATCCGCGTCAGGCAGTAGGTCGCCCCGCCCTGCCGGCAGCAGAAAAACGGTGTGACCTCCCGCGTCCAGCCTCGCGACGCACAGGAAAAACTCCACCCACACGACCGTAGGAGGCTGTTTGTGGCTGCTTTTTTTGCACGTAAAGCAGCGCACAGGGACCCGCGGGCGGTTCTTAGAATTGCAGTAGCTGGCGGATTGGCGACCGGAATGCGGGGCAGATTGCGTCGGCGCAAGTGCCTCGCCGTGATGTCACCCGAGGCATCTCTCCCGAAATGGTTTCCTCTGACCACCGCTGCTCCTCGACGGCACCATGTTCGATGAGCGGCTTCACACAATACGGTTTGACGAAGGAACATCAGTCAGCAAAAAAAATGTATTGAGCCACCCACTCCTCACGCACACAATGGGCCATCGAAGAAAACCTCGATCCAGAAAAGGTCGTCGTTGAGTAGTCATGACGCATGTTGCTCGTCGTAACGGGAAAGGGTGATCGAAGCGTAGAACGACACGAGTTACCCCGGCGACCTTCTGGTCATATCATATGATCTTCAACGTCGCGCTGCTGCTGCTGCTGCTCATCATCCTCGCGTCGTCGTCGCCTTTCGTTTCCGCCTCAGGTTCCGTGACGTGGGACTTTGACCCTAAGTCGCCTGTCGGACCCACCCAATGGGGCTCGATGGTCGACCCGGCGACGAAAACACGTGCCTTTCCGATGTGCAGCGATGGGACGCGCCAATCACCAATTGACTTTTCCCACGTCGGGGTCGATCCGCAGCTCCGGCCTTTGGAGCCGACATGGGGAAACGTGTCCGCCGCCTCCGTGACGAACAACGATCACACGATCGTCATCGAGCCGCTGGGGACGAAGCCGCAGATGGTCGATCCGAACACCGGCCGCAGTTATCGCTTGATTCAATTTCATTTCCATTCACCGAGCGAGCACACATTTGGGACGGGCATGCGCGACCTCGAGGTGCACCTGGTCCACCAGAACGTCATCGACGAATCAGATTACCTTGTGGTCGGCGTGAGCTACGTGGCGACGCCGGTGGGTGTCAACGTTTTTTTCAATTTAATCCGCGACGCGTTGGCGACGATTGCGAACAAAACAGGGACACAGGTGTTGAACCGAACGCTCATGCCCGCGTCCATATTGCCACCGTCGCGCCGGTACATTACGTACCCGGGATCGCTCACGACACCACCTTGCACCGAAGGCGTGACGTGGTACGTATTCATGGAGCCCGTTCCCATCTCGGTCGACCAGCTCGCCTTCCTGCGCTACGCTATGGACAATACACTCTCCGATGTCACCGCGCCGCTGACGCACGGGGTGAACGGGAGGCCCGTGCAGCCTGTGAACGGCCGGTCGGTGCGGTGCTACGACGACACCATATTTCCTTATCCCTCGGTGAACAGCGGCGGCGACGTCGCGGACAAGGTTGGCGCAGCATCGTCTGTTGCCGCGGTGGCGCTCGTTTTCGCTATGATTGCGATCCTCATGGGCGTCGCGGCCCTTTACATTGTCCTTCGCCGCCTGAAAAAGGGGTCTCCGTCCGCTACGTACGGCCCGCGCATGGCAGCCGCCACTGCCGGGGGGACCGACGACTTGAACGACCTCAACGGTCCGCGGCCCCCCGTTGTGGTCACGTGATCTCCCGCTGTTGCATCCTTTCCTTCCTTGTGCTTCTCCCTTCTTTCGCGCCGTCGCAAAACGACGAGTGCCGATACTTTTTTTTCAAAAGGTGTGGAGTTTCGTTCAAAAAGCGTGGTGTGGTCCATTCAAGAAGCTTCAAGGAAAGGCGCCCGTTCAAAAAGAGAGACAGAGAGAGACGATGGCGCGAGCTAGTTTGCTCTGTGTTCACGAAGTCGCCCCGGGGCGGGTCCAACCGACACCTTTGCCCACCTCCTATGCATCAACTTCAACACTCGTCGGCGGTTACCGTGCCGCTCGCCGAGAATCACCGAGGCCGTACCGAAATTCGCGGGGCGCTGGAAAGTATCGTGTTCACTTCCGATCCGCCGCGCTTCTCAGCGGCCTTGCGCCAAGACCAGCCGATGAAATCACCGGTGACCGCGGCGAAGACGATGGCCGCGAACGCCGCCGTGGTGGTCGCCAAGCCGCCTCCGAATGAACTTGAATTGCGCTGCGTGGGATCGTGGGCCCTCGCACTCGGCGCCGCCGGAGTCGTCGGCGGGAGTGCCCGTCGCGCCGCCAGCGACATCGCACCGGTCGGGGGGGGGGATGCTCCTCCTACATCCTCCGCGTCGTCGTCGTCGTCCGGCAGTTCCTCTTTTCAATCCGGCTACATGTCGCTGATCAGCGACTTGCCCCCGATGGGGGTCAAGAAAACTGTCGATGACATTATGAAAGAGTGCCACTTGATCCCTCCCGAGCGGATCCGCAACTTCGCCATCGTCGCCCACATCGACCACGGCAAGACGACGCTGTCGGATGCGATCCTCCGGCGCACGCACGTGCTGGACGAAGGAAGGGCCGTAGGGCAGTACATGGACAAGCTGCTCGTGGAGAAGGAGCGGGGCATCACCATCAAGGCGCAAACGTGTTCCATTTTTGTTCGCTATCAAGGTGTGGAATACATGCTCAATCTAATCGACACGCCCGGACACGTGGATTTTACCTACGAGGTGTCCCGCTCACTGCACGCGAGCGAAGGGGCGGTGCTCCTCGTGGACGCCACGCAAGGGGTCGAGGCTCAAACGATGGCGAACTACTTGCTCGCATTGGAGGCCAACCTGGTCATCGTGCCGGCGCTGAGCAAGCTCGACGCCGTGATTGACGACGGAGCGCTGGACAAGCTGGTGGAGTCGCTGCCGGGGTCGCTCGGCGTGGGCCTGTCTGACCTCGTGCTGACCGCCGCGAAGGCCAAGCGCGGCATCGAGGACCTACTGATCGCGATCATCAAAAAAGTGCCCCCACCAAGGCCGATGCTCCTTGCGCCGCCTTCGACGGTCGCGGCGACGACCTCTCCAACGGCTGCGGCGGCAAGAGGGCCGTCGAACCAAAAGTTTGGTGGCGGTGAGGTGTCCCCATCTTTTCGTGGGTTGCTCTTTGACGCGTGGGTGAGGGGCGACGCGGGCAGCAGCAGTGCAGGGGCCGCCCCTCCCGAGTTCGTTTGTCTCATCCGGGTCATGGACGGCCGCGTGAAGGCGAAGGACACCGTTGCCTTCTTCCACAGTCGGAAGCCATTCGTCGTGCGACGCGTTGGCATCATGTACCCTGAGCCCGTGACCACCACCGACTTGCACGTGGGCCAAGTGGGCTTCGTCGAGCTCGAGGGGCTGGTGACGCGGACGGACGCCGCCATCGGCGACACGCTGTGTTCGACCTTGCTGAACATCGAGCCGATCAAGGGCTTTAAAATTTCAAAACCGGTGGTGTTCGCCGGCTTCTTCCCCGACGGAGATGAGATGTTCGAGCCGATGCGCCGTGCGGTGCAAAACCTCATGGTTAACGAGCCCAGCGTCACGTGCACCGAGATGACGGATCCTGCATTTGGGCCCGGCCTGCAGCTTGGCTTCCTCGGGATGCTGCACAAGACCGTATTTCAGGAGCGCATGTTGAACGAGTTCGGCCGGGCCGTGCTCGTGACCCCCGCTCAAGTGGCGTTCAAGTACGAGGACGGAAAAGGGGAGGTGCACGACTTATCTGTGTTCGCCTGGAAGGACAGGAGCGATGGGGTTGCCAAGTATCTAGAGCCGATCGTGCGCGCGAGCATCGTGTGTCCAGTGGAGATGGTGGCCGAAATCGATCGCGAAGCGACGGTGCATTTCAGAGCGATGCTGAAGGACAACACAGAAATTGACCGAAAGCGGACCTGTTTGCGCTACCACTTTCCGTTGCTCGAACTCGTCGCGGGCTTTTTCGATCGCTTGAAGACCATTTCGCACGGCTACGCCACGCTGGAGTACGACGACGCCACGTATGAGGAGGCGGACTTGGTCAAGATCGACGTCCAGGTGAACAAAGCCCAGATCACGTCGTTGTCTTGCATCTGCGTGCGGCAGCAGGCGCCGCAGATCGCTCGGCGGATTTGCCAGTCGCTTCGAGACAACTTGGAGCGGTCGGTCATCGACTTGCCCATTCAAGCCTTCATCGGCGGGAAGTGCATCGCCCGGGAAACAGTGGGCTCACTCAAGAAGGACGTGTGCGCGAAGATCCACGCCGGAGACATTAGCCGGAAGCGGAAGAAGCTCGAACACCAAAAGGAAGGGAAGAAACGGCTCGCCAAGCGACTGGTGGGATCTGTTTCGATCGACCAGGAAACCTTGGCAGCGGCCCTGGGCGCCACCCGGCACGACTGAGGAGGAAGGAACAAGCGACTGTTCTGCTCCGACAGAGAAGCAACATTTAAAACGACGTGTGAATGCAGCGAAAGGGATGTCTTTTTTTTTCCGTTTGCACCCACAATTGACATCCCTCCATTTTTCCAAGATTTAATCTTCTCTTCTTTAGGACTTTCGAACGACCGTCCTTGCGGCCACCCTACTTTTTAGCAGCCTCCACTCATCATCGTCAACACGCCAGAAATGGTCAAGGTCTCACTCAAGGCCGTCATCGGCACCATCAACGCCTTCATCGTGCTCATCGTCGCCGGCGTCACACTCGCCATTACCTACACCGTGTCGCTCAATTCTCTCCGCGCAATCGGGGAAAAGCACGCGATTTCCCTCGCCAGTCCTGTCGTCGCGAGCGCCGAGACGTATTTCGGCCGCGCGGCGTCGCACGCCAAGGTCATTCGCCGCATGGTGAACGACACGGGCTACATGCTGCCCCGTGATGAACCCAGCGACGGCAGCTGGGTGCGCAAGTGGACCGTGCCCCTGCGGGACATTTTGCTCCAGAGCGACAAGAGCTATCAGTCCGTCCGCGTCGTACTGAACGACGGCAGCGCCGTCATGGCATACTACGAGCCGGACTACCCGGGCTTCGTGGGCCTCTATGCGACCGACATGCGCACGTACAGTTCCACTACGAGCAGCGGCGCGACCCGCTACAAGGAAGTCTACGACACCAACAATGGCGCGTTCCTCCGCCTCACCGATAGCCGGCTGCCCGTGGTCCAAGCCAACAACGACACCGGCGACTACCGCAACACGGTGTTTCTGCAGAATCTCCTTTCCGCGACGCAAACGGGCAGCGTGGACGCGTCCGTCGGCAAGATATCCATCTTTCAGTTCAACGGCGTGGGGACGGCGCTGTTTGGCATTCAGTTCACCATCCCGGTCCACAATGCGAGCGGGGGCCGCGCGTTGGGCTTCGCGGACATCACCGTCACCTTGAGCTCGCTGGACTCCTTCATGGCCTCGATTCCAGCCACCGCTGGGACGCAGGCCTACTTGGTCGACGAATTCGGTTACATTATTGCCTCGTCCAACAAGAACGCATCGTTCGTGTTCATCCAGACCGACGTCGATCCGAGCTCCGCCACGAAGGATCAAACGGGCTGCACGTCGACGTTGCAAACGGCGCTCCGTACATACCCAAAAATCGCCGTCGGCTGCCGCAGCAAAATCACCGAGTTCAAGACCTTCGCCCCCTTGCAAGATTTGGCCCTGCAGGATGAGGCGAGCGGAGGCAGCGTGCTCTCTGCCACGGACATCACCGTTGGCACGTTAGAGTCTGGTGGCGCCAACTGGTACTTCTCGTCGACCCCGATCACCGGCAGCCTTCGCACCGCGCCGATGCGCCTTGTGCTGCTCCTTCCCGAGACCGACGTCATCGGCGACATCATCACCGGGCGCAACATCGCGCTCATCGTCTCGGGCTGCACCTTCGTGCTTGCGGTCGGCCTCGCCGTGGTTCTCATCACCGTGCTCCTCTCCCCCCTGCACATTATCGCCTATCGTATGCGGGCGGCGGCGGCAATGGAGGACGACCTCGACGCGGGCACCATCAGTCGGCTGAAAGAAGTGGCGGAAATTGAAGCGTCCTACTACGAAATGAACGAACAGCTGAACCGCATCCGCACGTTCGTGCCAGCTTCCGTGCTCCGCACCAACGAACCCGACAGCGAAGAGGACGATGACGAAGAGAGCGGCGTCAAAGAGGACACGGGCAGCGCCCGCGTCGCCTCAGAGAACGGTTCGGAGGGCCCTCAATCACATCGGTCGAACAACTCGCGCGGCACCGGCACCGGGACGGGCACCGGCACCGGCCGTAATTCGGGGCGCTCACAGGGTTCCCGGGTGCAAAACAGCGCGCGGTCCAACAAGTACCTTGAGTCGGGCCCCGGGGGGAAAGGTGCCGTGGCCATGAGCGGTCGCTCAGCGCGTCACGTTCCGATCAAGCAACTGAACTTAGCGTGCTCGCTGACGTCGAGTCGCTGCGCGGTGCTCGCCTTCGACGTCCGCGGATTCAATGAGTACTCAAAGAAAGTGTCGATTGATGCGCTCATCGCCCACTTCAAAACCAGCATGGATCTCATCATCAGCGTGATCAACGATCAGAAAGGCGTGCTCGACGTCTTCTCCGGTGACCATGTCATCGCCAGTTTCAACGCGGTTCGCCCCGCCGCCGCCGCTTCAAAACGCGCGTGCATTGCCGCACTAAAAATTTCAGAGGAAATGAAGGACAAGTTCGAGCTGCAAGTGTACTCCGGCATCTCCAGCGGCCTCGCGCTCGTGGGCAACGTCGGCTGCAGAGAGTCGATGCGGTTTAATATCATTGGCTCGGTCATGAGCCAAGCGTGCATCCTGCGCCGGCTGTGCCGCCTCTACCACGACACCGACGTGCTCATGCCCTCAGTGGTGTTCAACGACGTCAGCACCCACATTAAGTACCAGGTCGTCGACATTGTGCATCTCCCTGGAGCTCAAAAGCCGTGCGCGATTGCCAAAGCGCTGGAGGAGAAGAACCAAAGCGACAATGACGAGTGGCTTTACGTCGTCGGCGAAGGCGGCGACACCGATTTGGATGCCCGCAACACCGCAATGGAGAGCCTTTCAAAGGGCGAACTTGGCCCGGCCCAGGACTGCATCGTGAAGTACGACCAATCGTCAGGGAAACTAGATCGCGACCCGGTGATCGACAAGATTCGCGCGTTGTTGAAGCAGAGCCAGCAGGATAAATGCACCGACCTCGGTCTGTTTTATTCGTCGTTTGTCCCACCGAAGGCCGCGGGACCCCCGGCGCTGGCATAAGGGACGACGGCGAATGGCCATGGAATCCTTTTTGGTTGAAAAAACCGTAACCTCCCCGGGCCTTGTGGTCGCCGCCTTTTTTCCCCAGTGACTGCGAAGGGTAGACAAACGGGTTCGCCGCGGCCTTTTTTTATCTCCTTCTCTGTCTCTCTTTGTTTCTCTCGGCCCGATTTCCGTCATAGTTATCCGCACGTCTGCAACCTTTTTGTTTTTCTCTGTCCTTTCCAGCATTCAAATGGACGAGAAGTGCGTATTAGCTGGCGGGGAGGGGGCCCCCTTCCTTCCCGAAGGAGGGAGAGATAGTTTTATGTTCATATCGCGAATTTTTATCGATCGAGGGGCTCATTGTTGCCGGAACCCACTCTCCAGTTGCGCTCGACGAGTCGAAGAGTGAATCGCGTCGCGAACTGAACCGGAGCGAGGAGGCCGTAGCTTTCGACACGTGTACAGGGTTTTCGTTTGGGTTCCGACTACCCCCATTTGTTTGTTTGATTCCTACCTATCAGCAAACATGCCCTTTCCCGAACCCACTGTTTCCACAATCCTTCTCTCCCTTCGTTTAAACCCCCTCCTCTGTCTGTGTGTTAAACCCATACTACGCACGCAATTTTTTGTCTAGAAGTTCTCTCTCTCGCCGCTCGCGTTTTGTTCGTTATGTAGAGTCCTTCATCGCGCGACTTTTCTCCCCTCCCCCTTGGATCCGTGGCGTTCCCAGAGCCCGGAGGGAGAGAGGGGAACGTCACGGAAAGCTAACCCCAACCAGATTCAACGAGGGGGCTGCTTTGGTAGGATGGATGAACTTGTTTCGTCCCTCCCCACTTTGCGCCTGCGCCCCCCTGTTTCTATGTGCAACTCTCTCTCTCTCTCTCGCCGCGCTTTGCTTTCATCCTTTCTTTTCCGCCGGAAGCATCCCTCCCTCCCTCCTATCTTCCATCCCCACAAAGTAAGTCCCCGCTCCAACTTTGACAGGTAACCACAAAGGAACAGCTGTAATGTGTCGCAAAAAAATGCCAAAACAGGGGAGGTCATGCGGGCATGTGGATCGTTAGTATACTGCTTCCCGCCCCTCTCTCCCTCCCTCTTCCCCATCCATCCGCAGCACCATCGTCGTCACGTTCGGCGGCCCCCCCGACCCCAAAATGGCTGGCGACGCCGCACGGATGGCCGAAGCCGAGAAGCTCATGAAGGAGGCGAAGAAGGCCACCACAAAGTCGCTCACGCGATGGACGCTCGATTGGGACTCCGCCGCCGGCGACTACGAAAAAGCGGCCCTCATCTACAGCAACTGCGGCCGCGTTCCTCAGGCCAAGGAAGCATACGACCTCGCGGCGATTGCGCACGACAAGGCGGGCAACCCATTCCTCGCGGCTAGGTGCATGGAGAACCTCGCCACGCTGTTGAAGGACAATGGCCAAAGCGACGTCGCCCCGGAGGTGTACGTGAAAGCGTCCGTGTTCTTTGCTCGCGACAACAAACCCCAACAGCAAGCCGATTGCCTCGTCAAAGCCGCGCGCCTCGTCCCCGCGTCGCAGTCTCAACAAGCCATTCAGTGGATTAAGGATGGCGTCGATGCGCTGGAAGATTCCGACCGCACCCACTTAGCATTGGACCTGTACCGTAGCCTGGTGCAACAACAGCTGCGATCGAACCGCCCCGTGGACGCCATCCAAACCTTGAAGTCGCTGGTCAAGGCGACCGTGAAAATGAGCCAACCCTCCGCGATACCGAAAATCGGACTAGAGATTATCGTGCTGTGCATCTCGCTCGGCGACACCGTCCTCGCCAACCGAGAGTTCCAAGAGCTGTGCGGCGTGGACGGCTTCCGCGGCCGCGAGCAAGCGCTGTGCTACGATCTAATCGCCGCGGCAGAGTCGCGCGACCAGGAACGACTCGCGGAACTCGGCAAAGACCAATTGATCACGTTTTGCACCGTCGACGTCGCGCGGCTGGCCAAAAAGCTGGCCGTGCCAGCAGGGCCGCCGATTCAGCGCCCAGGCGGCGCCGCCGTCCCTGCGTCGGCGGCCGCCGGTGGATTGCATGCACGCGATGAGGACGACACGAACTAGTCGCACCGTGCTTCAAGACGGTCGAAATCTGGAAGGGGGGAATCGACGTTACGTCAAAGGTGCTTCGAAAGCGGTGTGCAATTGAATTTTCCCGTTCCCAACCCTCTCGAACGCCTTTGGAGTGCCGTCTCGCGCCCTTTCCCTCTTTGCCTCAGAACGCGGGTTGTGTTCAGGTTCACTTGGCCCTGAGGACACGGGTGTGCCAATGATAGGCCCTCCAAGTGATGCGCGGCACTCTTTTCTCGCAACGCGTTACCACTTTGCCAATTGCTTTTACTTTGGTGTGGGATCGATAGATCATCCGCATTCGCCCCCCCGAATGCAGCTTCCCCCGCCTTCGAGCGGAGGAGGTGGCAGTGGCCCATCCCTGAACATTGGCCGCATCTTGCTGCCGATAAACTACCTGACTTCCGTCAGCGTGGCGACCGCCCAGTGCTGTGCGCACGTTTACGTCATCGCCGAGAACGAAAGTAGACTACCACCTGGAAGAAAGCCGCAGAAGCGACTGGCCATGATCGCCGATCGCAGCTCCTTTCAGAGCGACTTGGACCTTGCTATCAGCCGGTCCGTGATGTTCTCACAGATTTCCGAAATGTCGGTTATCGAGGACCACCTCGCTCCCCTGACGGGCCCGTTCTCGGAGTACGACACGTTGCTGCAACAGTCAAACACGATCGACTTCATCCGGACGTTCGCCGCCGTCTTCAAACCCCAATCGGGGACGGTTCCTGTTTTTAGTCTCGAAGAGGGACAAGTGCTCTCGCACCGGGTGCACTGCACGCTCACGCCGCAAGCCTTCCAAGACGTGGTCGGCACTGTTGCCCAGGATGCCGCCTTGAGGCATCTGCGATCGCAGAAGGACGTTGAAATCAACGCGCTGCAGGAAGCGCTCCGTAAGCAACGAGACGAAAGCCTGCTCGAAATGGTCGACTTGCATACGCAAAACGAGTCGTTGAAGCATTCTCTCTCGCAAGTCGAGCAATGTTTGGCGGCCACGCGCCGTGCCGCAAAGGAGGAGCGTGACCTTCTTGTCGCCAAAGTGCGGCAGCTCGAGGCGGAACGGGATTTGCGAGCCGGCCGTCCCATCGGTTCCTCAGTATTAGAGCCAACGGCGTCGAGCAGCGGCCAGGCAGGCAGCTATGCGACCGCAACGTCCTATGGCGGCCATATGAGCGGCGGCGCACCCCCTCCGCGGTATCCCCAAAGCGACTCCTTCGCTGGCGCATCGCCGTACGCCGCGAATTCATACGGAGGGGGCGAAGGGCAGCCGCCGTCGTTTTCGACGCCCTACGGTGGATACCATGCCGCGGCTGGCGGCCCCTCTGCGACTTCGCCCTTCGCCGCGGCGGCGGCTGCCAACTACGGCGCCCCCCAGCCGCCGCAGCCGTTTGGTGGACGGCCGTTGTCGTACGGTGGGAGAGAGGCGGTCCCTGGGACGCCGCCGCCGAACGGATCCCCCGCCCCCAACTTTGCGACCTACGCCGCCACACCGCCTTCGGGAGCAGGAGGAGGTGGTGGTGGTGGTGGCCCATACTCCAGTCACAGTAGTTACGTGGGAGGTGGTGGTGGCCCCCTACACCCGTCACATGGCGCCATGAATCCATCGACGGCTCCGATGAGCGGCGGGGCCGCGGGGCGCTCTCCTCAGGTCGCCTTGGAGCAACTGCAAAGACAGCTTAGCGAGGGGGAGCGGTTTCTCAACGATCTGAGCCGGAAGAACGCCGCCCGATATTGAGAGAGCTGCCTCGGTCACTGAGGGAGGGGTTGGAGCAGGCACGCAATATATCTCCTAGCAACACGGGGACACTTTCGGCCCATGAGACAGAGAGCGAGAAAGAGAAAAGGAGAGAGGCTGTATTGTTAGAATCGATGCGGCATCAGCAGACTTGTTGACGCGTACCTTGCTGTCTCAGCCGCTCTCTCTCGGTGAAAATGCGTTTTCATGTTTCCGTGTCCCAACCGCTCTCCTCTTGCATGTAGAGCACCACGGTCACGCAGCACACACACAGTGACCGGCCCCCCGGTCTCTCTCGTTCGGTTGAACTCAGCTGTGGGATGACCGACAGGCGGCCTGCTGCTGCTTCAACCGGCACCAGAACCTGCCAACCGTCACTCTCCTCTGCGCGGGGGCTGGCGGGGGGCGCCACTCGATCGAGGAACTTTCCGGGCGACGCGGATGATGATCCGTCCGTCGACGACGAGGCGTTTCGCTTTTATCTGTCCGTCTGCCGCCGCCGTCCGCTCGATTTCACCGAGTCCCTCTTTTCTCCGCTTCCTTCTGCGGCCTCCGTGCTCTTCCCGCCGTCCCACAACGACGGTGGCGGCGTCGACTCCGTTTTTGTTACGAGCTCATGCGATGCGTCACCCTCGTGCTACCTTGGACAACACAGGACGGTCGGCTGGGTGCGGCTGACGAAAGGGTCGCATGCGACCGGTTATGCCGTCGCTGAAACGTGCAACATGCTACCGACGGGGATGGGGACTGCGGCGGCGGCCGAGTCGGAGGGGCGGCCAAGCAGCAGGAGGGGGGGGAGGAGGAGGAGGTGTCCATGGAGCGTGGAGACCGCTCAGGCGGTGTTACGCGTATTGGATGTGATCGACGCGGATGAACACGCCGTTATTGTGTGCAGCCCGGAGGCGCACGAACGACTCCGCAACAGCCCAACAGGAGCGGCAGCGACCGTCGCCCCTTTCTGTGCTCCTCCGTGTTTTCTGCATGGCTTCATTTGCCTCTTGAACCAAGAAGGGACCGACGTGGGCCCCCGTAACGCGCAAAGGCAGCACAAGCAGCGAACGCAGGTGAACGGAGACGCCGCAGGCAGATCCCCTCCACCAGCAAAGGGCCTTCCAGGGCTGCGTCTCGAGCTGCGGGAGAGAATCGCTCGAGAAGTGTGCCGACAGCTGCTCCAGGCTGTTTGCGTGCTCGTATCGGCAAGACTACGTTTGACGGAAGTATTTCTTGTGGACGACGTCACAAAGTCGCTAGAAGCACTGCTGGCGGCGACGGGGCACTCCAGAACGTGCGCCGATCTGAATACGCTGCTGAGCAAACTTCAAATTAGGGTCAGCTGGGAAGCCGTGAAGGAGGAAGAGACCTCCCATTCCATGAGCACCGGATGTCAGGCATCGGGGAGTGAGGAGGAGGAGGAGGGCGGCGGCGACGACGCCGATGATAACGATGCTGATGACGACGCATCCTCTACCAGCGACATCCTGCCGTATCCTGACGTCGACCCCACCAACATGGCGCTGCACGCAGCTCGAGTGGCCGTTGTCGCAGAGAAGCTGGTAGGGCTACCCGCCGATGCGTCAAGCGAGACGCTGGCCGCCTTCCGGGCGTCTTGCTCCGCGGAGCTGGAGGCGTTCCTAGCAGCTTGCCGCAATGTCCACTCGTTCACGTCGCTCAACGCGCTGATCGCTCTTTCGCTTCATCCGTTTATCTGCCCTTGCTACGAGCTTCCCTCCGCGACACTATCTGCGTCGTTCCAACCCACCGCGCACCTGTCGTCGCCGTCGCCACCCCCGAGAAGCTCCGCCGAGTGAGACATCAATTTTTTTCGATGGCTGAGCACTCCAGTGTCAATCTGCCAGCAGCAATCGTGTTCGCCGACGTTCCCCTCATCACTCCTTCCCCTTGGTGCGTTGAATAGCCCGGCCATTTATCCCCCTGATGCCTCTACACCTCACCTCACCTCGAGGTCTCAGGTGCCAATCCCCCCCGTGTTTTGTTATCGTGGGTTTTTTTGTGTTGATGCCGCCTGGGAGGAGTCAAATCGGTGTGGCCGTTACTTGGACACCCAAGCGAGGTCCCCCACCTCTATGCTACACGCAATTCTCGTTGTTGTGCGCCCAACGTGCGCTTCCCCTCTCTTCGCCGTCGCACATCAGATCCATCGAGTCTGCCGCACGACGTTTACCTTTTGACTCCAACCATCAAATGCCCAAGTGCCTCCGCCTCGTCGTCGCCGCCGTGCTGCTATTGCTGAGTGTTTCCACCAGTAGCGTATTGGCGCAGTCCATTCCGTGCACGGTCGCCGCTGACTGCAGCAACCACGCGACCTCAGTTTCGGGAAACTCTCAGACCGGCTGCGTTTGCACATGCCGCAACATGTGGGAAGGGGCACAATGTCAGGATTGTGCATCCAACTACAACCCGTCCAAGGACTGCGCGACGTGTGCAACCGGCTATGCCGGCTACCCCGAATGCTCGCCGGTCACGGAGCGTCCCAGTCCGGCTCCTCCCAGTCCGGCGGCCGCTGGCTGCGCCGATGTGGTGCGCACCTACTGGCAGCTCATGCTGGTGGGCAATATGACCGGTGCCCTCGAGCATGTGTCCGCCGATTCCACCTTCGTGTGGCCCGGGGACAAGTCGGTGCTGCCCATGGCCGGAACGTGGAATGGCCCCGCGGGCATTGCCAATTTCTTCGGCAAAGTTTCGCAGTATTTCAACTTCGGCCTCAGCCGCAAACCTGTCGTGTACATGTTGGACCACCACACCGCTTTCGCCACTTGGGCGGAGAGCAGCACGCTCCTGAACTCGACCTACGTGCCCTGCCCGGATTTGGTCAACCAGGCCATTTACAAGTGTGACCCCGCGACCCACCACATCTATTCAGTGTTCGTCAATCTCGACAACAGCTGCGTGGCCCGGGCGATTTGTTCAGAGACAGCGCACGGGAAGCTGGAGTGCATCGCGTGACAACCCCCTTCCCCAGATACTCTCTCTCTCTCTCTCTCTCTCTCTCTGAGGTCGAGGTTGGTGGCTATCAAGAAAGGGGTATACTTAAAAGTATATCTCGTCTCCGGCACGTCGCGCGATCGTACCTTCCCCTCACATTATTGTTTCCCCTATTAAACGACCGACCCCTCGGCCATCGGAACATCCAACAGTCGCGCTTGTGAAGGGATAACGACTCACCTCCTTTAACACAGATCAGTTTTTTCCTTTGACAACCAACAGCAATGTCGTCTCGCATTTCGGCGCAGGAAGTGGCAACCCGCAAGCGCGTGGAGCGCTTTGAAACGGCTCTGCTGTGTGATGCCCAGCGCTCTGCCGACTACGGGGCGGGGTGCCCCCTGCGGCTCGTCAGCCACGATGAGGAGGCCAACGTCTTCGAGGGGGAACACGTGACGAAGGGCCGCGTCCGCTTTGAAGTGTTCGCGAAGCTCTCTCGTTCGATGCTCCTCGGCAAGCGCCCCGTCGTCATCGCCAATCTTCTCCGCAAGGCACAGGATGACGCCATGGCACAGGATGGGGGTCGACGACGGCGACGAGGAGGAGGTGGCGGTGGAACGGCATCACCACACTTGGCCTACGTGCTTGACGTGATTACGACGGCGGACTTTGCCTTCGTCATTTTCCGGGACGCACCGCTGCCGTTGTCTCTGGTCGTCGATCGACTTCGGGGACACCGCCCGGAAGTGCGCGAGCGGGTGGCGAGAAAAATCGCGCAGCAACTGTTGGACGCAGTTGGGTCGCTCGAACAGCTTCAAATTTTCGTCAAGAGCTTCGGCATGAACGATCTCGCCCTCCGGCATGACGTTTGCTCGTTGCTGACGCTCGACATGACGAACCGCAGGCTGATGGAGGTCGAACAGCTCATCGACTTGCAGTTCAACGTTCCGTTGCGCATAATGAAATCGTCCTTGCAGCGTGCCGCCGGTGACGAAGAGGACGCCGCCCTGCTGTCAGTCCACGCGCCAACGGGCGGCGGTCGTTTCACGGACCCTTCGGTTGGCATCGACGGAGCGCAGGAAGGGCACCACGTGAGCGTCGACGCGGCGCTGCTCTATCCGGTCGCGAGGGTCGTCGCCGAGGTGGCGGGCGTCGCCATCGAGGTCAACGACCAAAATGAAACCACCCTCTCACCTTCAACGGCCCGCACCGCGTCCGTTGAGCTGTGTGACTTTTTGGAAGCGTGCATCCGAGGCGACGCTCGAACGGTCGCGAAACTGGCGTTGCATCCGTTCGTGCGCGTCGTCTTTGAGCCACCGACGGCCGCGACGCCAACTACGGAGCCATCGACGACGGCGGAGCACACGCGCACGCGAAAATCACCCGCCCCTGAGACGAACGAGGCCGTCCCAGTGGCCGCCGCGGCGGCCGCTCCGCCATCTTCTTCCTCTTGGGCGAACGTCGTACGTTCGTTGGCTGGCATTGGACAACCAGCGGGAGGAGTTCCTCCTCCGCTGCGGCGGCATTGACAGGCAACCGTTGCGTTGGGTGACAATCCCTTCCTTCCTTCTCACAGATTGACACATTGACACCATGCGTACGTGACGTGCCTTCTTTGTTTTCGTTGCTGTTCCGGCAACACCTCCTTGTCGTGGCGGTCGTCGCATGACACACTCCATCTCTTCCGGTGCCTCCCGTGCCTTTCCCTTCTCTGTCTCTTTCTTTACACTCTTTGCCTCTTCGTCCGGGCCCTGCTGCCACCCACCACAGCCAGAGACAGGGTCGTCCTCAACCAAGAGCCTGCTCGCGAGGCGTTCCCAGATCCAGCGATCGCTGCTCGTCAAACCACACAAGCAAACACTCTATGTCGAGGGGGGGGGGGGGGGGGGGGGGGGGGGGGGGGGGGGGGGGGGGGGGGGGGG
>ERZ1292630.2768-Hain-H41-02um-R3-2768-length-15903-cov-8_pt1 | contig 15903 bp, 3 predicted proteins | sample MGYA00564408_ERZ1292630 | MGnify/ENA primary metagenome ERZ1292630 (study PRJEB36523, sample SAMEA6512641) | groundwater metagenome | collected 2019-01-08 | study: AquaDiva: Metagenomics assemblies of 32 groundwater samples | reverse complement strand
CAATCATAATGAAGGCGCGTCCTTCCGACGATCGGGCAATTGGCGAAAATTTCGAACGGAAATGAAGACAGATAGAGATAGAGAGAGAGAGAGAGACAGAGAGAGAGATAAAGAATGCAAAAAATGTGAATGCACATCATCGCAGTCTTCTTCAATTTTTGATTATCATCATCAGATCAGAAATCAAAACGTCTGCAGCTGAAGAATGCTTTGCCCCGCGGACCACATGAGCGTGCCCTGAGGCAGGTAGAGGACGTTCTGTGTTGCGAACAGCCCCGCTCCCAATGTTCCCGTCGTCCGAGTGCCGTTGCTAAACACGACTTGATACGATTCGGAATCGATCATTTGGACGAACGCCGACTCCACCAAAAAGGGAGCGACACCATAGGACGGCGGGCTCGGTGGAATGGGCGTGTGGGGATAGTTGCCAAGCGCCGCGCCGGTGACGGCGTCGAAGACGTGCAAGTCGCGGTTCGTCGTACCTTCCACGGCGATCACGATCACCTGATAGTTTGCGAGCGTAATGACGTTGAGATTGCCCACAGGAAAGTCAACAATTTTAACCCCATCGACAATGCGCCGAACTTGATAGTTGCCCGCTGGATTGTAGCCCACGAGATTGGGTCCTGCGACGGACATCAGATAGCTCGCGGCGGTCGTGGGGCACATCGTGATCGCGTGGCCCGTAATGGTGTCAACCCGCTTCCAATGATCAGTCGTGGTGTAGACAATGAAGCGGCTGTGAATGGCGGACATCGTCACGTTGTCACTGGACTCCGTGTAGGACCAGCGCCGCACGCCCGTCTTCGCATGAAATCCAAACACTGTGGTGGCATCCGACTCGTGCACACCCACGCAGTACCCAGAGATGTGGCTACAGCGGACCTGGGCGACCAAGGGGCGTAGCTGGTACTGCCATTGCCCTGCCGTCGTGGTCACGGCGAAGGCGCTCGAGTTCGGTCCCACGGCAACGATGATGCCCTCCGTCACACCTCCTAAACCACCCACCGTACCGGGAACGACGTGAAGGGACTTATAGCTCCAGAGCAGAGTGCCATTGGCAGCCGCATAGGCGTTTAAGTAGTAGCTTCCGACTCCGCCGTCGTGGCCCAACTCCATCATGGCGACGATGACCTGATTGACAGGATCGAAGTACAACTGGTTGATGTGGTCGTTGTTGAAGGTAAAGAGGGGCAGCCCGTTCGTGTTGACGAACGCCGCGACGGTAGCGTCGTAGCCCCAGTAGTTGTTCGTCTGCCCGAGACACCACAGCATCGGGTAATTGCTGCTCAGGTACGGGGCGTCGATCCCGACTTGGATGTTATCCCCAGATGGCAACTGGGTCATGGTCACGTTGAGCACGGAACCACGGACCTCACGCGATGTGAGAACAACTGCGAGGAAGAATAGAACGCTTGCCGCGACCGCTGCATGCACTCGAGCCATACTGAGAAGAAGAAAAATCGTTCTTTAATGCTTTGACCGCTGGGTGTGGAGAAGCACGCGATTGAATGAAATTTTGGCTTGATTTCGTATCGCGATTAACTCGAATCCGAAATAGAGGGGAAGACCAAAACGCAAGATGTTTTCTGACCATAACATTGCATGTTTTGATCAAAAATATAGGTCCTCCTGGAAGCTCCACACCCGATGGAGAAGTGTGACTCGGAAGGCGGCGACACACATTCACTTCAGTACAGTTTGTTGTGTGGGTTTGCTGTCGCAATGCGTTTTGGGAAGAGGTGGAAAGAGGACACCACCGCATCCGTGTGTGTGACTTGAGATCAGTCACCATTTTTGTGGTTGGATGGTAAATCATTCAGTAGGTCAAAAAGCAACAAAAAAATGTCAAAAAAAAGCATGTGCAAGTCGGCGAATGTGGGGAGTAGGGGCTGGGAGACAACTGGTTTTTAGAAATTGACCAAAGAAAGAAAGAAAGATAATTCACAAGTACCCGGAAGGACCCTAACAGAGGCCCACTTTCGATTCACACACCGGTGTACAATGCATCCCTTTTTTTTTGAGGGGGCACCGACGCGGTGTTTGCCTCATCGACGATCCCTTGTGTTGATCGCAACAGCATCGACAGCGGTACAAACATAGGGTCAAAAGGAAAACTCTAGACTGATGACAGTGGATTGTGCGCGTGGTGTGACGATGGCTGGGCATCGGCCTTCGTGGACCCCGTCTCTTCTCCCGCCGCATCCCCTTTGTCAGCTTCTACAGGAGGGGGAACCTGTTGTGGCCGCTCGGAGGTCTCGCCCTCGTCGCTCTCGGAACGAACGGTGGGAAGCAAGCCGGCGGCTTCGGCGGTCGTGTTGATTGACAAGTCGCCGCCGTCTTTGACCAGAGGCGCTGCCGGGTGGAGTGGCACGGGCGGTTCGGATTGCACTCGATTTGCATCCGGAGAGGCAGTTGTGGAAGAACCGTCGTGACCAAAAGTTGGCAGTGGTGGTGGGCCGCCGGAAGTCGTTGTATCGCTTTCAGTTTCCCGCTTCGTCGTTGTCGGTGCGAACCTCACGGACCGATTCGTGGCGGCCGCATCTGTCGACGACGCTGAGTGATTCAATCCCCCCCCTCCCTTCGCCGGTGCTCCCATGTTGAGCATGCTCGCTTGCCGACTTTGGAAGGCATGGTCGTCATAGGTTGGCCCGCCCCCGTCGCCAAATTCGTCGTCCTCGTCGTCGTCGTCTCCTTTCCTTTTCTGAGCCCATTTTGGAGGCGGCCATGCCCAACTTTTCATTTCCGTGGTGTCTTCTTCGAATATTTCGGAGGTGTCATCGGCGTTCAATGACAAATCGTTGCTCTCCGCGAGGGCATGTTCGGTTATGGAACCCGCGGGAGACATCGATTCCCCTAGCTGTCGTTTCCGCAGATTGCGCAAGAAACGAGCCGAGGCGGCCATGACGGTGAAGGCGGTTCGCGGCGACGCAGCCTTGGCTTTCGCGGCGGTCAAGTCAGAATCGTAGAAGACCTGTTGCTCGATTTTGCGGAAAAAGGACGTCGTTGACATGGCTGCTTGCATGCTGAACTCTTCGGCTTCGCTTCGCAAGATGTAGTCGTCGTGCAAGCCGGCCCGGTACAATGGCGCGGCCGCCACAGGGGGCAATCCAAATCGCTCTTGCAACTTTCGGCGGGCGGCGCGTCTTTGCTTGCGGAACAGCACGGGCAGCAGAGTCACGCAGAATAACACGATCGCGATAAACGCGATGTACATCCCGGTGAACGTCAAGAGCCAAGGACCACCCGTGATACCGAAGGCCGATGCGCCCGAGTAAGCCTCGACGCTGTACCACGACAAAAATCCCAACGACATGAGCTGATGCGCGGAGCCGAAGCGGTAAATCATGTCGGTCCAGGGACTGAGGAATGGCGACGTCAGGAGCAAGAAGCTCGCAAAGGCGACTTCCGTGATGCCCATTCCGATCATTTGATAGATCGTGTTCGGGTCGATGAAAATGGCCGGACAGAGCAGGGCGAACTTAATGCCCAGGAATAGAGGTAGGTATGTCATCCGGGTGGGTAGTAGTTGATTGTACAGCGGCGACATGGCGCTGTCATCGCTGGCCAAGAAGCGGCTCCATTGCAGCAAATTGATGTGATTGCCTCCGAAAAATTGTCGCAGCGATCGCATCGTGCGACGCCCCATGCCGGAAACACCGTCGCCCGCATGTTCTGCGTCATCAGCGGCCGCGCCTTGTTGCTGATTGAGCCACCCGCGGGAGGCGCCCTCGTTGTCCCAATCCATGTACCGTGAGTTGGGATCGGTGGCCATGAAGGACTTGCGCAGAAAGCGAATGCGGTTACCCACGACATAGAAGAGCACCACCGGAACGCCAAACCCAAAGAAAAGTAACATCGCGATGGTCAGATACGCCGCGATGGCGAAGCTGGGTTCGAAGGTGAGCCAGCAGGCGCCATACGTACATTGATAGAACGGGTGACAGGACAAGATCATCAGACACGTCCGGATGAAGGGTGTGTAGAGGATGAAGACCAAGACGAGAACGAACTTGGCGAGACAGTGGGCGAGGCCATTCGCGACGAGGTACCGCCACAGCGCGACGAAGTAGGTTTGCGTGGCTTCCGTAACGGTCGGTCGGTAATGACGGTCGCATAGGGCGTAGTTGCAGCAACAGAGTACGGACTTGGTGACCGTTGTAGCTGGTCCGGTGGAAGAAGAGTCGCCTGGCATGCCGCGGACCATGTTGTGTTCGGCATCGGACGCATCTCTCGCAGCGGCAGCGGCCGCCGCCGCGTCGTCGCCATCTTGTTGGTGATGAGTATCCGGCCCTTGCACGTCTCGGTGATACCGATGGTTGCAACAATACATCGTGCCCACGTGCCGATTGCACGCGATGCCGTGCTCGACGGCCGAACACGTGCGCCGATTCACATAGGGAAACACGTCGTTCTGCTCCATGGGCGCAAGCAGCCGATCGGGGTGCTCGGGACAATGGACGCCAAGCCGCACCAACATCGGCAGCACCGTCGTCTGGGGCACACCGTCGGTACCATCTTCATCGTGTCGGATCATGGACACGGAGAGGTTCTCGTTTCGGAGTAGTTCGGCTTCCACGCCGGTGCACAGCCGGAGGGAGATGGTCTCGCCAGGAGGGGCCAAATGACGCTCGGTGATGGGGAGGTTGTGGGAGTCCCAGCGGTGGATGAAGCGGTGCATACGGACGCGGTCCAGCGGACTCAGGATTTGCGCGAGCACGGTGACGTCCGTAGGTAGAGAAAAATGGGTCTCCAGTTTCGAGCAGCGTTCCTTGACCAGTGCCTTTTCTTCATCCGTCAGGGCGTCGCGAACGTCACGTAAGCGCGTAAACTTGGCTAAGTTGAACACGAAGCGACTTTCGTCCATGATCGCAATATAGACGAGGAAGACCGTCAGCGAGATGGCCACGAAGAACTGCACAATCGGAGTGACCTCCTGCGACAAGTTGAGCGACACGGAAAAGTCCAAGGATAAGAACTCAAAGGCTTTTCCAAACGACAGACGATACACCAGAGGGTATTGAATCACGGCGAGATAGACGGCGACCATCTGGATCACATGAAAGATTGCCTCCACGACGTTGCTGTTGGAAGGGATCTGCAAAAGGCGGCTGTTGCGGTGCTCGATGACCTCCTCGTGCTTCTCCTGCAGCGTCATGGACATTTGTTGATTCTGTTTGAGTCCGTTTCCACCTCGGGTGGACGACATTCGTCGGAGCTCGAGTTCCGGGCGGTGATGCGACAGCATGTTGTTCCAGTCCTCGACCGAGGGCATGACGTCGAACGTCGCCGCGACCGTACAGTCGGCCGCGGAGGGCACGACGGCCAAGTCATAGCCACCCTCTGCGGTTCCGGGTCGCGAGGTGGCGAGCGGGTTGTGACCCCGCGGCGGTGACAAGCTTCGTTGCACGTGCGCTTTCCACAGCAACTTGATCATTGTCTCTCGAATGTGCGTCGAGGAGGATGAGAGGGCATCGTCCACGAGGGTCATCAGCTCATCGGCATTGACATTGAGCAGATCCAAGGCTAAGTCAATGGGCATGCGGCAATAGCCGCTACTTTGGCAGAAGTACTTTGGCCAGAGCAACCGGTTGTAATGCGGCCTCGCAGCCTCTTCAAGATCCTGCTGCTCCATTAAGTAGAGCTTTCGGACGAAGCGGAACGTGAGTAAACCGCCTAGAATCATGACGCCCGCGATGGCCACGAGAATGTACCCCATAATGAGCAAACCAACGGCGTCTTCGCCTCCTGAACCTTTGATTTGACTCAGCGCCTTGACGCCATGCACGCCGAGGGAGCCTCGCGTCATCGGGTAGCTCTGGGCGTCGATACCCCGCACGGCGCCGTTGAAATAGCCGACCCACATGACGCCTCCCTGGTAGACTTTTTGCGTCGTCGCATCCGACACATTGACCTTAGCGGGCAGTTCGACGATCGGCGTGAAACGACGCTGGCCGATGCAAAATGTCCAGCCGTCATTGGCGTAGGATGTGACGCCGTCAATCGCCAGTTGTACCATGACCTTGCCGTTCAGGTTCTGCAGCAGGATGCGGACTTGATGCCACTGATTGTTGAGTAGCCGCTCTTGCCCGATCTGCGAGAGCCTCCACTCGACGGTCGTAATGGGTCCGGCTGTCGAGCTGTTCGCGGACGACAACGTGGTGGTGGAATTGACCGCCTTGGTCTTGTCAATCGATTCATCGTTAGGATCGGCGATCACGAACCGCAGCGTGCTACTGGGACCTTCGAGATACACAGCGTAATAGGCATGATACGTGGTCGCGAACCAGGAAACGGACGCACTGCGACCGGTGGAAACGATGTTGTTCAACTTCGTCAAAATCGGGCTTTGTTTGGTGGAGGCATCGTCGAAGTAATCCGTCAGCGCGAAGACGAACCCCTCCGACGATGCAGAGGCTCTGAGCCAGAAGGACAGCGTCACGCCTTGGCCATCGTTCACGTGCCGTCCGGCTTGGTAAAACAAGCCTAGATCGAACGCGGTCCCACGCATGAAGGGGTACTTGTGCGCCGTAAATGGGAATGGCCCCCGGACTTCGTCCTCCGTTTGGAATTGATTGAACGTGAAGCCCACGGGGTAGTCCGCGTCGGACGGCGTGAGCTGACCAATGGCAGATAATGGCAACTTGCCGCCGAGACTCGACGCCATCGAGGCCTCGAACGCCGTCGCGAAGGTCAGATTGGGCGACGTCGTGAGGGACGACGGTTGCTGGTACACAAGCGACGTGGGCAGCATGAAGGCTGGCAATGAACTAAAATCCAACGCCGCCGCGTCGCTGTTGTGCACGGTGGCGATTCTTCCCTCGTAGAAAGACGTGGCGTACTTCACTTCGTTCGTATATGTCACGAAAGGCCAGGAGCAAATCTTGACCCCGCGCGATAACGTGATCGGCGACACCGCCGACGCATTGACGTAGCAAAACGGAAGTCTGACCGAAGCGGGTATAACTTGGGCCACGACGGGCTGTTCGAGTGACACCACTTCGGCGGTGATGGTGGAAAGGACGTTGAGCAGCTCGTTCGCGCGTGTGCGACTCAGACATCGGAGGCGAACAAATTGGGCATTGCTGGATCCTGTGGCGCCTCCTCCCCCGAGGACGCTCGTCCGGCGCACACACGTGTCCATTGGTACGACTGCCGTCGAATCCGAGCGGAACAAGCAGCGGGTGAAGCTTTTCGATACCGTCATGGTCACCGTCCCAATCGGGCTCTTATCCGAAGGCCCGAACTGACAGGTCGTGCGGAAGTAATCGCGCGGTGCGTTGCTGCCCACGGACGTCAGGAAGCGGCACAAGTTGTCCGCCTCTAGGCGACTGGCCCCCACCGGCGTCGGAGAGAAGTCGCTCTTTTGACACTGCGGATCCAAATACTGCTCCAACACGACGTCTTGATTGGTTTCCACGGAGCGCTGAGTGTACCAATTAAGCACGGCGAAGCCGATAGCGGTGGCGCCAAGCACCGCCACGAGCGAGATTGCAAGCGAGACCGCGGCCATGTTGTACTTCTCACGTTTGACCACAATTTCGCGCGCGGCAAGTCGCAGTGTCCAGTGAACGGCCGCCGCCGGCGCTTCGCTGCTGAGGTCTTTCACCGACTCGGTGGTGGCCGTGTCGCCGGGGGGCGGCGGTATGGAGGCGGCGGCGTCTACCCCACCATCCGTCGCCGTGGAAGACGAGATCAAGGATGAAGGATGCAACAAGGGCTGCTGAAGCTTCTTTCGTTTGTCATCGGAGTCCAGTTGCGTCTGCATCGCGTTGTGATAGACCACGGCTTCTTCCTGCCGCCGCCGCCGATAGACTCCGAGGCCCACGATGACACATCCCAGCGTGGTTAACATCATGAGGCCGATGCCAACGAATGCCAACGTTACTTCCCATGTGCTCCGCGGGTCGAAGAACACTCGGTCCTGTGTCTCTTCGACGCTGACTTGCTCGGCTTTGGATTGGATGACGGAGAAGGACGAGGCGCATTGCTGGCTAGAATTCTGCACCGGTGAACCTGAAGCGACAGTTGTCGACGGCACCGCGGCCGTCAACGTGCGGATCGAAAGATTCGCGATCACCACCGGCACTTGCAAGGTCTGCGCACACACGCGAACCGCGCAGCCATTCGACGTTGACGTGGAGACCGAATTGGAGGTGTTGCAATACATCGTCGCTGTCGCATACACCGTAGGTTGGTTGACTGTTTGTCGTCGTGCGTTTCGCTTGAACGCGGCGGATGAGGCACCATCGCCGCTGACTTCGTAGCGATACTCGATCACGGCGTCTCCGAAACCTGAATCCACGGATAATTTCAGACGTTGTGTACGAGACGAAACCGTTCGGTCCCCGGCACAGTAGATATTACCTGCCGCATCGCTCGCACACAGGGCGCTGGTTTTGGCACTCGACGCCGGCGATGCACTGATGTAGTTCAAGGCGGGTAAGTTGGCGGCGGCGAAGCGTGCCATGAGCAATGCCAGTGATTCGGGCAGAAAAATGTGCTGCAGGTAAGCGACCTGCAACGCGGAGGTACCGGTGGAGACAAAGGAAACCGCGAAGTGAGTGTCGTTGAGCCGCTCTGGAAGGTCCGACGTGATGGACAGCGCCCGGTAGCCGAGCTTTAGGGCATTATTGAACGCGGCTCGACGCCAAATGATCGAATTCGATTCGGACGCGCTCGGAAAGGTCATAATGGCATACAGGGCGCTCACATCTGACAGCTGCACCGGCGTGTTGCAATTCGCCCCCAAGTAGCCACGGTCGCACGTGCACGGGCAAAAATTCACGTCCTGCAGCCACTTGGTCGCACTCGCGCTCCCCACGTCATCGATGGTCACGAGCTTCTTGAGCAGCGTGCCATGGCCGCTGCAATGCAGTTCGTCGCTGCAATGGCGGTAGACGTCTGGGTTGTTCGTTTGAATGACCAACGTGAAACCCGGCGCGGGCACGAGCGGGGGAGCGGCCTCGATGATCGCAGCTCCGGCGGCATTCGTGTCGTTGTAAATAATGCATTGCGACTGCGCTTCGGAATACGCGAAGGCGATGCTCCCTGTCGCCACCGCGAGTTGCTTGCAAGCGGCGTACGTGGTCGGTGCCGAGTTCGCCCCGGTCGTGACCGTCGCGTTGTATCCCGTTACCACGGTCGTGCTGAAAGCAGAGTCGGTTTCCGCCGTGAGAAAGCCAGCGCACAAGGACTCATCGGAGCCGTCGATGCAGTCATTTGCGTCGTTGCACACACGCGGGAGCGACAGGCACGTCATCTCCCGCTCGCAAAGGAAGCCGTTGTAGACATCGCGGCAGTCTGCCTTGCTCATGACGGTCTGCGGAATGTTGTTGTTGGCGATGTTGGCCTGAGCGGCCGCTGCGGAGCCGCTGCTTTCACTAGTTGTGGTTGGCGACGAGGGCTGGGACGTCGAGGTCGTTGACCCGGTTGGCGCCGGAGACGCCGTGTTGTCAGATGTCGCCACGCTCGTTGACGGTGTTGAAGCGCTGCTAGTTGTGGATGGCCCTGAAGTTGTTGCCGCGGCGATCGACAGCGACGTCGTCGTCGGAGGCGGCGGGTCGACGCCGGCGGTCGCCGTCAACGTTGTGGTCGCGGATGCGGTCCCCGTTGCAGTGCCGGTTCCCGTCAAGGTCGTGGTAAGAGTCGTGGTCGCCGACGCCGTGGGTGTGCCGGTTGACGTGCTCGTGGCCGTCCCTGTCGCCGTGGACGTTGTTGTTCGCGTCGTGGTCCGCGTGCTTGTAGCGGTATTCGTCGCGGTCGCAGTTGGCGTCGCGGTCGTGGTCGTTGTCGCGGTCGCAGTGGGAGTCGCCGTGCTCGTACTCGTAGTCGCCGTGTCGGTTCCAGTGACCGTTAACGTCGCCCCGGTCGCGGTGATGGACGCCGTTGTCGTAGCGGTATTCGTCCTCGTGTTCGTGTCAGTTGCTGTCGTCGTGGTCGTCGGCGTTGCTGTCTGAGTACGGGTCGTCGTTGGAGTTGGCGTGACGGTCACGGTGTCCGAGTACGTCTGCGTCGCGGTGGCCGTTTGCGTGCCCGTGACCGTGGCAGTTGGCGTCGGGACGATGCGCGTGCGCTCGGGATCCGGGGCTTCGAAGCGCACCACCGCTTGCAACGAATGGGAGCAATCGCCTTGAGGCCTCACGTTGGTAGGAACGGAAATCGAAATCGTGGCGTAGCGATCTCCGTCGTCAGTTGACGTGAGTCGTTGGTATTCGCATAGCAGATACGTACTGCAGCTGCCCGCGGCACCAACCGACGTCATAAAGTGATAGTTGCCTCCACATTGAGTCACACTCCGATCCAACGACTTGCTTCCCGTCATGGGCTCAAATCCGACCGCGACCGATTGATCGAACCAATCGGACTGTGCAATCCAAACCCAAACTTTATTGGCCGTTAACGGAATGGGAATACGGCACGTTGAAATACGGCTGACGGAATCCATGATGCACGCGAAGGTGATGTTGCCGGGGAGGACGTTCATGAAGGTGTCCGAAAGGTGGTCGTCGACTTTTGGAATGATGAGATGCGAGACCCGGAACAGTGACATGGAAGAAACGACGGTGGCCGTGACGGCCGATGCGTCGTCGGCATTCTCTCTTTGCGACAACATTTTCACGGGACCGACCGTGACCGCACGATTTTCGAAAATGGAGTCCGGATGGGTTTCCAGCTCTTTCGCAACGACATCGCCGCCGGCGCTGATGAGCAATTTTTTCACGTACTCAACGGTCGCCTGCGAGGCGTCGCTGTTGTCCATGGCAATGTGAGCGGCAAAGACGCTCGCTTTGGAGCCGTCCGTCATGTCGACAGGATCAATCACGGCCTCGGCGGCCGTGGCGAGTTGCCAGCCGACTTGACCGCTGTGACGGAGCGAGAGAAGTTGAACCGCTGCATCCACATCATTCTTCTCCGAACTGAATTGAACGCCCAAAATGGCCTCAAAGTGCGGGCAACGGGTGGTGCGGAAGCCCAGATAGGACGGTTCGATCTTGATGTGCAACGAACCCGTAAAGGTGGTCGCGGCCCCGTCGCTGACGGCTTTCAGCAGTGAGAGGTTCTCCGCCGTACACTTGTACAATACCGCGCACGAGTCACTGAGACCGGGAACGCCGTGGCCACCGAAGCCCACGGTCCCCCCGCACTGTCCGAGCTCTACCTCCTCCACCTTGCTATCCACCGAGCGAGCGAAGATCCGAATGGGCGCTGCGTCGTCATTTTTGCAACTTCGCACATCGGTGCAGTCGTAGCCGGTTTGAAACACCAACAACGTCGCGTGGGTGGCACCTGCCACGAGAACCGTTTGCCCGGTGAAGCCGATTTTCGACACGTCGGTGGTCGCCGGGTCGCCCGTCATCAGTTTGAGTCGTTGCCAGTTCCAGACCTTCGCGTCGGCCGCGAGGACGTCGTCCAATGAGACTTGCGCGAGTTCGGGAGCTGGGGCCGCGGTGGTCGTGGTCGTGGTCGTTGTTTCCGTCGCGGTTGCGGTCGGCGTGGTCGTACCGGTCACGGTCGCCGTATCCGTCACGGTGCTGGTGCTTGTCGTCGTCTCGGTTGGCGTCGCCGTACTCGTCGTCGTTGTCGCCGTTCGTGTTCCTGTCGTTGTGGGTGTCGTGGTGAGTGTTGGGGTTGCCGTGCCGGTTGCGGTGGGCGTTGTCGTCGCGGTCAGAGTCGCCGTGAGCGTCCCTGTGTTGGTCCCCGTGGGCGTCGTCGTTCCCGTGTCGGTGGAGGTTCCCGTGGCCGTCATCGTGGCCGTTGGTGTCGCCGTCGCCGTCGCTGTCGAAGTTGCCGTCGGCGTTTCCGTCAGCGTGGCTGTCGCCGTTCCCGTGGCGGTCGTCGTGGTCGTACCCGTGGCGGTCACTGTGGTGGTCTGGGTGCTCGTGGCTGTGCTGGTCCTGGTGGTGGTGGTGCCATGGTAGACCGTTTCTTCGTCCTCGTCGCCTTGCTCATCGGCATCATCCTCGCGCTCGTCATCCTCGTCCTCGTTTCGTTCCACCTCCATGTAGGTCGAATTGACGTACACGGTCAGGGCGTTGGGGCATTCGCTGCTCGGATACGTGGTGGGATCGTTCGGCATGACTTTGATGACCGATCGTTTGGATAGTCCGGTGAGCGTCGTGCACAACTTGAAGACGTTGCATTGGTTGTCTTCGCCGTAGATGTCGCTTCCACCATCGCCAACGAAGGTGTCCGTCTTTCCGCAACTGCGCACGAAGACGTCATCCACGTAAACGGAAACGGACGCGGAGGCGAGTGCCGTTTGTTCGATGAACACGTCAGCGGTCACTGTCTTGGTATACACTTGAAAGGAGCAGTAGGACTCGGCCTTGGTTGGTTTCTGATAGAAGATCATCCCATCCGGATCATTGTTCCCGGCGCTACGGCTCGACGAGGAACGGCTGTACCGTTGATAGGGCACTTCCACTCGTTGTCCACCTGACAATGTGTTCGTGTACGTGGAAAATCCAAGGCAAGATGAGCTGGCGTCGCAGGCGCGATGAATTTGATCGACGGTGCGATAGGTCAAACCGGGCGATGCGTCCATGTCATCTCCGCTTCCTTTGTACCCGGCAAAGACGTCGTACGACGTAAAATCGGCAACATTGCAGAAAGCGCCTTTGAATTTTTTACTAATTTTTGGTGCGGTGGGGTCCTTTTCGCGACCGTTGCGCCGGCTTTCTCGGCTGTCACGGTCGCGGTCCGACACCGTCACCGTGAACGCGGCGTTCGAGTAGCCATTTCCGGTGACCAACATGTCGATGATGCGGTCGCTGTAGCTCTTATTGTGATATTGCCGCACCTTGAAGCTTTTGTCCGCATCGGGGTCGGTCTCATAGTTGTTCGCGTCGCGCAAATATCGACGCCCGATGCGCTTTCGCCGATTTCGCCGAACACGTTCATACTTCACGCGGCTCGTGAAGTATGAGTTTTCATTCGTCAGGGACACCAGCGCGCTCATGCTCGCGCCCGCGCCATCACAAGGTGCCGTGGCGAGGGCCGACGTAGCCGTGGGACCAAGGTTGATGGTCATGCGCTCCATTGTCGCTTCCGTCAGTGTGACGGGGTTGACAAAATCCAAGGTCACCATATCGCCGCAGGACGTATAGGCGCTATTCACATTGATGGCGGTGACGTCGGTCGTTTGACTCAGCACGGCGTCGTCGCCGCCAGTGCTCAGAGTCGCGTAGTCGAACGTGCCCGCGGGCATGGTCCGTGAGAGCATCACGGTCACGTAGTCGCTGAGCTGTGACCCACTCCCTTCGATCTTGGCGATGAGGAACACCGTCAGCGAGGACCCGATGGTCGTTAAGGTGCCGCTGTCGCCGTTGTCCGACGCACCACGTTTGAAAAAGCGCCGCGCTTCTCTGGCCTTACTTTTTCTGAATTTTCCGTTGGAGGTAAGTTCGTCGTAGGCACTCCACGTCACTAAACTCGTACCAGGGGCCGCCGTCGTGGTCGTCGTCGTTGTGGTCGTCCCGTCGTCATCATCATCCTGTTTGGCGTCGCTGCCCCAGGACGATGTTGTTGGCAATAGTATCGTGACGACGATCAGCGAAATCGACAACACGTGCCACCAAACGGTCGGCAACTTGGAGACCATCATCGCCTCGGCTAGTGTGACCTGATCTCGAGGCTTGAGCGAGTCCTTTTTGGACATGAAAAAGGGAGAGAGCTGGGCGGAAATAATAAGTGGGGTTGGTGCGCGACAATGAAGTGTCTGTCGCCGGAAATTGTGGACGGAGAGAGGAATGTGCTGCAGTGAAAAATGCGTTGTGTGGGAGAGGGGCGGTCACTCTCGGCAGCTTTGCGATGCCGACGTGAGACGGGAAATAAAATGAAATAGAATGGCGAGCTGTGTGACAAGAGAGAAAGTGTATGTGATGGGTGTGCAACCAACAACAAGGTAAAACTTGACTGCCGGCACATCAACAACACGGTCATGACCAAATATTCCCCCCATTGTGAGCTTCGGCGGCGACAACGTTTGCATAGGACCCTCTCACCTACACCATCCCAGGTGGTGTGAGAGAGAAAGAGAGACAGGGCGCTGAAATGGCAGATTTGGTGATAGATTATCGGGGATGAAACGTGGCAAGATACTGTCGCCAGTCACTCGGAAACTGAAGGTCGCCACCAAGATACTGTGGGATGGAGGACTTGCCGCAGAAAGTGAGCAAGGTGGGATCCATCGTCGTCGTCCCACTAGTGGGCCCTCTTGACGGAGACGATGGCGACTCCGGTGCGGCTCCAGTGGCGGGATCCACGCTGCCCCCGCCACCGTCCGCGGAGGACGAGGCGTCACTGCACTCACTTGGAGATGCCGTGGACGTCGGCGAGCCGCCAGCGGCATCGAACTCCGCCGTCGTCGGCGACTGAGTGGCGAACGCAGTGATTCCTGCAGTTGGTTTCAGCCTGACTTGAAGTAACTTGGAAGACGTCCGCGCGTCGATGAACATCTTCGCAATGGTGATCGCGGCCGACGTGAGCATCCCGCCGTTGATGACGACGCACTTGTGCAACCGCTCGACGTAGTGTGCGAACACCACGGGAGTGACCTGCTTCAGGAAGGAATTATCGACGTGTTTCCACTCCTTGGCCGTCTCGTCGATGAAAACGTTCCACTGAGTGACGCGGCGCGTGCCTCCTGTGGCCATCGCGAGCGCTCGGTCGCTCTCCCCGATGCGACGCACACCGTCCTCCATGGAAGCGACCACGAACGCCAGGCGCTGTGCGGGAGGGATGCTTAGATCGGCGTAGCGGCCGGTAATCCAAAGACATGGCCGCCCATGCAGATCAAGGACGGGAGACCACTCCAGAAATCGCGTTGCCATGCTACGCCCGTACAACGTCTCCAAATCGGCTTGGCTGCTCGGATACGGCGGGGAAGGCAAGAAGGAGGACGGCAACGTCCGCACTCGCCATTGCACCGTCTCCATCATCGCTTTGAAGGCGCTCTCTGCGGAGCCCCGGTGGGCGACGAGATACCTGGTCAGACAATGGTCGTCAATGAAGGCGCAGACATCCACCCAAGGCGCGGTCGCCGCTATTTCTCCCGTGGGCCACACGACAGGCTGCACGCCCAGGCGGCCGTCGATGGGACGGGGAAGTGCCGCCTCGGTCATGGCGACCGCCGTTTGCAGTAACGTATATCCTTCCTTAGCCGCAGGGGATTCAAGCGCTTTCGCGGGAGGGGGTGGCGTGGACCGTAGCCACTGCTGCATTTGCGCGTGGCTCTGCATCATGAGCGCGTCGTCAGCCATGTATAGCCCCCTTGCAAACACCCCCCGGACGACTAAACCCGCCGATGGAATTTTTTGTTAACCAACCAAAACCACAGCAGAGCCACACCAACAATGACGATTGTCGAATCCCGAGGTTGAAGAACGTATTGCTTGATTTCGTATTCGCGATGAATTCGAATCCGAAATAGAGGGGAAGACCAAAACGCAAAGATACTTTCTTGACCAAAAGATTGCATGTTTTGAGTTCAAAAAAAATATTATTTCGTTCATTTTCTGCACTTTATTACTGAATCCTCCGTCTCGCAATTTCTTTTTCTCCTCCCCCTTTCATCCGATGGCCGACGAAGACTTCGGTGACTACCTCGGCCCACGCTCTAGGGACTTCGGTGACTACCTCGGCCCACGCTCCAGGGACTTCGGTGACTACCTCGGCCCACGCTCTAGGGACTTCGGTGACTACCTCGGCCCACGCTCCAGGGACTTCGGTGACTACCTCGGCCCACGCTCTAGGGACTTCGGTGACTACCTCGACCCACGCTCCACAGCCCGCGAGGGGAGGGGGTCTGGGCGACTGTTGTCGTGTCAATTCCGCAACCTCCAGTCGTGGGTGAATCCGTTTCGTGCCCTGCTCCACGACGGATTTCCCCGGCGGGCTACT